>Ga0187892_10000426_pt1 | contig 110333 bp, 89 predicted proteins | sample MA1701073metaG_FD_139345 | JGI IMG/M metagenome (GOLD analysis project Ga0187892, IMG submission 139345) | Bio-ooze microbial communities from a basaltic lava cave in the Kipuka Kanohina Cave System on the Island of Hawaii, USA - MA170107-3 metaG ... | reverse complement strand
TCAAGCGCCGCTCCGGTAGCAACCACCGTGAAACTCCACGACGCAAGGTCGTGGCATCTACTCCTCAAGCGCCGCTCCGGTAGCAACCACCGTGAAACTCCACGACGCAAGGTCGTGGCATCTGAAAGCGAGACTGTCTGGTGTTGTAGCAGCTACCGTGAAACTCCACGACGCAAGGTCGTGGCATCTAAAATTGTCAATGCTCAAAAGGCTTCAAGTCCGTAACTCGAACCTTTCCGCAACAGAGTTGAAGTACATCAATCCTTGAACCGGATGAAACACGCGGCCAGACCGCGTTTGTTTGTCTGGGTTTGCAGGTTTTGAGCCGTCTGGATGAAGACGTCGACCATCGCCTGCGCCCCTTGCGCCCGATTATTCGCCACCAAAGCGCGCAGTTGCTCATCATCCAACGGGTGAGCGGCGCAAAGCATTAAACTATCGCCGGGTTTGAATTCTCTCGTCGCAGGCAATAGCGAAAGCTGCAGCGTTGGTTGCTGACCAAGCCTGCGTTGGTTCTCCTGTGTCAGCCTCTCACTGTCCTTCTCTTTGAAGAAATAGGCGCGCGCATTGCCGGCGTACCCGATCTGAATTTTATGATCGTGCCACCATGCGATGACGAGCGAGGCTCCGGGAAGGCTCGCCGGCGATGGAGTGGCGGCTCGCCGCTTCTTTTTCGAGGGTCCAGATACCGGCGAATGCGGCAGTCCGTAAAGCCAGGCGTTCGGATCATAAACGCTGAGTTTAGCGAACCCCGCTTCGAGAATCTCCGAAGGCTCGTCGTTATTTCTTGCCGGCGGTACCACTGGTTTTTCCTGAGTTTTTTTCTGCTCCGGCAATGGCCTGGGAGCTGACGTTTTTTTCGGGCTTGGTGAAGCCTTGGGAGTTGACGTTTTTTTCGGGCTTGGTGAAGCCTTGGGAGCCGACGTTTTTTTCGGGCTTGGCGGCGGGCCAGGAAGCAGAGCGTTTTGCGGATGCAATTGTTGGTAAATGTCCGCGTTTACCTGCTGCACGGCGAGTTTAACAAAATCCCCCTTAAGAACGTCGGCTGCTGTATCGTCCTTCGCTGATTGCTGCACAGCTTGTTTCAATCGATCAACGACGGCATCGGCCAGCGGCTTGTCGTTGACGCTGCCCGTGCCATCCACAACGACGTAGAGCTTAACCGGCTGGTTTCCCACAACCGCGTCGATTACAGCAGTCACACTCTTGGCTGCTGATTCGCTTTCAGACGGCGCGGATCGCTCAGCCGCTTCGATATTTAAAGGCGCCACTTGCGCCGGAGGAGGGCTTTGGCCGGGATTGGGCGAGGTGGGCGGGGTGTGCGAGCCGGTGATCTGAGACGTATTCCAGGGCCACAGATCCTTTAGTATCAACCCTAACGCGAACCCAAACGCCAGCACGACAACCAACCCGGTGAGCGCCAAGGGCGACTTAAAGTTGAATCGCGCAGGTTTCGCCGCGTGCGTGGCAGTGGCAGCAACGGAACCAGGCTCGGGTTGAGTCTGGCGTCCTACTGGGACCACCGAAGTCGAGTGAGCCGTTGGTTCGCCGAATTGCAGATATTGCACCGTCACATTATCTCCGTCGCCTTCGTCGGGTTTGTGTTTGCTTAGCGCCAGCTTGATGAGCGCATCGGCGACGGCCTGCGCCCCGCCCATCTGCGTCCGCAAAATGACGCGCTCGATCTCATCATCCTCGGCATACCCGCACAAGCCGTCCGAACATAGCAGCACGCCATCGCCCGGCTGCAACCGGCGCTCGGCGATGTCAATCTTTATTTCGGCCTTTTGCCCGAAGGCGCGGCTGAGGACGCTGGCATCGGGATGATCTTTGGCGGCTTCTTCATCCAGAATGCCGCGCGCCAGCATCTCCTGCACGCGATTGTGATCGGCGGTCAGCCTGATCAAGCGCCGGTCACGCACCAGATAAGCGCGGCTGTCGCCGACGTGGGCGACCCACATGCGCGGCCCGGCGAACAGAACCAGCACGGCGGTTGATCCCATCTTCTCCGTGGCCGGGTCGCCGGAGTAGGCGCGCTGATGAATCTCCGCGTTGATCTCTGCGGCGGCGGCGCATAAAGCTTCGGGAGGCGCCTGGCCGGCAGTGTGTTGCAACCTCTCCTCGAATCCGCTGACGACCATCTTGGCGGCGATTGCGCCGCCTTCGTGCCCACCCATGCCGTCAGCCACGATGTAGACTTCACCAAGCGGAGTGCGGAATCCGCTCATCGCGTCCTGATTATCTTCGCGCACCTTGCCGCGATCGGTCTTCGCGCCAACGCGCGGCTCAATGGCTCGGGGCCCGTTCGGTTGATTGGTCGGCATAGTTTTCTCCGGTTGGATGCGCGGTACGGTACCGGGAGCGGTAGCGACCGGTCGCTACCGCTCCCGGTACCGTACCGCGCGCAAGTCAGTGAATGTCGCGTAGTTTGAGAACACACAGGCTCGCCAGCAACAACGCGGCGAGCATCCCGCCGAGCGCCAGCGCACACTCGGGCGCCGTCGAGCGTTCGTTCATCGGGAAACGGTCTTCCGCAAAATCCATCGGCTTAGCCTCAGGCGATGGCACAGTCTGCGGTGGCGTTGTTGCTGGCGATTGATTGGTTGCGGGATCAGGCCGTGGCGCTTTCGGCCTCCGCTCGGTCTCCAATAACATCAATCCCTCGTAAGCCCAACGCGAGGGGATGACCTGCGAGGTCGCTTTCATCGGCTCATTCATCTTGTGACGCGCCTGCATCGCGCCGCCGAGCACGACCATCGGGATCAGGATCAACGGCACCAGCGCAATGGCGACCTCGGAAGTCTTCGCCAACGCCGAGACCAGCAATCCCAGCGCTGTCCCGACCAGCGCCACCAACATCAACATGCCCAACATCGCCCACCCCACCCCTTTCAAGTCGCAGCCCAGCGTGACGATGCCCAACAGCATCAGGCATTGCAGCAAACACAGCCCGCCCAGTACGGTAAACTTCGAGGCGACGTAAGACGGAATCTTCAAATTGACCATGCGCTCGCGGCGATAGATGGCCCATTCGCCGACGATCTCGCGCGCCGCGTTCGAGCAGCCGAACCAGAGCGCGGCAATCGCCATCAGAAAAAGCACGTTGGCCGATGCGCCCGCGACCTCCTGCCACTGCGTGGGAGAGCTATCTATCGCCTGCCTCATCGTCGGCTCGAAGACCAGCGCGATCAAGGTCGCGATGATCGGCGCTTGCGCCAGCAGGATCAGCGTATTCCACGTGTCGCGCGCTTTGACCGCCAGATACCGCCGCGCCAGCGTCCACCATTGCTGCGCTCCCGGCCGGCGTTTGATCTTGGGCGCGACCGGCTGTGCTGAAGCATCCGGCTGTTGCCCGGCGCGTTGCTGGACAAATTCGCGCTGGTATTCCGACTGTTGATACCGCTCGACCCATTGCGCGGTCTTGACCGGCTTCCTCGGGTCGAACACCGTGGTCGGGTCGGACTCATTCCCGGTGAGTTCAAAGAATTGCAGCGAGTCAGGATGGGCCGGGCCGAAATAAGCCAAGCGTCCCGGTTCGGACGAATCTCTGTCTTTTCCCACCACCACCAGACTATGCATCAGCCGAAAGACTTCGAGGCTCGGTTGATGGATCGTGATCAGGATCGTTTTGCCTTCGTCAGCCAACTGCCACAACCGTTGCATCACCATCAACGCATCCGGCGACGACAGTCCCGAAGTCGGCTCGTCGAGAAACAGCACGGACGGATCGGTCAGTAGTTCCATCGCCAGATTGACGCGCTTACGCTGCCCGCCGCTGATCCCTTTCTTTTCCGGCGAGCCGATCAACACCTCCGCCACGCCGGTCAGTCCCAGTTGCTTGAGCACTTGTTCGACGCGCTGCTCGATATCCGCATCGGTGTAATCCGCTGGCAAGCGCAACCGCGCGGTGTAATAGAGCGCCTGCCGCACGGTCAGATTGCCGTGCATGATGTCGTCCTGCGGCACATAGCCGATATGCCCGCGAAACTGATCGTAAGCGGCATACAGGTTCTGCCCGTTGAAGAGCACCGCTCCGGCGGCAGGCGTGGTGTAACCGTTGAGCGCATTCATCAACGTCGTCTTGCCCGCGCCGCTCGGCCCCATCAAGCCCACCAGTTCGGAGGGAAAGATCGTCAACGAAACGGCCTCGATCAGGCGTTTCTCTTTTACTGCGACCGTCACCTGCTGCGCCTCAATCGTCAGATTGCCGCGATAATCGCGCTTTTCGAGTTGGCCGGTCGCCGTCAGCGTGAAGCTGTAGCTGCCCAACCCAATCACATCGCCTGGTTCGATGGCGACAGTTCCGGTAATGCGCTGACCGTTGACGAAGGTGCCGTTGGTCGAGCCGAGGTCTTCTATCGTGACTTGGCCACCCTCGCGGCTCAAGCGCGCGTGGCGCCACGAGACCATCGGATAGTCGAGCGGATGATCGCATTCGGGATCGCGTCCCAGCGTCATCGTCTCGCGGCTGAAAGTCAACGTCGTATGCGGGCTGACGCCTTTGGTCACTTTGCGTTTAGGCGGCGGTAACAGACGTGTTGCGGGAAGTGAATACGAGCCGAAATAGACCGTCTGGTCGCGGTCGAGCGCGCTACGCTTGATCCGATTCCGGCGACTGCCGATGAAGGTGCCATTGGTCGAGCCGAGGTCTTCCAACTCCAGCCGCCCATCGGCCCATACGGTCAATTGCGCGTGATGCCACGAGATCATCGGGAAATCCAGCACGACGTCATTATCTTCATCGCGTCCGATGCGGATCACCCGCACGCCCTCCTGCGCAGTTGCTTGACGGGATATTTCAAGGACATCGGACGGCCACACGAAGGGCGTGTTGCTGCCCAGCGTGATCCGGTCGGCGCGTGTAACGAGTGTCGGTTGATTGATGCGCCGGTCGTTGACGAAAGTGCCGTTGATTGAATCGAGGTCTTCCAGGATGAAGCCGTCGCGCGTTTGCGTCAGCCGGCAATGCGCGCCGGAGACGGTGGGCGCATCAACTCTGATGCCGCCGTCGCCGGGATCAGCGCCAATCAGCCAACTCCGCCCAATGGCCGGCGTGGATGCGGTCAGCGTCTCGCCACACCGGTCACAGAACTTCGCGCCGTCTTCGTTTCGGTTCTGACAATGTGGACAGGTCTTCATAGGCACTCTCCCGAATCCCCCCGATGGCAATCGGGGGATCGTTAAAGCCCAGCCTACACGACGGGCTAAGCCTCCCTCGAATCCCCCCGATGGCAATCGGGGGATCGTTAAAGCCCAGCCTACACGACGGGCTAAGCCTCCCTCGAATCCCCCCGATGGCAATCGGGGGATCGTTAAAGTCCAACCTTGCGTCGAGGAGTGATCGCTTCCGGTGACTGGAAGGCTGGACCTTAACAATCCCCCGATTGCCATCGGGGGGATTTTAGAAATGCTGCTGCTCCTTGTAGGTTGGACCTTAACGATCCCCCGATTGCCATCGGGGGGATTACCGCCACGGCTTGTGGTATTTTCTCAGCCGGCGCAAATCGTTGATCCATATTTCAAATAAGAAAGCTATCTCAGCCGCCGCGCTCGACTACGAACACTGAATGCCCGACCTTGATCCGGTCGCCGGGATTGAGCAGGCGCGGCTTCTCTTGCTCCAATCGCTCATCGTTTAAGAACGTCCCATTGGTTGACCCTCGGTCAATCAACAGCAACGAGCCGTGATCGAACCGGATGTAGGCGTGATAGCCGGACAGGTAGCCGTCGGCGGCGAGACAGAGCATGTTGTCCTCTTCCCCGCCGATGGTGAAGTAGTCGGTTTCGACCGGCATGCGCTCGCCCACTAGCAGGCCTTCTTCACAAACCAATGTGGCGGCGGGACGGCCAGGGCGCGGCGCGGGAAACTCCTCGCGAATCTGCGTGCTTGCTCGTCTGCGCTTCGGGCGCGGCAATTCCGGCTGCTCGTCTCCGCTGATGCGGCCTGGGTCGTCATTGGATTCGTCACTGATAACTTCGCTTGGCAACGTCCACAGTTTGTCCGGCTGTTCGCTGATCGGCTCGTTGACTGACAACACCGGCGGTGGCTTCGTCTTCCTCCTGCGTGACAGCAGCAGAACCGCAGTCAGCAACAACAAGCCTAACGCGGCCAGCCCCGCCCACAGCCACCAGCGGGACTCCGGCAGCGGCGGCGGTGGCGGTGGAATTTTCTTGGGCAAAACCACCAATCTTCCGCCATTGCGTTCGTTTCCGCCGTCAGTCCACTGCGCCCCAAGCCGATGCTGCTCGCCGTCAGCCGTCAACCTTTGCGCGGTGAAGACGGCCACAGGGGTTGATTTCAATCGCGTCAATCCGGCGTTGAACGCTCGCCCCAGATCGTCTCCACTCCGCGCCAGCTCATAATGCCCGCCGGTCATATCGGCTAATCGTTCCAGATTGCTCAGGTGCTTCGGATCGATCTGCGTCAAGCCGATGGTTTGCGCGGGAACGCCGCGTTGATTCGCTTCTTTGATTACATCGTCCAGTTCGTATCCTTCGCCTTCATTGTGACCATCGGAGATCACGACCAGAATGCGTCGTTCCGGCAATTCTTTGGCCGTATCGAAAAGCTTCAACGATTTGAGCAGCCCTTTGTAAAGCTCTGTCCGCTGCCCACGTGATTTCAGCGCGGCAATGGTTGACTGTAACTTCTGCGGCGACGAACCGAAATCGGCTTCGACCTTCATCTCGTCGGCGAACGTGACAATGGCGATGCGGTCTTGCGTCGAAGCCTGATTGACAAACCCCGCAAGCGCCCGCTTCATTTGCTCCAACGGACGCCCAGCCATCGAACCGCTGACATCCAGCGCAAAGACCACCGCCATCCCTCGTCCCGTCTGCCCGAAAGTCTTCATGCTTGTCGCCGTTGCAGTTGGTTGTCCATCTTCCAGCAGCCGCGCATTCTGCGGCGCGAGTTGCGACGATGATTCGAGAACTACTTCGATGGTGGGGAATCTGTCGGTGTAGACGGGGATAATGCGATTGTCTTGAGAGAAGGCAACATTATGGATGGCAAAAAGCTGGACGACGAATACGATTACCGTAAACACGAGGCGAAAAGCTGAGCGCATAATGATTGTCTCCCTGCCTGTCAGTTGGATTTTGATTGAATGATCTTCAAGTTACTTTGATAAAGCTCGTTATTCGGGTCGAGCCGCATCGCTTCTCGAAATTCATTCTTTGCCTCGGCGTACTTTCTCTGGTTCTCTAAAGCAACACCCAAATTGTTATGGAAAGATGCGTTATTCGGGTCGAGCCGCACCGTTTCTCGATACTCCGCCTCCGCTTCGACGTACTTTTTCTGCTTAATCAAGACAAGACCAAGCTTATTACGATAATCTTGATCTTCGGGATCGAGCCGCACAGCTTCTCGATATGCTGCTTCAGCTTCAGCGTACTTTTCCTGTTGCTCCAATACATTACCTAATTGATTGTGGAGGAATCCCCACTCCGAGTCGAGTTGTATTGCTTCTCGAAACGCGATCTCCGCTTCGGCATACTTTTTCTGATTCTTTAATACACTGCCCAAATAATAGTGATTCCACTTATTCTTCGGATCGAGCCGCACCAATTCTCGATACTCTGTCTCTGCTTCTGCATACTTTTCCTCTGTCGCTAACAAGGAAGCAAGGGATTGGCGGTACCGCGTGTTATTTGGTTTGAGGCGAACCGCCTCTCGATACTCAGCTTCTGCTTCGGCATTTTTTTTCTGCTGACTTAAAGCCGAAGCAAGTTGACTGTGGCTCCACGCCTCGTTCGGGTTTAGTCGCACTGCTTCGCGTGCCGCCGCCTCTGCTTCAGCATATTTCTTCTGCCCATTTAGCAGGGAGCGGAGCTGGCTGTGCCAACCTTCATTTTTCGGATCGAGGCGAATCGCTTCTCGATGCTCCGCTTCTGCTTCAACGTTTTTTTCCTGCCGCCTTAAAGCTATCCCGAGTTGACTATGGCTCCAAGCTTCCTTCGGATTGAGCCGAACCGCTTCGCGCGCCACCGCTTCTGCTTCGGCGTACTTCTTCTGTCCGTCAAATAATGATCGAAGTTGGGAATGCCACCGCCTATTATTCGGTTCGAGGCGCACCGCTTCTCGATACTCCGCCTCTGCTTCAGTATTTTTTTCCTGCCGACTTAAAGCCACTCCAAGTTGACTGTGGCTCCAGGCCTCCTTTGGGTTAAGCCGTACTGCCACGCGCGCCACCGCCTCTGCTTCAGCGTATTTTTTCTGACCATTTAAGAAAGAGCCAAGCCGCTCGTAACATTGCTCATTACTCGGTCCGAGGCGCACCGACTCTCGATACTCTACTTCTGCCTCTGCCTTCTTTTCCTGCGACTGCAACGCAGTGCCAAGGTTGCTGTAGTAATCCGCATTCTTCGGTTCTAGGCGTACCGCTTCTCGGAACGCCGCTTCTGCTTCGACATACTTTTTCTGGTTCCATAAAGCACTGCCAAGGTCGTCGTGGGAAGAAGCTTTATTCGGGTTAAGTCGCAAGGCTTCTCGCGCCATAGCCTCCGCCTCCCGGAACTCTGCTTCCGCGTCCACTTCTTCTCCTTGGCTTCTTAAGACCTGACCAAGGTTGTTGTGATAATCCGCCTCCTTCGGACGAAGCCGCACGGCTTCTCGAAACTCTGCCTCTGCTTCGGCGTACTTTTCTTTTTTCTGTAGGGCCTCACCAAGCTTGTTGTGCCTTGCGGCGTTATCAAATAGGAATGCCCAGGCTGCCAAGCCCAAAGATATGGCCAATATGGCAAATAGAACTCCTAGCTTCCATTTAGCTACTCCACCGATACGAGTCGCCAGTTTGCGATTTAGTGGTTGCGCTTCTCGTTGATCCTTCCTGGTAGCATCCTCACCTTTATCTGGCTCCCTCAGGTTCTTGCTGAACTCGCCACACCCGCTCCAGCGTTCTTCCGGTCTTTTGGCGAGAGCGCGCAAGACGACTTGTTCCAGATGTTCCGTCACCCGGCGGTTGAACTGACTTGGTGACGCGGGTGATACGCGGACGTGCCCGTCTTCGATGGCGTAATCGGATTCGGATTCGTCACCTTCGGCGTCGAACGGCGGGCGTCCGGTCAGCATTTCGTAAAGCACGCAGCCGAAGCTGTAAACATCTGTCTGGTGATTGATGTTTTTCGGTGTGCGAATCTGTTCGGGGCTGGCGTAATGCACCGAGCGAAAGCGGAATCCGGTGCGCGTTTTGCGTTGCTGCCCCATCATCAGGGCAATCCCGAAATCCATCAGGTAGGCGCGCCCTTCGCGGTCGAGCAGGATGTTCGAAGGTTTGACATCACGGTGAATGATGCCTTGTTGATGAGCGTAATTGAGCGCGTCGAGCACTTGCTGCGAAATCCGCAGCGCTTCGTCAATCGGCAGCGGGCCGCGTTGCCGCTCCAGCCGCTGTTCGAGCGATTCGCCTTCGATGAACGGCATGACCAGATAGCAAACCTCCTGCTCTTCGAAGAAATCCCGCAAGCCGACGATGTTGGGATGATGCAGGCGGTCTTGCGTCTCGGCTTCCTGTCGAAACCGGTCTCGGAAACTGAGATCATCACGCCGCTCCGGCAACAACACCTTGATGGCGACAAGGCGGCTTTCGAGCAAACGGTGACGGGCTTTCCAAACTTCGCCCATCCCGCCTTCAGCAATCATCTCAATCAACACATAATCGCGTATCTGCTGCCCTGATTTCATATTTGCTTTTGAGGAAATCACCCTACCGAACATCTATGCGACGACTGACGCCAAATATCGACAATCAAAAGCAGTGAAGTCTCGGTAAGCGTTTTGTTGTAGAGGATTGCATAATGCGGCAATCCTGCGAGTGAACGAATTGTTGAAGAAATGATAAGGTCGAGCGAGTGTGCTGTCGGCCAATCCGGATATAAGAAAACCAGTTCTTCTGACTGCGAAGAACTGAAGACTCTGCGGCTTCGGATAGTTTATTTCTGGAGAAGAGGGATTATCGGCCTGTAAAAAGGGGTTCCGAATCAACCCCTCTCTCTCTCCAACTTACGTGGAGTTCGCCGAAGCGGGAGAAAACAACTATCTCACGATCATTGACGACGACGATCTTTCGTATTGCAAATTCCGGGGATTATGAGACCGCCGACTTCGGGATGATAGAGCAATCCCATATTGGCGGCAATCATTTTTAGCAAAGGTTGCGCTTCACGTATCTTTGGAAGAATGGACAAACCGAAGGTCTCATAGGTCAGAAACAATCACCGTTAATCGGTTTGTCGTAAGGTTACCGATTCGATTTGATCGCTTCGCTCAAAATCCGTCCGACATTGTTGCTCGGCGCCTGAATCCGGAGCAGCGCCGCAAGCGTCGGCGCAATATCCGCCGGGCTGCATGCCGTGTGGAATGACCCGGCAGCGACGCCTGCCCCGAAAAAGATCACGGGCACGTGCGTGTCGTAGCTGTAGGGCGTGCCGTGCGTCGTCGTTATCGCGCCTTCGCCGAGGATGAAGAAGAACGGTTGCGGAACGATGACCAGGTTGCCGTTGCGCGCGGCGTGAAAGCCGTTCGCCACGCTGCGCGCGATCATTGTCTGCGGCAAACGTCCCGATAGAATCTGTGAGCGCGTGAAGCAATCGCCAACGCCAGCCACTTTCAACACAGCCTGGCTGGCTACTCGCTCGACTTCTTCTACATCCAGTTTGCGTCGTTCGATGGCGGCTTCGTCGAGGTAGACATTGCCATTGACTAAAACTGTGACCCATTTCTCTTCGCCGAAGCGTTGGTTGAGCGCATTCTGCGCGGCGTCAGACACGGTTTTCGTTTCGATCTTTCCGCCGTAGCCGTACTGCTGAACGTGTTCGGGAACGGGCGCGACGCCGTGATCCGCTGTCAGCGCGACGACGACGCGATCAAGTCCGACCTTTTGATCGAGGTAATTGAGAAGCTCGGCCAGCGCGCGGTCCGTCCTGAGCGTGATGTCCTGCACTTCCTGGCTGTACGGGCCGTACATATGCCCGACCAGATCATTTGATGAGAAGCTGACGGTCAACAGGTCGGTCACGTCGTCCGCGCCGAGGTGTTCGTTTTCAATTGCGGCTTTGGCGAAATCAACCAGGTAATCGTTGGCGAACGGCGTGTACTCGAAATCGTTGTAAAAACGCGGCCCCGGATGTTCTTCGCCGCCGGAGAGAGTGTAGGGAAATTTGTTTCCGGCCCGGAATTTCTCGTAGGGCATGGCGTCTTCGGTCGAACGTTGGTAAGCCGATTCGGGCGCTGATTTCTCCCATCGCTTGCCGAAGAAACGGTCAGGCCGCATCTCGCGGTTGAACTTTTTCACCCATTCCGGCAGGTCGTTGAAGTAGTACGTGCTCGAAACCAGGTTGCCTGTGTTCGCATCGAACCAGTAGGCGCCGTTCGGACGCTTGCCTGCGGGCAGAATCGCCGAGCGGTCTTTGAGCGAGACGCCGACGATCTTCGATTGCCCGTTGCTCACCAGTTTCAACTCGTCGCCGATGGTCGAGCCGAGCATCCTCGACGGCGACATCCCGGCGGCTCCATCCTTGCCGCCGAGCAGTTTGACCTGGGCGTCGGTGACGCTAAAGATGCGCTTGCCCGATTCTCGGTCGTACCATTCGTTGCCAATGATGCCGTTCATTGATGGAGTCGCGCCGCTCAGGAACGTCGCGTGGCCGCAGGCGGTGTAAGTGGGCGTGTGGATGTAATTCGCGTTCGTGAAGACAGCGCCGCCGCTGAGCAATCGTTTGAACCCGCCTTCGCCGAACTGGTCTTCAAACCGCGTCAGGTAATCGTAACGGAATTGATCAATCACGATGCCGACGACGAGGCGGACTCTTTTAGCGGCGTTTTCCGCAGCGGGTGTGGCTCGGCGTCTTTGCTGAGCCGAGGCAGTTTGAGTCGAAGAGAGATTTGAGAGCGCGAGAATGAGACAGAGCGCGACGGCAAGCTGATTGCGCAACCGCTTCAGCGAACGGATTGACATGATTTCTCCCGGAATTTGAGTTGAATTTTAAATCTGCGGAAAACCGCGATGACGCTGGCAAGCATAATCGGCGCGCGCGGTGATTACAAGATTACCGGGCCGCCGCCGCCGGTGGGAGTGTGTCAAAGTTTTGCGCCGGCGCTGGAGAACGAAATTACAGACAGGATTAACAGGATTTCTCAGGATGAACAGGCTTCGGGCGCGGGGGCCGTGTTTTTCAGCAGCCAATGTGTCCATCCTGAGAAATCCTGTTAATCCTGTCCGAGTTGCTCTTCTTTTCTGCAAAACTTTGACGCGCACCCGCCGCTGGTTTCAAGCGATTTCAAAACAAGCCAGAAATTCCCGGTTGCCGTCCGCTCCGAGAATCGGCGATTCGATCACGCCGAGTGGGCGCATTCCCAGACCGGCGGCAAATGAGATGATCTCTTCGACCACCCGGTTCTGAGCGGCTTCGTCTCGCACAATGCCGCCTTTGCCAACCTCTTCTCGCCCGACCTCGAACTGCGGTTTGATGAGCGTAATCACGAAAGCTGGTTTTTGCGCCAAAGGCGGAACGACGGGCAGTATTTTCCTGAGCGAGATGAATGAAACGTCGGCTGTGACGAGGTCGAAACGCTCCTTGAAATCATCGGGCGAAAGATAACGCGCGTTGACGTTTTCGCGCGTTTCGACGCGGGCGTCCTGCCGCAACCGCCAATCCAATTGGCCGTGGCCTACGTCAACCGCCACGACGCGCGCGGCTCCGCGTTGCAACAAACAGTCGGTGAAGCCGCCGGTCGAAGCGCCGATGTCCAGGCAGACTTTGTCCGTCGCTTCGATCTTGAAATGGTCGAGCGCGGCGGCCAGCTTCAAACCGCCACGGCTGACAAACGGCAATGGCTCTTTGATGATCAACTCGATGTCCACCGGAACCAGATGTCCGGCTTTATCCAACCGTTGTTGGTCGCTGAAGACTTGTCCCGCGAGGATCAGCGATTGAGCCTTTGCGCGCGTGCCGGCCAGCCCGCGCATCACCAGCAGTTTATCCAATCGTTCTTTCTTGACCTTTGGTTCCATTCAAAGATAAGTCTGATCTTGATAACACCAGCCCCAGTTCTCACCCTGCTCAAGCGATTTGACCAGCGGATGCTCAGTCTCGGCGAAGTGCCCTGAGGCGTGTTTGTTCTTTGACGAATCGCAACAGCCAACGTGACCGCAGGTCAAACAAAGCCGCAGTTGCACCCACGTGTCGCCCAATCTCAAACACTCTTCACAGCCGCGCGCGCTGGGCGTCACCGGGCGAATTTGATCCAGGTGTGAACAGACATCGTCTGTGACAGTCGGGGTGAAGATGACGGTCTGTTCAGTATCAATGCCGCCTGGCTCGATTCCATCAGCTTCGGGCGCATCTTCCGCGAGTGGCGGAACAGATGTTTCGGTCTCAGCGGCGCGAAAGAGCGCGGCGCTACTGGCGAAGGCGGTGATGGCGCCTGAGAGCGTGAGTTCATCGCCGGGCTGGACTCTGAAATCAGGCGGAAAGTCGCTGATCGCGCCGCCGTTGTGGCGCGCCTTTTCCAGCTTGAGACCATAGCGTTCAAGCTCGGACAAGGGCTGCGACGTGATGGGCATTCCCTCGCGCACCTTCACGATGCGTTGGTTCAAGCTCTCGGCGTTGATCCGGCAAACGACAGCGGACGTTTCACCTTCCGCTGCGCGATGGAGCAGCGCGGCGTATCCGCCGCTGTGGATGGCTTTTTCATTCGCTTCGATTTCCTCAGCCGGGACGCCGTAATCCTGCATGACTTCGGCGAAGATTCGAACGACGCTTTCCATCTCGTCGGCGATCACGATGTCCGCGCCAGCCTCGATGAGCGAGTTGACATCGGCCATGTAGCGCGTGCGGACGACGATGCGGATCGTCGGGTTCAGGCTTTTAGCGACCGGCGCGATCCGCTCCGCCGTCGCCGGATCGTCATCGGCGATCACTATCATCCGGGCGCGTTCGATTCCGACGAGTTCGAGCGTATGCCTCCGTCTGTAATCTCCAAGCAGAACTGGCAATCCGGCTGCCTCGATCTCGCTGGCTCCCTGCGGACTGAGCGTGGTGATGATGTAGGGAATGCCTGAACCGCTCAGCACGCAAACCAATCTGCGCGCGGCCTGCCCGTAGCCGGCCACGATGACGTGGTCTGCGAGCCTGGGCAACCGGTCAGGCAGTGGTTCGGCTTTCGCCCTCGCCACCGCCCTGGCCGTCGTCCGCGTCTCGATTTTACCGGCAAGTTTGGAACCGATCCGCATCAGCAGCGGCGTCAGCGCCATCAACACAACCGTGCCCGCGATGAACGATTGCGAGCCGGACTCGTCCATTCCCGCTGGCGTGAGGCCTACCGCTCGACCGGCGCGTTCCAGCACGAACGAGAATTCGCCGATCTGGGCCAACATCAACGCCGAGGCCGCCGCCACCGGCAATCTGTATCCCAATGCCAATACGCTGACGCCGGTCGTGACGATCTTGACCACCAGCGTGGCCGCGATGACCGCCAACACCAGCGGCAGGTTTGTCACCAGGAAGCGCAGGTCGAGCAGGATGCCGACCGAAACGAAAAAGATGGCGCTGAACAGGATTTGCAGCGGCATGATTTCGCCCAGCGCGTGATGGCTGAAGCGGCTCTCGCTGACCAGCAGCCCCGCCAGAAACGCGCCCAGCGACAGGCTGACTCCGGCCAGACTGGTCAGGTAGGCCGTGCCCAGGCAGATGGCGATGACCGTCAGCAGAAACAATTCCGGTGAACAGGTCTCGGCCACCATTTCCAGCAACTTCGGCATCAGTTTGCGCGCGAAGAAAAGGACGAGCGCGATGATGGCCAGAGCTTTCAGCAGCGCCCAGACAATCCCGGTGGCGGAACCGCCCGCGCCGCTGAGCATCGGAACAAGCAACACCATCACGATGATCGCCAGGTCCTGGAAAATCAGCAGGCCCAGCCCGACCTGTCCCTGCTCGCTGTTCGTTTCACTACGATCGCTGAGCACCTTGAGGACGATGGCTGTTGAACTCAGCGCGACCAGGAAACCGGTGAAGAGTCCCACGCGCCACCCAACGCCGAAAAGGGCGAGAATTCCCATCGTGGCGAGCGAAGCGAGCGCGACCTGGAGTCCGCCGCCCAGGAAAATCAGGCGCTTGATGCGGCTCAACTTTTCCAGGCTGAATTCGATCCCGATGGTGAAGAGCAGCAGGATGACGCCGACTTCGGCGGCGGCGTCCACCAGCTCGAGGTTGCGCACCAACCCCAGAGCATGCGGCCCGATCAGCACGCCTGCGAACAGGAAGCCGACAATCGGCACGAGCCTGAGACGGAAACTGATGTACGCGATGATTGCCCCGGCGACCACCAAGGCGACCGCGTCGGTTAAATAGGCCGGGACAGTCCCGGCAGCAAAGAAAAACGGCAGGTTCATTGGCTTATCTCACACGCTGTTGCTCAAGCGAATGCTTTTCGTCTTGACCGGCTCTGATCATGCCCTTTCTTCCCGATGTCCGGCAAGCTCAGCCGATGCTCTAATGAGGCGGGATGATTAGCGTGTCTAAGATTCGCTGTCTGTCTCCTTCATCAATTTCAGAAGAAAATCTCTCAGCGTATGGTATTATCGCTTCGGCCTAACTACACACCTTGATCTTGAAAGTTAGCGACCTGAATCTCAGTCAATAAAACTGATGAGGAAGGCGGAATCACCCGCTGACTACACACACGCGGAAAAACAGTACCCTCCCTATGAGCCAAATCCCCCCTTAAACAAACTACCGGTGTGTCCCGGAAAGGAGAGTGTGTCTATGGCGAGCAGCACAAATGTCAGTGACTCCAGAACTCTGAAACGTCCACAGAACCCGGCCCCCATCTACGGGCCGATGGTTTATCAATTTCCTCCCGAAGAATACGAGGTGAAAAAAACTCAGCGTAGCGAAGGGGGAGCCAGCCTGCTGGTTCTTTTCCTGACTATCATTCTTGTGTTGGGAGGCGTGTATCTTTACCTAAGAGAGTCGGGTGTAGAGATTAAGCCGCTAATCGAGAGGCGGTTGAACAATGGGCTGGCGCCCGAGAGCCAGTTGATCGAAGGGGCGCGATCCGGGGTAGCAATCTCCGCCAGAGTCGCCGCCAGCAGGCTTTACCTGAGAGAAGGCCCTGGCGCCAATTACGTGCCCATTTACCTGTTGCCTTACGGTTGGCCGCTTTCGATTCTCGGAGAATCTCAAGTCAGTAATGACGGCGAGGTCTGGATCAAGGTGAGATTACAGACCGAACAAGGCCCGCAGGAAGGATGGGTAAACAGAAAATACGTTCAATCGGTCACGTGATGATAATGTACCGCAGACTGTCCAGTCTGCGGAGGCTTGCGTTACTCGAATATTGCCGGGAGCGAGGGCCTCCGAACGGGGGGCGAGTTTCCTTTAGGTTTTTCAGTTGATGAAGCCTCCGCAGACTGGACAGTCTGCGGTACATTTATCAGTTGTGAGCAGCCCGTCTGATGCGATCCATCAGCGCCAATCCCAGCCCTTCCTCGCTGACCGCCTGGCAGTAGATCGTCTCGACCTCTTCCAGATCACATTCGCGGAAAAATTGGAATAGCTCGTGAGCGTAATGCTCGACATTCCGGCAGACTATGATTCGGTTGAACGCTTCGGGCTGGAGCGGCGGTTCAAGCCCGATGTAGGCCGCTCTGTCGGCGGGAATCGTGTGCTGAGGAGATGGATTGATCACGACCTTCGCTCTGGGCGCGTAGTGGCGGTATTTCATTCCGGGGCTTTTCGGCGCGCTCACATCTTCGGCATCCGCGAGTTCGGTCTCCGGGATCACCCTTCGCAACTGTTCGAGCGTGATGGCGCCGGCGCGCAAGATCACGGGCCTTTGGCCCGTGCAATCAACCACGGTTGATTCCAGTCCGACCTTTGTCTGGTCGCCTTTGAGGATGCAACTGATGCGGCCTTCCAGATCGGCTCTGACCGCCTGCCAGGTCGTGGGGCTGGGGCGGCCTGACAGATTGGCCGAAGGCGCAGCTATCGGAATCTGGCAGGCGCGAAGGAATTGCCGCGCAATCGCATGTTTCGGCATTCGCACACCGATGGTGTCAAGCCCGGCGGTGGCTATCGCCGGAACCCCCTCATTTTTCGGCAGGACGAGCGTCAACGGCCCCGGGAAAAAGACTTCAATCAGTTTCGCGGCCAGCGGCGGGATTCCGCGCGTGAGCAGTCGGAGTTGAGAAACGTCGTGGATGTGCGCGATGAGCGGATTGTCGGCAGGGCGTCCTTTGGCGACGAAAATTTTCCTGATCGCCCCTTCGTTGAAGATGTTCGCCCCCAGGCCGTAAACAGTCTCTGTCGGGAAGGCGACGATCTCGCCGTGCTGGATGAAACGAGCCGCAATTGACGGAGACTGTGTGCCCTTGGTCTTCACGACTTCCTACAGAAGTTTGTAGTTCCGCCTTCAGGCGAAACAGCAGTTTGTAGTTCCGCCTGAAGGCGGGACTACAAACTTTCATTGTGAAACACCCAAAACAACGCGACGGCCAACGCTGGTGAAATTGAGCGCGCCGCTCGGCGAACTGAAGTCACGCGAAGCGGGCGAAAACGACTGGCGGGTTTTGGTGGCGCTCACGCGATAGGTCGTGCCGGGTTCGAAATCTTTTTGCGACCAATTGCCGCTGTCATCGGTTTCGACCGCGGCTGGAATATCGCCCCCGCCTGAAACGCGCGTGAAACTGATCGTGACTCTGGCGACGCCGTCGCCGTTGGGATTGGTAACGCGGCCGGAGACTGCGTAAAGGGGCGCGGCCCCCGGTTGCGTGATAGTCACAAGGCGGCCGGCGATCATCAACGTCCCCCGGCGCGCCTCGGAGTTTTTGTTTTCGGCCACGGTGAAATTAACCAGGCCGCTGCCGACGCCGTTGACCACTCCACTGTTGCTGGGCGAGGTGATGGTGATCCACGAATCGTTGCTGATCGCACGCCATTTCACGCCGTCCAGAGCTTTGACTTCGATCCTGCCGGCGCCTCCGCGAACGCCGAATTGCTGCTCGGCGGGCGAGAGGGTGGTTGCGGCCAAGTCCACCGCCGCCTTGATGTCCAACCTTCCGAAGCCGTAAACGTTGTTTTGCGGGGCGCTCGCGCCGCAATCGCTGGCTTCGACTCGCACGGCGGATTCGTTGAGGATGTTTTCGGTCAGGTCAATTTTGCCGCGAAGTCCGGGATGAGCGGACCAGAGCAACGCAACCGCGCCCGCCACGTGCGGCGTCGCCATCGAAGTGCCCTGGAAAGAGGCATAACCACCGTTACGAATTGCTGAACGAACGCTTACTCCCGGAGCCGTGATGTCCGGTTTGATGCGATTACTGCCGTCAATCGTCACCGGACCGCGGCTGCTGATCGGAGCGATATTGCCCGTAATAGCATTGATCGCTCCGACACTGTAACTGGCGTCGTACAAAGCCGGCGGATCAACCACCGTCGAACATCCCCGCACGCCGTTGTTGCCGGCGGCGACCACGGTCATAATGCCGGCGGCGCGTTGCGCTTCGACCGCAGCTTTCAAAGTATTCGGCGAACAACCTTCAGACGGAGGGCAGCCCCACGAATTTGTGGTGACGTCCGGAGCTTTAGCCGGATCGCCATGCGCCGGCGCTGCTCCGACCGGATATGGCGCGAGGAAAAATTCAAAGCATTCCAGGTAAGTCGCGGGCGTACCGTCGCCGAGATCCATGTTCCGGCAGGCGATGAACTTTGCCCCAGGCGCAACGCCGATTTGGTTCGCGCCACCATCGGTTCCGACCGCCGTGCCGAGCGTGTGTGTGCCGTGGTTGTCGTCATCGCAGGGCGTCATCGAATTCGACCCGCAAACGCCCCCCTGGCTGTGGATGCTGTCGTGCCAGTTGTAGTCGTGATTGGCCTGCGATCCGTCCCAGCCCCGGTACTGGTTCCGCAGCGCCTGATGATCCCACGCTACGCCAGTATCTTGCCCGCCGATGACGACACCCTGACCGGTGAAACCGAGCGCCCAGACTTCCGGCGCACGAATGAAATTGACTCCGGGTTCGATTACCTGTGGAGACGAAAACAACTCCACCGCCTCTTTTTCGCCGCCGCCGACGGGCTGAATGCCACGCAATTGCGGATTGCCTTCAATGCGCGCGACTTCATCTCTTACAGCGATTTCGATCGCCAAATCGCGCGAGCCTTTCACCAGGATCGCATTAACGATGTAAAACGAACGATGCTCGATCTTGCGCTCTGCCAACCAGTCGAGCAACTGTCCCTGGGTCTCACGCGCTTTCGCCAGCAGCGTCTCGAACACATAGCGGCCTTTCTCTTCTTTCGTCTCCAACGAATCGGCGAGGCTGAGATCGGCCTGGCCTTCCATCACGGCCAGAAACTCTGCTTCCGCGCCATTGGCCGTCTTTTCGATCACCCACGGCGAGAGTTTGTCGAGCGCGCGGCGCCGGGCTTCCTGCGGGGGGTTGTTTGCGACGCTGTCTTCCGATTTGGCGCCGGCGATCAAGCCGCCGGCGATGACGCCGAAAATGGCGAGGATCAGCAGCAAAGCTGTGAAGCGCGAGATTTTCATTCCGACAATTCTCCACTGCCATCACCCGGGGGAGTGATTTTGAAAATTTTCCGTGGCTGGATTTCGGGGCAAACTTATTAACGCATCGCCTTCACGGCCGCGTCCGACCAGGCTTCGAGCGGGGCGTAATCGTCGGTCAGGATGACCGCCCGGTCGCGCGGCAGTTCAATTCGTGAGGCGAAGACCGACTTGATGTAACTCGACTGGCGAATCTCTTCTGAAACTTTCATCGTGAACGGCGCGGGATTTTCGGGCAGGTCGCCAGTGACCAGAAACATCGTCGAAACATACTTTGACGAATCAAAGTTCCGCCCAGCCTTTATCGCCGCTTCTTTAGCCAAATAATGATTCGGGAAGAAGACGTGGGTTTTGCCAAAAGCACTTTCGAGCGTCATTACCACCGACGAGACCAGCCGCGCCGCGTCACCCGAAATTCCGCCCACGATGTTCGCTACAACCAAGCCGTTTGGCGCCAGCCGATCCTTCAAATCCGCGAACGCTTCGCGCGTCAGCAGGTGAAACGGAGGAGAATCTCCGCTGAACGCGTCAAGCACGATCACGTCGTACTTTTCCGTCAACCGCAGAGTCTCTGTCCGGGCGTCGCCGATGATCACTTTGACCGAAGCTGGCAGCGCGAAATGCTCGCGCGCCACTTTTTCGGACATCGGGTCAATCTCGATAACCGTGACCTGCGAACCGGCCTCGGCCATGGCGCGCGCGTAAACGCCCGCGCCCAACCCCCAGATCAAAACTGTTTTCGGAATGCCTTTGGCCGTCGCCAACCGTTTCAGCCCGTAGGCGTACTTGGCGTATGAGACATCGCCGATCATCGAACCCTGCTGGACGCCATTCAGGAACAGATACTTCACGCCCTTGTGATCGCTGACGACCAGATCGCCATAGGCCGACGGGATGCGCGCTGTCACCGGAAAGGCTTCGTTTTTGTACATCACTTCTTTGTCGGCTTCGTCTCCCATCACCTTCGTCCCGGCCACAGCCATTGCCAGTCCAACGAAAAGCAGCAGCGCCGCCTGCCGCTTCGATCTGAAAAGCAGGTAGAAGAGCGGCAAGATCGCCAGCGCCACCGCCGTGGAAATCATCGCCGTGTGGACCGTCATGTTCGGGATGAGCAGGAGCGAAACCGTCAGGCTGCCAGCGACCGATCCGATGGTCGAAAGCGCGTAAAGATTGCCGACGCTGGTTCCCAGTTGCCGGTGGCTGGCCGCCGCGCGCACGGCCATCGGCGAAAGCATTCCAAGCAAAAACAATGTGGGGAGAAACAGCAACATTGTCGCCAGGAAAGTACCGCCGACCATTCCTGCTCCATAAGCCACGCGAAGCACTGGCCGTGTGATCAAATCGGAGAGCAGCAAAGTCCCGGCGGCGCAGGCCATCACGGTCATCAGCGCGCCCAGACCGGGTCGGCGATCAGCCACTCGCCCGCCGACCGCATAACCCATTGCCAATGCAGCCAATGTCACCGTAATCAATGCGCTCCACACGTGCAGCGTGGTTCCGAAGCTGGGAGCGAGAACGCGGGAACCTAAAATTTCGACTATCATCACCGCCGCGCCGCCGATCAACACCGCCGCCCGCAACAACCAGGTGTGGGCGCCGGACAATGAAAGCTCTGATGAATCATCGCGGATTTGGGACGAAACCGCTTCCGCCCGTCTGACAGGTTTCGCTTTAGCAGTTGATTGCACGGAAAAACTTCCTCCGAAAGATTAATGCTCTTCTCACTGCGAAGATGTGAAGAGTTTTGGGGCATCGAAGCCGCATCGCAGGACGTTGCAGGGAGAAGGAATAGGTCGCAGACTCCAACGCGGCGGTAGAATAAGTCAAAACGCGGCGATTTTCCATCCGCAATGTCAATCGCCTAAAACATCGGCGCCCGAGCGCCCGCTTTACTGCCGGCTTCAACGCAAACTATAATCGCGCAAAACCGGTTTCATTTACCGTTCATTCACTTTACATTGTATCGAAATCATGGATTCGCTGATTCGGAGGAATTGACAGATATGAAAAATCGTCGCTGGTTGAACTTTTGCGCGCTTATTGCTTTGGCGGTCGGCTGCGCGCTCCTTGGCGTGAGCGCCCAACAGTCGCCGAACGCCGCGCCGCAACAACCCAAACCTCAACCGCCGCCTCAACAAAAACAGGGCGATAAAACGAAACCCGCTGGCGACAGACAGGATCCCACCGAACCCGGACAGATCAAACAGATCACCGTCAACGTGCGATTGCCGATCACCATCACCGACAAAAACAACCGCTTCGTCGTTGACCTCAAACAAACCGACTTCGAGATTTTTGAGGACAAGGCCCCGCAAAACATCGTTTCGTTCGTGCCGCTGAGCGATCTGCCGCTGGATGTCGCCGTGCTGATGGACACGTCGAACAGCGTCAAACCGAAGCTGAAATTTGAGAAGGACGCGGCTTACTCTTTCCTCGAAACGGTGCTCAAATCGCGCCGGGACCGCGCGCTGTTTGCGACCTTCGACTCGCAGGTCGAACTGCACCAGGATTTGACCAACCGTCTGGACCTGCTGACCAAAGCGATTGACAAGGTAAAGGCGCAGGGCGGGACGCGGATGTACGACGCGATCTACAGCGTTTGCGAAGAGAAGATGTTCACGCCGCTGCGCCGCCACGCGATGGTCGTCATCACCGATGGGGATGACACCGAGAGCGAACGCGAATTGAGAGACGCCATTGACATCGCGCAGCGTTCCGAAACCACTGTCTTCGTGATCAGCACGAAAGCCGGCGGATTTTTCGGCGTACAGGCCGGAACCGTTGATCGCAAGGAAGACAAGGAGCTGAAAAGGCTGGCCGAAGAGACCGGCGGGCGCGCTTTTTTCACTGCGGAAGTGATCGAACTGGAAAAGAGCTTCACGGCGATTGCCCGCGAGCTTCGCAGCCAGTACCAGGTCGCTTACGAGCCGGCCAACGGAAATTACGACGGCAAGTTCCGCCGGATCGAGGTGAAGCTGCCCAATCACAAAGACCTGAGGATCAGGACGAAGGCGGGTTACACGGCAGTTCCGCCGCGCACGACGAGCGCGAGCCAGTAGCGGCAAAACACTCGCCGGGAAGAACCAAACAACCGTCGCGAGGCGCCCCTTTGTCAGCAGCGGCAATCCCCGATACAACGCCGCGACCGTGAGGGAGCGGAAGGAGAAGGAAGTATGACAGCAGTAATCAAATCCCGCGTCTTGTGGCTGACAATCGCCGTGATGGCGCCGCTGGTCATTGTTTTTGCCATTGCTCCTCTATTCGACGTCAGCGCGCAGCAGGACAAAAAACAAGACCCCAAGAAACCCCAACCGCAAAAGCCGCCGCAGAAAACCGACGAACTGCCGACGATCAAAGTCGGCACGCAACTGGTCAACGTGCTCTTCAGCGTTCAGGACAAACAGAACCGCTATCTCAACGACCTGAAACAGGAAGACATTGATGTCCTGGAAAACGGCCTGCCGCAGGAAATCTTCACCTTCAAACGCGAATTCGATCTGCCGTTGACGATGGCCATCCTGGTTGATGTGAGCGGAAGCGAGCGGTTCACGCTGCCGCTGCTGAGAGATGCGGGCGGACGTTTCATTGATTCGGTCATCCGCTCGGGCAAAGACACTGTGGCCGTGATCAAATTCGAGGGCGAAGCGACGGTGATGCAGGAGCTGACATCGAATCCGGCGCGAGTCCGCCGGGCGCTGGAGGAGGTGGCTTTTACTGCGCCGCCTCCGGGCGGTGTATACGGAGGTACGACCCCGCCGATCAACGGCGGCTCGCGCGCGGGCGGGACTTCGCTCTGGGATTCGGTGATCGCCACCAGCGCCGATATGCTCGCCAGGGAGCCAGGACGCAAGACGATTATCCTCCTTACCGACGGCGTTGACACGACCAGCCGGATGAAGATCGGCGATGCGATTGACGAATCGTTGCGGGCCGAAGTCGTGATTTACGCCATTGGCATTGGCGATCCTGGAATGGGCGGCATCAACGAAGGCGGACTCAAAAAGCTCACCGAAGCGACCGGCGGACGCGCGGTGTTTCCGAAAGGCAATCGCGATCTCGACAGCGCTTTTTCGCAACTGGAGCAGGACCTGCGCCAGCAGTACCTCCTCGCTTATGAGCCGAAGAATGAAGCGACGGATGGGGCCTTCCGCAAGATCGAAGTGAAGCTGAAAAACCGAACCGAAAAGGAATCGAAGGAATTGAAAATCAGGCACCGCAGAGGCTATTACGCGCCGAAAGGGTGATCCCAATATGTCAGGTAATTCAAAAACCATTCGCGTGCGGCGCATGCCAGTCGTGTTGGCAATCGTTATTTTGGTCGGGAGTTTGATCGCCATCTCCGCCAGCCGCGCGCAAGACCCGCCGCCGGATGAAGAAGCCAGGCGGTTGTGGGATGCGGAATTTCTCAAGAAGCGAGGCGCCGCGACCACCTCTTCCACTCCGCGCAGGAATCCCGGCTACCGGCGCGCCACGCCGAAGCCCTCTACGATTGACGAAAAGGCGCAAGGCGAAATGATCGGCGTCACGATCTGGCGGTTGCGCTCGTCCAATGACAATGACAACAAAGACGCGCGGCTGTTGCTGACTGACGAAGAGAGCAAGGACAAGGTCGAGTTGACTCCTGAGCGCGTTGAGGCCGAGACCGCGTTCGCCGAAGGAGACCGCGTGCGTTTGAGCATCGAATCTCCGCGCGACGGATTTCTCTACGTTATTGACCGCGAGCAATATGCTGACGGCTCGATGAGCGATCCCTTTCTGATCTTCCCGACGCTGCGCAGCCGCGGCGGCGACAACGCGGTCAAAGCAGGCAAGGTGATCGAACTGCCGGAACGCACAGCGTTTCGCCTGAAGCCGATGCGCCCCGATTACAAAGGCGAATCGCTGACGTTGCTGATCACCGCGGAGCCATTGGCGGAGGTGAAGGTCGGGCCGCGCATGATCAAACTCGACAACGAATTGGTCACGCAGTGGGAGAAGCGATGGCGCGTTCCGGTCGAGCGTTTCGAGATGATCGGCGGCGCAGGCAAGGCTTACACAAAGGCTGAAAAAGAAGCGGGACAGGAAGGCGCGCGGTTGTTGACGCAGGAAGACGAATTGCCACAGACGCTTTACCGGGTCGTCGCCAAACGTGGCGATCCGTTGCTGATCACCGTGTCGTTGCGCATCGGGAAATGACGAGTTATGAGACTTGTTCCCGTTTAGCCCGCTCTTGCCTCTCGCGTTCCTGCTTGATCGCCGCCAGGCGCGCCCGCCCAATGGCGATTTTGTAATTGGCGGGCGGGCCTGCCGGCAGGTTGTAACGATCCTTGTTGAGCTCTTCCCAATATCGCCGCTCTTCTTCGGCTCGGCGCAGCATATCAGCATACCGCTGTTCCATCTCGGCTTCGTGTTCTTTCAACCAGGCCATCGCTCCGGCCATTTGCTCAGGCGTCAGCCGCAGCCAATTGGCGATGTGTTTCGGATGCCAGTCGTCTTTGAGGTAGTCCATCACGTCGTGGAGCGAAATGCGCGTTCCGGCGATGGTCGGGCCACGCCCCGTCTCGATGATTATTGCCTTGCCGTTGTTTGTTTCCATATTGCGCCTCCAGTTCAATTCTCGCGCCGCGCTCTTAATCGGTCAACCATCAACTGATCATTATCCAATCAGGGCCGGTTCCAGCAAATACTCCTGGAAATTGAACGGCTTCTCTTCAGGGGTTCTGGGCCTCAGGTAAGTTCCGTCCATCTGCAACCAACGCATTTTCACGTTGTCGGCCAGCGCCGGCTCCAGAATCTCGCGGACTAAGCGTTCCTTGATCCGCTCGTCTTCGACCGGGAAGAGCACTTCGACGCGGCGGTCGAGGTTGCGATTCATCAGGTCGGCGCTGCCCAGGTAAATCTCTTCGGCGCCGCCGTTGATGAAGCGGTAGATGCGCGAGTGTTCGAGGAAACGCCCGACGATGCTGCCAACGCGGATGGTTTCGCTGCGGCCCGGCCAGTCCGGGCGCAGACAGCAGATGCCGCGGACGATCAGATCAACCGGCACGCCTTCGCGCGAAGCCGCGTAAAGCTCTTCGGCCACACCCACATCGGTCAGGCTGTTGAATTTGGCGATGATCCCCGAGGGCCGCCCGGCCCGATGATGGGTGATCTCGCGGCGGATCATCTCCGAAGCGGATTTGCGCAGGTTGACTGGCGCGACCAGCAGCTTGCGATAACGTTCCTGCCGCGAATACCCGGTCAGATAGTTGAACAGTTCGGAAACGTCTTTGCCAAAATCTTCGTGGGCGGTGAAGAGTCCCAGGTCGGTGTAGATGCGCGCGGTGACAGGGTTGTAGTTGCCCGTGCCCAGATGAACGTAACGGCGCAATTTGTTCCGCTCCTGCCGCACCACCAGCGTCATCTTCGCATGCGTCTTCAACCCGACCAGGCCGTAGATGACGTGAACGCCCGCTTTCTCCAACCGCTTCGCCCAGTGAATGTTGTTCTCTTCGTCGAAGCGCGCTTTTAACTCGACCAGCGCCGCGACCTGCTTGCCGTTTTCGGCGGCTTCGATCAACGCCTCGACTATCGGCGAATCCTTGCCGACGCGGTAAAGAGTTTGTTTGATCGCCAGCACGTTCGGGTCGCGCGCAGCCTGGCGCATGAATTCAACCACGGGGGCGAACGATTCGTAAGGATGGTGGAGCAGAATGTCCTGATGGCGGATGGCGTCGAAAATGGTTTCGCTCGAACGCAGAACCGGCGGAGTCGTCGGCGAAAAAGGCTCGTCTTTTAACTGCGGCAGTTCGATTTTGTAAAGGGCCATCAGATCGGGGATGTTCAACATGCCGTCAATCGTGTAAACGTCCTGCTCTTCAAGTTCAAGCGAATTGCGCAGCATCTTGACCATCTCCGGGCTCATCCCGGCGGCCACTTCCAGCCGCACGCAGAAACCCAGACGGCGTTTGCGCACTTGCTGCTCAACGTATTTGAGCAGGTCAGCCGCCTCATCCTCTTCAATCTCGATGTCTGCGTCGCGCGTGATGCGGAACGGCTGGCACTCCATTATGCGCATTCCGGGAAAGAGCGATTCGATGTGCGCCGCCATCACTTCTTCGAGCCTCACGAAGCAATAACCATCTCCCGTCACCGGAATCAACCGGTCAACATTCGGCGGTAATTTGACGCGGGCAAAACGCGGTTCTTCTTCGCCTTCCTCGGGGTTTTCGGGAATGACTGATATGCCCAGGTTCATGCTGATGTTCGAGATGTAGGGGAACGGATGGCTCGGATCAACCGAAAGAGGAGTGAGGATCGGGAAGACCCGTTCGTTGAAAAAATCGCGCAATTCATTGCGCTGCTCTTTGTTCAATCGGTCGTACGGAATAATCCGCACGTTGTACTGTTCCAGGCCCGGCAAGATTTGTTTGATCAGACACCGGGTCTGCACTTCAAGCAGCGGGCGCAGACGTTCCGAGATCAGCCTCAATTGCGTCACCGGCGACAGCCCGTCCGGCGAGAGCATCAGGGGATTATCTTCATCCTGCTCCTGCAAACCCGAAACGCGGACCATAAAGAATTCGTCAAGGTTGGTCGAAAAGATCGAAAGGAATTTCAACCGCTCCAGCAGCGGCAGCGAAGGATCGAGCGCTTCGTCCAGCACGCGGCTGTTGAACTCGATCCAACTGAGTTCACGGTTGAGCAGGGGATTTTCGGCCAGCGAGCCTGTGCCTCTTCGTTCACTTGCGACAGCCATTGTTTCCATAAATCACTTTGCCTCGAAAATTAGTTTTCTGAAGCAGTTTACGGGGGGAGGAGACGGATAGATTCTATTTGAGCGCGGTTGACGGCGTCAATTTTTTCGACGGGGATGGAGAGAAGGATGGGGAAGGCGGTGAATCGGTGAGCAGAGACTCATTATCCGATTCATCCTTTCACCCTTTCACCTCTTCACAAACTGCTGGCCATCCGCCGATAATGCCCGCTACCTCAATCACTCGACAAACAAGGACAAGGGGACTGATGAGCGCAGTTCACAAAATGGATTTGGAGAAGATCGCCGCCGGAGCGCGACTGATTCTGGAAGGAATCGGCGAAGACCTCGCGCGTCCGGGCATTGTCGAAACGCCTCGCCGCGTGGCCGAAATGTACGAAGAGATTTGCGGCGGCTTGCACGAAGACCCCGCCGCCGAGATCAAAGTCATTCCGGCTGAGACGCACGACGAGATCGTGATGATCAAAGACATTCCGTTCGCATCCGTCTGTGAGCATCATTTGCTTCCCTTCACCGGAGTGGCGCACATCGCCTACATCCCGAAGGACGGACGGATCGTCGGTTTATCGAAGCTGGCGCGCATCGCCGATATTCTCTCGCGCCGCCTGCAGGTGCAGGAGCGCTTGACCACCCAGATCGCCGAATTGCTCTACCACGGCGACCTGCGACCGAAAGGCGTGATGGTCGTGATCGAAGCCGTTCATCTGTGCATGACGATGCGCGGAGTGAAGAAGCCCGGCGCGACGACGATCACTTCCGCCGTGCGCGGGGTGTTCCGCAAAGACGAGCGCACGCGGATCGAGGCGATGTCGTTTTTGACCGAGAACCGGCGCGGTTGAACGAGCCAGAGCGAATCCAACAACCACCTGATCACGACAGCAGAGAAACTGAGGAGGAAAGATATGAGCATCACCGGCGCGTGGCGCATTGTGTCAAGTCCCGATTTTGACGACGACTACCTGAATGAAGAGGTCGAGCCATACGTCAAATTGCGGCAGTCCGGCGACCGCATTGACGGCGAATATCACGCCGGCTTGCAATCGGGCGAGATTGACGGTCGTTTGCAAAGCGAGGATCAAATCATCTTCAGCTTCATGGGGATGGACGAGATGGACGAAGTGAACGGCGCAGGCACGATCACAATGGACGGAGACAGCCTGATCTTCACGCTGATGTACCACCAGGGCGACGACTTCACGTTCGAGTGCGAGCGGGAGGCTTCGTCAGGGAAGTCGAAATCGAAGAAGCGCGGCTGAATGCGCCCGAAAAGTGGCTGCGTCAGCAATTTTTTCTCGTAAGACGCAACTTGGCGGCGCTGGGTGTTGATAATTAGGTAGGGCAAGTTATCTGCGAAGGAGGATCACGCTGATGCCAAAAAAACTGTCCCTGGAAGAGGAACGCGCGCTGGTCAAGTTGATGACCCAGGGGAAAGAAGCCCACCGGAAGCTGGAGGCCGACAAGGGAAAGCTGACGGAGGATGAAAGAAAAGAATTGCTCGCTCTAGTCGAGCAGGGCGAGCGGGCGCGTAAAGAATTGATCCTCGCTCACATCGGCCTGGCTCACGCTATCGCGTCTGCCTTGTGCAAAAAGTACGGCTGCTGGGATTTGCGCGAGGAACTGATCTCGGATGGATACTTTAAGCTGATCGAAACCGTTGATAAGTTCGAGCCGGAGAAAGGGTATCGGGCAGCCACGTATGCCTACAAGCGAATTTGGGGCGCGATGATGAACCTGCTCGTAAAGGAAAGGTTCGCGCCTCCTGTTGAATACGAAAGCCTTGATTCCTCACAGAGCGAGAGCGACGATAATCCTGCGCTCAACCTTGAAGAAGAGGCGATTCGCAGGGAGAGAAGTGAACTACTGCTCCGCGCTATCAACGAATTGCCCGAGAAGTATCGCGAGGTTATTGTCCTGCAGCTTTCAGACGAACTGAGCGACGAAGAGATCGCCGGACGACTTGTGAAACCGATAGGTACAGTCAAAAGCCTTCTCCATCGCGCGCGCAAACAACTCTGCGCGTATCTTGGCCCTTTGTGCGCAACCCAAGGAATGTTTTTGAATGGAGGTGAAGAAAATGCCTGAACTGCGAGAAGAAGAACTCGATCAGCTTTTTCAGCAAGCCGTCTCGCTGCATCCATCGGAGGACGAGTTGGGGCTGTTTCACGACGGAGTCGCTGACGAAGCGACCGGCGCGCGGATAAAAGCTCATCTGCGGCGTTGCCCGGATTGCCAAGAGCGATTCGATACGATGCAGCGCGTTCTAGCGACTTATCACGAAATCGCCGTCCCGCCAGAAAGCATCGAACGATTGAAGTCGCTCATTGCCGCCGCGCGCCCGTCGCCCGACCGGATAGCAGCATTGGCAACCTTCGTCGGTCTGGTCTTGTTCGCGGTTGACAAGCAGCGCCAGCGACAGAAAATCCGGCTCAGCCTGCGCGGCGCGCGGGCGGCGGAAAAGCTTCCACAAGAGGGACGGACGGATGATGGGGCGCTGGCCTGGCGGATTGAAGAGAACGACTTTGGCGATCTGACGGTATACCTCTCGTCTCCGCGACTCGAGTTGGAGAATTACCGACTGCTTTTCCGCATCGGCGACCTCACCAGGATCGCCCAGTTGGAGCGCGTGGATGTGAATCAACTCGGCGCGCTCTTCACCATCCCGCGTGAAGAGCGTGAGCAACTGAAAGACGACGATGCCCCCAGAGTCGAGAAGCTCGTGCCTCCGGAGCCGGCTCTTTCCGACGGCGCGTTGCTAGAGGAGTTCGACGATGGAGAGAACCAATGACTTGCCGCCGCCGCAAATGCCTGCCGACGTGCGCGACCGCTTGCCTGTCTGGGATCACCTGACCTTTGGCGGGGCGTTATTCGACCACTTGCGGCAATGCGTCAATCGCCGCGCCAGCCAGGAAGAGTTCCGGAACATGTTGGCCGACCTGGATGAATGGAACCGCTGGCAACAGTTCGTCCTCAGCCAGCGCAAGCAACAGTTCCTCAACCCGCACTGGGATCACCAATGGAAAGTCGCCCGCGCTCTCGTTCAATTTGCGCAAGCAGACCCGGCACAAACTCCGAAAGTCACGAGCGCCTGGGAACGGGATACGCTATGTGCGCTGACGCCGACCCCCAGACAGATTGCGCCCGGCACGAAGCACTCTATTGCGGTGCTGTTGGAACAAGACGGCGTCGGATGTCTAGCGCGGCTGGAAACGGAACTGGTGCTTGACGGCGCGGGCGAAATCTATCCCGATCCGGCCAGCAACGGCTTCATCGAATTCGATCAGCCGACGTTCCTCGACGGCGCGCAAGAGGTCTGGGAGTGGGTCAAACGGCAGACCGCGTTCACCAAAGCGGAACGTGACAAGCTGGCCCAAGCGGATGCCCGGTTTCGTCTCGTTCGCATTCCCATCTCGAACTATCGCAACCCGCAACTGAGGCAGATCAGCGGCAGATCGGCGCAAGCCGCGTTCTATCTCAGCCTGTTTCAAACCGCCAACGCCTACCTCGGCAAGCCGGAAGCCCTGCTGCTCAACGGATCGGTCGCCGCCAGCGCGGCCGTCGAAGCAAATGGACGTCTCGGCATGGTAGACAAGCTGGACAGCAAACTGGAAGCGGCATACTTGAAAGGGCTGGCGCTCGTCATCGTGGCCGGAGCGGACGAAGCTGTGGCTAATCAGGCGCTGGCAGCGGCTCAAGCCACTGCGGAGGGCTACGAAACGATGGTGGAGGTCGTCGGCGTCGAAACGACGGATGAACTGCTGAACCTGGCGCGCGACCGCGCCAAAGAGCGCGAGGCCGTGCGCCGACACGAACAGGAACAATGCCGCAAGCTGAACATTCTGGATCGTGAGGTGGAGATCGAATCGCACTACCAGGCGCTGCCGCTGCTGCGCGAAGTAAAGCGCGAGCGGTTGCCGCGCACGGAGCATGAAGACCGCGAAGGCCGCAAGGCTGGCGAAGGGCGAGAGCGCGATAGCGTATTCGCTGCGCTGCGAGGGGTGGCGCTGCAACGCTGGGAAGAGGAACTGCGCCGGGAGCAAATTACCTACGAAAAGCATTCGCTCGACGAAGTGCTGAATAATTTCCGTGGCGTGGCGCAAGAAGCCCGCAGCGCCACGCCGCGCTTCTTCGTGTTGGGGCCGCCCGGCAGCGGCAAGACGACGCTGGCGCAGTATCTGGCCTGGCGCGCGGCCAATCGCGCTTTGAAAGCGGCCGGACGCCAATTGCTCCCCGTCCGCGTCAGCCTGCGTCGCTGGGAGCGATTCTGCGCCGACGCCAAACGCAACCTGCCGGAGTTTCTGGCCGAGCATTATCGGGCGTTGCCTCATCCGCCCGCTGCCCAACACTGGCAAAGCTGGCTGCAACGCGGCGAGGTGTTGCTGTTGCTGGACGGGCTGGACGAAGTGGACGGCGACGCGCTCTTTCTGGAAACCTTGACCGAAGCGCTCAACTCCTATGCCGAATGCCCGACCGTTATTACTTGCCGAACGGTCAGCTTCGAGCAGCATCAGCGTATAACGCCCGGCTTCCCGGTCTTCGCGCTCGGTGAGTTGAGCGATGAACTGCGCGACCAATACATCCGATCCTTTCCCGCCAAACAACCTTTCGATACCGGCGCGCTGATCGCACAACTTAATGGCGCGCCGCAGATGCGAGCGTTGGCCGCCAATCCGCTGCTGCTTTCGATCATCTGTTATGTGGCTGAAGACCAGCGGAGCGGGACGCTGCCGACCACTCGCTCCGAGCTTTACGGCAAAGTAGTTGAGAAGTTTATGCGGCGGAGGCGGATGGCGGTCACTTATCCGGGCGGGACAGGCAATCTGCCGCTGGCGCGCAAACGCCACATCCTGGAGCGCGCCGCCCTTACGCTCTTTGCCGGCTTGGATCAGCAAAGACGACTGTTGATTGATGAAACCAGCTTGCTGCAATCGCTGACCGAGGCTGCAAGGTCAGAAGGATACCTGACCGATCCGGCCTCCGTGGCCGACGCCTTGTTGCTGGATTTGACGCGGAACAGCGGCCTGCTCCCAGGCGGCGCGGAACAAGGCTACAACTTTCTCCATCTGACAATTCAGGAATATCTGACGGCGGCGGGGATAGCGCGGCTGGCCAATACGCAAGGATGGGAAACGGAGCTTCTGGTCACGGGCAAAAAAGTGACGCTGCGGCGCCTGGTGGATCGCAAGGCCTGGGATCCGCAGTGGCAGGAGGTGATTGCGATGCTGGCCGGTCAGCTTGTAGATCCCGCTCCCTTGCTGAATATGCTTTCAGATGAAAGCCGCGATGATCTCTACCATCACCGCCTTGCTTTGGCAGTGCAATGTTTGCCCGAACTCGGCTCTTCAATTCGCCAATCGCATTCTGAACTTGTTGACCGTATCACGACTGATGCCTTTTTGGGCTGGTGTGGGATCACGATCAGTCGTACTGGCGAGACTGTCTCTCATCTCACCCGAACGCTTCCCGTACTGGTCCAAGTTAATGGATGCATTAAGAGCAATGCCATTGGTGGTCCATTAAGCGTGATGATACAGACTTTTCTCGAATTGATAGAGAAGTCTCTTAGGAGGAAAGACAAGCTATACCAGTTAGAAAAGGTAGTCAGCGCCTATCTGACGATAATGGCGATCAAGATGCACCTGAAGAATGAGCCAAGTGGACTACCGCTCTTAAAGCTGGTTAGCAGATTGTTGTGCGATCGTAGATGGAAAGTCTGCAATGTGGCAGGGAAAGTAATTGGAGGGATCGGTTCGGCAGCAGCCACGCCAGAAATTCTTGCCTTACTTACTGATTTGTTTTGCAAGAAGAAGAAAAAAAGAGTAATCAGAAACATCCTCCGCGGCTCCGTAACCTTCTACAGTGAGAGCGATTATGGGCGGACAGCGATAGATGCGGTCAAAGGAATCGGTGCAGCGGCAGCCACTCAAGAGTTCCTCGCCAGCCTCGCTGAGTTGTTGCGCCATTCTGATCGCTTTGTGCGCTTCAATGCGGCGGGAGCAATCGAAGGGATCGGTGCAGCGGTGGCCACACCTGAGATTCTCACTCGTCTTGCCGAGGTTTTGAGTTTTCCTGATGGGTGTAGAAGTGATATTTGGAATGCGGTCAAAGCAATTGGGCCAGCAGCCACTCCAGAGTTTCTTGCCTGCCTTACCGAATTGTTGAGCCATCCTGACCGTGATGTGCAGCGTTCGGCAGCTTTTGCGCTCGGTGGCATCAGTGCAACAGCAGTCACATCAGAAACTCTCACCCGTCTCGCCGAGTTGTTGCGTATGGAAAGTGGAGGAATGGCGTTGCTTGCAATTAGGGAACTTGGGGCAGTTGCGGGCACGCCAGAGATTATCACTCGCCTCGCTGAGTTGCTACGCGATCCTCGTTACGAGGCCGAGGCGCGCTGGATGGCAGCGCAAGCACTTGGAAAGATTGGTGCGGCGGCTCTTACTCCAGATATTCTCAACAACCTCACACAATCGTTACGCGATCCTGACCCGTCTGTGCGGTCTGCAGCAGCGGATGCAATTGGAGGGATTGGAGCGGCTGCGGACACACCAGAAATTCTCACCTGCCTTGCTGAGTTGTTTTGGGATTCTGATTGGAGCGTGCCACAGGCGGCAGCACGTGCGATCAAAGAGATTGGATTGACTACCGCTACTCCAAGGTTTCTTGATCACCTAGTTGACTTATCGCGCAATTCTGAATGGACGGTTCGGTGTGCGTCAGCAGAGGCAATCGGAGGAATTGGGGAGGCGGCCACACCAGAATCTATCGTCTGCCTTACCGAGTTGTTGCGCGATCCCGACTCTCGTGTGCGCCGTGCGGCAGCAAAAGCGGTTGGAGAGATTGGGATGGTGGCGGCTACGCCAAGAATTCTCGCTTGCCTTGCCGAGCTATTGCACGATTCTGACAACCGTGTGGTGTCTGCATCAGCGAAAGCGGTTGGAAGGATTGGTACGGTGGCCGCCAAGCCCGAGATTCTCGATGGTCTCGCTAAGAAGTTCCGCAATACTGATTTGATTGATGGGCGGTATACAGCGATGGAAGCAGTCAAGCAGCTTGGCGCGGCGGCGGCTACTCCGAAGATTCTCGCCGCGTTGACTTCCTTGCTGCACGACCGGGATCATACAGTTCGATCCACAGCGGCAGAGGCACTGGATCAACTGATGCCTGGCGGAGTTCGACTATTTAAGCCTGACCCGCCGTTTTTGGTGTCGAAGCGCAGAAAGTTTGTCTTGCGGAGTGTGGAAGAGTTGAGTGAGGTTGACGGGGAGCGGTAGAAACAGCCCGGCCATAAACGCTGCCAACCTCGGCACAGCAGCCGCTCAGACGCTAAATCAAATTCCGCGAATGACCCAATTGCCAAGCCCCCTTTGCTTGAAGACGCGACTCCGAATACCAACACGCGCCTAACCCTGAAAAAATAACCCGCGTGGGGAAGACCCGCAGGCCTTCCCCACGTCGGGTGACTGAGCCGCAAAGAATTGATAGAGCTATTTCAGTTTCCTTCCCCTGGCTTTCCTTATTCTTTCGCCAGCTTCCTGACGGAGAACATCACCGGGCGAAGTGCGCTGCCATTCGGGATCAAGCATCTGTTCGAGCGGTTTGGGTGTTGGAGGTAGCTTGGGGATGGGGTGCGGATCGAACGGTTTGGGTGGTCCCGGCGGCGTTGGCCATTGTCTCGGATCGGGAATTTGTTCCGGGCGCGGCGGTTTGGGCGGTTGAGGCGGTTCGGGCGTTGGGGGCAGTTCGATCCCCGGTTGCACTTCCGGCGTCACGGGTCCTGTTTTTGGATTGAGTATCTGTTCGATGAATTCTCTCAATTGCTCCTGCATTTCTTCAATCTCGATTCGCTCCTCCTGCCGCGCGCGCAGCCATTCGGACAAGAGCTGCGGTTTGCGCGCGGGCATTGCCAACACGCGCGACGCGGGCAGGGCAAAATTCAGGCTTCCAACGCCGAATGTAATCACGCCGAGGACTGTACCCCTTGCATTAACCATCACCCCTCCGCTGCCCCCAGGTCCCGTAGGGGCATCTGTCAATATCACGGATCCAATTTCAGGTAGAACAGGTGTGCCCGCCACAGTCCCAGTCGTGACTATCCCTGGAATACCAAAAGGGCTGCCGATGACAAAGATGCTCTCGCCCTGTTCCGGCAGCTTGTCCGTCAGCGGCAGTGGAGGCACGGCGGAGCCTGGCAACTCAATGGAAACCTTGACCAGGTCGTGGGCGAAGTCTTCGCCGACGAGGTAGCGGATTGGATGAGCGGTTGCATCGCCGGGCAGAACCGCTTCGGCACGGGCGGCGCCGAAGACGTCCAAGCAATGCCGGTTTGTCACCACACGCGCATACGCATTCGGCTCCGGCGGCGCGACCACAAAGCCCGAACATTCGCTGACCGCCTCGCCCGCCTCATCGCGGACAATGAGATGTACGACCGATGGTTTCGTGTCTTTGATGAGTTCGACCGGCAACTTTTCGCGCGGCTCGGCCAGTTTCGTTTCCGTTCCGTTGAACAGTCGCAGTATCGCCTCACGATGCGCCGGCCTCATCAGCCATATCCCTCCTCCAACCAGGAGCAGGAAAACAACGACCAAATTCTTCATACTTACCTCCCAACTGAATTAAAGGTGATTCCGTCCGAACTCAGCTCCGCTCTGATGTAGAGAGAGCAATAAGCCCGTTCAAGAGGCGAAGGGAACCACGCGTCCCTCCCATTGATGTTGTCTGCCGGGGCGGCAATTAGGTTGCAAGGGTTTCAAAAGAGGCGGTAGTAAAATTCACGGCTGTCCGAAAGGTCTGTTGCCGATGTTCGATTTGGTTATGTATGCTTGCCGCGAATGGCGGAAGAACGATTGCAAAAGATCATTGCGGCGGCCGGCGTCGCTTCACGGCGCAAAGCCGAAGAGCTGATCGTCGCCGGAGAAGTCAAGGTCAACGGAAAGGTCATAACCGCGCTGGGCGTGAAGGCTGATCCCGAACGCGATCACATCAAAGTGCGCGGACGGTTGATCAATCCGGCGCTCAAGGCCCAGGAGAAGATTTACATCCTGCTCAACAAACCGCTCGGCGTTTTGACCTCGCGCTCCGACCCGAAAAACCGCCCGCTGGTAATTAACCTCCTCGGCCCGTACCGCGACAAAGTCCATCCCGTGGGCCGGCTGGATTTCAACACCGAAGGGTTGTTGCTGCTGACGAACGACGGCGAGTTCACCAACCTGATTACCGGGTCGAAACAGGCGCCGAAGGTTTACGAGGTCAAAGTGAAAGGACAGCCTTCGGAGCATCAGATCAGGATGCTCGAACGAGGCGTGGTGGTTGACGGCAAACGAACCGCTCCGGCGGTGATTCGGTTGATCGAACAGAGCGATACGAACGCCTGGTACAAGGTCACGCTTTACGAGGGACGCAATCAGCAGATTCGCAAAATGTTCGATCACGTGGGCCATTCGGTGATCAAGCTGCGCCGCGTGGCGATTGGCTTTCTGAAGGACGAGAGGTTGAAGCCGGGTGAGTTCCGGTTGCTGGGCGAGGCCGAGGTCAAAAGGTTTTTCAGGACTGCGGCGCCGAAGCCGCGCGCGGCGAAACCACAAAAGTGATTTCTTCTTCATCCTCGGCAGTTTCGGTCGCGTTTCGAGCCAAGCGTCGCAGCTTGACTAAGTTACGGCTGAGACTTTAGAGTCTTGACTTCGATTGAAGACAAATTTTCAAACGCTACACAGGAGTTATTCATCATCGCCCGCCACACGTCCGCCCGACGGGAAAAACAAAGGAAAACTATGGAGATCGTACTGGCTGAGAGCCTGGGATTTTGTATGGGCGTCAAGCGCGCTGTTGACATGGCTTATCGAGCGATTGAGAAATCTGATGGGCGACAGGTCGTGACGCTTGGACCTTTGATCCACAACTCGCAGGAGATCGAGCGTCTGACAAAAGACGGTATCGGTGTGGCTGACGAAGGCTCGATTCCCGAAAACAGCACGGTGATCATCCGCGCGCACGGCGTCGCGCCCCAAGCGTTTGAAGCGTTGAAATCGCGCGGATTGAAAATCATGGATGGCACCTGCCCTTACGTGCATTACTCGCAGCGCAAAGCTCTGGAGTTGTACGAGGCGGGTTACACCGTCGTCATCGCGGGCGACCGGAACCATCCTGAAATCCGCGGCATTCTCGGTTATATCAACGACGATGCTTACGTCGTCAAAACGGTTGAAGAGGCTCAGGCGCTGCCCAGTCTGGATCGCGTTGGAACCATCGCCCAGACGACGATCAGTCCGAAGAAATATCAGGCCATCATTGAAGCGCTGCGCGAGAAAGTCCGCGAGGTGAAAGTCTGCGAAACGATCTGTGACGCCACAGAAGAGAACCAGAAAGCGATCCGCGAGCTTTCGGCTGAGGTCGAGATGCTTTACGTCATCGGCGGGCGCCACAGCGCCAACAGTAACAAGCTGGTCGAGACAGCGCGCGAAAAATGCCCGCGTGCGACATTGATCGAAACGGCTGGCGAGATCAACGCGGAAGATTTGCGCGGCGTTAGCCGTGTGGGCGTCAGCGCCGGCGCTTCGACGCCTGATTGGATGATTCAAAGCGTCGTCGAACGACTCCGTGAGATTGCGGATTGCGGATTGCGGATTGCGGATTGAGAAATACATTGCGCGGCGGCATAGCAATCTTTATAAAATCCGCAATCCGCAATCCGCAATCCGCAATCAGTTGGTTCGTTTGGCAAATCCCCGCTGAAGGTTTATGATTCGTTCTCTTTCAATCTGCAAAGTTTGCAGTCAACCGAGTGGCAGCCGCTTCTCGGGTAGTTCTCCCAGGAGGAAGTCCAGTTTCAATGTCAATCAACAATCCTAATCAACCCGCTGTCGGCGCGGGCGAAGCTCAGGAAGTCGTTAATGCTGTGAGCGTCGCCGCCGCCGAGGGCGCACAACCGGCGATGGTCGAATTCGCCGCATCCGAATCCGCCGCTACCGCCGCCGCTTTGGAACCGTCCGTCAACACTGTCAACGACACGTCGATCAATGAGCAGATCGCCAGCGATGACGCTGATGGCGATCTGACCATGGAGGATTTCGGCAAAATCCTCGACCAGCACGAACAGACGCATCGCAGCGAAATCAGTGAGGGCGAAGTCGTCAAAGGACGCGTCGTCAAGATCACCGAGCAGATCGTCATCATTGATGTGAATTTCAAATCGGAAGGCATCGTGGCGGTCGCCGAATTCAAAGACGGCGATCAGATCACGATCAATCCGGGCGACGAAGTTGATGTTTACGTCAAACAGCTCGAAAACTCCGAAGGGTATGTCGAGCTTTCGCGCGCCGACGCCGTGCGGATGCAGTCGTGGGATCAAATCGAGGTGGCCTACAAACAGGGCACCAATATCATTGGCCGCGTGACCGACCGGATCAAAGGCGGCCTGCGCATTGACATCGGCGGCATCCAGGCCTTCCTGCCGGGTAGCCAGGTGGATATTCGGCCGGTCCGCAACCTCGACAGTTTCCGCAACAAAGAGATCGAAGTCCGCGTGCTCAAGGTCAACAAGAAGCGCGGCAACATCGTCCTTTCACGCAAAGTCGTTCTCGAAGAGATCGTCAACGGCAAGAAGAACGATACACTCAGGAACTTGGAAGAAGGCATCATCGTCGAAGGCCAGGTCAAGAACATCACCGAATACGGCGCGTTCATTGACCTCGGCGGTTTGGACGGCCTGCTCCACATCACTGATATGTCGTGGGGCCGCATCCAGAATCCGAATGAGTTGTTCAAGGTCGGCGAAAACATTCAGGTCAAGATTCTTAAATTTGACCGCGACAAGGAACGCGTCAGCTTAGGTTACAAACAATTGATTCCCGATCCGTGGGCGACGACGATCGAGCGTTTTCCCATTGGTTCGCGCGTCAAGGGTAAAGTGGTTTCGATAACCGACTATGGCGCTTTCATCGAAATCGAGCCGGGCATCGAGGGTCTGGTGCATGTTTCCGAGATGACTTGGTCGAAGCGAGTCAAACATCCGTCGAAACTCCTTTCAGTCGGCCAGGAAGTCGAAGCCCAGGTGCTCGAAGTTGATTCGACCAATCGCCGGATCAGCCTCGGCATCAAGCAGATCGAACCGAATCCCTGGGAGACGCTGCAAGAGCGTTACGGCATCGGCACGCGCGTCCGTGGCCGCGTTCGCAATTTGACCGACTTCGGCGCGTTCATCGAGATCGAGGACGGCATTGACGGGCTGGTCCACGTCTCTGACATTTCGTGGACCAAGCGTATCAAGCATCCGAGCGAGGCGCTCAAGAAGAACCAGGAGGTCGAAGCGGTGATCACGGCGATTGATGTTGAAAATCGCCGCCTGTCGCTTTCGATCAAAGACCTTGAGCCGAACGCCTGGGACAAGTTCTTCGACACGCACCGGCTGGGCGATGTGGTCGGCGGCAAAGTCACGCGCTTCGCCAATTTCGGCGCGTTTGTTGAACTTGAAGACGGGATTGAAGGCCTGTGTCACGTCTCGGAATTGTCCGAGGGCCACGTTGACAAACCGGAAGACGCGGTCAAACAGGGACAGACGCTTCAATTCAAGATTCTCAAGATGGACCGCGAGGCTCGCAAGATCGGCCTTTCGGCGCGCGCCGTTGGCAAGGACGAGCCGATCATCGAAACGCGCAACTATTCTTCGGGCGATGCCGGTATGGCCAGCCTCTTTGAGGTCGCCGATTTCAATACCAGCTCCAGCTCCGGCGATGAAGGCTCGAAGAATTAAACGACCGAAACAGCCGATTGTTGGTTGTCAGTAGGCAGTGGGCAGTAAACGACAGTCAGTGAGCCGCGCGATTGGAAGTCGCCGCGCGCTTGCTCTGGCGGATAGCTGCCCACTGCTTACTTTTACCCGGATTGAAAAGACAGGCTCACTGGATAAATTGCCATTATGAAAAGAAGTTCTCTTGCCTGGATTCTGGTGATCGGCGCGATTCTTTGCGGTCTGTTCGTCATCAGCCTCTTCGCGATCATGACGATCATGTCTGATGGCGACGGCTTTTCGACAGGCGTTGGAGATCGCATCGCGGTGATCCCGGTCGAAGGCGTGATTGACAATGAGATGGCAAAGACCGTCAACCGCCATCTGAAGCAATACGGCGACGATTCGCGCGTCAAAGCCATCATCCTGCGCGTTGACAGCCCCGGCGGCGGCGTCTCTCCGTCGCAGGAAATTTACCGCGAGGTCAAACGGGTCAAAGAAGAGAAGAAGAAAAAGGTCGTCGTTTCGATGGCGAGCGTAGCGGCTTCCGGTGGCTATTACATTGCGGCCCCGGCCGATAAAATCTTCGCCAACCCCGGCACGATCACAGGCAGCATCGGCGTGATTGCGGAATGGATGAATTACAAGGAACTGGCGGCGTGGGCAAAACTGAAGCCTGTGACCTTCAAGAGCGGCGAGTTCAAAGACACAGGCTCGCCGACCAGAGATGTGACCGAGGCTGACCGCAAATTTTTTCAGGAGATGATTGACGAACTTTACGCTCAATTCGTTGACGCTGTAACCGAAGGCCGTCAGGGTAAGGGAGAAGTCGGCGTCGAATTGAACAAAGAGCGCGTGACGCTGCTGGCCGATGGACGTGTTTACACGGGCGAAGCGGCCAAAAAGTATGGACTGGTTGACGAGATCGGCAATTATGAAGACGCGGTGAAGGCTACAGCGAAACTGGTCAACATCAAAGGCGAGCCGCAGATCATCACTCCCCCGAAACCGAAAGAGGGATTCTCGCTACTTGATCTGTTGTTCGGGGCGTCTAAGATCAAAGATATTTCGCCCAGCGAACTTCCGAATCAATTGATCAACCTGGACACGTCGGTCAAATTCAAATATCAGTGGAAGTAATCATTTGTTCTCAAGCTGTTTGATCTCACTCACCGTCAAACGGAGGAGCAATGACTAAAGCAGAATTGGTGGAAGAAGTGGCGCGCGCCGCCGAGTTGACCAAAAAAGACTCGGAGGTGATCGTCGAAGAGGTTTTTAAAAATATCATTCAGGCGCTCAATCGTGGGGAAAAGATCGAATTGCGCGGGTTCGGCAGTTTTCGCGTGCGTAAACGCGACGCCCGCCGAGGCCGCAACCCGAAAACGGGCGCGCCGGTTGACATCCCGGCCAAACGCGTACCCTATTTCAAACCCGGCAAAGAACTCAAAGAATTGATCAATGCCCATTCGGGCGGCGATGGTGTCGCCGATGATGTCTTCGAAGACGCCGAGATTGACATTGACGATTTTGCGGCTGAGGCGGGCGCGGATAGCTGATCCAGGCGCCACGCGTTTACGTCCTTAACCTCCTCAACGCATCCCCCTCTTTACGCTGATTGCCGGCGCGGGAATTTCAATCATTCCAATCGGAGGCGCATATGAAAGGTTGGCACGCAGGTCTCTACAGAGTCTTTTCACGCGTCGTTTTTCTGTTCGCCGCTCTGTCTGTTTGCGCCGCAACGGCAACCGCGCAGGGGCTTCCCGGCGGCGGCGCATCGAACAATCCGAACAATCCCGGACGAGGCGGCGGCGTTTCGCACAGCATTCGCGGCAAGATCTTTCTACCCGCCGGCAATCTGCCGGATCAACGCATTCGCGTCGTCCTTGAACTCAACACGGGCGGAATCGTGAACGAGGCCTTCTCTGACTCGGTCGGAAACTTCGAATTCCGGTCGCTGCCCAACGGGACTTACAAAATCGTGGTCCCCTCGGACGGGCGTGTTTACGAAACGACTCAGGAAGTGGTCGAACTTTACGGCAATTTCGCGCGCACCTTCTCAGCTCAGATCTACCTCAAAGAGAAAGGCGAGGGGCTTACTTTCAAGCCCAAAGAGAAGATTCTCTCGGCCGCCGACATCCAGGAAGTCCCGAAAGACGCGAAGAAGAATTACGACCGGGGCGTGAAACTATCTCGCGAGAACAAACCCGAAGAGGCTGCCCGGATGTTCGAGGCCGCGATCAAAATCTTTCCCGAATATCTCCATGCCATCAACAAACTCGGTGAGCAGTTGCGCGCGCTGAATCAGCCGGTCGAAGCCCAGGCCGCCTTTGAAAAAGCCATCGCCATCAACCAGAAATTCGCCCTCCCGCACATCAACCTCGGAATGATGCTGGTCGAGCAGGGGCGCTTCGACGAAGCCATCGCCGCGCTGGAGAATGGCAACCGAATGGATGGCAGCTACCCGATGGGGCACTTCAGCCTCGGCATCGCGCTGATGTCAAAACAGCCGCCGGATTTTGACCGCGCCGAAAGGGAGCTGACGCGCACGCTGGAGTTGGGCAAGAGAGATTTTCCTCACGTTCGTTTGCAACTCTTCAACCTTTACCTGCGCCGCAACAGGCTGGACAAAGCCACCGAACAACTGGAGTTGTATTTGAAAGACGCGCCTGACGCGCCCAACGCCGAAGCCGTGCGCCAGAAGCTCAGCCAAATAAAACAGCAGCAGAAAGCCACAACCAAGAACTGATGCAATGACAATTTTGTCGCATTCGATTTTCCGCAAGACATTTTTGTAGCCGATACCGCAGGAGCTTCAATCGCCGCAGTTTCCCTCGCAGACTGAAACCACTGTCAGACAAGCCTTTGTCTGCGCCCCCCTTCCACCATTTCGTCTTCAGGCATTCGAGTTGCTGCCTTACCGGATGGCGCAGCGGCAGTTCCTGACTGCAAGCTGTGTTGGCTGATGATTCGGCGCGCAAATTCATTGCCGAATTAAATCCGATTGAAAGCGGATTTAAGTTCGTGACCGTATCATCAGGCTTATTTCGGTTTTCACCGGCGGCGCTTTGGGCCGCCATCACAGAGGTACAATAAGAGAATGAAGGATTATCTATTTGCCAGCGATTTTGATCAGACCTTGAGTTTCAACGATTCGGGCCTCGTCTTGAGCGAGATGCTCGGCATCACCGGCTTTGAAGAGCGCGTCGCGGGAATGGCGCGGATCAACCTGGTGCAACAGGGAGGCGAGCTTGCCTATCTGTTGCTGCACGATCCCGAATTCCGCCGCGTTCGCAAGGAACATTTGACTGAAGTCGGAAAGCGAATCCGGCTCAAACAGAACATCCGTCTGCTGCCTAAAATACTGAGCGAGGGAATCGAAGGTTATCACTTCTCTTTCCACGTCATCTCGGCGGCGCCTGAAGAGGTGATCCAGTCGGCACTCGAAGACATCGTGCCGCCGGATCGCATCTTCGGCACGCGCTTCCGCTATCATCCGCAAACCGGCGAGATCGAATCTGTCGTTCGTGTTCCGGCGGGCTACGGCAAGGTCGCGGCGCTCGATGAATTGCAGGCGCGGCTCGGGATTGGCCCTGACCGGATCGTTTATGTGGGCGACGGCAGTTCGGACGTTCACGTGATGTTGCACGTCAATCGCCGCGATGGCTTTACTGTCGCCGTTTCCGAAAACAAATACATCACGCCCATCGCTCATCGCTCAATCCTCAGCGAAGACGCGTTGAGTCCGCTGATCCCTGTGCTGGAAGAGATCGTCGGTCTGCATGACCCGATGGGCATTCGCTTGCTGTTTGAATCCTACGGCTTGCAGATTCAGGAGTGGGACAAGGTCAAGACCGATTGGCTGACAATCCGCGCGATCACTCCCAAATCATTCGCCCACTCGGCGGGCGGGCAGGAGGCGTCCAGTGTTTGAATGGATCGGATGGATCGCCACGGCGGTCTTCGCCGTCTCGTATTTCTGTCGCCGACCCGCCGCGCTGCGCCGCATCCAGGCGCTGGCGGCGTTGCTCTGGATTGGCTATGGCGTCATCATTAAAGCCCCGCCAATCATCGTCGCCAACCTGGTGGTCGCGGCGATAGCGGTCATCTCTTCGTTTCAACGCCGCGATCAGAGCAGTCGCGTCGAAACACAGGCTGAGTCAACTTGATTGAGCCTGACAAGTACTGGCTGCGCTTGCCGACAAGCGCAGCCAGTACTTGTCACTCACTTTTCGTAGGTGATGATCAAGACCAAATCCTCTTTGCCGGTCTGCTTCAATCCGTGAGAACTGCCTGGGCGAGTGAGAATAGCGTCGCCCGCTTTAACCGGAAATTCCTTGCCGTTCATTTGCATCACCCCCGTCCCGCTGAGGATGTAGTAAATCTCGTCTTCCTTTTGCAGGTGATAGCCGATTGCCGCGCCGGGATGCAGCACGCGTTTACGGAAGACGTATTTGAAATCCGACGCCTTCTCGAAAAAGCTGTAGCCGGTTGATTGCCCGCCGCCATTGTGGGGGCCGGAGCCGCGTTTGGCGACCTCGGCGTCGTGTTCGAGGACATAACCTTCGACAGCGTCAACCTGGTTCCAGGCCGCGCTCTGCCAACCGATCAAACAGCCGAAGGCAAGCAAGGCGGACATCATCAGCATTTTTTTCATCGCATAATCTCCATTGACCTGATTGGTGTTGATGCAAACACTTTCCGCAGAGGTTGATTTTGAGAGGCGGCGATTATAGCCTTTGTCTGCAAACGTAATGAACAAAAAATCATGCCTTTCCCCGAAACGTCACGACTCGAACTTCCCATCCTTCAGGAACTCAAAGCCACTGGCGGCAGTGATCAACTGCGCTATCTTTACGAGCGTCTGCCGCGCTACTTCCCGCAACTCAACCTTCAGGATTTGAACGAGCGGGCGGAAGATGGCCGCAGCCGCTGGCGCCGGGTTGTGCAGCGCGCGGGCCGTCAGCTTGAAGAGAAGGGTGAATTGCGGCGCGAGAGAAATGAGTGGAAGATCACTGCGCGCGGGGTGAAGCGCGTCGAGGCCGAAGAGCTGCAGCTTGACGCAACGCCCTCTCGCACTGAACGTCAAGGCAAGACGCTGACGCACAAAGAGGCGCAGGCGATGCTGGTCGAGATCGGACTGTTGCTGGGGCGTCACGCCGAAGCCGAGTTCGAGCATTTCGACGTGGTGTGGCGCGACAGCGCGGCGGCTCCGCGATTGAGCCACGTTTTTGAAGTGCAGATTTCGGGCAGCGTGGACAGCGCGCTCACCCGGTTGAAACAAGCTTACGACGCGCAGCGGTCACGAATCTTTCTGGTCATCGCGGATGAACGCGATAAACGTTTTGCCGGAAAGCGGCTGACCGGATCGTTCCACGAAATCTGGGAAGTGGTGACGGTGATTGGTGTGGGCGAGTTGCAACGGTTGTATGAATCGCTCAAAACTCACGAAGGCCTGCTGGGGAAAATCGTAGCGCGAGGCTGATTGAAGTCTTGTGGTCAATACAAGATCAAACAACCTGATTGAGTGTCATTGTTGAACTGCTCGATACGGTCAAAATGGCCTCGCAGAATGAATTCGACCTGCCTGGTGGGACAGTTGCCGCGTTTGATCCAGATCACCTTGGGCGGATAACCAAACAGAAGCGATCTCTGATAGAAATCAGAGTCTTTCGAGACGATGATCAAATCACCTTGCTTTGCGCGCTCCCAAATCAATCGGTCGTCCGCCTGCTCCATCCCAAAATCTTTGACGTGCACCGAATCCGGGAACAGATCGGCGAGCGATTTCACGAGCTTGCTGGATAGGTTTTGATCGAATAACAGTTTCAAGCAGGTATGCTCAAGACTTTGCGCCCCTGATCAGCGGCAAACGCAAGGCAGGCCAGGATGTCCTCGCGCGTCAATTCGGGGAAATCGTCGAGTATTTCCTCAATTGACATCCCGGAGGCCAAATAGTCGAGAACGTCGTAAACCGTGATACGCATTCCGCGAATGCAGGGTTTGCCGCTACGCTTTCCTGGTTCAATTGTGATGTAATCTTGGTAATTCATATCGCCTTTCGGGGCGATTATATTTCGTTACGAAATAAACTCAAAAGTTTTATGACGACCCCGCTTCGCCGCCAATACCTCGAAATCAAACGCCGCTACCCCGGCATGATCCTCTTCTTCCAGATTGGCGATTTTTACGAGACGTTTGATGAAGACGCGCACGTTGTGGCGCGCGAGCTTGGCCTCGCGCTCACTCGAAAGTATTTCGGCAAGGGGCAGATGCATCCGCTCGCTGGTGTGCCCGTGCGTTCGGTCGAAGGCCATCTGGCCAAGCTGATCAATCGCGGCTACAAGGTCGCCGTTTGTGATCAGGTGACGCCGCCAGGCAAAGGTCTGGTCGAACGCGAAGTCACACGCATCGTCACGCCGGGCACAGTGATCGAGCCGGGGCTGCTCGAAGGCCGCGCCAACAACTATCTGGCGAGTTTGATCGTTGGCGAACGCGCGGCGGGCTTCGCTTACGCTGACATCACTACGGGAGAGTTTGCTGCGACGGAGCTTGAGGTCGAGGAGGCAGTTGCGGAACTCGAAAGGCTGGCTCCCGCCGAGTTGCTTCTGCCGCGCAGCGCCTCGGCGCCGAACATCGAAGCGCGAGCGATCACGCGGCTCGATGATGAACAGGTTGAATTCAAAACGGCGCGGAGCGCGCTGCTCGACCATTTTGAAGCAAAGACGCTGGCGGCTTATGGCTGCGAGGAGAAGCCTCTGGTAGCTCAAGCCGCCGCTGTGATCATCGTCTACCTGCGCGACACTCAGCCAGAAGCTTTGGCCAACCTGACCCGGCTGCAAAGTTACACGACCCAAAACTTCATGCAGCTCGATCCGCAGACCATCCGCAACCTGGAAATCTTTCAAGGCTGGGATTTCACGGGCGGGCAGCCAACCGGTTCGCTCGTTTCGACGATTGATCTGACGATCACGCCGATGGGCGGGCGGCGGTTGCGGCAGTGGTTGCGGCATCCGCTGCTGGACATCGTGGAATTGCGCGCGCGGCAGGACGCGATCGAGTGGTTCTTCAAACGCGAAGCCGCGAGGGAGAAGGTTCGTGCGGATTTGAACGAAGTTCTGGACATTGAGCGATTGCTGGGACGCATTCGACGCAAGCTGGCTGTGCCGATGGAGATCGTGATGCTGGCGCGGAGTTTGAGAGTCGCGCCGGTGATTCGCGCGGCGCTCGAAAAGCAAAAGGCTCCGGCGGAATTCATCAAGCCGCTCAAAGATTGCGAAGACATCGTTGATTACGTCGCGCGCGCAGTCACCGACCGGCCATCTTCCGATTTTGAGCGCGGCAACATCATTCGCGTGGGCTTTTCGGCGGAGCTTGACGAACTACGCGACGTTTTGACCGGCGGGAAGGATTTCCTGGCGAAGTTTGAAACGCGCGAGCGGGCGCGCACCGGCGTCAAATCGCTCAAGGTCGGTTACAACAAGGTCTTCGGCTATTACATCGAGATGACGAAGCCGAACCTGAAATTCGCTCCCAGCGATTACATCCGCAAACAGACGTTGGTGAACGCCGAGCGGTTTTTCACGCTGGAATTGAAAGAGCACGAGGCGCTGATCGCCAACGCCAGCGAGCGCATTGTCGAACTCGAAACGAATCTCTACCGGCAGGTTTGCGGCGAAATCTCGCGCCACGCCGACCGCATCAGCCAGGTCGCTGCGGGCGTCGCGCACATTGACCTCTGTTCAGCTCTGGCCGAATGCGCGGCGCGATTCGATTACGCCAAACCGGAATTGAACGAAGGCTCCGAGATTGTGATCGCCGCAGGCCGCCACCCGATGATCGAGCAACGGCTGGACGACCGGCGGCATTTCGTCCCGAACGACACGCGCTTGGCAAACGGCGACACGCAGGTGATGTTGATGACCGCGCCGAATATGGCTGGCAAATCGGTTTACCTGCGGCAGGTGGCATTGATCTGTCTGTTGGCTCAGATCGGCGGGTTCGTTCCCGCCGCTTCGGCGAAGCTCGGAGTTGTTGACCGCATCTTCACGCGCGTGGGGCTGCACGACTACACCTTGCGCGGCCATTCGAGTTTTATGGTCGAGATGATCGAGACGGCGCACATCCTCAACCATGCGACTCCGCGCAGCCTTGTCTTGCTGGATGAAATCGGGCGAGGGACTTCGACGGCTGACGGATTGTCAATCGCGCGTTCGGTAATCGAATTTCTACACAACAACCCGCGCATCGCGGCGAAGACGTTGTTTGCCACGCACTACCACGAATTAACCGATGCGGCGGATTATTTGCCGCGCGTGAAGAATTTTCATCTCGCGGTGCGCGAACACGGCGGCAAAGTGGAATACCTGCATAAAGTCGAACCAGGGCGGGCAGAGAAGAGCTTCGGCATTTATGTCGCGCAGTTGGCCGGATTGCCGAAGCCTGTGATCAACCGCGCGCAGGAACTGCTCGATGAGCGCAACGGCGGGAAGCCGCAGGAGAAAGCGAAAACAAAAGCGGCGTCGCCGGCGGCGAACGTGAAGGCGACGCTCGAGGCGCTGGCGGCGTTGGACATCAATCAACTCAGTCCGGTCGAGGCGTTGACCAAACTTTACGAACTACAACAGCGCGTGATGCGTGGATGACTCAACCGAGATGTTCTCCGATGACGCGCGCAATTGATGCGGCCTGCTGGTTGATCGTTACTTCATCCTGCCCTTCGACCATCACCCGCACCAGGTTTTCGGTCCCCGAATAGCGGACGAGCAGACGGCCTTTGCCATCCATCTCCGCTTCGATCGCATCCATCGCCACTTTGATTGGGCGGACGCTGTCGAGCGGCGGTTTGCGCGCGACCTGCACGTTGATCATCTTCTGCGGAAACCGCTTGAAGCTGTTCGCCAGTTCGCCGAGGCTGCGGCCCGATTCCGTGACGGCGCGCAGGACTTCCAACGCCGTGATTATTCCGTCGCCGGCCAGGCTGATTTCGGGGAAGATGATGTGGCCCGATTGTTCGCCGCCGACGCTGGCGCCGCTTTTCAGCAGTTCATCCAGCACGTATTTGTCACCCACAGAAGTCCGCTTCAAATCAATCCCGCGTTCTTTCAAGGCCAATCCCAAACCGAAGTTGCTCATCACTGTCGCAACCACTCTGTTGTTGGCAAGTTTGCCGCGCGACGCCAGATAATCGGCCATAATGAGCAGCATCTGGTCGCCGTCAACCAGGTTTCCGCGCTCGTCAACCATCAACAGTCGGTCCGCGTCGCCGTCGAAAGCCAGTCCGAGATCAGCCTTTTTCTCGACCACAATCTGCTGCAATGCTTCGGTATGCAGCGAGCCGCAATTCAGGTTGATGTTTCTTCCGTTCGGATTGGCGTTGATCACGGTCAATTCGGCGCCGAATGCGGAAAACAGTTCCGGCGCAATCTCGTACGCCGCGCCGTTCGCGCAATCAACCACGATCTTCAAATTCTTCAGGTTCAGCCCCGCGCCAGCTTCATCGCGCAAAAAGGCGAGGTATTTTTCCTTGAGGTTCGGCTCTGCGTTGATTTCCACATCAGCCATTGGAGGGAAGTTCGAGGCGTCGGATTTCAGGTCGCGCTCGATCGCCTGTTCCGCCGCGTCATCGAGTTTCTGCCCCGAAGTCGAGAATATCTTGATCCCATTGTCTTCGTAAGAATTGTGCGAAGCCGAGATGACCACGCCTGCGTCGGCATTGAGCGCCCGCGTCAGATAAGCGACGCCGGGAGTGGTGATCACGCCCGCTGAACGCGCGCTCGATTGCGCCGTGCGAATGCCGCTCGTCAGAGATGTTTCAATCCATTCACCTGATTCGCGCGTGTCGCGCCCGATGATGATTTGCGGAGCGCGATTGAGCCGCGCGGCCAATTGCTTCGCCAGTGAAAAACCTATTCGCTCGATCGTTGGTTCATCGAGCGGATATTGACCGGCTACACCTCGAATACCATCTGTCCCAAAGAATTCACCCATAATTTTTACCGTGGTTGGAAGGCCGAATGCGAGGCCAGGAGTTGATCATGGCGTTCGGCGTTCGGCGCTACCTTTCAATTTCACCTTTCCTGGAATGATATTTCTGATTTCAATCTCTTTATCCGCATTGGCGGGTAAATGAACCTGCGGGGCGACACTCTCAACACCAGGGGGCAAGCCGGCTGTCTTCAATTCAACGCGCAAATCGTCCGCGCGCAAGGCATTGATCGCTGACTTCGGCCCGTAAAGTTCGACCTCGACCGTTTTCGGCGCTGGACGTTCGTTCGGGACCTTGTCAACCCATTGAAGGGGAACGTTGACGAAACGCCGCAAGCCGCGCGCTTCGCCGATTTCGACTGAAAGATTGAGCGAACCGGGAGCTTTGACTCTCAATGAATCGTGCGGCGTTTCGACTTCGACGGAAGTTGGGAAACTCGCTTTCCGGCCAGCGAGGTTGACAGCCTCTGTCATCAGGCGTCCGAGCTTGTTGACCTGTGACTGCGGACCTTCGATCTCGACTTCGTCTGGGGTCAGCCTGGCTCGATAAAATTCATAACCGTCTTCAACCTGTCCCATAAACTGCGCCTCGACTTTGACTCGCTTTCTGACGGTCGGCTCAAGTTTGATTCTGATGCTTGCCGGCTCGATTTGCAAAACCTTGATGTTTTCGGGCAGCGAAGATTCGTCGGCTTTCAGTTGCGCGGTCCTTTCGCCCGGCTCTTTGTTGCTCAAATCGGCGACGACCAGTACCTGGTTCGAGGGCAAGCCGCGGACCAGATCACGCGGGCCGCTCAACCGAACGCTCACAGTCTGTTCGACGGCGCCGCTGATTTCGACTCCAGCGCTCAAACCACGATATTCGATCGGCACGCCGACCAGGCGCACATCACTGACGGGTTGCCGGGAAACGACGAAGAGCAGGATGGCCAGCAACAAAGAGAGCAGCTTCAGCCCTTTGTTTTCGATCCGCGTGTGGCGGAGCTTCTGAGACATTCGTGAAGGCCAGCGTCTGTTCATACGGAGGTTTCCTCCCGCACAGTTTCGGCCGAAGTCGCGCGCGCGGCTTCGCGTTTGGCCGGACCAGCAACAGCGTTGAGAGCGCGGTCGCGTTTGCGCTCTTCGGCTTCCAGCTCTTCCGATTCGGCTTCGCTCTGCCACGGACCCATTGACTGATGAATCAGGCGGCGAAGCTGTTGTCCGTCGAGATTCCTCTTCAACCTTCCATCAATGGCGAACGAAAGCACGCCGGTCTCTTCCGACACGATGATCGCAAAAGCGTCGCTGTCTTCCGTCACGCCGATCGCCGCGCGGTGGCGTGTGCCCAATTCGCGCGAAATCAGCGGGTTTTGCGTGAGCGGCAGGAAGCAACAGGCCGCCGCGACGCGATTGTCGCTGATGATCACCGCTCCGTCGTGCAACGGAGTGTGCGTGTTGAAGATCGTCACCAGCAGGTCGTAATTGACCTTGGCGTCGAGCCTGATGCCGCTTTCGATGTAGGTCTTCAATCCGACATCGCGCTCGAAAACCATCAAGGCCCCGATCTTTTCCGAAGCCAGCGTCGTCGCCGCCAGCACAACTTCGTCATACCATTCGTGGCCGAACGGATTGTCGCCTCGTTTTTTGGCAGTAAAGGGCAGACGAATGTTGTTGCCCAAGTGTGTCAGGGCAGTGCGAATTTCGTGCTGGAACAGAACAATCACCGCAAACCCGAGATAAAACACGGCGTTGCGCAGCACCCATTGAACGGTGGTCAACCCTAGCCAGGTGGAAAGCTCATACAAAATCCCGACCAGCGCCAATCCGACGGCCATCTGGACGGCGCGAGTCCCATGCACGAGCCGAAGCACTTCGTAAACCAGGATGGCTACGATTGAAATGTCTACGATGTGCCTCAACTCGACAAGCTGCCAGAGCCAGACAATTTGTGACCACAACTCGCTCATGCTCGAAGCCTCGCGTTAGAGGTGATGAACTTCCCAGGAAAATGACGCTAAGCATAGCATAACCTCACTCCGGTTAAACCATTGATTAAACCGGCCTCCTCCTCAGGCGCGCCTGAGGGCGCCGGGCGCCGCCCAGGAATAGGTTGTGACGCCAGATGAGATTTGCTAGACTGCCGCCCGTGCACCAACCCCCGGCATTGCACAAAGCAAGCCGACGAATTGAAGATTAAGCTTGCGAGATACTCTTCCGAGGTATTTTGACAGGCTCTAGCGATTCCGCTAGTTGCCCCAGACGCCCGCATCCAGAGGGTTGGTGGCGTTCAGTCGTAGACAATGGAAAGAAAATTCGGGCTGAAAGAAAGGGATCGAAAAATGTGGAAGCATCTTCGCGTCTTAATGACGCCCATGTTAATTATCCTCCTCACATTTCTCGTGGGAGTCTCTATCAACAATTCCGCCTACGCCAAACAGCGACGGCAATCCAAATCGTCATCCGCCAAGAAGGCCAAGGCCTCGTCCAAACAGACCGTTAGTCGCGGAAAATCGAAACGTGGGGTCAGCAAGGCCGTTGCGAGCAAAGGCTCTCGTGGCCGCGCCACTTCACGCGTCGCCCGCAAAAGTCGCGTCTCGAGCGGTTCACAAATTAGCGCAACCCAGGCCCGGTCCCTGTCGCGCAGACGCGGCAAGCTGACGCGGTCCGACCGGCGGATGCTTTCGTCTCGCCGCAGCCGCTCGCGCGCCCGTTACATGGCCAGATTGCGAGCTATTCGAGCCCGCGACTCGGCCTTGCGCAGCATCGCGACGGGCAACATCCTGAAGGACGACATCTCCGGCGAAGACCCTGAAATCCGCGCCGCCGCGATCAACGCCTTGCAGGGGCATTCGGGAACCGTGGTCGTGATGGATCCGAACACCGGGCGCGTTTACACGGTAGTCAATCAGCAAATGGCGCTCGGTTCACCGGTCAAACCCTGCTCGACGGTCAAAATGATCGTTGGGTTGGCCGCGCTGCACGAAGGCGTCTTCGATCCTAATCAGGACGTGCAGGTCTCGACGCGCCGGAGCATGAACCTGACCGATGCGCTGGCCCGCTCGGACAATCCGGTCTTTCAGGTTCTGGGGAGAATGCTGGGATTTGACCGCGTGCTGGGTTACGCCGGGGATTTTGGCTTCGGCGCGCGGACAGGAATCAACTATCCGGGCGAAAGCGAGGGGTTCCTGCCTGACCAGGGAGAACAGGAGACCGGCCATATGTCCAGCCACGGTGACGGGTTCGGCGTGACGGCGATTCAACTGGCGGCCTTCACCGGCGCCATCGCCAACGGCGGCAATCTTTACACCCCGCGTGTAATCCGCACGGCTGAAGAAGCCGAAAGCTTCACGCCGGAATTGAAGCGCCGGATCGTCATGTCGCCGGAGGATCGGTTGAGACTGATGGCGGGAATGATGGGCGCAGTCAATTATGGCACCGGGAAGCTTGCCTACAACCCGCTCGGTCAGGTCGCCGGTAAGACCGGAACCTGCACTGGCAATCGCGACCGGCTGGGCTTGTTCACTTCGTTTTCAAGCGCCGACAACCCGAGATTGGTGGTTACGGTCATCACGACCGGCTCGACCGAAGCGGGCCGCCGCGCGGCGGAAATCGCCGGCAGAATATATTCGGCGATCTCTCCGCGGTTCTTCAGAGACCGCTTGGTTGCGCCGGCTGCCGCGACTACGGAAATCCCTATGACCAAAGAGACCGGCGGCACGAAGAACTGAGTTGGCGCAAAAGCGCCAGAACATAGAAGGGCGAGCGTGGAAGGAGTTTCCACTGCTCGCCCTTTCTGTTTATCGCCTTCGGGTTATTGAAAACGCAATCCGCGTAATTCAATGACGATGTCTTTTATTTCGGCCTCGGAAACTTTCGCCGGGGCGTCAACCTTTACGCTGATGTTCATTGACTCGCCCGGTTTGAGCGGCTCTCTGCGCACGCGGGGGATCGGGATGCTGACGTTCTGCGCGATGGTTTTGTCCTCCATATCGAACATCTTCCCAAGTATCACGACGCCAGTCAGCGCGCGGTCGCCGCGATTGTGCAGCTTTGCTCTGACTTCGAGCTGGAACATCCCGATCATGTTCGGATGCACGACCTTTTCGATGACCTCCAACTCGACTTTGTCCTTGTAGGCATCGAAATCCGGCACGCCAGCCCGAACCATGTTTTCGGTCACAGAGACGCTCTCCGGTTTTGTCCGCGCCAGCATGACGATCAAGGCAGTCAGCACCAAAGCTCCGACTGCGCCCACGACTAAAAGCGCGCGTGACCGCGCTTGCTCAATGTTTTTAAGGTTTTCGTTTTCAAACATAACTGTGTTGGATTTCGAATCTCAAATTTGAGATTCGAGATTGTGGCTTAAAAAGCGCCGGCTCACTCTCCGCTCACCATCATCCGGTCAACCTTGATTGTCGGCGCGGCGATGCGGCCTCGGAAACGCAGGTCATTGCCGATCATCTCGATTCCCCGCAGCAGATCGCGGAAATTCCCGGCAATAGTCACTTCTTCGACCGGAAACGCGAGCCTGCCGTCTTCGATCCACCATCCGGCAGCGCCGCGTGAATAATCGCCGGTGACCGTGTTGAAACCGAAACCGATCATCTCGGTCACGTAAAATCCGTTTTTGACTGAAGCGATCATCGCGTCCGGCGAATAGACTCCGGGAGCGATGAAAAAGTTGCTGAATCCGACGGCGGGAGCGCCAGTCAATCCGCGCGCGGCGTTGGCCGTCGAACGCAGACCCAGTTTGCGCGCGGTGTAGGTGTTGAGCAGGTAACTTTTCAAAACCCCGTTTTCGACCACAACCGTGCGCCGCGTCGCCAGCCCTTCGCCATCAAATGGCCGTGAGCCGACCGCGCCTCGCATCTGTCCGTCATCAATTATGTTCAATGCAGGTGACGCGATCACCTCGCCAAGCTGACCCACCAGAAATGACGCGCGGCGGAAGATCGAATTCCCATCAACCGCTTCAAAAAAATCGCTGAGCAATTCCTCCGCCACGTCCGCTTCGAAAACAATCGGAACCTCCTGCGTTGCGACTTTTCGCGCGCCCAGTTTTCTCAATGCCCGTCGAGCCGCCTCTCGACCGATCTCTTCGGGCGAATCGAGCGCGGCGAGATGGCGCTGGCGGTCTCCCCAGCCGGCGACCTGCATCTGGTCACTCTCTTTCGCAATCGGCGCCACCATCAACGCGCAGTTCGCGCCTTGATACTCGCCCGCGAATCCCGCGCTCGTGACCAGCGTGGTTTTGCCAACCGTGGTCGAACAGGCCGCTCCTTCGGAATTTGTGATCCGCGCGTCGAAGTTGCGCGCGGCGTCTTCGGCCTCGCGAGCCATCTCGATCTTCCGCTCAGGAGCCAATTCGGCGACCGCCGGATCGTATAAACCAAGCTCGACAATTTCCGAAGCCAGTTCTTCGCGCGCGGGCAGCACGGCGGCTTCGTCCACAGAGGTCAACTTCGCCATCTCGACGGCGTTGGCGATCAATTCATCAATCGCCTGAGGGCTGACGTCCGAAGTCGAGCACGAAGCCTGGCGTCCCTGGTAAAGCACGCGCAATCCGATGCCTCGTGACGACGCCTCCTGAAGCTTTTCCACTTCTCCCAGGCGGACCTCGACGTGGAACTCAGTGGTCTCGATGCCAACGGCCTCGGCGTCCGTCGCGCCGCGTTTGATCGCGGCCTTGACAATATCGGAGAGCGAATCTTTCGTGATCATTTCGTCCCTCCGACTGTCATCTCGGAAATCTTGATCGTCGGCAATCCGACGCCGACTGGAACCGATTGTCCGTCTTTGCCGCAAGTGCCCACGCCTTCATCGAGCGCAAGGTCGTTGGCCACCGCCGTGACTTTGGTCAAAGCCACCGGCCCATTCCCGATCAGCGTCGCGCCTTTGACCGGCGCGGTGACTTGGCCGTCTTCGATCAGGTAAGCCTCGCTGGCAGAGAAGACGAATTTGCCGTTCGTGATGTCCACTTGCCCGCCGCCGAATTGCACAGCGTACAGCCCGCGTTTGACCGAGCGGATGATTTCATCCGGCGTGCTTTCGCCGTTGAGCATGAACGTGTTGGTCATTCGCGGCATCGGCATGTGGCGATAACTTTCGCGCCGCCCGTTGCCAGTCAGTTTGGCTCCGGTCAAACGCGAACTCAGTTTGTCCTGCAAATAACCACGTAGGACGCCTTTTTCGATCAGCACGGTTTGCGAAGTTGGATTGCCTTCATCGTCAATGTTGAGCGAGCCGCGTCGGTTCGGCATCGTGCCTTCGTCAACCACCGTGCAGAGTTCGCTCGCCACTTTTTGTCCGATCAGGCCGGAGAAGGCCGATGTGCCTTTGCGATTGAAATCGGCTTCGAGCCCGTGACCGATTGCTTCGTGCAGCAGAACACCGGGCCAACCGGGGCCAAGCACCACCTCCATCGCTCCCGCTGGCGCATCCTGCGCTTCGAGTTGCACGATGGCCTGTCGCGCGGCTTCCGTGGCGTAATGTTCAACCAACTGATCGCTGAAGAAATCCATCCCGATGCGCCCTCCGCCTCCCGAAACGCCCGATTGCAGATTGCCATCGTCATCGGCGATGCACATCACGCGCATTCGCGCCAACGGCTGAACGTCGCCGATCAGCAAGCCATCGGACGTGGCGATCAGGACGATCTTGTATTCGTCGGCGAGACTCGTCTGGACTTCGCGGATGCGCCGGTCGTAGGCGCGCGACGCGCGGTCAACCCGATTGAGCAATTCAATCTTGCGCGGCAGAGGCTCGTCGTTGATCAGTTGCGCAACCGGGTAGAGATCGTGCGCCGGATGACTCGATGAAACGTTGATCGGGCCGCCGCCGGATTGGCTGTTTGCGATGTGCGCGGCGGTTATCGCGGCTTTGCGGATGGCGGCGGCGTCAATCTCGTCGCAATAGGCGTAGCCGGTCTTTTCGCCAGAAATCACTCGCACGCCCACGCCCTGTCGCACCGAGCGATTGGCCGACTTGACGATCTGTTCTTCCAGGCTCAGGGAGTTGAGCACGGTGTACTCGAAATAAAGGTCGGCGTATTCGCCGCCTTTCGACAATGCAGCGCCCAGCAACGACTCGATCTCCGGGATCTTGAGGTTGAATTTGCCGGTGAAAAATTTGATTGGTTCGATCATAACTTCTTACGTTCGTTCGCCCAGATGCAGCGCGGCGACGCCTCCGGTCAAATTGTGATAGCGGGCGTTCGCGTATCCGATCCCGCGCATCATTTCGGCCAATCGCTTTTGGTCGGGGAACGCGCGCACCGACGCGGGCAAATAGTGATAAGCGCAATCGGAGCCTGAGATCAGTGAGCCGATGCGCGGCAGGATGTTATAAAAGTAAAACTCGAATATCTCGCGGAAGACCGGGACCACGGGACGTGAGAATTCCAACACCGCCGCGCGTCCGCCCGGTTTGAGCACACGAAAGATTTCGGCCAATCCGCCTTCGATGTGTTCCAGGTTTCGCAATCCGAAGGCGATGGTCACAGCGTCGAAGCTCGCGTCGGCGAATGGCAATCGCATCGCGTCGCCTTCGGCCAGCGCCGCGCGCCGCGATTGTTTGGCTGCGATCTTTTCGTTCCCGATCACCAGCATCGGATGGCAGAAGTCGCAACCAATAACGCGCGCGTGTTTTTCCAATTCCAGCGTCAGATCGGCGGTGCCGCAACACAAATCCAGCGCAATCGCGCCGGGTTGCGCCAGCGCGTCTTTCAACTTGGCGACCGTGAAGCGGCGCCAGAGCTTGTCAATGTTGATTGAGAGCAGGTGGTTGAGCCGATCGTAGCTCGGAGCGATTTCGGCGAACATCGCGCGCACGGCCCGGTCTTTGCCGGCGGCGTTCAATCCGGGGTCGGGCATCGCCGTTCGTGATATTTCAACGGATTCGGCTGGTAATGACATAAAGCGAATCTCAAATCTCAAATCTCAAATCTCAGATTTGAGATTCGAGATTTGAGATTTGAGAAATGGGGACTACGGATTCGTTTTAAAACTGTCATTGACGCGACCGAGCGCCACTACCGTCATCGCATTCGCGTCGAGCAGCCGTTTGGCGACGCGCTGCACATCGGCTGCCGTGATCGCTTCGATCTTCGATTTGACCGTCAGCGGATAATTTTTTGGCAGGCCGAAGGCTTCAATCTCGCGCAGGTAATATTCGACCGGGCGCGCGGCGAATTCATCGGCCAGGCTCGATTTCGCCGCCGCGAGTTCTTCAGCGGAGACGGCGGTCGTGGCGAGCGATGCGAAGCTTTCGGTCGCTTTGCGTGAAAACGCTGGCGCTTGGTCGGTGGGGATCGAAGCCGAGAAGTAGAATGGTCCGGCCAGAACTCGTCGTGGCGCCTGGGCCACGAACGCGCCGCCGATTGATTCCGCCTCGCGCTTTAATCTCGCATCCAGAATTCGGGCCATCACTTCGACGATGAGAAAATCAGGATCGGCGCCTTTGACGCCGATCAATCCTCCGCGCAGTTCGACGTTTGCCACATCGGTAGCTTCGACTTTGACCAGTTTCAGTTGAACCGTCTGCGCCGGTTGCCGGAAGGTGGCCGGAACAATCTGGCCTTTAGACCACCCGCCGAAGAAGATTCTGAACGTCTTCATCACGCGTTCGTGAGTGATGTTACCGACCGTCGTGATCGAGACGTTGTTCGCCAGGTAGAAGCGTTTGTGAAAGTCGTAAACATCAGCCTGTTTGATTCCCGCCACAGTGGTTTCGCTGCCGTCAAGGTTGTGGCCGTAGGGATGGGCGCCGTAAACAGCATTAAGAAAGGCTTCGTCGGCTTGTTCCGCCGGAGTCAGCTTGCGCGATTTGACTCTGTCCAATTGCTCCTGCTGCGCGCGTTTGAAAGCGTCGGGGCGGACATTTTCAACGACCAGCAAGCGCGCGAGAATCTCGAAGACCGCGTCGAAACCGTTCGCCGGAGTTTCAATATGAAACCAGGTAGTGTCCAGGTTCAATCCCCAATCAATCTTCGCCTGCAATGACTCGACCTCTTCCTTCAACTGCGGATTGACGGCCAGGAGCGTCGCCTGGGTGAGTGCGGCCTGACCGGTTTTGCCGGCCAGATCGAACATCGCGCCAGCGCGGATAACGAGGTCGCATTTGATGGTTGCCTCGCCTGCTCGTTCAAGCGTGATGACCTGCATTCCATTGAGTAGTTGATCGCGGCGCACATTGCTGTAAGGCGTCTGCGGCTGGGTTTCTGGAACCAGAGGACTCGATTTGTCTTTTTTGTCTTTGTTCTGCGCGTTTGCCAGCGGAGCGAACAATCCGGCCAGCAGAATCGCACACAAAACCGGCGTGAATAGTTTCGAGAATCGCATAGCTACAAGTTCCGAATGAATTGGGATTGAATCTGAAAAGAGAGTGTATCTGCGCGTTTAATGACCGTCAACCGAGTCAAAATTGAAGCTCCGCTACCGCTTCTGTTTCGGGTCCAGCCAATCGCGCATACCGTCGCCAACGAAATTGAACGCCATCACCGTGAGCATGACGGCCAGACCGGGAAAGATGAGCAGATGCGGCGCGACGCGAAGAAAGCTGCGCGCGTCATTGAGCATCACGCCCCAACTTGGCGCTGGGGGCGGGACGCCCAGTCCCAGAAAACTCAAACTGGCTTCGGCGAGAACCGCGCCCGCCATTCCCAGGCTCGCCTGCACAATCATCGGTTGGATGGCGTTCGGTAGAATGTGAAGAACGATGATTCGCAGGTCGCTTGCGCCCAAAGCCCGCGCGGCGGTCACAAAATCGAATTCACGGACTTTCAAAACCTGCCCGCGCATCAAGCGCGCGTAACCGACCCAACCGATTACAGAAAGCGCCAGGATCAGGTTGTTCAGACTCGGCCCCAGAAACGCGACCATCGCAATCGCCAGCAGGATGCTGGGGAAAGGCAGAAAGACGTTGAAGAGAAAGCCGGAGAGAAACCGGTCCACCCATCCGCCATAGAAACCTGAGATCGAGCCGATGATGATTCCGATGACCGCCGAGATCAACACGACGGAAGCTCCGACGCGCATTGAAATGCGCGCGCCGTAAATTACCCGCGACATCACGTCACGTCCCAGATCATCCAGTCCGAGCGGATGCTGGCGCGTCGGCGACAGCCGCTCTTCGGTCGGAAGCGCGCTGTTGAGCCGCGTCTGTTCGCGCGGATCGTAAGGCGCAAGCCACGGAGCAAAGATCGCGACGACGAAGAAGACGGCGATGATGACCAAGCCAATTTTGCCCAGACGATTCATAAAACGCGGAGACGAATTGATCTGTTACTCGACTTTGATTCGCGGGTCGAGCAGCCGGTATGCGAAATCAGTCAGCAGGTTGGCCACGATGTAAGTGAGGGCAATCATCAGGATGCAGCCCTGAACCATCGGGTAATCGCGCGAGTTGATCGCCTCGACGGTCAATCGCCCGATGCCGGGCCAACTGAAGATCATTTCGGTGATGATCGCGCCGGCCAGCAGCACGCCGAATTGCAATCCGATCACGGTGACGACGGGGATCAATCCGTTCTTCAAAACGTGTTTGTAAACCACTTGTCGTTCGGCCAGTCCCTTGGCGCGCGCCGTTCGCACGTAATCTTCGTTCATCTCCTCAATCACGCTCGAACGTACCATGCGGGTCAGGAAGGCGGCCAGCGGCGCTCCCATCGTGATCGCAGGCAGGATCAGATACTCTGGGCCATAACGACCGGAAACTGGCAGCAAATCGAGTTTGATGGCGAACAGGTAGATCATCAGCGGGCCGAGCACGAAACCCGGCGTGCTGATGCCGAGCAGAGCCACGACCGAGGCGACGTTGTCTATTGGTTTGCCTTGATTGGTTCCGGCAGTAACACCGAGCGGAATGGCGACGAGAATTGCGAAAGCGAGTCCGGCCAGCGCCAATTCGATGGTCGCCGGGTAGCGGCCGATGATCTTTTCCAGCACCCGGTCGGACGGATTGATCAGGCTGACGCCCAAATCTCCTTCGAGCACGCCACGCCAGTAGTTGATGTATTGCCGGGAGAGCGGAAGATCGAGACCGAGTTTCTGTTTGAGTTCGAGGACTTGGGCTTCAGTCGCGTTATCGCCGAGCGCGTTCCGCACCGGATCACCGGGAACGATGTGGATCAACAGGAAGACAAGGGTAACGACTGCCCACACAACCGGCAGCACGAATAACAATCGCTTGGCCAGCGCGACGATGATGTTTCGCATGCGCCGGATGATAGCAGATTTTCACACGTAGGTCGTTTTCTCCGCGTAACGATCAAAGCCTTCGTCCTCAAGCTCGGAGTAGGTTGTCGCGCCGATCCACGTCGCCCAGTCTTCGTCAACTGCCGCGTATTGTCCGATCACCCAGACGACCGGATCGTCCGGGGCATTGGCTGCGCTACTCGACAAACTCCATTCGGCTGATCCAGTAGTCGAGCTTTGTTGCAACCGCGCGCTGGCCCGCAAAACATTCGCTTCGTCGGAAGCGAGCCTGCCGGTGAAACGGATCAGTGGGAATTCGGTTTCGCCCGTGCGGTTGAAAACCATCACCAGGTTGCCCTCGCCGTCGGGCATCACCGCCGAGCAGAAGTAATGATAATGCGGCGCGCCGTAAATTCCCTGTTGCGTGACGCAACCGGCGCGGGGATTGATCTGAAACCACTGGATCGCCGCAACGTTCGTGTCGTCGCCCCAGTTGGCGGCGACCGTGTGCGCGGCCCAGAGCAGCCCGTGGCGAAACACGACGTTGGCGAGCCGTGTATCTCCGGTCTCTATTTCAACTTCAGTCAGAGGCTGGTTGGCGTTCGGCGCCAACTGAAAGTTTACTGTCGGAATGAAGCGGCGCGACAGAGTCGGATTTTGCCGGGGCGGTTGAGTGAAAGTCCATTGAGTCAAACCCTGTCCGTCGCTGGTCGCGTTGAGGAAGTATTGAGCGCCGGCCGCTCTCAAATTCAGCGCGGGCCCGACGCCGAACGCCGGAGCGCCATCGGCGTTGCGAAGCTCCCAAAAATCCCAGCCGTGCAAAACTCCGCCCGATTGCAATTCTTTTTTGCTCAGCACGCGGATTTTGGAGTAGAGAAATTGATCCTGAGCGCCGAACATATTCGCGGTCAGGTAAAGTGAATTGTTGTCAACCGCGAGGCCGAGGCCTTCGGCCCAATGCCCAGTCCTGATGCCTCCGTCGAAGCGAGCGTCGAGCGCCCAGATCAGCCAGTCGCCGAGCGGATCGTCAGCTTGAGAATAGGCGAGCAGGAACCACGAATGGCGTTCGTCAACGCTGCGCGCGCAGGCCGCGATCACCCATCCGCCGCGGAATTGATCGTAGACCACTCTGGGATTGAAGATCAGAGCATCGTGAACCAGTTGCGAAAAAAGGTCGGAGAGATTGGCGCGCAGGATTTGACGGCCCGTCTTGTCGAAGACGGCCAACGCCGCATTCACCATGGCGATCAGGTGGTTCGGGCCAGCGGCGAGCCGGCTGTCGGGCGGTGTCCAGGCTGTGTCATCAATTCCGGCGAAATCAATAGGCGAACGCAGGGGTTGCAGGTCGGAGCCTATCTCGGTCGTCTGAGGATCGGCCTGGAGAAGCTGCAGGGCGCGCGCGGCGTTTGGTGAAAGCAGGGCTTCCTGTTTGTGTCGCCGGTAGTCTCCATCGTTTTCGGCTCGCCCGATTGGCGCCAGGCGTGGAATCTTCAATTTTGTCTCCCGCTTATGGTTCAAGCGGCCGAAATTGACATTGACTCCCCGGGACGACGGCAATAACCGCATGCCTTTTGCCTCCGGCGTGGCGATGATTTCCTGAAAATCAAAACTGCCCATGGTCTTCTCCTGACGGGATTGTCTCCCGATTGAAAGAGGCGATGGGGGGGTCGGTTCAGACAGATGCAGAGGAAAACGCCAAAGATGAAGCCCTGGCTGCTACGTCGCGGACCAGCAGACAGACAAGCTTATCGCTGATCACGGACTGCGGCGGTTGTGGGGACACGCGTGGCTCCGTCTTGAGGAAGAGAATAAAATTCTCAACCTCAACGGAAGACGAAGGTGATCTATCAGTGATCTGCTGAAAGACTGATTTACAAAGATGATTTTTTGAAGAGAGCGAGTGAAATGATATGGATGAACCCGTTAAAGTCAAGGCGATTTGCCCGCCGTTGTTGTTGTCATAACCCGGCCACAGTCAGTCAATGTAGACTTGTGTAAATAAACCCTTGTCCCCATTCGTTGACATCAGCATGCCAAATCGCCACGCCCCAATACCAAAGCGGGTAATTATTTCAATCTGGCTTTGCACGTCTGGCCTACACTCCAGGATTATTTTTTGCGAACACTTAGTAGGCAAACAGGTCAGAATCCCGTTGCAAGGCGCGCCATTGTTTGCCGTTCCGACGATGTGACAAGCGCGTCTTCTGAAATGGTTTACGCCGCGAAAATAACGAAGCAACGTATGGCATTGGGCTTGCGTCTGAACGCGCGGTGTACGACAAATTGGAGAAGGATTCAGCAAGTCGGACTTTGAATAGAGAGGAACGGACGAAAATGATCAAGAAGACTGGTGATCTTAGTTTGGCGACGGGGACTGAAGAAGTGATGGCCGTGAATAACGGCGTCGAGACCGGGCCTGCGGTTGAAAATCAGGGCGTATCTGTCGAGCATCCGAATTTACAGGAGAAAGTCAATCTGGTCATTCACGAATGGCTGACTGATATGTGGCTGTTGACCACTGGGGAGCAGATGGACGCCGACAGCGTGATCAACAAAAAACACAACGGACGCCCTCTCGCAATTATCTGTGACGGTCAGATGAAACTGATGGAGTCCAAGCCATCCACGGTTGACGCCCTGCGCGCAGTCGGGATCGAGTTGTCATAGAACTTACCGGAAAGATTTCCGCGAAAAAATTTGAGGACTGAGAGCGCTCCGGCTTCTCAGTCCTCTTTTATTTCGCCAACGTGCGAACATACGCCACCACCTGCCAGATTTGTTCATCGGTCAGCTTTTTAGCCGGAGGCATGGTCAATTTTCCGTCCTTCATTTTTCCGTCTTTGATGACGAGGAAAATCCTGCCGTCAGGATCCGACGTCACTTTGCCGGTAGTCAGCTCGGTAGGTTTTGCGGCCAGCGAGGCGCCGGTCGCGTTATCTCCTCTGCCATCATCTCCGTGACAGAATGCGCAGTTGGCTGCGTAAAGCGGTTTGCCCGCGGCCGCGGCCGCCGCCTGGTCAGCGAGCGGGTTTTTTGTTTGTTCAGTCACTGTGGCGCTGGCGTTCGGAGTCGTTGATGATGAACCAGTTGATTGATTGCCCGAACAGGCTGTGAGGCCAGCCACTGCGGCCACAGCAATAAAAGCCGACAAGCAGATGATGAACAATGCGCGATTGGCGTTATTGAAGTAAGCGAGCATGAATTCCCCTCTCCATGAATGCGGTTGAAGGTAACGATCGCCGTTTGTAGCCCATTTCGATTTATTTGTGAAGTCGGTTGAACTCAGGCCGGGACGAATTTTCGGTTTGCTTTTCAAGCGGCGCTGCGGTGTGCGATGATAAATCACCGTTCCCCCTCAAAAACAAATCAGCGGCTGCTGGAAGATTACGGAATGAATTTATGCAATGCCCGAGATGTCAAACTGAAGTTTCAGAATGGCAATTTTATTGCCCGAATTGCCGCGCCCAGGTTTACAACTACACGCCCGAGTATGAAAGACCGCAGCGTGGCAAGATCGAACGGGTCGGCGCGCGCTTGCTCAGCGCTCTGCTGGCGATCTTTATCGTCGGCGGATTGGTCTTGATGGCGCGCGCGGTGCAATGGAAACAGCTTTTCGACTCCATGCGCGGAAATGTGGGAGCCTCGGCGGAGACTTCTCCAGGCGCGAAAAATGATCGTTCGTCTCGAACGCGCGCGTCCGCTTCCCGGCCTGATGACGGCTCGCCGGCGCCCGTGAAGGCTGAAGACTCCGCCAGAGCGGAGAAGAGCCAGGCCGTCGAAAGCGTGCGCGCATTGCCACAGAAGATAGAAGAGCTTCCTTCCGTTGATGACCAGCCACAGACGCCGAAACCGAAACCGCCAGCGAAAGTCGAGGGCACAACTCCCGAAGCCATCCCCGAATCGGCTTCGACCCCGAAGTCAGCGGCTCAGCCGGCCAGAGACGGCGTTCAGTTGGGCGTTGAACAGATGGACGCGAAGAGCAGTGGCGAGACCGGCCAGGTGACGATCAACAGTTACACGCTAGCCAGGATTTATGTTAATGGCCAGTTTTCAGGCGTCACGCCGCGCACAATCAGACTCGCCGCCGGCGACCACCAGATCAGATTGATCGCGGACGGGCACGAAGACTGGACGCGCCGGGTTCGGCTGAAAGCCCTGCAACAGGTCGGAATCATGGCCTCGATGAAGAAAAAAAGCCCGCAAAAGGATTAACGGCGCTGAAGTCAGGCGCACACCAGTTCGCCCTCAAGCTGTTCGCTCGCCAGCGCCCTCCGCTCCAACAGCGAGTGGCCATCAAAGCGAATGGCCATCATCGTCAGGTCATCCGCCCTTCGCGCTCCGGCGCTGAATCTCTTCAGGTCTTCCAGGCAGGCGCCGAGCAGCGATTGAGGCGGAAGCGAATGGCGATTGCCAGCCAATCTCGCCAACCGTTCGACTCCATATTCTTCGTCTGAATTATTGAGCGCCTCGGAAAGCCCATCGGTGTAAAGCAGCAGCGAATCGCCGGGCGATAGCCGCGTTTGACGACACGAGAACTTCTCTTCGCAGAAGACGCCGATAGGAAGACCAGTGGCTTCAATGCTCTCGACCCCGTCGTGGCGCAGCCAGAGAACCGGCAGGTGGCCGGCGTTGCAAACCTCCACTTCGCCGTTACGGCTGGCCTTACCGCAAACCATCGTGGCGTAGTGCGTCGGCAGCGTGCTTTCGCAAAGGAGGCTGCTCGCGCGTTCGACCAACTGTTCGAGCGGAAGACCGATAGAAATCAGCGAACGGAACATCGCGTGCAATTGTGTCATCACCATCGCCGCCGCGACGCCTTTGCCGGAAACGTCGCCCAGCATGAAATAGAAGCTGCCGTCGCCGTCGGGCGCCAGATCGCAATAATCGCCGCTGACCACGCCGGCCGCTTCGTAATGACGCGCCACCCGCCAATCGCCCCACACAGAATCCGGCGCCGGCAGCAACTCCGCCTGAATCCGCGCAGCCATCTCCAGGTCACGCTCCAGCATTTGCCGCTCGTGTGGCGACAGGTGATCCAGACAGAATCGCTCCAACGGATCGGCCATCAACCGGTCCGCCTCGACCGGATCGTGGCAGACTTCGCACAAACCATAAGTGCCGTTGTTTACGCGATCCAACGCCGCGTCCACTTCTCGCAGAAGCTGCCGCAGATTGGTGGAATCGCCGAATTTGACCAGCGCGCTTTCGAGTTTCTGCTGGCGAACGATCAACTGGTCGCGCAGAAGAGTCTCCATCGGATTTGCCATTTTTTCCCCTTTCTTTAAAGACGTATCTTGCCGAACGATGCGCGATGGCGGCAAGTTCCAACTCGAATAGATTTGATTTGCCGCGCGGTCTGCGCCCCGCTCACCTGCGCCACTGGAACCATTTTTGAAAGATTTTCCGCACCGTGGGCGACAGGCGCTGGCGATTATAAACGTCGCCGATTTTGCGCAAAACCTCAGCCTGCGTCGGATAGGGATGGATCGTCGGCGAGAGCGCGCCCATCTTCAGTCCGTTTGTAATCGCCAGCGTCAACTCGCTGATCATTTCGCCTGCGTGGCGCGCGACGATTGTGCCGCCGAGGATTTTGCCGGTCTTGTGGTCGTAATGGATGCGCGCGAAGCCTTCGTCCTCGCCATCCAGAATCGCCCGATCAACATCTTCAAAACTCTCCGTGATGGTCGCCACGTCGAACCCGGCGGAACGCGCTTCAGCTTCGTAAAATCCCACGTGCGCGACTTCGGGGTCGGTGTAAGTCACCCAGGGCATGATCATCGTGCTCACCCGCGCGCGCCCGAAAAATAAGGCGTTGCGCAACACTGCGCGCGCCATCGCGTCCGCCGCGTGCGTGAATTTGAATTTCGAGCAGACGTCGCCCGCCGCGTAAATTCGCGGATTCGACGTGCGCAGGTGATCGTCAACTATCACGCCGTCGCGCGAGTACTTCACGCCTGCGGCTTCCAGACCTAAGCCTTCGACGTTTGGCGCGCGGCCAGCGGCAGAGAGAATCGCGTCGCATTCGACCCGCAACTCCTTACCGTCGCGCGAATAAACGATCACCTTGTCGGCGCCGCGCCGTTCAACGCGCGTGATCTTTGCCTGGTTGATTATCGTCAGCCCTTCGCGTTCGAGTTGGCGGTGAATGATCGCAGCGGCGTCCGCGTCTTCGCGCGGCAGGATTTGCTCGACATCGTTGATGATCGTCACGTCGCTGCCGAAGCGCGAAAACGCCTGCGCCAACTCGCAGCCGATCGGCCCGCCACCGATCACCACCAGCCGTCGTGGCAGTTCGGTCAGCTTGAAGATATTTTCGTTCGTGAAATAACCGGCCTCTTTCAAACCGGGGATCGGCAATTCAGCCGGGCGACCGCCTGTGGCGATCACCGCGCGGTCAAACTCCAATCGCCTGCTGTCAACTTCGATCTCCGATGGACTGACGAACCTGGCGTCGCCGAGGTAAACGTCCACGCCGAGTTCGTTTTTGAACCGCGCGACCGAATCGTTCGGACTGATCCTGGCGCGCAGCCGCCGCATTCGCTCCATCGCTTCGGCGAAGTTGATCTGAGGCTCCGACGTGAAGTGGACGCCGAACCCTCTGGCGATCCGCAGGTCGTAAACGGCCCTCGCCGCGCGGATCACGGCCTTCGACGGCACGCAGCCGATGTTCAGACAATCGCCGCCCATCAACGCGCGTTCGATGATGGCGGCTTTCGCGCCCAGCCCGCCCGCGCCGCCCGCGCTGACCAAGCCCGCCGCGCCCGCGCCAATCGCAATCAAATTGTATTTGCCACTCGGAGTCGGATTAACGTGATTCGGTGGATGGCAGTTTTCGATCACCTGCCGGTCGTGCGGGTCATCCGTCAGCAGGAGATGCTCGATTGCGCTGGCGTGTCTTTCGAGGATCGTTTGCGTCATTGCGCCTCCGAAACTTCCAGATCGCGGACTGGTTCTTCATTCCGCCGCTCGACCTGAGCCATCGCTTTGCGAGCGGCGCGTGTCACCAGAGCGACTACGGCAATCGTCGCCACCAGTCCGATGACCTTGATCAGCGCGCCCGAGCCGCCGGTCAAGGCCTCTCGCGCCGTCGCGCCGAGATAGATGTAAAGAAAAGTCCCGGGCAGCATTCCGATCAGATTGGCTATCACATAAGAGCCTGTCCGCACTTTCGTCAAACCGAGAAAGTAGTTAAGCAGCGTGAAGGGAAAGACCGGGCTGAGCCGCGAAAGCAGAACCACCTTGAAACCTTCGCGCCCGATCGCCGCATCGAGCGCAGCGAATCTCGGATTGGCGTTGGCCCATCGTTCGGCCTTCTCGCGCAGAAAGGTGCGGGCCAGCAGGAACGAACAGAGCGCGCCCAGATTGGCGCCGATGATCACTGTCGCAGCTCCGAGCCACAACCCGAAGATCGCGCCCGCTCCCAAGGTGAGCGCGCTGCCCGGAACCAGCAACACAGTCAGAACGACGTAAGCGAGCGCGAAGACAACCGGACCAATCGCGCCCAAGCCTTCAATCTGACCCTGAAGTTGCAGGAACCATTGGCGGACGGGGAGAAAAAGGAACCCGATGCCGGCGGCAATGACAATGAGCGCAATCAACAGCGCCTTCGTATTTTTTGTTTGAGCCACGCTGAATCTCCTTCCTGAGCAAAACCGAAAACCGAATGACGGCGGATGATACTCTTTTTACGACAATGCCGCCGGATTGTCTGTAAGCGCCGTGACAGTTATGCATTGCCCGAATTGCGGAATGAGAGCTTCAACAGGGCAGAAATTCTGCCGCTCGTGCGGATTCGGTTTGGAAAAAGTCGAGCAGTTGATTGCCGATCAGAGAGCGATTGCAACAAATCAAACCACGGGGGAGCCGGGCGGTCTTTCAGATGACCGGCTGCGTAAGCTCGAAAAATGGGGCGTGCGCGCGCTTTTCGCGCTGGGCGGTATTCTCGGCGGTTCGATGCTTTGGGCGATCATAGCCAAGGTGATGATTGAGGAAGGCTCGGTCTTCAAGGGGAGCATAATATTGATGGTTCTCGCCGCGATCGGACTGTTTGCGTTTTTGGGTTATCTGGAATCGCAGCGGAAGAGGTCGGTCTCAACTCGATCAACTCAACCGCAGCCTCCGGCGCCGGCGGAAGAGACTGCGAAGATACTGTCCGAGCCGAACCTCGAAATGGCAGCCAGCGTGACTGAACACACGACGGCCAAACTCGGAGAGGGAGTCAAAATCCCGGTTGAAAAGCCGCAATCGAACTGAAGCTCAATTCGCCGATCCCGCCAATTTCACGGACGCCGCGCCGAGCACTCGACGATGGGCGCGCTCCTGCACGAACACCACGACGCGCAGATCGTCACGCTTCCAGCCGCCGCCGATCACGACCGTAGTCTCGCCTGTAAACGATTTTGTTGCGGCGTCAATTCCGCCTAACGCGCGAAGCTCGCGCACGACCGCGCTGTGCGCGAGTCTGCGCCCGCCGTTCTCTCCACGCGCAACCTGCGACGATAGATTGTTTTCGGTGATGGCCAAGAGCGCTTCGGCCACGTCGCCCTGGCTGATGGACGGAACGTCACTGACGCTTACGCTGAGCCGGATTGCGTTGGCGCCTTTTTCAGACGAGCTTTTGGTCGGATTGATCCGCACGCCGGCTTTCGGCGCGCGCGCCGCTTTTGCAATCGCTTCACGCGCCTTGCTCAAATTGCTCCCGACGAATTCGGCCTGGCCGTCAACCACCATCTGCGGCGTGTAGATCCCCTCGCGCCCAAAGGCGCGGGCGTAAGCTTCCTGCCGCGCGCTGAAGGCCGCCGATGAAAACGGATCGGCCCATCCGATGTAATTCCAATAATCAACATGTTCGCTCAAAGCGATGACCTCCACGCCCGCGATTGGCTGCGTTTCGTCCAGTTGCGCCAGCACGCGGTCGGCGGGCGGGCAACTCGAACAGCCTTCCGAGGTGAACAGCTCGACGATGACTGGGGCGCGTTTACCGTCGAACGGTTCGAGCGTCGCCGCGGCAGTCGCAGTTGGAGGTGAAGCTTCACGCCGCGTGGCGAGGGCGGCGCAGACCAGGATGGCGCATGAAAGCGTCAGAACGGCGATCAAAATCTTCATTGCTGATTGCTCCTCAACGTAATCTTTCGCGGCGCACTTTACACTCCGGCTTGCTCTTTGTCTGTAACTCGCGTTACAAGTCCGCAGATCAGGCGGATCGAAACATGAAAAACAGTTTGGTGAAAAGCTTCGGGTCGAAATTGGGCGGCTACGCCTTCGCCATTTGCGGCGTCGCCACAGTGACCTCCGTATTGGCGCCGTTTCACGAGCGTTTGAGCTCGACGACGGTGGCGCTGGCGTTTCTGCTGGTCGTCTTGTTTGCGGCGACCAGATGGGGAAGCCGGCCAGCGATGGTCGCCGCGCTGCTCGGCGTCGCGTGTTTCAACTTCTTCTTTCTCCCGCCGGTTCACACTTTCAACATCGCCAATCCGCAGAACTGGGTCGCGCTGACGGCGTTCCTGATCACCGCCATCACGGCCGGAGAATTATCGGCGCGCGCCAAACGCCGCGCCGAAGAGGCCGAAGCGGGCAGGCGTGAGATCGAGCGTTTGTACAACGAATACAGGGCGGCCGCCGAACGCGCGCGCCAAGCGGAAATCTTCGAGCAGAGCGAGCGGTTGAAATCGGCGCTGCTCGACGCCGTCACGCACGACCTGCGCACGCCGCTCACCTCGATCAAAGCCGCAGTGACCACCTTGCTGGACGAGGCCGGCGGCGATGAGCAGGTCACGCTCGACGACGAAGCGCGGCGCGACTTTCTGGAAGTCATCAATGAAGAGGCCGATCGGCTCAACCACTTCGTCGAGAACATGGTCGAATTGGCGCGCATCGAGGCGGGCGCGATAAATTTGCGCCGCCGCTGGAGCTCGGTCGAAGAGATTGTGGCGATGGCCTGCGCGCGGGCTGAAGCTTTGACGCGACATCACCGGCTTGAAATCAGGCTTGAAGAAGAACTGCCCGCCGCACGGGTTGACGCCAACTTACTGGCTGAGGTTTTGTATTCGCTGATTGACAACGCCGCGAAATACTCTCCCGCCGGTTCGCGGATAAAAATCTCCGCTCGCCGCGCAGAGGACGAGATGATACTGCTAGCGGTGGAAGACGAAGGTCGCGGCATACCGCCGGAGTTGCGCGAGCGCGTCTTTGATAAATTTTTCCGCGCGACGAGCGAAGGCGCAGCGAGTTTGGGAAGACCACGGGGGCTGGGCATGGGCTTGGCCATTGCGCGCGGCATCGTAGAAGCGCACGGCGGGCGCATCTGGGTGGAAAGCGGGGCGGGCGATGCGGGCGCGCGCATTGTCTTTACGGCGCCGGTTGGTGATGAAGAACCCGGCGAAGGCCAATCGGCTTGGAAACACAATGAACCAATCACCGCGAATTTTAGTCGTTGATGACGAGGCGCAGATCGCTCGCGTCCTGCGCCGCAGCCTCGCTGCGCGCGGTTATGAAGTGCAGGTCGCCGGCGAAGGCGAGGAGGCGCTCGAAATTTTCAACGCCTGGACGCCAGACCTGGTCATCACCGATCTTTCGATGCCGAATATGGGCGGGTTGGAATTGTGCCGCCGCGTTCGGGCCACTTCGCAGGCGCCGATCATAGTTCTTTCGGTGAAAGGCGAAGAGCGCGCTAAGGTCGAGGCGCTGGATGCGGGCGCGGACGATTACGTCACCAAGCCATTCGGGATGGACGAACTGCTGGCGCGGGTGCGCGCCGCCTTGCGCCGGGCTCCAGCCTCGGACGGCAGTGAAGTCAAAGAGATCGAAGCCGGAGATTTTCACGTTGATTCGGAAGCCCGCATCGTCACCGTTCGCGGCGGCGAAGTGCATCTGACGCCGAAAGAATACGAACTACTTGTTTACCTCATCCGCCACTACGGCAAAGTCCTTACCCATCGCGCGCTGCTCGGCGCCGTCTGGGGAGGCGATTACGTTGAACAAACCGAATACCTGCGCGTCTTCATCGGCCAACTGCGCAAGAAGATCGAAGCCGACTCGGCCAAACCCCGCTACATCCTGACCGAACCGTGGGTCGGTTACCGTTTCAATCCCGAAGGCTGAAGCGGCTTCTCCCGCCGCCTTTACGAACTTTTTATAAACCCCTTACGCCATCCTTACGCCCGCCGTCATATCCTGACAGCCTCGATGAACAATTCATACGAAATCAAACAGGAATTGCCTGCCGGCCGGAACGATGATTGCGATGACGTTCTAACGTCCAGCTCCCGCGCCGGGCAGGAGCCGCCGAGAGGAGGACACGTGAATTCATTGGCATTTACCGTCTGGCGAACGGACACAAAATTCCGAACAGCAGACCGGCGCGGGTTCGCACAGACGAAGCTTCTGGGCGCAGTGGTTGGGTGTGTGGGAGGGATTGTGGCTGCGTTATTCGGGTCAGTGTTCACGGCGGTCAGTTGGTTTGTGGCTGACGAGAGCGTACGGCAGTGGCTCTCGACCGCCGGCTCGACACTGCTTTTGATGACGATCCCACTGATCATCTTCGGCGGGTATTGCCTGGATTGGACGGAAAAAGACAATCCACAGCGCTATTCCAAAGTTGCGCGTTACGAAGACGAAGATGACGATCAATGATTTTAGCGCGGATGCGCGCTACCTCTGCCTTGGGCAAAGGCTCCCCGCGCAACCGGCGCGGGAGTAATCAGGATGCCCAATCAACTAATCGCACTGATGCGCCACGGCGCGATCTGCCTCGCGCTGGGGCTGACGTTCAGCGCGGCAACGATCGCGCAGACGCCGGTTGCGGGACAAACAACGCAAGCGCAGCCGCCCTCCGCCGATAGCGGAAGCAAGCCGATTAAAGATGACAAAACGGAGAAGGAGAAAGAGGATACTCCATCGTTGCTGGAAGAGGTGCGGCAGATGCGCCAGTTGATTGAACGGCTGGAAGCGCGCGTCAGCCAGCTCGAAGCGGAAAAGAGCGCGTCAGCGGCAAGGAAGGGCGCCGCCTCCGTCGCGCCAGATAGCATTCAAGCGAACGCTCCGGCTCCCGCGAGCCAGAGCGTTTCTACTCAGGCGCAGACATCCACGCTGTCTGCTGATGACCGCGACACGCTCAACTTCTGGCGCGACACAACGGTCAACGTGGTAGTTGACGGTTATTACGGCTACAACTTCAACCGCCCGCTCGGTGGCATCAACTTATTGCGCGCCTACGACGTGATGAGCAACAGCTTCAGCCTGAACCAGGCAGGCCTGGTCTTCGAGCAGGCGCCGAAGGTCGAAGAGGGGCGCAGGTTCGGGGCGCGCCTCGACCTGATGTTCGGCCAGGCGACCGAGACTTTGCAGGGCAGCGCAGTCAACGAGCTGCGCCCGCAGGCTTTCCGCCACGTCTGGCAAGCCTACGGGTCTTATGGCGCCCCGCTCGGCAAAGGGCTGACAGTTGATTTCGGGAAGTTTGCGAGCGCACTCGGTATCGAGACGAATTACACCAAAGACAATTTCAACTACAGCCGGTCGTATTGGTTTTTCATTTTGCCGTTCTACCATCTCGGCTTCCGCGCGTCTTATTCAATTAACGACAAGCTCACGGCGGCCTACTGGCTGGTAAACGGCATTAACCAGAGCGAGGATTTCAACGCGTGGAAGTCGCAGGCTGTGTTGCTGACCTTCAAGCCGACGAGCCGCATCACGGCGCAGGCGAATTATTACACCGGACAGGAAGGACGGGTGCGCACTTCGATACTCAATCCCACCTTCCCGGTCTTGCCGACGCAGCCTGGGCTTTCGCCCAATGAAATCCAGCCTGCGCCCAACGGCCGCGTCCACATCCTCGACGCCTACGCCACGTTCAACGTCACCGACAGGCTGACACTCGCATTACAAGGCGATTACGTGATTAACCGCACCTTCGACAACTCGCCGCCGTCGGGCATCAATGGCGGCGCGACTTACGCGCGCTACCAGTTCTCACCGGGCTTCGCGCTGGCCGGGCGACTCGAGTATGTGTCGGATAACCTGTCGGATCTCCGCGAATCGCTGTTCTCCGGCCTGGATCAGGCATTGAAAGAGTTCACGGTGACGGCGGAATACAAATTCGGCGAAGGCTTTCTGATGCGCGGCGAATATCGGCGCGATTGGTCCAACCAACCCATCTTCCTGACCGCCACGCCCGGCGTGTTGAAGAAAGAGCAGAACACCGCGACGCTTGGATTGGTCTGGTGGTTCGGGCGCAAGAAGGGAAGCTGGTAACGATGAAAAGTTCGTCGTCCCGCCTTCAGGCCAATGGCGTTAAGTTAAGCCAGAGGCGGCGGACAATTGCCCATTGCCAATTGGTCATTGCCAATTATTTCGCAGGAAGTTTGGTGATCTTTACCGGCGAAATAATTGGCAATGACCAATTGGCAATGGGCAATGGCTTAACTTAACGCCATTGGCCTGAAGGCAGCCAGTCTCGGCGACCGAAAGGTTCCGCCCGAAGACGGGACTACAAACGGTTTTTGGAGGCGCAATGCTCGATCTGATTTTTTTGGCGGCGGCCATTCTATTTTTCCTGCTCTCGCTCGCGTACGTGCGCGGGTGCGAGAAGCTGTAGGGAGGAATTCACTATGGGTTGGGAAGCAATCGTCGGTATCGCGGCCTCCGCGCTACTGCTGATCTATCTGACTTATGCTTTGCTCAAACCGGAGAGGTTCTGAGATGACGATCAATGGCTGGTTACAGATTCTGTTTTTCTTCGCGCTGATCCTGGCGGTTACAAAACCGCTCGGGGTTTTTATGGCGCGAGTCTTCAACCGCGAACGGACTTTCCTCGATCCCGCGCTGCGGCCCATCGAGCGGTTGATTTACCGCCTGACCGGCGTGGACGAGAAGCGCGAGATGCGCTGGACGGAATACGCCGTGGCGATGCTGCTCTTCAGCGGCGTCTCGATGATTGTGCTCTACCTGTTGCAGCGGATGCAGGCGCATCTGCCTTTCAATCCGCAGAAGCTTACCAACATCGAGCCGAGTTCGTCTTTCAACACGGCGGCCTCGTTCACAACCAACACCAACTGGCAAAGCTACGCGCCCGAAGTGACGATGAGCTACCTGACGCAGATGGCGGGATTGGCTTATCAGAACTTCGTTTCGGCGGCGGTCGGCATCTCGCTGGCCATCGCCTTCATTCGCGGCATCGCGCGGCGCGAGCGGGACACGCTCGGCAATTTCTGGGTGGACATGACACGGGCGACGCTCTGGGTCTTGCTGCCATTCTGTCTGGTTGGCGCGCTGCTGCTGGTCGCTGGCGGCGTGCCGCAGAACCTCAAGCCTTATGCGGTTGCCAAGTTCGTTGACCCACAAAAGGCGCCGGCGCCGGACGCTGGCGGCAAGGCCGTAACCGAGCAAGTAATAGCTCAGGGGCCGGTCGCCTCGCAGGAAGCGATCAAGATGTGGGGTACGAACGGTGGAGGCTTCTTCAACGCCAACAGCGCACACCCTTACGAGAATCCGACGCCTTTCACAAACCTGCTGGAGATGTTCGCGATCTTCGCCGTCTCGGCGGGGCTGACTTACACACTCGGACGGATGACAGGTTCGCAGAAGCACGGCTGGGCGGTCTTCGGCGCGATGACGGCGCTCTTCCTGGCTGGGATCCTTGTCTGCTACTGGGCTGAAGCCCGAGGTAATCCGATCTTTCCAGCGAACGTGGATCAGGGCGCCAGCGCGGCGCAATCTGGCGGAAATATGGAAGGCAAGGAAGTGCGGTTCGGCCTCGCCAATTCCACGCTCTGGGCCACGATCACGACCGATGCCTCGTGCGGCGCGGTCAACGCGATGCATGATTCATTCACTCCGCTCGGCGGACTTGTCCCGCTCGCCAACATCATGCTCAGCGAAGTGGTTTTTGGCGGCGTCGGGGCGGGGATGTACGGCATCCTGATCTACGTCATCCTGTCGGTCTTCATCGCCGGATTGATGGTGGGGCGAACGCCGGAATATCTGGGCAAGAAAGTTGAGGCTTACGACGTGAAGATGGCGATGCTCAACCTGCTGATCTTTCCTCTCACCATCCTGGTCTTCACAGCCATCTCTGCGGTTTCGCCCGGCTTCGGAACTTCGCAACTAAACAACGCGGGGCCGCACGGGCTGTCCGAGATGCTCTACGCCTTCACTTCAGGCGCGGGCAACAACGGGTCGGCGTTCGCGGGGATTTCGGCGAACACTTACTGGTACAACACGACCATCGGCTTCGCGATGCTGCTCGGGCGGTTCTTCATGATCATCCCGATGCTGGCGCTCGCAGGAAGTTTAGGGCGTAAGAAGGCTGTGCCGCCGTCGCTTGGCGCTTTTCCGGTAACGACGCCGTTGTTCACGACATTGCTGGTGAGCGTGATCCTGATCGTGGGCGCGCTGACCTTCTTCCCGGTTTTGAGTCTTGGACCGATTGTCGAGCACTTGCTGATGTACGCGGGACAGGTGTTTTAACTGCGTGTGGCGGTAGCCCAACCGTGAGGAAGGGCGTGATGTCTTAATCTGATGCCCTTGCTTACGCGCGGGCTACTGCCCTGAGATTGAGATAAAGCTATGGCAAAGCATAAAACTATTTCGATTTGGGATCCGAAAATCATCCGGCGCGCGCTGGTTGATTCATTCCTCAAACTGAACCCGGTCAAGATGATGGGAAACCCGGTGATGTTTGTTGTCGAGGTTGGCAGCGTTCTGACGACAATCCTGCTCATCCGCAATATCGTGCAGGGCGCGCCCATCAGCTTCGAACTGCAAATTACCTTGTGGCTCTGGTTCACGGTGGTCTTCACCAACTTCGCCGAGGCGATGGCCGAAGGGCGGGGCAAGGCGCAGGCCGACAACCTGCGCAAGACGAGAACCGAAACTACGGCCCACAAGCTGCTGCCCAACGGGCAGACCCAAACTGTAAACGCGACGCAGTTGCGGAAAGACGACGTTGTGGTCGTCTCGGCGGGCGAATTCATCCCCGGCGACGGCGAGATCATTGAGGGCGTAGCCTCGGTGGACGAATCGGCGATCACGGGCGAATCGGCCCCGGTGATCCGCGAGGCGGGCGGCGACCGCTCGGCTGTGACTGGCGGCACGCGCGTGCTCTCGGATCAGATCAAGGTGCGGATTAGCTCGAACCCCGGCGAAACCTTCCTCGACCGGATGATCGCGCTGGTAGAAGGCGCCGAACGGCAGAAGACGCCGAACGAGATCGCGCTCAACATCCTGCTCGCCGGTCTGACAATCATCTTCCTGTTCGCGGTGGTTACGTTGCAGCCGTTCGCCGTTTACTCCGGCGCGCCGCAGACGATCTTCGTACTCGTTTCGCTGCTCGTCTGCCTGATCCCCACGACCATTGGCGGATTGCTCTCGGCCATCGGCATCGCGGGGATGGACCGGCTGGTGCAGCACAACGTGCTGGCGATGTCCGGTCGCGCGGTCGAAGCCGCGGGCGACGTGAACACGTTGCTGTTAGACAAGACCGGCACGATCACGCTCGGTAACCGGCAGGCGACCGAGTTTATTCCGCTGCCCGGCGTGAGCGAGACAGAGCTGGCCGACGCCGCGCAACTCTCTTCACTGTCAGATGAAACGCCAGAGGGACGTTCAATCGTCGTTCTGGCGAAGGAGAAATACAATTTGCGCGGGCGCGACATCGTTTCTCATCACATGCATTTCATCGCCTTCACAGCGCAGACACGGATGTCGGGCGTGGATTTTGAAGGGCGCGAGATTCGCAAGGGGGCGGCGGACGCAATCGAGAAGTACGTCGGCAACGGCTCGCAGCCGAAGGAATTGCGCGAGACCGTCGAGCGGATTTCCAGAGCGGGCGGCACCCCACTGGTCGTCGCTGACAAGCATCGCCCGCTCGGCGTCATTCACTTGAAAGACATTGTCAAAGGCGGAATGCGCGAGCGATTCAATCAACTGCGCGCGATGGGCATCAAGACCGTCATGATCACGGGTGACAATCCGCTAACTGCGGCTTCAATCGCCCGCGAAGCAGGCGTGGATGATTTCCTGGCCGAAGCGAAGCCGGAAGACAAGATGGCCTTGATCAAGCGCGAGCAGGCCGAGGGCAAGCTGGTGGCGATGACCGGCGACGGAACCAACGACGCGCCAGCGCTGGCTCAAGCCGACGTCGGCGTGGCGATGAACACTGGCACGCAAGCGGCCAAAGAAGCCGGCAACATGGTTGATCTCGATTCGAATCCGACCAAGCTGATTGAAGTCGTCGAGATCGGCAAGCAACTGCTGATGACGCGCGGCGCGTTGACCACGTTCTCAATCGCCAACGACGTGGCGAAATATTTCGCCATCATCCCGGCGATGTTCTCGGCGGCCTTTCCGGTGATGAACGCGCTGAACATTATGAAGCTGGCGACGCCGCAGTCGGCGATCCTCTCGGCGGTGATCTTCAACGCGCTGATCATCATCGCCCTGATCCCGCTGGCGCTGCGGGGCGTGAAATATCGCCCGCTAAGCGCGGCTTCGCTGTTGCGGTGGAACTTATTGATCTACGGTCTGGGCGGCGTGATCATTCCGTTCATCGGAATCAAGATCATTGACGTGATCATCGTGGCGTTGGGATTGGCGTAAAGAATCTGAGATTGGAGATTGAAGATTATGAAGAACCTCGTTACTGCGATTTTGATGACTATCGTGACGACAGTTTTGCTGGGATTGATTTATCCGCTTGTAGTCACGGGGATCGCACAGGTGATCTTCCCGGCGAAGGCCAACGGGCAATTGATTGAGCGGAACGGCCAGGTCATCGGCTCGCGGATCATCGGGCAGCCTTTCTCGTCGCCCGGCTATTTCCGCTCGCGGCCTTCGGCGGCGGGGGCAATTGGTTACGACGCGGGCGCGTCGTCGGGGTCGAACCTGGGGCCAACGAGCAAGAAGTTGATTGACCGCATCAAGGCCGATGCGGAAAAGCTGCAAGCGGAAAACCCTGGCAAGCCTGTACCGGTTGATCTGGTGACGACTTCTGGATCGGGACTCGATCCGCACATTTCGCCAGCGGCTGCCGAGTTTCAAATACCACGCGTGGCTCGCGAACGCGGGATGGGCGAAGATGACGTCCGTCGCGTCGTCGCCGAATTCACCGAAGGACGCCAATTCGGCTTCCTCGGCGAGCCGCGCGTGAATGTGTTGATGCTCAACCTCGCGCTCGACGAGCGCAAACCGAATCAGTACCGCGAGCGGTAGCGAGCGTGGCTCCGTCGGAGGGCCGACTCAAGACGCCACGCTCGCTACCGCTCGCGGTACTGATTCGGCGCAGTCTCGATAAATGATGACCGAAACGCTTCGCCGACCATCTCCGGAATCACTCCTCGCCAAACTCAAGGAGAGCGAGCGAGCGAAGCTGCGCGTTTACATCGGCGCGGCGCCGGGCGTCGGCAAGACTTACCAGATGCTTGAAGACGCCCACCATTTCAAGAAACAGGGCGTGGATATTGTCGTCGCGGTCGTCGAAACACACGGGCGCGCCGAGACCGAGGCGATGATCGGCAATCTAGAGCGCGTGCCGATGCGCAAGATCGAATACCGCGGCGTCACGCTCCAGGAGATGGATATTGACGCCGTCATCGCCCGGCGCCCTGAGATCGCCATCGTTGATGAGTTGGCGCATACGAACGTTCCTGGCTCGAAGCATCACAAGCGATACGAGGACGTGCTTAATCTGCTCGACGCGGGCATTTCGGTCATCACCACGTTCAACATTCAACATCTGGAGTCGCTCAATGACGTAGTGGCGCGCACGACCGGCGTGCGCGTGCGCGAGACGGTTCCTGACAGCTTCTTGCGCCGCGCCGACGAGGTGGTCAACGTTGATGTCTCGGTTGACACGCTGCGCACGCGGTTGCGGCAGGGCAAAATCTATAACGTTGAAAAGATCGAACAGGCTCTCACCAATTTCTTCCGCAAAGGCAATCTCTCGGCGCTACGCGAGCTGGCGCTGCGCCAAGTGGCCGAAGACCAGGCGGCGAAAGCGCAGGATTACCGCGAGCGCGAAGGGCTGGAGCAGGCAGTCATTCCCGAAAAAGTGATGGTTTGCATCGCTTCGCGTGGCGGCGCCAAGAAGCTTTTGCGTGTCGGCTCGCGCATCGCCGGGCGGCTGGCCTCGGACTGGTTCGCCGTCTACGTCGAAACGCCACGCGAGGAGTCAGGCCGCATCAATCCGAAAGATTACGCCTCGCTCGTGGAAAGCTTACGTTTCGCCGAGGAACTCGGCGCGAAGGTGATCAGGTTGAAGAGCGCCAGAGTCGCGGATGCGCTGATTGATTTCGCGCGCCGCGAAGGCGTCACGCACGTGATCTTCGGCCAGTCGGCGCGTTCGCGCTGGGACATTCTGCTGCGCGGGTCGGTCATCAACCGCTTCCTGAACGAGGCGCGCGACGCGACGGTGCAGGTAGTGCCGCTTGAGGGGCGTGATTCACGCGCCAGTGAAATGGAGGAACCGGCGGAGTAATCTCAATGGGAAGTGGGTAGTCATGAATCTTCGCAATAAGCTTCTGCTCAGCTTTCTCATCTTCATCGCGGCGCTCGTGGCGCTCGGCGGGTGGAGCGCTTGGCGTTTGCGCGAGTTGGGCGGAGTGTCGCAACGGATCATTTCAAACAACTATGATTCGGTCGTCGCTGCGCAGGATATGAAAGAGAGTCTGGAGCGGATGGATTCAGCCGCGCTCTTTCTGTTGCTGGGCGACCGCGACCGGGCGCTGGCGCAGTTCAATCAACATCGCGCGCGCTTCGACGCGGCTTTCGAGAAAGCGGCCAACAACATCACCGAGCCAGGCGAGCCACAGATCATCGAATCAATTCGGCGCGGGCGCGACGAGTATTACCGGCGCTTCGAGGCTTTCATCGCTGAAGGAGAGAAGCGGCAATCCGGCGCCTACTTCCAACAGTTTGAGCCACTCTTCAATAAACTCCGGGCCGATTGCGATCAGCTTTTGCAACTTAATCAAAGAGCGATGGCCGCGAAGTCCGATGCGGCAGCCGGAGTCGCGCGCCGGGAGTTCCTGTTCACGCTGCTGCTGGCGGGCGTTTTGATTGGGGCTGGGCTGGCGCTCGCAATCCTACTGGCGAATGGCATCGTCCGGCCCGTGCGCGAGTTGACTACGACGGCGGCGAAGATCGCAGGCGGAGACTTGGCGGCGAAGGCCGAGATCACGTCGCGCGATGAAACAGGCATTCTGGCCGCTGAGTTCAACCGCATGGCCGAGCGCATCCTGCAATTGCGTCGCTCCGATTTGGGGCGGCTTGTCGTCGCGCAGCAGACCACCGAAGCGGCGATTGACTCGCTCTTCGAGCCGGTGCTCGTGACCGATGGCGAGGGGAAGGTAACCAGGCTGAATCGCGCGGCTGAGCCGCTGTTCGGCGCAAAGGCTCAAGTAGTCGGCAAGCCCATTGCCGAGGTCGCTCGTGATCAGCGCATTGCGATGGCGGTTTCGGAGGCGCTGCGCGCCGAGCGCCCCGTGGCTGCTGAGAGTGTCGCCGCCGCGATCCCAATTTCGATTAACGGATCGGAGCAGAGTTTTCGCCTGCGAACAACACCGATACGTAACACAGAAGGTCATTTGTTAGGCGCCGCCGTGCTTTTGGAAAACATCACCCACCTCCGCGAAGTGGATCGGCTCAAATCCGAATTCGTAAACACCGCCGCTCATCATCTCCAGACCCCGCTGTTGAATTTGGAGATGGGGCTGCATTGCCTGTTGACAGACGCAGCCGGAGAGCTGACCGATAAACAGAAAGATATTCTTTACGCCTGCCGCGAAGACAGCGAGCGGCTGGAAAGGCTGATGCGCGATCTGACCGATTTGTCGCGGATCGAATCGGGCGAAGCCGCGCCCCGGCTTGCGCCCGTCAATATTGATGAAGTCATTCAGAGCGTCGCCGAGACTTTTCGCTTGACGGCCGAAGCCAGGGATCAATCGCTCAAGACGGAGATTGCGCCTGGGTTGCCTTTGTTGCGCGCGGACGCGGAGCAGATCAAGCGCGTGCTCGATAACCTGTTCAGCAACGCTATTCGCCACACCCCGCGCGGCGGCGAGATTCGGATCACAGCCGCTCAGCGCGAAGATTACCTCTCAATCTCTGTCGCCGACACCGGGCACGGCATACCACCGGAGTACCTCCCGCGTCTCTTCAACCGCTTCCTGTCCGTGCCTGATACCCAGTCCGGCGGCACGGGATTGGGGCTGGCTATCTCGAAGCGGCTGATCGAGTCCCACGGCGGACAGATCAGCGCTCAATCAGAAGTCGGACGCGGCACAACCATCACCTTCACTCTGCCCATCGCCAACGAAACCATCGGCTATAGCGAAACAGCGCGAGCTGATTGAGGGCAGCGCCGGATGTCCCCGCTTCCAAATATTCCGCCCACTAAAGCAAAAGGCGATGCTCTGTCATAAGTAGACGAGCATCGCCTTTTGAAAGACGGCATCCGAGCGAGAAGCTATTTTTTGGCTTTCGGCGGAACGATGGAATCCTTGGCGGCCTTGGCCACGCGGAATTTGACAACGGTCTTGGCTGGGATTTTGATCGCCTCGCCGGTCGCCGGGTTGCGTCCCATGCGGGCTTTGCGGGCGGCTTTGACCAGCTTGCCCATTCCGGGTAGGGTGAAGGCGCCGACTTTCTTCGTTTGCGCGACCGCGACGGCGGCCAGTTCATCGAGAATGTCGTTCGCGGCCTTCTTTGAAAGACTGAATTTTGCTGCGATGTGGGCGGCCAGTTGGCTCTTGGTCATCAGTTTTGCTGCCATGTATTTTCTCCTTGTGAAGTTGGTTTATTTCCAGGCCGCGCCACCGCTTTACTTCGACTATCGAGGAAGTCCGGCTCGAGGAGCAGCCTTCTGTCTTGCCAGAGGTGATAATGCGAACTCCGGCTTTTGTTGATCACAGTTGTGAGCGCGGGTAAACCAGCCACAGCCGTGATAAGTGAAAATAGCGATCTGTAATTACATTATGTTGCGCTAAAACGCGCGCAGTATACCGTAGCAGGTAGAGGCGCGCAAGACGAAACGCCTGATTTTTCAGGCTAAAAACGCAATTGTCTTCTGGAAGCCGCATGAGCATTGGTTTTTCGAGGCGGCACCCAGGCGGTTGTATGCGGGCGAGCCGAACGCTGGGGAATCGAACAATCAACCCGCATTTCGGCGATTGCCAAACCCAATGAGTTTAGTTTAGATTCTGTCGTCGCGTGAGGGATCACTTCGTTGCTGTGATCCGAAGCCCTGCGGTCACACGCGGTCTTTTCTCAGTGATAAGATCGTTTCAGTCGAAAGCAGCGCTCGTTCCCTGCTTTCAAATTCAATTCGTATCAAAACTTGAACCATGGTTTTAGCCGGAATCTTAAGCCAGAATCTTAAGCCAGGATTTTAAGGAGGATCGTAACCGTGCCATTAGCAGTTTGTCCTGAATGTGAAGCGGAGATTCACGTGGATGAAGATGTGGATAAAGGTGAAATCATCAGCTGCATGGAGTGCGAAGTCGCGTTGGAAGTCGTCGGCCTTGACCCAATCGAGTTGGACTTGGCGCCTCGAGATGAAGATGAGGAGTACGACGATGAAGATGATGAATATTGAAATTTGTCAGGCGGCTTTACGCCCTACGGCGCCGGCGCCGTGTAACCGTTGCGGCTGACGCGCAGTTGAACTCCGGGGCGAGAAGTCTTCACGCGAAGCTCGTGATGTTTGCCGTCGCGCAAATCGGGGTAATAAGCCAGCGCGTAGCTGGCGCGAATCTCTTCGGCCAGAGCTTTGAATACAGGAGAGAAGTCTCCGGCGTCGGCGGCAAAGTCGATCCCTCCAGTGGCGGCGACGACTCGAGTCGCATCGAGCGGTGTGATCACCCGCTGGCCGGATCGAGTGGGCGAGAGCATGTATGACGGTAAGGTGATCGAATAAACCGTCACGCCCGCCCCATTCGCCCGGCGCGCCAGTTCACGACGATCAATCGTGCTCGCCGAATCGAATCCGTCGCTGATGACGATGATGACGCGGCGCACGGGACGGTTCTTGCGCGCGCGCGGCGCGCGCTTGTCGAGCATCGTGATGGCGCGATCAATCGCATCGTAAATTCGCGTCGAGCCTTCGAAGCGGTCAACTTTGGTGAATGCGCGCTCCAGTTTGCGCGCGTCGCTGGTAAAATCCTGCAAAATCTTCACTTGATAATTGAAAGCCAGAGCCGCGAAGACCGACTCGCCCTGCATCAGCTCGGTGAATTTCATCGCCGCTTCGCGCAGCACAACTGTCTCTTCCGGTTTGAGGCTACCGGAAAAATCCAGCGCGAAGACTACCGCCAATGGACGTGAAAGCGCCGTCTCATCCGTCACGGCAAAAAAATCAATCTTTCGCAACTTCCCGTCTTCATAAACCTCAAGCTCATCCGCTCGCAGGTCGCGCACGTAATTTCCGTTTTTATCAATGGCCGTAACGTCAATCGTCACCAGGTCCGTGTCCAACCGGAGCGTTAAGCCTGGCCGTTGTTCCGGGGTATTCTGCTTTTGAGCTACAGTTGAGACGGAAAGCGCGAACGCGAAAACCATTAGCGCCAGGGCGTGTCGGGGCAGACGAAATTTCATAGCCGCCTTGTTATAATCCCTTCTTGCGCGGCGCCGCAATCGCCAACGCATAAATCAATTTCATTCTGTTCGAGGAGTTTATGAGACTGCAATTCAGATACGCAATCATTGGCGCGCTGGTTCTCGCCACTTCCCTGATCGCTCAAGCGAACGGGCAAACAGGCATTCTCAAGGGCAAGGTCAAGGAGCTTAACGGAAAGGCGCTTGAAGGAGTGACCATTCGCGCGACCAACGCCAAAGCGAGCGAAGACAAACACGAGACGAAAAGCGATGGCAAAGGCGAGTTTGAATTCACCGCCCTGCCCGCGGGCCAGTACTCGCTCTCCTTCGAAAAGCAGGGGTACAAAACCTTCACCACGCGCAAACTGGAAATTACGCCCGGCGAAACGACCAAGCTCAGCCGCGTGATCGAGCTTCCGCGCGAAGGCGATCCTTACGCGGTAATCCGCGGCGCCGTATTTCACGGCGCCGGTTACACGCTGCCGAATGCGACAGTGACGATTGAACGGATTGACGGCGGTAGGAAATTCAAACAGGAAACGGTTTCGCAGGACGGCGGCGAATTCGCCTTTCGCTTGAGAGCGGAGAAGGCGAAATACCGCCTCACCGCCGTTGCGCCTGGCTTCCAGCCTGCTTCAGTGGAAATTGAGATTGAAGGTGACGAAGCAAGGAATGTGGCGTTGACGTTGCAGCCGGCGAAGTGAGGATAACAGACAAGGGGACAAGGGGAAGGGGAGACAAGGGGACAAGAAGAACGCAATCTCCTTGTCTCCCCTTCTCCCTGTCCCCTTGTCTTCGACTACTGGTTCATCGAAGCCAGAAACTCCGCATTGGCCTTGGTCTTCTCCAGTTTGTCGAGCACAAGTTCCATTTGCTCGACTGGCGACAGCGGGTTGAGCACACGCCGCAAGACCCAGATTCGGTCGAGGTCTTTCTTCGGGATCAGCAACTCTTCTTTTCGCGTGCCTGATTTCTGCAGGTCAATCGCGGGGAAGACGCGCTTGTCCGAAAGCTTACGGTCGAGGTGAATTTCCAGGTTGCCCGTGCCCTTGAACTCTTCGAAGATCACGTCGTCCATTCTGCTTCCCGTTTCGACCAGCGCCGTGGCGATGATCGTCAGGCTTCCGCCCTCTTCGATGTTGCGGGCCGCGCCGAAGAACCGCTTCGGGCGCTGCAACGCATTCGAATCAACACCGCCCGACAAAATCTTGCCCGAAGGCGGCACGACCGCGTTGTGGGCGCGCGCCAATCGTGTGATCGAATCGAGCAGGATCACCACGTCGCGTTTGTGCTCGACCAATCGCTTCGCTTTTTCGATCACCATGTCGGCGACCTGCACGTGGCGTGAAGCCGGCTCGTCGAAGGTTGACGAAATCACTTCGCCGTTGACCGAACGCTGCATGTCCGTGACCTCTTCCGGACGCTCGTCAATCAGCAGGACGATCAACGTGACTTCGGGATGATTTTCCGAAATCGAATTGGCGATGGCCTGCAGGAGCATCGTCTTGCCGGTTCGCGGCGGCGCTACAATCAAAGCGCGCTGCCCTTTTCCGACCGGAATGAACAAATCCATCACCCGCCCGGAAAGGTTCTCTGGATTGGTCTCCATCCGCAGATGTTCGTTCGGATAGAGCGGCGTCAGGTTGTCGAAGAAGACCTTGTCGCGCGCGACCTCGGGCGGCTCGAAATTGATCGCCTCGACTTTGATCAGCGCGAAATACCGCTCGCCTTCTTTCGGCGGACGGATCTGACCTGAGATGGTGTCGCCGGTGCGCAGGTCGAACTTGCGAATCTGCGACGGGCTGACGTAAATGTCGTCGGGGCCGGGCAGATAGTTGTATTCGGGCGCGCGCAGGAATCCGAAGCCATCTGGCAACGTTTCCAGCACGCCTTCCGAAAAGATCAAGCCCGATTTTTCGGTCTGCGCCTGCAGGATTTTGAAGATCAACTCCTGCTTGCGCATCCCCGTAGCGCCCGGGACATCCAGGTCCTTGGCGATCTGCGTCAGCTTGGAGATGTTCATCTCCTTCAGGTCGGCGATGTCGAGGAAGGTTTCGCCGTCATAGGCTTCATACTCTTCCAATTCGTCGTCGTCGACGTTTTTAGACTTGGTAGTTTTTTCTGCCATAAGGTTTTCATCTCTGCTTTCCACCCTGGCGCCGATGCGTGCGCAACGGCCACAGCCGCGATCGGCTCCGGGTGAAAGCATTACTCCTTGTTTAGTCGGGATTATTTCGTCATTCGAGAGGCGTGCGATGTAGGCCGCACGCATAACACACTTTCGGCTGTGTTCAGGTCAGCCATAGTCAAAATCCGTTTCCAGATGCTATGTCCGGTTGTCGGGAAAATCAATCTGCAAGAGATCAGCTCCGCCGCGGTGAGTGCCGCCAACGATCCGATTGGGGAGATAAGCTCAGTCCAGACAGGTAATGATCAACTGGGTTATTTCTTTACCGTGATGCCGGCTCGAATGGCGTCCCACACCAGACCAGCGCCTTCTCCCGTCAGCGATGAGTAGGAAATCACACGCTCGGTCTCAAGGCTCTCTTCGGCGCGGCGTTGGGAACGGCGCCGCTCGTTCGCCGATAACTTGTCAACTTTCGTTGAAACCACCAGATACGGAATTCCAAAGTGCTGGAGCCAGGATTTCATCTGAATATCTAGCGGGGAAGGCTCATGCCGAGCATCTACGATCAAGATAGATAGCACAAGCTGTTCGCGCTGCGCAAGGTATTTCTCGATCAATTTCCCCCAGGCCCGGCGGTTTTCCTTGGAAGTCTTCGCGTAACCGTATCCCGGCAGATCAACAAAATAAAACTCGTCATTGATCAGAAAGAAATTTATTGATTGCGTCCGCCCGGGCGTCGAACTCGTCCGGGCCAATCCTTTCACGCCCAACAGGCTGTTGATCAAACTCGATTTGCCGACGTTCGAGCGACCGATGAAAACAATTTCCGGGCGTCTATCTTTCGGAAAAGAATCAGGCGCGGTGGCGGCGGCTATGAATTTTGCGCTGGTGATTTTCATCGCGAAACCATGAGGCAGAGCGCGAATCGGGAGTTGCCCAAGCCCTTGCCTCTTTTGATTTCATCAGCTCACCGGTCCTTCCACAACTCCTACGCCTGTGGGCGTTTGCTGCCAGATCGGCGCCGGCATCTCCAGAGTCTGTTCAGAACGCGGCGTCGGCAGCCGTTCGAGCGCAATCTGCAAAACTTCATCCATCGTTTCCACGGCGTTGATCTGCAGGGCTTCGAGCACGTCAGCCGGGATTTCGGCCAAATCTTTTTCGTTCTCTTTCGGAATGATGATAGTTGTCAGCCCTGCGCGGTGCGCCGCCAGCAGTTTCTCTTTCACTCCGCCGATGGGCAGCACTTTGCCACGCAAAGTGATTTCCCCGGTCATCGCCACTTCTTTGTGAACGGGGATGCGCGTGAGCACCGAAGTCATAGTTGTAGCCATCGTGATGCCCGCCGACGGCCCGTCTTTCGGAATTGCGCCTTCGGGGACGTGAACGTGCAGATCGTGGCTTTTATGAAAATCCGTCGGAATGCCCAATTCAACGGCGCGCGAACGGACGTAAGTGATCGCCGCCTGCGCCGATTCCTGCATCACGTCGCCGAGTTTCCCGGTCAAAGTGATCCGGCCAGATCCTTCGATCAGCGTGGCCTCGATTTGCATAACGTCTCCGCCAGCCTCGGTCACGGCCAAGCCGTTCGCCAGTCCGACCTCGTTGCGCTCCATCGCTCGCTGCGGACGGAATTTTGTCGGGCCCAGCAGCTTCTTCACGGCGGCGGCGTCGACAATGTGCCGGAACTGCTGCTGCCCGGCGCCATCTTTTTCCTGAACCAGTTGGCGCGCGACTTTGCGGCAGATCGAACCGATCTCGCGCTCCAGATTGCGGACGCCCGCTTCGCGCGTGTAATACTCAATAATCGTTTTCAGTCCCTCGTCGGTGAAGACGACCTGCTCCTCTTTCAATCCGTTGTTTTCGGCCTGCTTCCCGACCAGGTGGCGTTTGGCGATCTCCATCTTCTCGCGTTCGGTGTAGCCGGCGAGACGGATGATCTCCAAACGGTCCTGCAACGCGGGCGGAATCGTGTGCAACACGTTCGCTGTCGCAATGAACATCACCTGCGACAGGTCATATTCGACGTCCAGATAATGATCGTGGAAGGTGTGGTTCTGTTCGGGATCGAGGACTTCGAGCAGCGCCGCCGCCGGGTCGCCGCGAAAATCGTGTCCGAGCTTGTCAACTTCGTCGAGCAGGATGAGCGGGTTGATCACTCCCGCCTTCTTCATCATCTGGATAATCTGCCCCGGAAGCGCGCCGATGTAAGTGCGGCGATGGCCGCGAATCTCCGCCTCATCGCGCACGCCACCCAGGCTGAGTCGAACGAATTTACGCCCAGTCGCTTTGGCGATGGAACGTCCAAGCGAGGTCTTGCCGACGCCCGGCGCCCCAACGAAGCAGAGAATCGAACCACGCGGTTTTTCGACGAGTTGGCGAACGGCCAGGTATTCGAGGATGCGGTCCTTGATCTTGTCCAATCCGTAATGATCCGCCTCCAGAACTTCGTGCGCGTGGTTGAGGTCGCGGATTTCCTCGCTGCGCTTCGCCCACGGCACGCCGATCAGCCAGTCGAGGTAGTTGCGTGAAACGGTCGTTTCCGCCGACATCGGCGGCATCTGTTCCAGGCGCTTCAACTCAGCCGTCGCCTTCTCGTAAGCCTCTTCGGTCATGCCCGCTTCTTCGATCTTCTGCTGCAGCTCTTCAAGCTCGGCGCGTTCGTCCTTGCGCCCCAGTTCCTTGTGGATCGCCTTGATCTTCTCGTTGAGGTAATACTCGCGCTGCTGTTTTTCCATCTGCCGTTTGACCCGGGTCTGGATCGTGCGGTCGAGGTTCTGCTTTTCGATCTCGATCTCGATGATCTCGATCATTCGCAGCATCCGCTCCTGCGTCGAGTAGGCTTCGAGCAGCGATTGTTTGTCCGCGACATCGAGTTTCATCTTGTCCGCCAGTTGATCAACCAACTGCCCCGCATCGGCGGCGCGCAACGCGGCTTGGATCTGATCGGGGTTGCCTTCCTGCATGACCTTCAGATACTGCTCGATGAGCGAGATGAGGCGCGAGACAAGTTGCGCAATGTCTTTGTTGTTTTCGGCCACGACTGGCGCGCGGCGCAACGTGGCCAGATACAGACCATCCTTCTCGTCGACGCGCACGGCGCGGGCGCGCTCGCGGCCTTCGACCAACACCTTGATCGTGGCTTCTTCCGGTTTGCGCAGGGAGTTGGCGATGTAGGCCAGCGTGCCAACCTGGTAAATCTGATCCGGCTCCGGGTCTTCAACCGTCGCGTCGTGCTGCGTAGCCAGGAAGATGATGCGGTTGGTTGCCAGCGCCTCTTCCAGGGCGCGCACCGAAGACGGGCGCCCGATCACGAAAGCCGCTTTGGTGTGAGGAAAGACGACGACATCGCGGATCGGAACCATCGGAAAATTGACGACGTCGTTTGGGGTGGTGTCGTAGAATTCCTGCATTGTCGGTTAGACCTCGTGTTACCTGATCGGATGCTGTGCGCAAGCCAGATACGAGCGGCGAGCGCAAACATTGATTCCGGTGATTTCAGGGAGATTGTCCGAAAGCCCCGCATTGCTTCGGACTACGGAACGTGGTTGGGGATACGCATCGTTTATCCCGCTTTTTCCAGCGGGAACATCACGCAACGGTTGACCACCATCTCGGCAGTCACGACAAACTCTTTGATCTTCTTCTGGCTCGGCAGCGTGTACATCGCTTCGAGCATCAACTCTTCGAGAATCATGCGCAGGCCGCGCGCGCCGACCTTGCGTTCGCAGGCCTGGCGCGCCACCGCGCGTAGCGCCTCATCCGTAAAACGCAGCCTGATGCCATCCCACTCGAACTGCTTCTGATACTGCCTGGCCAACGCATTCTTTGGCTGCGTGAGAATTTCGATCATCGCCGCTTCGTCCAGTTCGTGCAACGTCCCGACGACCGGCAGACGCCCGACGAATTCCGGGATCAGCCCATACCTGATCAAATCCTCAGGTTGAATCTGTTGGAGCAGACCGGCGGAATTACGCGGTTGAGTCAGCGGGCGGATGTTGGCCTGGAATCCCATGCCTTTCTGTCCGATGCGCCGTTGAATCACTTTATCCAATCCGATGAAAGCCCCGCCGCAAATGAACAGGATGTTGGTCGTGTCAACCAGATAAAATTCCTGATGCGGATGTTTGCGCCCGCCCTGCGGCGGGACATTGGCGACCGTGCCCTCGAGGATTTTGAGCAGCGCCTGCTGCACGCCTTCGCCCGAAACATCGCGCGTGATCGAGGGGTTTTCGTCCTTGCGGCAGATCTTGTCTATCTCGTCTATGTAAATGATGCCGTGTTGCGCGCGCTCGACGTCGCCGTTCGCCGATTGCAGCAGCTTCAGGATAATGTTTTCGACGTCTTCGCCGACGTAACCGGCTTCGGTGAGTGTGGTGGCGTCAACGATGGTGAACGGCACTCTGAGCATCCGCGCCAGCGTTTGCGCGAGCAGCGTTTTGCCGGTGCCGGTCGGGCCAATCAGCAGGATGTTGGATTTCTGAATCTCGACGTCCGTGCGCCGCTTCATCATCTCAATGCGTTTGTAATGCTGATAGACGGCGACGGCCAGCTTCTTCTTCGTGTCTTCCTGGCCGATCACGTACTCGTCGAGGAAGGTTTTGATGTCCGCCGGTTTGGGAAGCGGAGGACGCGCTGCGGCGGCTTCCTGTTGAGCATCGTCACTGATGATCTCGATACAAATGTCAATGCACTCGTTGCAGATATAAACGGTCGGGCCTGCGATGAGTTTTCTGACTTCATTCTGGCTTTTGCCACAGAAGCTACAGCGTAAAGTGTCGTCGCCTCTTCTCATCACCTTGCGGCCTCCGCATCAAAAAATGATTTGTGCATTGCTGGTAAACCCTGATAGACGAAATCGAGATTAGGAACTTGATTGCTGGCGCCGAACCAACTAAGGCGCTTTACTGACGCGCGCCGAAATCATAAACAAGTGAACTTGCGCGCGCAAGCAGCGGGCATTGTTGCGTCAACCAATAACTCTTCGATAAATCGTTCAACTGCCGAGCACGAGGCTTGATTTGAGAACTTCGCAGGCGCGAACGCATTTGTCGCAGATTTGCGCGTTGATTCCGGCGAACAGTCGCGCCCCCTGGGGATTGTTGCGGTCATGAATGTTGAAGCTGCATTGCCCGACCTGGGAAATTTCATCGCCGAGCAGTTTTTTGTACCAGGGTTGATCGGCTTTCGGCGGTCTGATGCCCATCTCGCGGTAATCGTGCAGCAACTGAACGCAGACATCAACGCATTCGTCGCAGATGTAACCCGAATGTCCTTCAAAGAGTCGCGCGACTTCGCCTTCGCCCAGACCGCAGAAAGAACAGCGCAGAACCGGTTTTTGCGGCTGCGCGATCAGGCTGCCGCCGAAGTCAGAGTGAGGATTGACTGAGGGGTTACGCTCATTCATAAAGTCCTGAGCCTCTACTCCCGATGTTTGATCACCTGATCAATGAGTCCGTATTCTTTGGACTGCATTGCGCTCATAATTCTGTCACGATCAACATCCTTCTCGATCTGTTCGACGGTTTTGCCCGTGTGATAAGCGAGAATTTCGTTGATGCGCTCACGCAAACGCAGAATCTCTTCCGCCGCGATTTTGATGTCGCTGGCCTGGCCGGAGATTCCTCCCGCGTGCGGTTGATGAATCAGGATGCGCGAATTTGGCAGGGCGAAACGCCTCCCCTTGGTCCCGGCCGTGAGCAACACCGCCGCCATCGACGCGCATTGTCCAATGCAGAAGGTCGTGACCGGGCAACGGACGAATTGCATCGTGTCGTAAATCGCCATGCCGGCGGTCACCGAGCCGCCAGGCGAGTTGATGTAAAGTGAAATCTCCCGATCCGGGTCTTCGGATTCGAGAAAGAGCATCTGGGCGACGACGAGGTTGGCTACCACATCGTCAATCGGAGTTCCAATGAAAATGATATTGTCTTTGAGCAGGCGTGAATAAATGTCGAAGGCGCGTTCGCCGCGCGGCGTCTGCTCGATAACCATCGGCACTAAATGGGATTGTGGATTGATCATAATGCTTGATTCTACTGACTCCGGTTCAGGAGTGTCTGTCGGTCAGATTACCGATTGGCAAAGAAAGAACTCAAACGAGATTCGGGAAGTATATTTGGGGCGCTGTCTATCAACTTCCGACCGCAACCTGATTTTCAGTGATCTCCTCAGTCGTGATCTCAGCGTGGGCGACAACCGCTTCCAACGCCTTTTGATAATACAGCCTGTTTTCGATACTAGAAAGCGCCTCATCCTTTGTCAAGCGCGCCTTCAACTGCTCAGCCGGCTCGCCGCTCATCATCGCCATTCTCTCGATTTCGTCCTCAACCTCATCTTCGGTGATCTTGATATTCTCGGCGGCTACAATCCTGCCCATAACCAAAGTGGAGCGGACATCGAATACGGCCTGCGCGCGATTCTCGTTCATCTGGGCGCCCAAATGATCTTTGATCATTTGCGGTTGAACGCCATTTTGCAGCAGCAAGTACGCCGCTTCCTGTGTGCGTTCGGCCGCCCTTTGTTCAACCAGTGAGGGTGGAACCTCGAAATCGTAATCCTTCATAATCCTTCTCAGGAGTTTGTCACGCAGCTTCTGGTTGGCGCGGCCCTCCGCCTCCGCCACCAGAGCTTCCTGCACCTTCTCGCGCGTGTCCTCCAGGTTTTCGCCGAGGCCGAAATCCCGCGCGAAGTCGTCGTCGAGTTCAGGGATCTCTTTCCCGCGCACCGCGACGACGGTCACTATGAAGTCGAGGGTTTTGCCCGCCAGCCCTTGGGATGTGAAATCATCGGGGTATTTGACCCGGAACTCGCGCACATCGCCCGCCACGACGCCTCGCAGGTTTTCAGTGAAAGCCGGCAGCGTGCCTTTCGACCCAAGCTCGATCTGAACATCCTCGGCTTTTAGATCGTCTTCTTCCTGTGGCTCGACGTATTTGCCGGCCAGATTGACCGAAACGAAATCGTCGTCCTGCGCGGGGCGGTCCTCGATGGGAACGAACACGGCGAGGGATTGGCGGAAACGCTCGATCGTGCGCTCAACGTCTTCATCCGTGACGCGCTCGACTCGTTTCGTCATCCTCAACCCCTTGTACTCCTTGAGCTCGAATTCAGGCATGATTTCCACCGTCGCCCGGAACTTCAAAGGCTCGCCTTCATTGACGGAGATGTCGTTGATTTGCGGCTGGCTGACAATTTGAAGCTTGTGATCGGTGATGGCGTGTTCGATCGCATGCGGCAGCAAACTTTGAGTCACCGCCTCTTTGATGTCTTTACCGAAACGCTGCTTGATGATTTCGCGGGGCGCACGTCCGGGGCGGAACCCAGGTATCTTCACCGAGCGCAAGAGGGATTCGTATGACTTTTCGAACTCAGCCTTGACCTCATCGGCGGCTATTTCAATCGTGAGGTCTTTCCTGCATTGAGGTAAGTCAGCTATGGCGACTTGGAGATTCAACTATGTTCACCTTTCTTCCCATTTGATGGCCTTCAATTTACCAGCACTTGGCCTTAATCGAAATCGTTATTGAGCCTTTGAACCGATCGAATCAAAGCGGGATCGCAGGCAGGCAAGTGATGTGTTGAAGTTGAGAACCAATAAATTGATCTTGGCGCAAAAAAGAGCACGCCCAAAGCTTTGCAGCACAGGAATGGCCCCGGAGGGACTCGAACCCTCACGCCCGCGAAGGGCCTTCGGTTCTAAGCCGAAGACGTCTACCTATTCCGCCACAGGGCCTTTCTTTCTCTTTCGATAAGCCTGGGAAAGCTTGGCGCCACTTGCTATTTCGGCAAGGCCTTTACTTCCGCAATAGTTCGATGTCAGGCTATGACAGTTGGGGCAAATAAATTCTATGTACTCTGGTCTATCGTCAAGCCAGTTGCCGTTCTTGTGATTTACGTGAAGCATAATTGGCTTGCCTAGCCAACTACCCTTCATTAGGCATCCTTCTGCCTCACATTTGTCTTCCCTCCCCGACTCGATCAGAGCCCTTCTCAAGACATGAGCCTTCTGTCGCTGCCCACTCTCACGAAGTACAAGGACTTCTTGCCATGGGGTCTTTCGGGGGCCTTTATGATTTGGGCCACAGTTCGCTCTTGGCCAAGGAAGTGCGAAGTGTCGATCCCGAACCTTTGAATCCGCCGCGATATATGGGAATGCGTTCCTCCGGCTTCTTTCAATCCCAGTTTTCTCAGAACCCCTGCTACTGAAACACAATCTTTCACGGCCATTTCCAGGGTTTCTTTCGTGTATTTCATATTGGGTCTGTTTGTCCGCCAATTCCGCCACTTTCGCAAGCGATTATCGAGTCGCAGAGACTAACAAATTTCGCATGGCGGCGCAACGGGAGCATTGACAAGGGTTTGACACTCACGCGCGCGCAACCTATAAACTAGCGGGGCTTTCCGCAACGACAATTGAACAGGAGTTAGGATAATGACTTTTCTGGATCGGATCAACGAAGACCTGAAGACGGCGATGAAGAACAAAGACTCCGAGCGGCTCTCAACTCTGCGAATGGTGAAGACCGCGCTCAAGAATCGCGAGATAGACAAGATGGCCGCGCTCACCGACGACGAAGCGATCAAGACGCTGCAATCGCTGGTCAAACAACGCCGCGACAGCATCGAGCAGTACAAACAAGCCGGGCGAATGGAACTGGCCGAGAAAGAGGCCGCCGAGATCAAAGTCATAGAAGAGTATCTGCCCGCAGCTTTGGACGAGGCCGCCATCACGCGCGCGGTTGAAGAAGCGATCGCTGAGACCGGAGCGAGTTCGATGAAAGAGATGGGCGCGGTGATGAAGGCTGTGATGGCGAAGCTCGCGGGGCAGACGGTTGACGGTAAAGTGGTCAACCAGATTGTGAAGTCAAAACTCGCCAACTGAGAAAGATTGAGAGATACTGTGAGCCTGTGAGGCTGGCGGGAACAATCTCCCGCGCCGCCTCGTAAGGTTGATGCGCGAATGAGGCTGCGGGCGTCCATTGTTTATCAAAGTCTCATCGCGGCGATAAAATCTGGCCGAAGTTTTGCCAAAGTTTTGGAGGACAAAATATATGATGACCTTGTTATGGCTGGTCGCGGTGATTCTGGACCTCTTCGCCATTTCCGATGTGATGAACTCGAAGCGTGACTGGGCGACGAAAGTCGTGTTACTGGCGATTATTCTGGTGATCCCGTTCGTCGGCGCGGGGCTTTATCTGTTCGCGTTTCGAGATAAAGGCTACTCGTGAACCGGCGTCGCTGGCAGTTCACTAGTATCGTTATTTCGATTTTTGATTGTTGGTTGCTTTATTTCGCAACACCATTCCTGAACGTTCGCTCGTCACATTCCCTCCGCTTACAACTGCAACACCGTTGACGAACACGCTCGAAATCCCAGACGGATCGAGCAGCGGTTGAGTCAGGGTTGAATGGTCGATCACTCTGCTTTGGTCGAAGATGACGACATCCGCTTTCATTCCGGCTTTGATCACGCCGCGATCGCGCAAGCCCAACCGCCAGGCCGGAAACGCGCTCATCTTGCGAATCGCTTCTTCCAATGTCAGCCACTTCTGTTCGCGCACGTAGCGACCGAGCACTCGTGGAAATGTGCCCGCTCCGCGCGGATGGCGCATGCCGATGCCACCATCACTCGAAACCATCACCCATCGTTGCTGGTAAAACGTTTTGATGTCCGGCTCAGTCATTGACTTGCACACGACACCAGCGCCGCCGTCCTTCACGATTTGAATGTAAACATCCACGGCGGTCCGGCCCTGCGCCTTTGCGATCTCGTCGAGCGTCTTGCCTTCGTAATCCCGATGCGCCGCGCAGTTGGTGATCAGCACGTTGGCGCCTCCGCCGACATCATCCAAACCTTTCTTCACCGCCGCCGGATCGTCGTGACGGCGGGAAGGAATCAATACTGTGATCGTCGAAGCCCAGGCGTCGTAAGGGTAGCAATCCGCAGTGATGTCTAGCCCGCCGCGTCGCGCGTCTTCGATCATCTTCACCACTTCACGCGCTTTGTTCCACACGCCGACCGTGCCGAGTTTGATGTGAGAAATCTGCACGGGCAGTTCCGCCTCGCGTCCGATGCGAATCGCTTCGCGGAAAGCGTCGAAAGCCAGATCGGCCTCGTCGCGCACATGGCTCATATAAATCCCGTTATATTTCGCCGCCATTCGGGCGAGCACAATCACCTCTTCGGTCGTCGCCGGATGGCCGATGTCATACTCAAGCCCGGTCGAAAGCCCGACCGCCCCTTCGCGCATCCCCTGCTCGACCAGATCGAGCATCCTGGCGATTTCGGTTTCAGTCGCGGCGCGTTTGAACCCCTGTCCCATCACGCGCTGCCGCACCGTCGCGTGACCGACGAAGGCGATGACGTTGGTCGCCAATCGCAGTTTTTCGCATCGTTCCAGGTATTCGCCAATCGGCCAGGGCGAACCACCGTCAGGCCCGACGGCAATCGTCGTGATGCCCTGCAATATCTGGCTGCGCGCCGTCGGATCGTTGGTGAATCCGCGATCCGAATGGTTGTGAATGTCCACGAAGCCGGGTGCGACGACCAGACCTCTGGCTTCGATCACGCGCTCGCCCGCCTGGGCTTTGAGCTTTCCGACCTCCTTGATTGTGTCGCCCACGATCCGCACGTCGGCGGCGCGGCGAGGCGCGCCACTGCCGTCAATCAAAGTTCCTCCGGCGATCAGGATCGAGTTCGGCTTTTCGTTTTGCGCCGAGGCTGCCGCGAGAGCCGCCGCTGAAAGCGCGATCAAACAGATCAACACAATTCGCTTGTTCATAGCGTTCCCCACTGAAATTTTCCCTGAAAGGTTTTGGCGAGTTGTCAGACTTGCGTGGCGGTTATAGCACGTAGCGCGGCTCTAGTGCTACGATACGGCGCAGGGTCAGCCGTAATTTCGTTACGCTATGTGTACGGGAAGTGAGTAGAGGAGACTCAATGAGCGCATCGTGGTTCACTTATCTGGAGTTGAAGAACTGGAAAAACTTCACTGACGTTAAAGTTCCTTTGGCCAGACGCACATTTCTGGTTGGCCCGAATGCCTCGGGGAAGTCCAATTTTTTAGACGCCCTCCGTTTTCTACGAGACTTGGTGATCGAAGGCGGCGGTTTGAGCAAGGCTGTCGAATTGCGCGGAGGGCTTACCAAAGTTCGATCGCTCTTCGCCAGACAGCAGCCCGCCGTGGCGATAAGCGCGACGGTGCAAGATGAGTCAGGCAGGGGCTGGCGATACGAAATGGCCTTCACTCATTACTCCCTTAAAGACCCACGCCCGGTTTTGAAAAAGGAGAACGTTTATAGCATCGGAGTTGATGGAGAAGAGATTCAGGTCCTAAAACGCCCCGACAATCATGACGAGGCTGATGAAGAGAGACTGACACAAACGGCGATTCAGCAGGTCAACGCCAACCAATCCTTTCGTGATTTGGCTGACTTCTTCCGTGACATTTCTTATCTACATCTCGTTCCCCAACTGCTACGTGAGGAGCAAGCCCCGCGCGCCAGCAACATCGGGTTTGATCCATTTGGGCGGGACTTGCTCGAACGCATTCGTCACACTCCCGCACGCCAGCAAAGAGCCAGGTTACGAAGAATAGAGAGTGTGTTGAAGGTGGTAGTGCCGGAGCTTAAGGAGCTTCATCTCCAGATTGACGAGAATGGACGATCACATTTGCAAGGCAAGTTTCAACATTGGCGTCCGAGAGGCGCTTATCAGAATGAAACGCAGTTCTCCGACGGCACACTGCGGCTGATCGGATTGCTCTGGGCGTTGCAGGAAAAGTCCGGTCCGCTGCTGCTTGAAGAGCCGGAGCTTTCCTTGCACACGGCTATCGTCAGCCGACTAGCCTCGTTTATTTATCGGGCGCAAAAAGCCGGTGATGACCGCCAAGTCGTACTCTCAACGCAGAGCGAGATGTTGTTGCAAGATATTGGAATCGCGCCTGAAGAGATATTGCTCGTGAAGCCAACCCAGGAAGGGTCCGAGGTGGTTACCGGAGCCGCCGTTCGGGAAATCTCCGAATTGATGCAAGCCGGCATTCCCGCCAGCGACGCCGTCTTACCTCATACCGAACTCCAACAAATGAGCCTTCTGGACAGGGTTGGCATATGAAAAGGATCAATATCGTAGTGGTGGAAGGAGCTTTGGAAGTCCCTGTATCAAAGAAGATTTTGGCCGACCTGAATCTCTACGTTGAAGGCATTCCCATTATCAACAAAGGTGGAAACACAAAGTTCTGGCGTGACGCGCCCAAATACAACCAGGCGGCTGCCACAGCAGGCCCGATCCTCGGACTGACGGATCTGGATCATCACCCGTGTCCCAGCGGGCTGATCAAAAAACATCTGCGACGAGGCAAGCATCCGCAATTTATCTTGCGCATCGCCGAGCGTGAACTGGAAAGCTGGCTGTTGGCTGATGTAGAAGCGAGGGCCGTTTTTTTTGGCATCTCAGTTGACCTCTTCCCGTTTGACCCGGATGCCGAATTTGACCCGAAGCAAACTCTGGTCAATCTGGCGCGCCGGTCGTCAAAGAAGTCTTTGCGGGAAGACCTGGTTCCCGAACAAGGCAGCAAAGGAGTAGTAGGCAAAGGCTATATTCCGCGAATGAGAGAGTTTGTTGAAGCAAAGTGGCGACCGTTGATGGCGCAGCGCAAAAGCGAAAGCCTGCGCCGCGCAATCGAAGCGATCAAAAATGCCACGGCGATTCGACACGGCTGACAAAGAGAATTGAGGAGAAGCAATGGCGATCACACGCAGAGAGGTGTTGCTGTCCGCAGGAGCTTTGGTTGGAACCCATGTCTTCTCGCCGAATCCGAGCGGCGCCATTGCGTTCGCGCAATCCGCCGATGCCACACAGGAGATAGCCGGCGCCGTGAACCTTTTTGATTTCGAGCCGCTGGCGCGCTCGCGCATTTCACCGATGGCCTGGGAGTACATCAGCGGCGGCGCGGGCGACGAAGTGACCTTGCGCTGGAACCGCGACTCTTTCGACCGCATCAAATTGCGCCCACGAATCCTGGTTGACGTTTCGCGCCTCGACACGCGCATTAAACTTTTTGGCCGCGAGCTTCCTCATCCGATCCTGCTTGCCCCAACAGCCTACCAGCGATTGATCCATTCCGAAGGCGAACTGGCGACGGTGAAAGGCGCGGGCGCAGCGGGCGCAACGATGGTTGTCAGCACGATGGCCACGACAAGTGTCGAAGAGATTGCGGCGGTGGCTACCAGCCCGCTCTGGTTTCAGCTTTACGTTCAGCCCGACAGAGCGTTCACGCGCGATCTTGTCCAGCGAGCCGAAGCCGCAGGTTGCCAGGCGCTGGTCGTCACGGTTGACACCCCAGTGGTCGGATTGCGCAACCGCGAGATGCGGATCAAATTCGCGCTGCCACCAGGAATGGATCGTCCGAACCTGAAAGGGTTGAAAACATCTTCGACCAGCCATTTGCCGCCAGAGAATGAAATTTACAGCGCGGTGCTCGATCCGAAGCTGACGTGGAAGGAGATTGATTGGCTGCGGTCGCTGGCGCGCACGCCGGTTTTGCTCAAGGGCGTGCTCAACCCTGACGACGCTGAACTCGCGGTCAAAGCCGGAGTTTCGGGAATCATCGTCTCCAACCACGGCGCGCGCAATCTGGACACGCTGCCTGCGACGATTGACGTTCTGCCCGAAGTCGCCGCCAGAGTCGCAGGTCGCGTCCCAGTTTTGATGGATGGCGGCGTCAGGCGCGGGACAGATGTTTTAAAGGCACTCGCGCTTGGCGCCAATGCGGTTCTCATTGGCCGTCCTTACCTCTACGGTCTGGGCGCGGCGGGAGCCGAGGGCGTGACTCGCGTCGTCAACATTCTGCGCCGCGAATTCGAGATGGCGATGGCGCTGACCGGGCGAACCAGCATTACTGGCATTGATCATTCCGTCCTTTGGTCTGATCGTCCGCCAGCGCAGCGCGAAAACGGAAGGAGGAAAAGGTAATGGATAAACTCGCTCAGTTCGCCAACCAGAAATATCTCAATCTGGAAAGCTACCGTAAAAACGGCCAGGGAGTGCGGACGCCGCTCTGGTTCGTTGAAGACGATGGAACGCTGTATTTCTACACTGTGGCTCACTCATACAAAGTCAAACGCATCACCGCCAACCCGCGCGTGCGCGTCGTTCCGTGCGATGCGCGTGGTAAAGTCAAAGGCGAATGGGTTGACGCCACGGCCCGCCGACTGGATGTGGTAGAGGCGCGCCACGCGGACGATCTGTTGAATCGCAAATATGGCCTGTTCAAGCGAGTCCTCAACTTTCTGGCCAAGCTTCGCGGGCACGAACGCGCGGCGTTTGCGATCCGCCTCGATTGATCAGCCACGCCACAATCGAAAATCGAATCTGAACGCAGCCGCCGTCCAAGGAGTCTGAATGGGAAGTATCCTCTTCGAAGTCGCGATCATTGTTTTGTTACTCGTCGTCAACGGAGCTTTTTCGATGTCCGAGATGGCGATCGTCTCGGCGCGCAAAGCGCGTTTGAAACAGCAAGCCGACCACGGCGATGGCAGGGCGCTGGCGGCCTTGCGGCTATCGGAATCGCCGGATGATTTTCTGGCCACGGTTCAGGTCGGCATCACGCTGGTGGGAATCCTGGCGGGCGCGTTCGGCGGCGCGACGATAGCCGAGAAATTGACGCCCGCTTTGCAGCGGGTTCCGGCCATCGCGCCTTACGCCGACTCGATTGCGTTTGCTCTGGTCGTGCTGGTGATCACTTATCTGTCGTTGGTGATCGGCGAACTGGTTCCCAAACGTTTGGCGCTCAATCATCCCGAAAGCATCGCGCGCGCGGTGGCCAGACCGATGCAATGGCTGGCGAAGCTCTCTTCGCCAGCGGTGCGGTTGTTGAGCGTTTCGACCAACGCGGTGATGCGGTTGCTCGGCATTCGCCCTTCCGCTGAGCCGCAAGTCACCGAAGAGGAGATCAGGATTCTGGTCAGACAGGGCGCGCAATCGGGCGTGTTGGAAGAAGCCGAACGGCACATGGTCGAAAACATCTTTCATCTGGGCGATTTGCGCGTGCGTTCGCTGATGACTCCGCGCCGCGACGTCGTCTGGCTGGAGATCAACGACTCGCCGGAAACGATCCGCCGCAAGTTGAAAGAGAGCGAGAGGTCGCGCTATCCGGTGTGCGAGGGCAATCTGGATCACGTGCTGGGCATCGTTCGCGCCAAAGACCTGCTGGCGGAAATGCTCGCCGGTAAGCCGCTGGATTTGCCATCCGCGCTGCGGCGCACGCTATTCGTGCCGGAGATGATGCCGGCGCTGCGCGCGCTGGAGCAGTTCAAGCAGGCCGGGAATCACATTGCCATCGTGATTGACGAACACGGCGGCACGCAGGGGCTGGTCACGCACCACGACATCCTGGAAGCGATTGCCGGAGAGATCAAGCCGATTAACGAAACCGAGGATCAGCCCGCCGTGCGGCGCGAAGATGGGTCGTGGCTGCTCGACGGCGCATTGCCCGTTCACGAGTTCAAAGAGATTCTGGGTTTGCGGAAACTGCCCGGAGAAGATCACGGCGAATACCACACGCTGGGCGGGTTCATTATGTTCACGCTCGGTCGAATCCCGGCGGTCTCTGATCATTTCGAGTACGGCGGGCTGCGCTTCGAGGTGGTGGATATGGACAGTCGCCGCGTTGATAAAGTTCTGGTTTCGACCGCAGGCTCGACTCTGCAAGTTTGAGCGGCGGCAGAAGCCGTTGTCACGACCACCAGATCACGGATTGGCCGGACGCGCGATTGACATATTCGCCGGAATCCGCAAACATCGGCGCGACATCCTGGCAATCAACCTCGATTGATCGAGGGCCAGCGCTTCAATCCGCTCAACAATCATTCTATGCCGCGAAAGATAAGTTGCCTCCTGTTGGTAAAAATCTGCCTGCTGTCAGGCGCCCTTTTGTCGACCTGCTTCGCGCAGGAACCGGCGCGACCACCGCTCAGGCTCGAACAGACCGTCGAACTTGCGCTCAAGAATTATCCGTCCATCCGCGCGGCGCAGGCCCAGCGTCAGGCCGCCGAAGCGGGCGTCGAGTTGGCGCGGACGAATTATCTGCCGCGCGCCGACGTGCTGTGGCAGCAAAACCGCGCGACGCGCAACAACGTCTTCGGATTGCTGCTGCCGCAGGCAGTGATCCCTCCGATTTCAGGGCCGGCGCTCAGCAACACCACGCTGGAGAGCGCCTGGGGCAGCGCCGGCGGTTTGATGCTCGCCTGGGAGCCGTTCGATTTCGGTTTGCGCAAAGCGAACGTCGAGTTGGCGCAGGCTCTGAGCAAACAGGCGAACGCGAATGAGGCGGTGACGCGGTTCGACGTGAGCGTGGCGGCGGCTGACGCCTTCCTGACGCTGCTCGCCGCCGAACAAACGGTGGAGGCGGCGCAGGCCGGGGTCGAACGCGCTGAAACACTGGCCAGAGCAGTTCGCGTTCTGGTCGAAAATCAATTGCGCCCGGGCGTTGACTTCTCGCGCGCTGAGGCGGAACTGGCCGCCGCGAAAAATCAGTTGATCCAGGCCGAGCAGAACGTCGAACTCGCGCGCGCGAACCTGGCCGAAACCATCGGACAGGCCGGGGCGAACATCACGATTGAACCTGGCCCGTTGCTCGAATTGCCGCCTGCGCCGCCGAGGCCGGACATCAACTTCGCTTCGCACCCGCTGGCGATTGCGCAGACCGCCGCGATTGACAGCTCGCGGTCGCGCGAAAAGCTGCTTGATCGTTCGTGGTTCCCGCGCTTCAACTGGCAGACGGCTGTTTTCGGACGAGGCACGGGGGCGAGACTCGACGGAACTTTCAACAACGACAATGGTTGGTATCCAAGCACCTTTAATTGGGCGACGGGCGTGACGATCAATTTTCCGGCTTTCGACATCTTCGGATTGCGGGCGAAACGGCGCATCGAAGCGAACAACACCGCCGTCGAACAGGCGCGTTACGACCAGGTGATCAACACGCTCAAGACGCAGGACGCGCGCGCCCGCACGCTGGTTGAATCGGCGCGCAAGATCGCCGCCAACACAGTGGTTCAAGTCCGGGCCGCGCAAGAGACTTTGACGCGCGCGAAGACGCGCTACGACTTCGGCCTCGCGAACATCACCGAAATGGCCGACGCCCAGCGGTTGCTCGCGCAGGCCGAGATCGAAGACGCCGTGGCGAAGCTCGCCGTCTGGCGCGCGATGCTGGCCGCAGCGAAATTGCAAGGCGATCTCAAACCCTTTCTTCAACAAGCTTCAGGAAAGAAGTAGTTTTTATGTGGCTCATCAACACAGCACTACGACGCCCCTTCACGATTCTCGTCGCCGTCGTCGGCGTCGCTCTCGGATCAGTTCTCGCGGTCACGCGAATGCCGGTGGACATCTTTCCGAACCTGAATCTGCCGGTGATCTACGTCGCGCAGCCTTACGGCGGAATGGACCCGGCGCAGATGGAGAGCTTTCTCACGTCTTATTACGAATATCACTTCCTCTACGTCTCCGGCATTGAGCACGTTGAGTCGCGCTCGATTCAAAACGTCGCGCTGCTCAAACTCTTCTTCCATCCGGGCACGGATATGGCCCAGGCGCTGGCGTCTGTGATCGCTTACGTCGAACGCTCAAAAGCTTTCATGCCGCCCGGTACGGTCAACCCATTCGTGATGCGCTTCGACGCGGGCAGCGTGCCTGTGGGCCAACTGGTCTTTTCGAGCGAGACGCGTAGCGTGGCCGAGATTCAAGACTTGGCGCTCTTCCGCGTGCGCCCTGCTTTTTCGACTCTGCCTGGTGTCTCTGCGCCGCCGCCATTCGGCGGCAACCAGCGCACGGTCATCATTCGCGCCGATCCTGATCGGCTGCGTTCGTATTCGATGTCGCCAGAAGAAGTGGCCAAAGCCGTCGCGGCGGGCAATGCGATCCTGCCAGCGGGCAACGTGCGCACGGGCGATTTGAACCGGCTGGCGCCGATGAACGGCGTGGTGCGCGACATCCGCGAGCTGGCCGACCTGCCGATCCGCAACGGCGCCGGCGCCAACGTCTACGTGCGCGACATCGGCGTGGTCGAAAACGGCAGCGACATCCTGACCGGCTATGGTCTGGTCAATGGCCGCCGCACGGTCTACATCCCCGTCACCAAACGCGCCGAGGCTTCGACGCTCGAAGTGGTCAATCGCGTCAAATCGGAATTGTCGCGCTTCCAATCGCTCGTGCCCGAAGACATCAAGGTCACGTTCGAGTTCGATCAATCAACCATCGTCAAAAATTCGATTCGGGGTTTGATCTTCGAGGGAGCGCTGGGAGCCATCTTGACCGGCTTGATGGTGCTGTTGTTTTTGCGCGACGTGCGAAGCGCGTTGATCGTCGTCACGACCATCCCGTTCGCGATTCTGACCGGCGTCGTCTGTCTGTGGCTGACCGGGCAAACGATCAACATTATGACGCTCGGCGGACTGGCGCTGGCCATCGGCATCCTGGTTGACGAGTCAACCGTCGCCATCGAAAACATCCACACGCACTTGGCGCGCGGCGAGCCGATCCGGCGCGCCGTCTGGGACGCCACGCGCGAAACAATCACGCCAAGATTGCTGGCGATGCTGGCGGTGTTGGCGGTGTTCGTTCCGTCGTTTTTTATGACCGGCGTGGCGAAGTCGTTGTTCGTGCCGCTGTCGCTGGCGGTCGGGTTTGCGATGCTGGCGTCGTACTTTTTGTCGAACACGCTCGTGCCGGTGCTTTCGGCGTGGTTGCTGCGAGAAAAGCTTGCGAGCAATCCGCCTGAAGGCGGTACTCTAAACGCCTTCGACCGAACGCGCGAGAAGTATCAAAGGTTGTTGCAGCGGATGTGGAGATTGCGCTGGCCCGTGCTGGCGGTTTATGCGTTGGTTGTTCTCGCCGGAATCCTTCTGATTGGACGCAATCTGGGCGTGGACGTATTTCCGCAGGTTGACACAGGGATGTTTCAACTGCGGCTGCGCGCGCCCACCGGAACGCGCGTCGAACGAACGGAGATCGTCGCGGTCAAAGCCCTCGACGCGATCGGCTCCGAAGCTGGAGCAGCTAACGTTGACATCACGCTCGGTTACATCGGCACGCAACCGGCGAGCTATCCCGTCAACACGATCCACCTGTGGACGAGCGGCCCGCACGAAGCCGTCCTGACCATCGCTTTGAAACGAGGCTCCGGCATCCGCCTCGAAGAGTTCAAAGAACGCTTGCGGCGCAAACTGCCCGAGGTGATTCCCGGCGTCGCGCTCTCGTTTGAAGCGGGCGATGTGGTCAGCAAAGTGATGAACTTCGGCGCGCCCACGCCAATTGAAGTCGCCGTGAGCGGCCCCAACCTGGCGGCCAACCGTGGATTCGCCGACCGCGTGATGGCCGAGATGAAGAAGATTTCGTCTTTGCGCGACCTGCAATTCGATCAGGCGCTGGATTATCCCACCGTGGACATCAAAGTTGACCGCCGGCGCGCAGGCCAACTTGGCGTGACGGTCGAACAGATCGGACGCTCGCTGGTGGCCGCGACCTCGTCCTCCCGCTTCACGCAGCCCGTTTACTGGCGCGACCCGGCGAGCGGCACGGCTTACCAGGTGCAGGTCGAAGTCCCGCAATCGCGCATCGCGTCCATCGAAGACGTGCAAAGCATCCCGGTCAACACCGCTAACGGCGCGCACGCGCTGGCGAGCGACGTGGCCGAGATCAGCTTTGGCACGGCGGTTGGCCAATACGACCGTTACAACCAGCAGCGAATGGTCACGATCATCGGTAACGTCGCAGGGGCGGATCTGGGCAGCGCAGCGCGAGAGGTAGGTGGGGCGATCACTCGCGCAGGCGAAATCCCGCGCGGCGTGCGAGTGGACGTGCGCGGCCAGGTGCCGCCGATGCAGCAAACACAATCTGGTTTACAACTCGGACTGCTGCTGGCCATCGCGGTGATCTTTCTGTTGCTGACGGCGAACTTCCAATCGCTGCGCGTCGCGCTGGTGATCCTTTCGATGATCCCAGCGGTGGTCGCGGGCGTCGCCGCCGCGCTGTGGATTACGGGCACGACGCTCAACGTGCAATCGTTTATGGGCGCGATTATGGCCATCGGCGTTTCCGTAGCGAACGCGATCCTGCTCGTGACGTTCGCCGAACAGCGCCGCCGCGAAGGGCAGGAAGCCGATACCGCCGCGATGAATGGCGCGACGAGCCGGTTGCGCCCGATCCTGATGACGAGCTTCGCGATGATCGCCGGAATGATCCCGATGGCGTTGGGGATCGGCGAGGGCAGCGAGCAGACTGCGCCGCTCGGACGTGCGGTGATCGGCGGGTTGGCGGCTTCGACGATTGCCGTGCTGCTGGTCTTGCCGCTGGTGTTTGCGATGGCGCAGCGCAGAGCGAGCCGCGCGTCGGCGTCATTACATCCTGCAGATTCAGCGGAATAGTACACGGATTCGACGGATCGTTACGGATTTGCGCGGATTGATCCGTAACGATCCGTCACCATCCGTACGATCCGTGTACCATCCTGCTTTCGATAATGGAGAACCTCGAAATGAAAAAGCTCCTTTTTGGCCTCATCATTGCTTGCGCCGCTTGCGGCAGTTCGCCTAAACCGCAGGCTCAAACCTCCTCCTCGCCCGCGCCGCCGCAAACGCCGACGGTCAACGTCACCACCGTGCAGTCGCTTGAACTCAACCGGCAGATCAAACTGCCCGGCGAATTGCAGGCGTGGCAGGACACGGCCATTTACGCGAAAGTTCAAAGCTTCGTCGAAGAGATTCGCGTTGATCGCGGATCAATCGTCAAGCGTGGTCAACTGCTCGCCCGGTTGCGCGCGCCCGAACTCGACACGCAGCGCAGCGAAGCCGAAGCGAAAGTCCGCGCCGCGCAATCGCAACAAGTCGAAGCATTGGCCCGAGTCAGCAGCATTCGCGCGCAGCGGCTCGAAGCCGAAGCGAAACTCGCCGGCGATGAAGCGACGTATCAACGGTTGAAATCGGCGTCGGCCACCCCGGGCGTTGTCGCGGGCAACGATGTCGAGATCGCCCAACGCTCGGTCGAAGCCGGACGCGCCCGCATCCAGCTTTGGCAGGAGAATGAAAAAGCGGCGCAGGCGCAGGTCAAAGCTTTAGAGGGGAGCGAACAAGCTCTGCGCGAAGCCGTGCGTTCAGCTCAAAACATCGAAGCTTATTTGCGCATCACTGCTCCCTTCGACGGCGTGATCGCCGAACGCAACGCTCATCCGGGCAGTCTGGCCACTCCCTCTGGCGTGCCGATGCTGCGGTTGCAACAGGTGTCGCGGTTGCGGCTGGTAGTCTCGGTTCCCGAATCGGAAGTCGCCAGCGTCAAACCCAACGCCACGGTCAAATTCACGCTCCCGGCCTTTCCCGGCGAAACGTTCACCGGGGTGATCACCCGTTCCAGCCGCTCGCTGGACGCCAAAACCCGCACGATGCCCGTCGAACTCGATGTCGAAAACTCGCGGGGAAGACTTGCGCCGGGGATGTTTCCCGAAGTATTTTGGTCAGCGAACCGACCTCGACCCTCGCTCTTCGTTTCCCCAACCGCAATCGCAACCACCACCGAGCGCACTTTCGTCATTCGCACCCGTGACGGCGTGGCCGAATGGGTTGACATCAAACGCGGCGCTTCGATGAATCATCAGGGCGCCGATCTGATCGAAGTCTTCGGCGACTTGGCGCCGGGCGACCAGATCGCCGTGCGCGGAACCGACGAACTGCGATCAGGAACTCGGGTGAACGTTAAACAGCCTCAAGGGCAAACTCAGGGAGGAAAATGATGCAGAGCATTTCACGACGTGAAGCAATCGAAACCATTACACTCGGCGGCGCGGCGCTGTCGCTTTCGACTCTGATAGCGGAAGCTCAGACTACCGCCCCCGCCAGCGCGATCAAGGCCTTCGCCGGGCAGCACCAGCCGAAGCCGCTGCCTTTCGATCCGGCCAAGCTCAATGGTCTTTCGGAAAAGCTGATCAAATCGCATTGGGAGAACAACTACGGCGGCACGGTCAAGGCGCTCAACGCGGTCGAGCTGCGGCTGGCGGCGATGATGAAAGACAAAGACATCCCGCCGTACGTCTACGGCGACGTCAAACGCGAGGAGATGATCCGCACCGGCTCGCTTATTTTGCATGACCATTACTTCGGCAACCTGGGCGGCGACGGCAAAGCTGCTGAAAACATCCTGGACGCGATCAAAGAGGCATGGGGCAGTTATGAATTGTGGGAAGCCGAATACAAAAGGACCGGCAACGCGCTGGCCGGAGGATCGGGATGGGTCGTGCTGGGCTACAACTTCCACACCGGCGAACTGCACAATTACTGGGCGTGGGATCACATGCACAACGCCCCAGTCTCGCGCCCGCTGCTGGTGATGGATATGTACGAACACGCTTACCACATTGATTTCGGCGCGGCGGCGGCGAAATACGTTGACGCTTTTATGCTGAACGTCAACTGGCAGGAGGTTAATCGCCGCTACACGCTGGCGCAGAAGGCTGCGGTGTATATGCGGGCTTGAGAGAGAGGCCGCTGGCAATTGCAAAAGGCGCAGGGAAATTTGTTTTCTCTGCGCCTTTTGCTGTGTAATTCAACTTTACGGTCATTGCTGTAATGATTCGTGTCGCAGAGAAAGATCGTCTTTTGCGGCTTTGATTGTGAGGTTGCCGGGTTTTATTCTGGCAATGTAAATAAACGGGGCGTAAGATGATAGACGCATCATGAAAGACAAGGGGGCAGCAATGAGGCATAAGAAGTTGCGACAGATCCTGGACGAATTACGCGAGCGACTCGTCGAGCATTATGGCGACCGTCTGGTTGACGTTGTACTCTTCGGCTCGCAGGCGCGTGGGGATGCTGCGCCAGGTTCAGATATTGATGTGATGGTGGCGCTAAAAGGCAATATTCATCCGGCCGAGGAGATTGAGCGGACGGGGGATTTCGTCGCGGCGTTATCGCTCAAATACGACGTGCTGATCTCCGTTGTTTTCAGGTCGGAAGAGGCTTTTCACTATTCAGAGACACCCCTGCTGATCAACGTCCGCAAAGAAGGAGTCCAGGTATGACAAGCGCGCAGGAAATGATGATGAAAAAGGCATCCGAAAGTTTAAGCGCCTCCCGTCACCTGGCAGCCGGAGGGTATTATGACTTTGCTGTTGCAAGGGCCTACTACACGATGTTTTATGTCGCGCAGGCCTTCCTGCTTGGTCAAGGGCTGACGTTTTCAAAACACGGGTCGCTGCTCTCGGCTGTCGGTCAGCATTTGGTTAAGCCAGGCATCATTCCTGCCCATCTTCATCGCAACCTGATCACGGCTTACAACGCCAGAATCGTGTCCTTGCGGCGAATGTGCATGATTTCGGGGCCGAACTATGCATCGCCCCAAAAATGATGACAATGACCGAGAGAATATGATAGAGAGTCGGCCGCGCCTCGAACGTGGCGCAGAG
>Ga0187892_10000425_pt1 | contig 110408 bp, 95 predicted proteins | sample MA1701073metaG_FD_139345 | JGI IMG/M metagenome (GOLD analysis project Ga0187892, IMG submission 139345) | Bio-ooze microbial communities from a basaltic lava cave in the Kipuka Kanohina Cave System on the Island of Hawaii, USA - MA170107-3 metaG ... | reverse complement strand
GGCAACAGTAACTTCTGCTCCGGATCGTAGCTCAGGTAGATTCTGCTCATAGCCCTCACTATAATCCGTCTGGCTTTTCTTTGAACACGAATCTTTAAACATTATTCCGACAGACTCCTAGGGTCACGGTTTTAGTCTCTGCGCTTCCTTTGCGTCCTCCGCGTCTTCTTAGAAACTGGTTATCTGCTTGTCATCGGACAAGCAGGGAGGCTCTGCGGTGAGTGCTTAGCCTCGCCTTTTTCACCGCGGAGACGCAGAGAGACGCTGAGGCTGCGCAGAGAGAAACCAAATAAAGCAACTTACTGCATTACTGTCGGGCGAGCTGGGTCTTGAGGAAACGAATCATCGGGCCGGGGTCGTTTGTGATCAGGGCTTTGACTCCCCACGATCTTGCGTGCTTGATCCATCGCGGATTATCAACTGTCCACACCACAACCTCGAGGTCTGATTGCAGCGCCTTTTCGACAACACGCCGGCCAGCAAGCGTGTTATGAAGGGAGATTTCGTCGGCGCCAAAGGCTTTCGCCCGCCCAATCAATTTCAGCCTCCTCAGCATGTCGAGAGGTCGAGCTTTGTTTGGTTCGAAAAGGGCGGAGGTGCGAATTCCTGCGTCGGTCTTCTTAGCTTCCGCTATCAGTGAAAGATCGAAACTTGAGACAACGACTTTGTCTGTCATCTGGTTCAACTGGATCGCCTTAACGACTTCAGCGGCTAATTTAGAACCGTCGCCTTCGCTTTTCATTTCCAGATAAAACACGCCGCGGAGTCTCTTGAATAGATCCAGGGCCTGCTGAAGTGTAGGCACTTTCTGGTTCTCAAACTCGCCCGACCTGAGGGCTGATTTTCGTCGAAACCAGGTGCCGACATCGACTGCTTTCAGTTCTTCGGAATCAAGTTCACTTACGACACCCTTTATCATTCCGGTTCGACTGAGCGTGCGGTCGTGAATCACGACGGGAACCTCGTCGCGAGCCAGCCTGACGTCAAACTCGACGCCATCGGCGCCGAGCTTCAACGCCTCCTCAAAGGCTAGCAGGGTATTTTCAGGAGCAACAGCCGAGGCGCCGCGATGTCCAATTATCAATGGCAGATCGCCCATTAGCTGATGATAGGGAAGTGTGGCTGGAGCCCAAGTGCCAGGAGGGCTCGAGGCTTCATTGTGCGCAACAACACAGCAGCTCAAGCCTAGTCTTGCTTCGTCAGGTATTGTTGCGGGCTGGCAGTGCGCAGAACTTTCTTAAGCTTGATGTCGAAAGTGCCAAGGTGATTCTTGATCCGCGCGCTCACCGGGATACGGCGCGAGTCTTCCGTGAACCAAATGAAAAACTGACCATCTCCGTCAACCATTCCTCGCTCGCCAAACAAAGCCACATCAATTCGTACGGCGTCGACCCTTCCTAAAACGGTTTTCATTCGTTTCTTTTCAATTACTCGCACGGGGATCTGATAGACCCGACCGGAATCGCTGACGAGGAGTTCGAGGTTCTTGCCGACGGGCAGTGGCTGGGTTCGGAGGAAGTAAATGGCGGACAAGACGTCGAGAACCGCACCCGTAAAATCGGAAGTCACGACACGCGGTGTTCGCGAGGGATCTTTGGGGTCGGTTTCAGTCCAGACTACTTTTCCTTTGGCGGTATCGAAAACGGCTTCACTACTGCGAACACGCTTTCCCTGTTCATCGAGCCGCTTTGTGTTCTGCACTGAGAACGAAACCGGATCAACCGTTGATTCGACGCGCTCGCGAAAGCGCAGATTAAACAGCTTGCTGAAAAACCCTTTGCTGGAAATATCGCCTGTGAACCTTAAAACGTCGGGAGTGGTTTTGCCTTGATCCGTGCTCGTTGAGGTTTTGGAATCAGCTGTCGAAGGCGAGCGTCGGGCGGTAAACTTAAAATCCGCAACGTCTACTTTCCGCAAAAGAGACCGCGAGAACTCGGCTTCGTAGATTAGTTCTTCCGAAGGCTCGAACGGTCTATTCGCTGCCGTGTGTGGCGTTTTCTGTGCGCGGGCCAGGCTAACGCCGAGACTGGCGCAAATCACCAGAGAAAGAAATGCGAGCAGGAAATAGTGTCTACGTGAAATCATTTTAAGTAATACGTCTTGAAAGCCAGAATGCCCCAGGCGATCAGTAATCCCAGAGCCGCTCGATATTCACGGTAGCGCATGTATAACGCGCTATCGAATTTTGTTGCCCCCTCTGCGGCACTTCGAAACGGGCTGAACCGAGGGAAGAACAACGGCACGTTGGCCGCGTAGCGTCTGTAGTCTTCTCCAAAGATCTCACCCAAGGTCCCCGATTCGACGCGCATTACTGGAAAATAGATGCCCAGAAAGAGGACCGCGAACAGCACCCCGAGCGGCCACCAGCCCGCACCAATAGTGAAACCTAGTCCCAGGAAAAAGCTTCCGAGATAGAGAGGATTGCGTGTGTAGGCGTATGGTCCCGATGTTGCCAGGGCATCGTTTTTTCGGATGTGACCCGAGGCCCAGGCCCGCAGAGCAAGACCGAGTAGAGAGACTGCTCCGCCCAGGGCCAACGTCTCGGGACGGGGCCGAGCCAGGACGATGAAGAGTGCCGCGCAGACAAAGCCCAGCGGCACCCGCCACCGCTGAATCCACGTTCCACCTCTACGCAAGTCGTTTCTCCACTAAATCAATCACGCAATCACCGGCGAGGCTTGAGGCCCCACAGTCTGAACACGTTCTGAGCGTCTCAAACGCTCCTGGACCGCATGAAGCACTCGTTCAACCTCGATGTCCATACAGATCCAGTTGCCGCATGCTCGACGATGACAATCGACTCGGCAGTCGATATCGTTTCGTTCCACGCAGACATCTTCTTCACGCGGACTGCCATTACGCCACCATTCCGTGGGTCCGAAAAGACCGACAATAGGTGTCCCTGCGGCAAAGGCGATCTGCGTAGGCCCCGTGTCGCCGCCAACATAGATCCTGGCTCGTCGCGCCAGGGCAAAAAAACCTTTCAGCGAAAGATTCGTGGGCTTCGCGGTGCCGGAAACACTCGACCGGCTTACCCTGCGAGCCAATTCCTCCTCTCCCGGCCCGTACGGAATTAATGATTGCCACCCGTAGCTTTCCCACAGTTGATCGGCAACTTTGCCGAATTTTTCGGGACTCCACAGCTTAGTTGGCCATCCGCCGCCGGGATTGAGAATTGCAAACCCGTCGCCGGCTCCGTCAATTGCTGTTTCCGCCTCCAGCTCGTGAGCGGCATCGATTTGAATTGGAAACTCGAAATTAGCCGGTACCAGCGGGATGGGAATCCCCAGCGACCCACTGACGAGCCCCAAATTCTTTTGGATAACGTGAGTATGTTTGGGAATCGAGACAGTTTTGGACAGGAATAAACGGCTGGCCGGCTCTCGTAAGCCCTCGCGGGAGAAGCCAAAAATGCGACGCGCGCCCGAAAGGCGCGCGATTGAAGCGGATTTGAGTAGTCCCTGGAAGTCTAAAGCAAGATCGAAGGCGGAGGCGCGTAACCGACGTAACTGCTGGCGCGGTGCCCGCAGCGTCTCCCCAGACATCAGTCCGCGCCTCAGCGCCTTCGTGTCGACTTCGATGAGGCGATCTAAAAGCGGGTTGTCTCTTAAAATTTCAGATGCTCGACGTTCTACGACCCACGAGATTTCAGCGTGGGGTAACCCTCTTCGCAACGCCGCCAACGAAGGTAGGGTATGGACAATGTCTCCGATGCTGCCCAGTTTTACTATCAGAATTCGCATTTTATCGAATGGTAAATGGTAATTATTGATTAGGCAAAACGGACGTCACCCCGGGGCGAAACTCCTTAACCACCGAACAAGAGGAGGACGCAAGGCCGATCCAGGGAGGCGCTAAACCTCACCATCGAGTCGTAAAAGCTCCAGAATTTCAGACGTTGAATGATTTTTCGGATCACCGACGATGGCCACGCGTCCTCCAAAGGCGCGAACCACGTCGCGTTCCGGGACGGTATCCTCGGTGTAGTCGGTGCCTTTAGCATGAACATCCGGCCGAAGGGCCAGCAACAGATTCTCCGCGGTCGGCTCATCAAAGATTGTGACCAGATCCACAGCGCTTAGTGAAGCTACAATCTCAGCTCGATCCTGTTCACCCATGATTGGCCGCCCGGTTCCTTTTATAGCGGCAACTTGCTCGTCTGAGTTGATACCAACCACAAGCAAGTTTCCGAGCGACCTGGCTCCTTCCAGATACCGAACATGGCCAACGTGGAGGACGTCAAAGCAGCCATTTGCCATGACGATGGTTGAGCCTTTTTGACGCTCCTGCTGGACCCGAGCGACGAGGTCTTCGCGCGTTAGGATGCGGGCAGCACCGGTATTCCTATGATCACTTCTGGCCGTCATTTTCGTGTCAGATTCCCGAATGGTCAATTGAATGTTCCAACTCATCAGCGGTGACCGATGCGGTGCCACGTTTCATCACCACCAAACCGCCCGCATAGTTTGCCAGTCGCGCCGCGTCGCAGAACGAAGCTCCTGAAGCAAGCGCCAGGGCATAGGTGGCAATTACCGTATCTCCGGCGCCGGTAACATCCACAGGCTCGCTTGCTCCAACCGCCTCAATGTGCACGGGTTCCGCTCCGGCCTCGAAGAGCACCATTCCGTGGCCCCCGCGAGTTATCAGCAATGCTTGATACCCGAGCTGCGTGCGCATTTGATCTCCGGCTAAGTCTAGCTCGGCGGAGTCGTTGAACTGGTGACCGAGCAGTTGTTCCACCTCATCTTCATTGGGCGTGGCTGAGGTAAATCCCACGAAGGTCGACAGCCGATGCCGGGAATCAACAAGAACGGGAAGTTGAGAGTGGTCAGTGAGTTTGCGAATAGCTTCGGTGACCCTTCCATCAGCGACTCCGTAGTTGTAGTCAGAAATCACTATCGCATCTGACTTATTCCCCTGCTCAGCAACCGCTTGGCTAAGTTGGTCCAACACGTCCGGACTATTCAACACTGTTCCGTCGTAGTCCAGCCGGATTACTTGTTGACGGGTTGAATGTATCTGGCCCGCCAGGATTCGCACTTTCGTTGGCGTCTGGTGATTCTCAGAAACGATGACCCCGCGGCAGTTAACACCCGCGCTTTTCAGTTTCTCGATAAGGGCCCGGCCTGCTGCGTCTTCTCCCGCGACGCCCACCAGAGCGACCTTTGCTCCCAGCGAAACCAGGTTCATGGCGCAGTTGGCTGCACCACCCGGCACAGTCTCCGTCTGCTCGTGACGAAGAATAAAGACGGGAGCCTCGCGCGACACTCTGCTGATGGCCCCGTAGACAAATTGATCGGCTATGGCATCGCCGACCACGAGCATCCGGCGCTCCGGAAAGCGTCGCAAGATAGCTCTCAATCGTTCTTTCACCAGTGGAGAAGAATTATTCACGCGTATGTTTTGTTTGATTGTCCAGCAATAGTTTGAACGGCTTCGAGCAGGTTTTCCGCAATAAGATCTGGTTGGTAGCTCCAACCTTCACGCTGATGCTCCCACTCACCGCGCCCGTAACCGCTCATGACAAACGCCGACTTCGTTCCGGCATTGTGAGCAAGCTCGATATCTTTGTAACGATCTCCGATCATCCAACTCCGTTCAAGGTCGATGTCAAAATCCGTGGCAGCGCTCTGGATCAGGCCGGGCTTTGGTTTACGGCAATCACAAGCGAGGCGGTAGGGTGGTTGGCCGACTGATGGATGATGCGCACAGTAGTAAATGGCATCCAGTCGCGCGCCGTTCGTTTTGAGTTCCTCCTCCAGACGTTGGTGCACGGTCTGGAGCATCTCTTCGGAAAAGTATCCGCGCGCGACTCCTGCCTGATTGGTGATGACGATTGCCAGCCAACCCGCGTCGTTCAGTAATCTAATCGCCTCGGCTGAATAGGGGAAAACCCAAAAGCGAGACGGATGATTGATGTAGCCAACCTCTTCTGAAATCGTTCCGTCTCGATCGATGAAAACTGCGCGACGCTTCAAGTTACCCTCTTAGATTCGAACCGAACCCAAATGTCGGAGACATCAGCTGAGAAACCAAAAGAACTGCTACGATCCACGAAAATACACGAATTAACACGAATTGTATTTGGTGTTGTTTAGTGTGACTTCGTGGATCGTTTGATTGTCGTCAACCTGGCCCGAGCACCATCCGTCGGATGTCTTCCCCCCATGGCTACTCAGCATCGCTGCCGCCCGTTCGAAGACGTCGTCAGGGCTGATGGCCGTCATACATCGATGATCTATCGGACAATCACGCAGCATGCATGGCGCACAGTCAGGAGGATGGCGCACGAGTTCAGCAAGTGGTGAAAACGGCCGCGTCGTCAAAGGATTGGTGGGTCCGAAAATCACTAGAGTTGGGCGACCCAAAGCAGAGGCGATGTGTGCCGGACCCGTGTCGTTAGTCACAACCAGATCGACGAGGCCGAGAACGGAAACCAGCTGCGCCAGATCAGTTTTGCCGGTCAGCATAGTCGCCTGGTGTCGCATGTGACGGCCGACTTCCAACGAAACGTCCAGTTCCTCCGGTGAACCAATCAACAGAACCTGTGCCTCCAGCCTGTCCATCAGCATGTCAGCCAGAGCCGCATAGCGTTCGGCCGGCCAGCGCTTTGCCCGGCTGTTGATTGAGCCTGGACACAGAGCAATCAGCTTGGCGTCGGCACGGACACCATGGGACGAGAGGATCGCAGAACCTTGAGACTTGCGCGCTTCCGACATCTCAAGCGAAGCGTCTGGCTGCCGACTCTCTCTCGGTTTCTCATCGTTCAGGGATCGCTCCAGCTCGGCAACAATGTTCAGGTAATAGAAAACCTCGTGCTTCGAGCTCCGCCATCCGGGTAATGGGAGGGAATGCGTAAGCAGTAATCCGCGGCCGCTGGTCGCGTAGCCGAAGCGAAAGGGAACTCGGGCCAGAGCCGGAACCAGGGCTGTTCCAAATGAATTTGGGAAAACTAAAGCAAGATCGAAATTGCCCTGGCGCAAGTCGGAGGCTTGCGCGAAGGTTGCTCGCAAGCCGCGTCCATCCTGAATCAGCAAATTGTCGAGGAAGTCGGCATCCGCAAAAAGCCCCTTCGCCCATGACCGGGTAGCGAGGGTGATTTGAGCTTTTGGAAGTATGCGACGCAGCTCGCGCAGGGCCGGCACTGTCATCATCGCATCGCCCACCCAGTTAGCCCCGCGAACAACGACGCGATTGATGTTGGTTGGTTTCAGGTCTTTCAACTTAATGTCTGGCCCCGTTTCTGCGTTGACGGTATTGCGCCATGCCGAGTTCGGCTTTGCCGCCGGATGTGAGGCTTTTCAGATTTGGGCTGCGCCCTGGTGCGGCCGTGGGCCCAAGAGGTTCAGCGCAAAGCCAAACCAAGGGCGCAGCCCGAGAATATTCTGGCCGCGGGCGGCGGGGCGGAGCCACCGCCTCACATCCGGCGGCTAAGCCGTATCAAGACTGCGTACTACTCTTCGAGAATACGTGAGATGTTACCGTTACAATAAGCTCCGCAGTCCTTCCTCAATTCCGATCTTAGGCTCCCAGCCAAGTTGCTCGTGTATCCGCGTCAGATCGGAAACGTAGTTCATCGGCACAGGATGGGGCATTGCACTGTCCGACTTAACCACAGGCTCCAGCTCAATCAACTTGCCCACAGTTTCGATGATATTTATCAAACTGGCAGCGTTCTTCTTTCCACCTCCCAGATTATACAGTCCGCTCACTAAAGAAGACTCGATGAACGACTGACAGGCGCGGGAGAAGTCGCCAACGTGCAATATGTCACGCACCGCATGTCCGCCCACGGGGATATTAATCGGCCATCCTCGCTTTACGGACTCGACGTAGTTCGTCACAAAACCATATTCATTTCCGTCAGAGGGACGAGCATAGACCGCCGACAGGCGAAAGATACACGACCGCACATTTAGGCGGCGAGCGTAGTAGTCAACGTAGCGCTCACCAATCAACTTTGACCATTCAAGTGCGTTCTGCCCGGAGTAATCGACAGGGCATGTTTCGGGTACTTCGCTGTAGGCCTCGGCGTAGGCTCCGTAAACATCTTTTGTTGACGCGTAGATAAACACTGAGCTTGGCTGCATGTGCCGGATGACGTTCGCCGTTCCTTGGGCGTTTGTACGAAAGCATGCTTCGGCAGCGGCCGGATCTTTGTCGAGGTGGGCGGCGAGATGGATTACTACATCGTAATTCGAAACTCGCGACACATCAGTTTCGTCGAGGATGTCAAAATTGGAGCGGCGAGAAAAATCGTCTGCGGAAAAGAAGCGGCGCACGTGGGTTCCAAGATAACCACTACCGCCAGTGACGAGGATTCGCATTAGGAAATCCAAAGGGGCTTCCCGGAGACGGGCCGGACGCGGGGGGTGGTAGACTCATACGCTAGGAATCGCATCAAAGTGTCTGGTTTTGGAGCGCTGTCACGTTAGCCAAACACAAAGTCGCTGTCAATGTAGCGATCCGGTGCCATACTAGGCTCGGTCGTCTTCGTGAGAGGGATGAACCAGAATTGAATTAGGATTATCGCCCGGAACCGATTGCCAGCTATGCCCGTTCGTTATCCGCCGCCAGAGACCATACCTCCCGTTAATCGACGCTCGCGAGCCCAAGCCCGTCAAGCCGGAATCGTTTCCTACAATGAGCCGCCTAACGGGTTCTGGCGACGCCTGGGACGGATAGTGCTCAGTGGTCCGGTACTGATTCCGCTCGCGGTTATTACCGTCGTGGCGGTAGTGGTGCTGGTTTACTACTGGACTATCTTCTCAGGGCGAATCGACAACCTCCTGCGCGGCGAAGTGTTTACTCGTTCGGCTGGAATTTATGCTGCACCTAAACAGCTGCGAGTCGGCGAAACAGGTTCAGCGGAGAATCTGATCTCCTACTTGAAGAGGGCTGGCTACGTCGAAAAAACGCAGCAGGCTGACACGGCTCGAGGTCGGTATTCACTTAGCGGCGTCACCCTTGACGTGGAGCCCAGCCAGGATTCCACAGTGGATGGCCAACCTCAGTTTCAAAGCGTGCGGGTGCAATTCTCGCGAACTGGGAAGTCGATTAGCTCCCTCAGTGATCTGTCAGGCGCTCGGTTAGAAAGAACCTGGCTTGAGCCGGAATTGATCAGTTCGGTTACGGGCCAGGAGCGCGCGAAGAGGAAAGTGATCGGCTTCAATGATCTGCCGCCGCATCTGATTAAGGCGATCACGGTCACGGAAGATCGATCCTTCTTCGAACACTACGGCGTGAACTTCCGCGGAATCTTACGAGCTTTGGTCCGGCGCTACGATTCGGATCCCAACTCTCCGATTGCCCGCCAGGGTGGTTCCAGCATCACGCAGCAACTCGTCAAGAACCTCCTGCTCTCGCCGGAGCGTACGCCTCGACGTAAAGCAGCTGAAGCTTACATGTCTGTAATTCTCGAGACGCGTCTGACCAAGGAGCAGATTTTCTCGCTCTATTGCAATCAGGCTTACCTGGGTCAGCAGTCCGGCTTTTCTATCCATGGGTTCGGGCAGGCTGCCGACGCCTACTTCAATAAAGACGTCACCAACCTGACACTGCCGGAGGCTGCGTTTCTCGCCGGCCTGATTCGAAGCCCCAATCGTTACAACCCCTACCACAACATCGACACGGCGACCGCCCGGAGAAACCAGGTGCTCGACTCGATGGTCGAGGCGAATGCGCTCACGCGCGAGGAGGCTGACCGTGCCAAGGCGGAGCCATTAAAAGTGGCGCCTACTAAGGGACGGATCGATGTGTCAGATGCTCCTTATTTCTCCGACTTCGTGCAAAACCAGCTGGGCGACATCATTGCGGGTCCGGGAGCCGCCGAACATCTTCGCATCTACACGACGATCGACATGGATTTGCAGCGCGCGGCTTATGCCTCATTGACCAGGCAGCTTACAGCTCTCGACAAAGTTCAGTCGAAGCGCTTCGCACCCGGCACATTGCAGGCGGCTCTTGTGGCAATGAACGCCAAAACTGGTGAGATCGTGGCGATGGTGGGCGGTCGCGATTATTCGAAGAGTCAGCTTAACCGCGCCGCGGACGCGTATCGCCAACCCGGTTCTGTCTTTAAACCTTTCGTCTACGCGACGGCGCTGAACACTGCCTACGATCCCGTTCCGCGCGTAATCACACCCGCGACCACCTACGTAGATGAACCCAGAACGTTCACCTACGACAATCAGGAGTACTCGCCCGGGAACTTCGGTGAGGCTTATCGCCATGAGCCTGTAACTGTTCGCGATGCATTGGTCAATAGTCTCAATGTGATCACGGTGGACGTGGCTATGGAGGTTACAGTCGGGCGTGTCATGAATCTCGCTGCCAAAGCCGGATTGCCAAAACCCACACGAGCGTATCCGGCGATGGCCCTCGGCACGAATGAAGCAACACCTCTGCAAGTCGCTTCGGCCTACACAGCTTTTGCAAGCCTGGGTACGCGGACGTCGGCAGTGGCGATCAATAGAATCACGACCGGCAATGGTGTCACTATCGCAGCTCCCACGCCCCAGAGAAGCGAGGTCATGCGACCGGATGTGGCCTATGTGATGACTTCGTTTATGAAAGACGTCGTGAACCGTGGCACTGCGGCGAAGGTAAGGGCCCGCGGACTAAAGGCAAACGTGGCCGGTAAAACCGGCACTTCGCGCGACGGCTGGTTTGCCGGCTACACGCCGAGTCTCGTCTGCGTCGTGTGGGTCGGTTTCGACGATGGTTCGCAGTTGGGTTTGACGGGCGCGAATTCTGCTTTGCCCATTTGGACCGACTTCATGCAGACGGCATTATCGGAACATCCCGAGTGGCAAGGCGACTGGCCCATGCCGGAAGGAATTCAACAGGCGGAAATTGATCCAAAGACCGGAGAGCTGGTTGGTCCGGAAGCGACTAGTCGTCGAACAGAGTTTTTCATTAACGGCACTTTGCCGACGACCGGTTCTGAGGAGGAGGCCCAGGAGGATGCTACCCCAGAGGGTGAGGTCCAACCCACGCCCGAACCTGACCCACTTGCCACGCCCGAAGCCTCGCCGTCGCCTTCGCCACGTGCCAGGACCACGCCAAAAGTTGGAGATGAATTGGGCCCTAAGCTGGAAGGGACGATTACTCTGGACATCGATCCTACTACCGGGCTAATCGGTGTGGAGACATGTCCGATCATTCGTACTAAGACTTTTGTGATTGGCACTGAACCGCGAAAGTACTGCGGGCCGGAATATCACAGAGGCAAGACGATTGAGCCGGCAGCCGGTCGGCCACGAGTAGTGGCGACGCCGCCACAGCGCTAATTCTCCAAGATCTCATGGTTCTTTCGCGGCTTTGCCGCCCTCCAGTGCGGTGAGGCTGTGCCTTACCGTCGAGCTCCTCCATGTGGACAGCGCGAGGCTCAGCCTCGCGCAGTTTGTGTTAAGAGCCAGCCGGTAAGGCAGAGCCTTACCGCACTGAGTGGCGGCAAGCCGCGAAAGCGATTCTATTGCAAAATGAGGTCACTGCATCCCGCTTCTATCGCGCGGCGTAACGTCTCAATTGCCAGCGCGGCTGCGTGTTGCTTCCGAGCCGGCAGCCCACCGATGGCGTTAACCAGATCCTTGCGCGTCAGATCGAGGGCTTCCTTCACAGTCTTTCCCTGAATCATCTCGGTCAAGAGCGATCCACACACAAGCGCAGGAGGGCAGCCGTACGCCAGAAACCCGGCGGCTTCAATCCGGCCATCGCGCACGCGCAACGAAAGGCGCAGCCTGTCTCCACAAACGGGATTCGTTTCTTCAGCCAGGGCATTTGCGTCAGGCAACTCGCCCACATTACGTGGGTTGGCGATGTGATCTTTGAAAATGGCGGAGTACGGCACTTTATGATGGGCGGGCTATTTAGGTGGGTGCTCTACAAAACAAATGACCACATCGATAATGCATAGACTAATTTCGTCCAACGGTTTCCAGGCGACGCCCGTTTGCCTTCCTGGTCAGGGGCGACAACGACCGCAGTCGCTCGATTACACTCGGCAAGACCTGTAACACATAGTCGATGTCTTCTTCCGTATTGTCTTTACCAAAACTAAAGCGGATTGCTCCGCGCGAAAGTTCATCGTTCCGTCCCAGGGCGCGAATCACGGGTGACGGTTCGAGAGTTCCGGACGAACAAGCAGATCCAGTCGACACTGCCACACCCTCGAGATCCAACCCTATTAGCAGACTTTGCCCCTCGATGAATCGGAAGGACACGTTTGAAATGTGGGCCAGCCGCCGCTCGCGGTCGCCATTGAAAACAATTTCCGGCACACGATCCGCGAGAGTGCTCTCGAACCTTTCACGCAGAGCTACCGTGTGAGTGTTTCGATCAGCAAACTCCTCGCGAGCAATCGAAGCAGCCGCCCCGAAAGCCACAATTCCTGTAACCGGTTCGGTTCCACCCCGTCGTTCTCGTTCCTGGTGCCCGCCCACATTCTGGCTAATCAAACGCACGCCCCGCCGAACGAAAAGAGCACCGACACCCTTCGGTGCGTAAAGCTTATGAGCCGAAAGCGACAGCAGATCACAGCCCAGCTCTTCGGTATTGATTTGAAGACGGCCGGCTGCTTGCACCGCGTCCGTGTGCAGCCAGAGTCGCGTGTGTCCTGTCTTGCGCGCATCGCGAATCACTTCGGCGATCTGTTGTACTGGTTGAATGGTGCCGATTTCGTTATTGGCAAGCATCACCGAGACCAGCACAGTGTCAGGTCTCAAAGCCGGTCGGACGTCTTCCTCGCGGACAATTCCATCCTCGTAAACGGGCAAGCGCGTAGATTCCCAGCCTCGCTTCTCAAGTGCCTCAACAATGCCACGAACGGAAGAATGCTCGATAGAGGAAGTAATTATGTGACGACCATGGGACTCCGCAGCCTCGCACAGCCCGCGAATGGCTAGGTTGTTGGCTTCCGTGCCGCCCGAAGTAAAGACGATTTCGTTGGGCCTGGCGCCGATGAGCGACGCCACCTCTCGGCGGGCGCGGTCGACCGCCGCGCGGGCCTCCTGTCCAAAGGAATGTACGCTCGACGCGTTGCCAAACTTACCGCTGAGGAAGGGCAACATTGCCTCGACAACGCGTGGATCCACCGGGGTGGTGGCGCTGTGATCCAGATAGACTTTGCGGACTGCCGGCATCGAAGTTTTGCGTACGTGCCAACCAGCGACTCGGCTAAGAGCATCTGATGGCAGGTTATGGGACGAAAGTGACGACGTTTACGAGTCTAGGTCTCCGGTCGGACTCGGTCAAGCGCCCCAAAAAATGTGCTAATTGACGGTTGTTACCCGCTACACGTGATGTTAGCATCACACTGCACGAGGTTGGCTCTCCCAAGACTCTACGGCTTTCGGGCCGCACATCTCTGGAAGGACAATACAATGAAATATCTCAGAATTTCCCTGGTTGCTTTACTTGGCCTAGCCATGGCTTCGTGGATGAATCTCGGTTCCATCAGTGCGCATACGCCCGTTGCGCAAGGTCAGTCGACAGCTCTCGAGCGCGGCTATCGAACCGGTTACTCGGATGGGTTTAGCGCCGGCGCCAAGGATGTTGCCGATCAAGCCCAACGCGACTATCAGAGCAAGAACGAATACCAACAGGCCGACCGTTCTTACAATCAAGTTTGGGGACCGTTGGAAGATTACCGCGATGGGTATCAGCAAGGTTTTGAGAATGGGTACGCTTCAGGTTACGACCGACAAGCATTCAATTCCTCAATTCCGTCGGGGCTAAGCCGTCGAGGCGCCTTAGATCGACCCACTATCAACACCTCCGACAACACGGCCGTCAACCCGCAGCCAGGTTCGAATCCGCCGCCGAGCGCTACTGTGTTTCTGCCGCGCGACACCGTACTTTTGGTTGAGTTAGAGTCAAGACTTTCAACCGACGTAAGCCAAACCGGTGATCGCTTCCGGGCGCGGGTTCTGCAGACTGGCGAATTCCAGGGAGCCACGATCGATGGCCGTGTAACTCGTGTGAAGCGGCCCGGCAGAATCAAAGGTGTTGCTGAACTTCAACTCGCTTTCGAACAAATACGTATGCCTGATGGTCGTGTGAGTGCAATGAGTGCTGAAGTGGTGGAAGTAATTGACACGGGCAATCAGGACGTTGGAGAGGTAGATACTGAAGGTGGTGTAAAAGGTAAGAGCTCCACCAAAGACGATGTTGCCAAGGTCGGCGCGGCCACCGGAATTGGCGCAATCATTGGCGCGATTGCCGGTGGTGGCAAGGGAGCTGCAATAGGCGCGGCAATTGGCGGCGCCGCCAGCTCAGGTGGTGTTTTGAGCCAGCGCGGCAAAGAAATTCGTCTGGAGCAAGGCCAACAACTCAGGATCCGCACTGCCTCAGAAACGCGCATCCAGTGAAGAAGAGACGGGGAGAAGCGGCGAGGGGGAGACGGGGCGATAAAAAGCCTCCTCCCCCCGTCACCCCGTCCCTCAGTCACCCCGTCCCGAGTTCTGCCCGCCTAATAACCCTTCTAAGTGACTTCGGCACTGCTGACTATTTTGTCGGGGCGATGAAGGGTGTGATTCTCTGGCTTAACCCAGAAGTTTCAGTCGTCGACATTTCTCACGACATCACTTCTCACGACATAGAAGAAGCTGCCTTCACGCTTCTCGCCGCCTATTCCGCATTTCCGCCCGGGACGGTTCATGTAGTCGTGGTAGATCCAGGCGTCGGCTCTGCGCGAAGATGGATACTGGTTGAGGCCGGCGGATATTCTTTTGTAGGACCTGATAATGGTGTCTTCAGTTACATCTTTGAGCGTGAACGCGGGGCACGGGTCTTTGAAGTCACCAATAAGGATTACTTTCGCTCCTCGATAAGCACGACTTTTCATGGTCGAGACGTATTTGCTCCGATTGCTTCGGCAGTCGCGGGTGGCGTCGTTCCAGAGGTGTTAGGAGTGCAGATTCAGAATCCCGTTACGCTTCAGCCTTTGAAGCCAGAGAACGCAAGGAACGGCCAGATCAGGGGACGGATCATCCACATCGACCGCTTCGGCAACTGCATAACCAACCTAACTCCGGTGGAACTCACATCGCGGATGATGAACGATGGCGCAGCTCTCACAGTGAATGGCAAGAAGATCACGTCGTTTCGCAGGTTCTTTTCCGAGCCAGGCACTGTGAAACAAAAGTTGTTTGGTATCTGGGGGAGCGCTGGATTTCTTGAGCTGGCTGCCACGAACCAATCAGCGGCGAAGATCCTGAAAGCTAAACGAGGTCAGAAGGTGATCGTCGAAATCAAGAAGCGTTGAATGGCCCAGGAAACGATCCACGCGCATCACACGAAATAACACGAACAAAATTCGTGTTGCTTTGTGTGATGCGCGTGGATCGTATTATTGCCGATCTTTGTTGGCTGTGATACGTGACATAGAATTGAATTCCCGCTGCCGGACCGGAGTCGGCCGCGCTTGTCAGTGCACGACCACTTTGCTATCTTCGCTTCACCTTAGCCAAAATTTATGACCGACAAAACAAACGCTCCCACAGCGACTTCCACGGCCGGTCTCCGAGGAGTTACAGCGGCAACTTCGTCAATCTCTGATGTGCTTGGTGAGAAGGGCCAGCTCATTTACCAGGGATACGACATTCACGATCTGGCAAAGCGATCCACCTTTGAAGAAGTCATCTTTCTCCTCTGGAATAAACGCCTTCCTAAACGTGATGAACTCGACGATCTGAAACGTGCGCTTGCGGCTGCGTACGAGATTCCAACTGAGATAGTTGAGTTGATGAAAAGGTACCCGCGCGATGCGGATCCGATCGACGTATTAAGAACCAACGTTTCGGTTTTGGAATTCTACGAACCCAATTCGCGAGACCTTTCACGTGAAGCTGCCATTAAGACGGCAATCAAACTCACCGCTCAGTTTCCCACGTTGGTCGCGACTGCGGAACGAATCAGACAGGGGCAGGACGTCGTCAAGCCTGATTCAAGTTTGAACATCGCCGCCAATTTCCTCTACATGCTCACGGGAGAGAAGCCTTCTGAACATCACGCAAAGGTTTTTGATGTGGCGCTGGTGCTCCACGCTGATCACGAGTTTAATGCCTCAACTTTTGCTGCGCGCGTAGTTGCGGGTACGCTGGCGACGATGTATGCGGGCGTGGCAGCCGCTATTGCCGCGCTGTCTGGGCCGCTCCATGGCGGCGCCAACACGGCCGTGATGAGAACCCTCCTCGAAATCGGGGAAGTCGACAATGTAGATAGCTACATCAAGAAGGCCCTGTCAGAAAAGCGAAAGATCATGGGCTTTGGTCATGCTGTCTATCGGACCGAGGATCCACGGGCAACGCATCTGCGCAAGTTCTCAAAAGAGATGGGCGAACTCGCAGGCGACACGAAGTGGTATGAGATATCGCGCAAGGTCGAAGAAGTTATGCAGCGAGAGAAGGGCCTGTATCCAAACGTCGACTTTTTCTCAGCCTCGACTTACTACATGATGGGTATCCCGCTGGATTTGTATACTCCGATCTTCGCCGTCAGTCGCATCTCTGGCTGGACCGGTCACATCCTCGAACAATACGCCGACAACAAGTTGATTCGACCGCGGGCGGAGTATGTCGGCAAGCGGGATGTTCCTTACGTTCCGATCGATCAACGCTAGTTGGTTTGAGTCAACCTTGAAAAGCTTCATCCTGAGGAGTGACTTGGTGAGCCGGGCCTTGTGGATTCTCCTGCGAAGTCATTCTCTTCATCTCTTCTGTTGCTGAGACTAAACCTGTACGCCAGATGAACAGAGTTGCGATGACGAGCGTGATCGTGCAAGCCACTCCGCCTTCGATGCCATAACTTCCACCGGTCAGCCACGCTGGACCAAGATCTGTTGCATGCATCAATGGATTCGGCGCCAACCTAGTGATTCCACTCACAGGCAGACCGAATAAAGATCCAAGCGCCCAGTTCCAGGCCCAGTGCACTCCCAGGGGAAACCACAGACTTCTGGTCTTCAGATATGCGACCGCTAGCCAAACGCCCGCCAGGACAGTGTTAGCAGAAGCGAGCCGAGATCCGGCGTTCGGATTGTCAAGGTGCGCCATCGCAAAAGGGAGAGATGTGAGTAATACTCCTAACCACGCGAGCCGCGCGCGCGCGAGAGTCTGCAACGGATAACCTCTGAACAGAGCTTCCTCCCCCAGGGCGGCGATGGTGAAAATGATCGCAGTAACTACCAGCGTCTTGAGAACTGCGGGAAACATGTTCACTGGTGAGAAAGAGAAACGCAGTCCTTTTCCGGCGAAGGCGATTGCGGTCGCTAATGCGAGCGAAGCGATTCCGATTGCGGATCCGACGAGGAAATCGCGAAGCCAACGAGTGTGGAATGAGAGACCAAGTGCTCGCCAAGGTAAACCTTCAAGCCAGCGCGTGCAGACGTAACCCGCGCCGAGGGAGGTCACTATCAGAATGAATCTGAAGATCAGGTCTTCGAGATAGCCGACAGAGCGAACACCCGGGGCGACGTAAACCATCAACGCGTAGAAAATCCGAACCGCGGTCGTCGCCAAAAACATCAGCACGACATAGAGCAGCACAAACAACGCGAGCCGCCATCCGCTACGCAGCCGGTCGGCGTCATTAAGAAATACTGTTCGGAGGTCCATGGTGTCGTCTTCGGTTCAGTGGAAGCAGAGCAGGCATTCTAGAACAGGGTCAGCAATAAATCACCGGGGAGCGGGCACGACGTACTGGTTCAATTTGAGATGCTCATGTGTGGCTCGGTTTCTCATTCACACCGTGGCTTTAGCCCGGTGTTAAGAGTGGCGAGAATCTGCTGAACCGTTTCAACGGTTTCCCCAAGTTTGAGAACCCAGAAACCGTTGAAACGGTTTCTCCTTTCGTGGAGCGCCTTGTCACCGGGCTAAAGCCACGGTGTGAACGAGAGCTTTAAGTGCAAACTGAAACACTTTCGGGGGGAGAATATTTTGGCGATCCCCGAAATGACGCGAACTAACACGAGGTCGATCTGTTTCTCCGGGCCGTCTCCACACGAATGCCTGCGCCTCTGGCCTGTGTTAGACTTTCACCAGCATTTTTATGAGGGATCGGCCTCAAAATACCGCCCAGGACGTACCCAAAAAGCTGACCCGCCGCCGGCGTATTTTGCTTTGGGGGTTGGGGCTCACCGTACTAATTCTGCTTTCGATTATCGTCTCGCAACAACTCTGGCTCTGGAACGTCATCCGTCCTGATACTGCCTCTGACACATTGGTTCTGTATGCACTATCCACCCTCAACTTCGTTGCCTTTGTCGTTTTCTCTTTCATCTTCGTTCGCAACCTTGTAAAGCTCCGGCGCGAGCGACGTGAACGGCAGCTCGGGTCGCGGATCAAGACGCGACTGCTTGTCTACTTCATCACCATCAGCTTTCTTCCAATAACGGCGATGGCCGTGTTCTCGTATCTCTTTCTGAATCGCTCACTCGAGAAGTGGTTTAGCCCGATTCCAGACGGTCTGGTGCAGGAAGCGATTGATGAAAGACGGGAATCGCTGCTCCGGCAAAATCGCGCCTTGCGCGAAACTGCGTCGCTCCTCGCTGCTATGTTGAGCCGTCAGTCTGAAGCAGAACGGCAACAAACACTCGATCAGGCTGTGGGCCGGGCGCAGTTTGCCGCGGTAGAAATTGTAAACACTGACGGGACGGTGGCCTCGCAAAGCAGAGGAAGGCTTTCCTCCGGTCAGCTCGACGAATTAGAGGCGATGCTTGCTCCGGCGCGGAAATCCAGAGTTGACCTGGGTGAGACTCTAGCGGATGGCAAAGGCTTCGACGTCCTGACTGTGCCCTTGTCACCAGCGCAAACACTTCTGGTGGCTCCGGCTCGTCGAGCGGACACTGATCTAAACGACACTATTGCCGACTCCAAAAGCGAGTATCAAAAACTGGTCAAGCGGCAGCGCAGAGTTCGACTCCTGGGAATATCGACGCTCGGGTTGATGACTTTAATGCTGCTGTTTGTGTCGAGCTGGGTGGCAATTTATCTGGCGCGGGGAATCGCGACCCCAATCAAGGCACTCGCTGAAGCTTCCAATGAAATTGCGCGCGGCAACTTGTCGCATCGTGTCATTTCGGCAGCTGAGGACGAGCTCGCCTTGTTGGCCCATTCGTTCAATCAGATGACTGCCCAGCTCGAAGAAAACCGTAGCCGCATCGACGCCAGCTCGGCTGAGCTTATGGATAAAAACCTAGCGCTCGAAGAACGGCGAAACTACATCGAAACTGTTCTTGAGTCGCTCTCCGCGGGCGTGGTTTCTCTGGATGAGCATGACCGGGTCACCACGATCAACGCTGCGGCCGCTCAGATGCTTCGTTTGAATGGGGCGACTAACGGTAAGGAAAAGCTCGAAGAGTTGATTGGTAGTGACGATCGGATCGTACTTGACCGCATACTGCGGCGCGCGCGCCGAACGGGACAGGCCACAGAGCAGACGACACTAACTGGCGCATTGCCCAGAGAGGCCAGTCCACTCCCCGTGGCCCTCGCGGCCACAGCTTTGAGAGGTTCGGCGGCGAAGGGAAGCGGAGTGGTTTTAGTGATCGAAGATCTTTCTGAGCTGCTCGCTGCCCAGCGCGCTGCAGCGTGGAGTGAAGTCGCGAGGCGCATGGCTCACGAGATTAAGAATCCTTTGACTCCGATCCAACTGTCAGCCGAACGCATCGCCAAGAGTTATCGGCGCCTTGCTGCAAATGGCAATAAGAATGGCTCGCCTGACTCACCTGAGGAGTTTCTCGACCAGCAGTCAGTCACTGCGGTAATCGACGAGTGCACTGAAACCATTAGCCGTGAAGTTTCCGGTTTGAAAGCAATGGTCGACGAGTTCTCGCGCTTCGCCCGGCTTCCACTGGCGCGTCTCGAGCCGGCGAGCCTAAATGAGATCGTTCGACAGGCGGCTGGGCTCTACGAAGAGCGACTCGACGGCGTAACTTTGAGGACAAGATTGGATCCGGAGCTCCCTTCAACAATGCTCGACGCCGAACAGCTTCGTCGAGTATTTGTAAACCTGATAGACAATGCGAAATCAGCGCTTTCGGGTTTAGACGGGGAGAAGGAGATTACGATTTCTACGACTCATGACGGCGGCAGCAGCCTTTTAATCGCCGAGGTCGTCGACACCGGACATGGAATCCCCTCCCGCGATTTCAAGAAACTCTTCCAACCTTATTTTTCCACCCGGGGAGGCGGCACCGGTCTGGGTCTCGCTATTGTGCAGAGGATCATTCTTGAGCATCGTGGCCGCATTCGGGCCGAGGCGAATCAACCGAGAGGCGCCCGATTCATCATCGAGCTACCCGTTACCTGATTAGAAATGGATTCGATTCTCATAGTTGACGACGAACGCGGTATTCGCGACACGTTGCGCGGTGTGATGGGTGACGAAGGATTCGTCGCCGATGCCGTCGCGAGTGGCGAAGAGTGCCTGAAAGCCGTTGAGAAACGCGCCTACGGTTGCATTCTGCTTGACGTTTGGCTCCCTGGGATTGACGGTCTTGAAACGTTGAAGCAGTTGCGTGCTTCGGGATCCGATTGCGCAGTGGTGATCATCTCCGGACACGGAAATGTGGAAACGGCCGTGCGCGCCACGAAGTTGGGTGCATTTGATTTCATTGAAAAGCCGCTCTCGATTGAAAAGACCGTGCTGACCGTTCGCAACGCCCTGCGACAGCGACGTCTGGAAATGATGAACGCCGAAATGGCTGCCGAGCTGGCGAAGGAATACACAATGGTAGGCGAGTCGGTGGCCATGCGCGCGTTGCGGAAGCAGATCTCAGTGGTTGCCCCGACCGATGGTCGGGTTTTGATTTATGGAGAATCAGGAACGGGCAAGGAACTGGTAGCACACGCGATCCATGCGCTATCGCGCAGAGCAGCGGCGCCATTCGTGGAAGTCAACTCAGCGGCCATACCTGAGGAGCTGATTGAATCTGAGCTATTCGGGCACGTCAAAGGTGCTTTCACTGGAGCCACCACTGCGAAGAAGGGAAAGTTTGAGTTGGCCGATGGGGCGACGCTGTTCATGGACGAAATTGGCGACATGAGTGCGAAGGTTCAGGCAAAGGTCTTGCGGGTGCTGGAAGAACAGAGATTTGAACCGGTAGGAAGTGGAACTTCAGTCAGCGTCGACGTGAGGGTAATTGCGGCTACCAACAAACAACTGGACTTGGAAATTGAAGTAGGGAATTTTCGTCCGGATCTTTTTTATCGATTGAATGTGATTCCCTTCGAGTTGCCGCCGCTCCGCGAACGGGCTGAGGATGTCCCGTTGCTAATCGAGCACTTCAACCAGAACTTCTCAATGGCTTATGGAAAGAGACCCAAGGAGTTTGCTCCGGAAGCCATTTCAGATCTACAGGATTATTCCTGGCCGGGTAATGTTCGTGAGTTGAGGAACACCATTGAACGGGTAGTGATCATGCATCCGGGACTGAAAGTAACTTCGAGTGACTTACCTGCCCGCGGCAAAGAGGAAGCTCCGGCGGTATCGTTCAGGTTTCCTTCGTTCAAGGAAGCGACGGATGCCTATCATCGCGAGTTTATCCAGAGGAAGCTCGAAGAGGCGGAGGGAAACGTTTCACGAGCTGCAGAATTGATGGGTGTCGATCGAAGTCATCTGTATCGTCGGATGCGCGCTTTGGGGATTCAGAATCGAGGAGAGCGCGTCAGCGCCTCCTGAGTCTTCGGGGACTGTCTGGTTGTTTCAAAGGCCCAACAAGAGAAGAGTCGCAATACTGTTTGCCCTGGGTACTCTTCTGATCTTCACGCAAGTCTCGACGTCCAGTACCCGAAAACGGCCCCTAGTCGGCAATTTGAAAGAGAATCGGAATGATGGCTGTGGCTGCTACTTCCGTTTCCGAGGAGTATCTCCCATCTCAGATCGATACATGTTCGTCTCCTCGATTGAGGAGGACGACACGGCTTGGATGAATATTGGCGGACGCGATGTGAAGCTCTCGTTGGTCTCTGTCCAGGGACGAATTGGCAAGGACGGCGTGGATACTAGATCGACTGAAAGGTATGCCACAGGAGATATCACAGTTGTTGGGAGATACATCGTGACCAAGGTTTGTGCTCCCGAGGACGAGAACTGCGAATCCACGAGCTACTCCGTGACTTTCGTTGTCACGAAAGGCCGACAGTCGCAGACAGTGAAAGCGGTCGGGAGTTGCGGCTGTTAATCTCCAGCTACCAAGTCACTCAATGTGTAAACAGGGAAGTCTGGAGAGTTCAGTCCTGGGGCATGAGGAGACGATCCACGAAAAATGCACGAATTCACACGAAGTGCCTTTCGTGTCGTTTCGTGGATCGCTTGTTTGAGCAGTCGTTGACACCGGCATCTCAAATACCGTATCAGTTATGTTTGAGACGTCCGGGGGTAATATTCAGGACACAACTCAGTCAGGCGATTAAGAATCAAAGGCACTTATGGATTTCACGACCAAAGAACTTCTGAAACGTTACGCAAAACTTGCCGTCGGTCAGCCATTCGCGCCCGTTTTGCTGAACATTCTGGTGACGTCGGTTTGTGACATGCGTTGCACTCACTGTTTCTTCACCGATGAGCTTGACGACCGTCCACGCAAGAAGCTGCAAATGAAAACCAACGAGATCGAGAGGATTTCGGAAACGCTGGGCGGGAATCTGGGAGTGTTGATCCTGGCAGGTGGGGAGCCGTTCACCCGCAAAGATCTGCCGGAGATTGCGCGCGCTTTCTATACGAATAACAACCTCGAGTCGATCTATATCATGTCAAACGGACAGATTCAGAAACGGATCTTTCCTGACATCACCAGGGTGCTGGAAGAGTGTCCGAACCTGAACGTGACCGTGGCACTCGGGATTGACGGGTTGAAAGATCAGCACGAAAAGATCCGTCAAAAACCCGGATCGTGGGACATCGCCATCGATACCGCTCGGCAACTTCAGTTGATCAAGAAAGAATATCCGCGCCTCGATGTCCAAACCTGCACCTGCTTCATGAATTCGAATCAGGACACAATCTTCGAGTGGTACGACTTTCTTAAGTATGAACTGAAACCTGACAAGGTGAACTTCAACTACATTCGTCCTCCTTCAGCCGACCCTATCGAACTCGAGATCGACCACTCCCGGTACGGCAAACTGGCCACCATGATCGACGACGACTCACGACATGCGGCTATCAAGAATAACTATGGCGGCAAGGCCGGATTCTTTAAGGCGGCGATAGATATTTACATGCATGGCTTGATTGCGAAGACGCAGGAAACCCAGACAGCGCAAATGACTTGCTACGCGGGAACTGCGGGCGGCGTGATCTACGACGAAGGCACGGTCTCTTCCTGCGAGAATCTCGCTCCGATTGGTAATCTTCGCGACTTTGACTGGAATTTCCAGAAGCTCTGGCTCTCGCCCGCTATGAAAGAACGACGCAAGAAAGCCGCGGACGGCTGTTTTTGTACCCACGAGTCAAACAGCTATTACCCGTCGCTGCCATTTAATCCGGGCCACTTGATTCAGATCAAGAAACTGGAGCGCGAGATGAAGAAAGCGCGGCGCGCTCTCGATCGCACCGAGGCTGAGGTCAATGGGGTGATTGCCGAGGTCTAGAGACGAGAAGAATAGGACCTATAAGTCCTATAGGACCTATTGATAACAGCGGGGATTTTAATAAAGCAATGTTTCGTAGCCGCGTCCCAAAAATTCTGATCATCTCGTCTGACACCGGTGGAGGCCACCGCTCGGCGGCCGCAGCCATCGTCGCCGGCTTGCAGAAGTTTTTCGAGGGCGAGTCGTATGCAGTTCGGGTGGTGCGCGCTGTTGAGGAGTCTCACTCCCTTACGGAGAAACTAGTACGCTTTTACAACTGGTTGCTGCGCAACCGGCAACATTGGATGAAGTATTTCTACTGGGTTGTTAATCGGATTCGACCTGAAACGCGCGAGTTCTTTCACAAGCGGTGTATTGGCTACATAAAGGAATTGTTTGAGCGTTGGTGCCCTCACGTAGTGGTGAGCGTTCATCCACTTACCCAGCACATTTTCGCGCGGGTCTTGAGGGAACTAAAGCTTGCCGATCGCATTCCCCTGGTTTCAGTAGTCACTGATCCGTCTTACGGCTTTTGGCGTGGATGGGCATGCGACGACGTGACGCTTTACCTGGTTGCGAGCGAGGATGCGAGGCAACAGTTGATGGACTATGGTGTCCCTTCTGATCGGATCAAGGTTTCCGGAATGCCGGTTCATCCGAAATTCGCTTATCCTGGGGAAGAGGCGGCTCGCGCCGCCCGGAGGGCCCTGGATCTGGATCCGGAAAAGTTCACAGTCTTCGTCAACGCCGGTTGGGAAGGCGGAGGAAATGTGCCTCAGATTTTCCGCGAGTTGGTTCAGGGCAAACTCGACGTGCAGGCAATCTTTCTCGCGGGGCGAAACGAAGAACTGAAACTGGAAGCCGAATCGCTGGCCGGCAAGGCAGCATTTCCCATTCGCGTGATCGGTTACTCGGAACACGTGGAACAATTGATGAGCGCCGCCAACGTGATGATCTCCAAGCTGGGCGGGTTAACGACTTTTGAAGCCCTCGCCTGCCGGGTGCCAATCATCGGAGACGCGACTACCCCGCCAATGCCCCAGGAGGAGGGTACAGCGAAGCTGATAACCAGGCATGGCGCCGGCATTTTGCTTCGGCATCCGAGTGAGATTGTGCCGGTAATCCGTCGTATGGTTGAAGACACTGCACATTATTCAGCAATGCGCGCGGCAACTGTGGGTCTGGCAATACCGAATGCTACGCGGCACATAGTCGAGGAAATCGTCGCTCTTATTCCCGCTCCGGCTAAGCCGGTAGAAGAATCGATCCTCACCGAGGTGGCGTAGGCCTGTGACATTTGGCCCGCCTACGCTGAGAGCGCTCTCTAACCTACTAACTACTAACCGCGTTGACTGTTTCTGTTTTTCAAGCTTTAATCCCGCCTGCGAATCAAGTCATGAACTTAGCCCGCTTGGCGATCGAAGCGGGTTTTTTAGGGGAGAGATAGCCGGTGAGCCTGCTCTTGGAAGGAAAACGCGCGTTCATTACCGGAGGAACGCGGGGTATTGGTGCCGCAATCTGTAGCATCTTCGCGCGTGAAGGTGCCGACGTGGCTTTTAGCTACGGCAGTCGAGATGATTTGGCCGACGAAGTGCGGGCCAGGCTCGAGGAATACAAACGAAGAGCGTTGAGTTTCAAGATGTCAGTCACCGACCGCGTGGGAATGAAGAGGTTGACGCGGGAGATTGTCGAGAAGTGGGGTGGAATCGATATCCTGGTTAATAACGCTGCGATCAATCGTGGTGACAACTTCGCAACCACCACCGATCGTGCCTGGGACGAAGTAATCGATACAAACGTGGGAAGCCTCTTCGCTGTTACCAAACCAATCTACAAACAAATGATTCGCCAGAGGAAGGGGATGATCCTCAACATCACCTCAATCGGCGCTATACGAGCCCTTCCAACCGCCGTGCACTACGCAACCTCCAAGGCTGCCATGATTGGATTCACAAAGTGTTTGGCGCGCGAAGCCGGCACCTTTGGCGTGCGTGTGAATGCAATCGCCGCCGGAATCTTCGATACGGATCTGGCTTCAGCTTTGCCGGAGCGTTTGCTCCAAATGCACGCGCTGTGGGCCTCGGCCGGACGTTTAGGCCGTCCTCAGGAATTGGCGGAGTACGCCGCTTTCATGGTCAGCGACCGCAATAGTTTTATGAATGGAGAAGTTGTGATCGTGGATGGCGGAGCGGTTACTTAGGATCCTGTTCGGGATCCAAATCCAAATCCAGGTCCAATTCAAGGTTCTCAGGGGGAGACTTTTCCAGCTCGTTCAGTCTCTTCTCGAGATTGCGCACTGTTCGCTGCAACTCACCGAGCCGGCGAAACACGGCAGTCGACCTCAGCCAATCTTTATTATCAAAAGCAGGGATGCCAGAAATCATTTTCCCGTCGGGCACATCATGGCTGGTGGCGCTCTTAGCGGTAAGGATCACGTCGTCGCCAATTTTCAAATGACCGGCTACGCCTGCCTGGCCAGCCAGCAGCGCCCGATCCCCAATATGTGAACTTCCGGCGAGCCCAACCTGCGCGCAAAGCAGTGTGTCTTCACCAATCGTGCATGAATGACCGATTTGTACCAGATTATCGATCTTGCTTCCTCGACCAATTCTCGACTCACCTACCGACGCGCGGTCGATTGTGGTTCCGGCTCCGATTTCCACGTCATCCTCTATAACCACCCGCCCGGTTTGTGGAATTTTGAGCCAGTGACGCTCTTCATCCTTCGCATATCCGAACCCGTCGCAACCAACCACCGCATTGTTATGGATGATGACCCGCTCACCAATTACCGAGCGCTCGCGGATGACGGTGCCGGAGTGGATTACTGAGCCTTTTCCGATCTTCACACTGTTGTAGATCGTTACGTTTGCATAGATCCGAACTCCCGTCTCAATCTCGACCCGCGGCCCGATAACTACGCACGCTCCGATGCGAACTCCCTCGGCAATCCTCGCACTAGGGTCAATCACTGCGGAAGCATGAAGCAACGGAGTCACCGCCGGCTCTGGATGAAACAGGCGCAGGGCACGGGTATAAGCAAGATAAGGATCCTTCGCACGCAGGACGGCGATGTCTTTGCGGTCTACGTCTACAGTTTCGCCGACATATATGGCTGAGGCTGCGGTCGTCTTTACGCGCGGGGTGTAACGCGGATTCGAGAGAAAGGTCACATGACCTGTCCGGGCCTCATCAAGGCCGGCGGCGCCTTCTATCTCGAGATCGATTGTACTTCCTTCGACGCGCGCGCCGGTTTGGTTTGCGAGTTCGGAAAGTTTCATGACGGGAGTTTAGCGCATGAGATTGTCAGGCGCACCCTCCTTGGCGGGGTTCACATAATTGAAACTGGATCGATTTCGAGGTTGATTCCACGAAGGTTGGCGCCCCGATCGGCAACTGCGGCCAATGCCTTATCTGCGATCTGACGAAGCAATCGTCGGTTTCGCGACTTGACCAGGATCTGCATGCGATGCTCGCCTTTGAGTCTGGCGAGCGGTGCGGGCGCTGGTCCCAGCACCCGGCACAATCGCTCATTATTGGCTAGGTCCAGTTCTTTTCGGAGTCCAACAGCATCCGACCTTACTCGAGCGAGATCGGTGCCATGGATCGACATCAAGGCCAACGAAATGAACGGCGGATAACTATGGTTCTGCCGATGACGAATCTCTTCCTTGTAGAAACCAGCGTAATCTTGTGCACACGCGTGCCTGAGCGCGTAATGATCCGGATGATAGGTTTGAATCAAGACCTGTCCGCCGCGGTCCCCGCGTCCGGCGCGCCCTGCCACCTGGGTAATGAGTTGAAACGTTCGTTCCGCCGCACGGAAGTCAGGTAGCGCTAAACCGGCATCTACCGAAACTACGCCCACGAGCGTGACATTAGGAAAGTCGTGCCCTTTGGCCAACATTTGGGTGCCGACTAGCGCATCGATTCTACCTTCGCTGAACTCGAGCAGAGCTTTCTCAAAGACGCCGCGGCGGGACGCAACATCACGGTCGATTCGGGCAATACGAAGCGAAGGAAAGATCTTCGTTAGCATTGCCTCAATCTGCTCAGTTCCTTCACCGACATAGTAGATGTATTTGCCATGACAGTTGGGACACCGATTGGGCGCAGCCTGGCGATGGTTGCAATAGTGGCATAAGAGGGTTTTCTCGCTTCGATGATAAGTCAGGGTGACGTCACAATTGGGACACTGAATTGTCTCCCCGCATGAGCGACAAAGCACAAAACTCGAATAACCCCGCCGGTTGAGCAGAATTATGGCTTGCTCATGTCGTTTGTGGGTTTCTGAGATTGCTTTCAACAGCTCATCTGAGAACACGCGTGGCTTGCCAGAACTCTCAAACACCTCACGCATGTCGATAATGCGCGCTTCGGCCAATGGACGATCAGCAATCCGGCCGGGCAGTCGCAGGTACTGATATTTGCCGGTCTGCGCGTTGTGAAACGATTCAAGTGAAGGCGTCGCGGATCCCAGAATCACAACCGCCGACTCATTCTGCGCCCGGACAATAGCGGTGTCGCGCCCGTTGTAATGTGGTGAGTCTTGTTGCCGGTAAGTCGACTCGTGTTCCTCGTCGACAATTACCAAACCCAATCTTGTAGTTGGCGCGAACACCGCGGAACGCGTGCCGATCACGATCCGAGCCTCACCATTTTTGACGCGCATCCATTCATCGAAACGCTCGCCCTTCGACAGAGACGAGTGAAAGATTGCCACCCGGTCACCAAAGTGGGCTCGCAAGCGTCGCGAGAAGACCGGTGTAAGCACTATCTCAGGTACTAGCATCATGGCCGAACGACCTTGTTGCAGGCATACGCGCATGGCTCGCATGTACACCTCGGTCTTTCCACTACCGGTAACCCCATGGAGCAGAAACGCGGCGTACCTACCCTCTCCCAACGGCTTCTCGATTTCGCTAAGTGCCTGTGCTTGAGCGTCGGTTAGTAAATAGTCTTCTACCGGAGGGAGAACTGCCATCGCGAGTGGATCGCGCCGCACGGGCAGAGACGAGATCTCAACCCAGCCGCGCTTTTGCAGGGTGTTCACCGTAGAAAGACCGACTCTCGCGGTCGCGAGTAATTCTCCCAGGGGCAGAGTGCCGTGCTCCAACAGAGTGTCTAACGACCTTTGTTGTGCATCTGTAGTTTTTCGTACGTGATGGTCGGAGAGCTCTTGTGTCGGCTGAAGCAGTCGAACAAAGCGCTGGGTTTTCGGCTTAGCGAATGGACCACTTTGACGTTGATATGTTTCCAGCAGCCCGTCGCTACGCAGTGCTCGCACGGCCCTGGTCGCAGCTTCCTTTCCAAAGATCTTCGTCGCTTCAGCCAGGCGAAGTTCTGTTGTTTCTGCAAGCATTCCGAGCAACTGCATTGTTGGATCGGTCGCTGGTTCGTTTGAAAGTTGTTTTAGGTGGGACTCGCCTTTGGGGGTAATTCTCAAAAACTGTTCAATGCTGGCGCTGATGCCCGGCGGGAGGGCGGCTTTGATTACCTCACCCCACGGCGCGCCGTAATAGTCCGAGACCCACCGAGTGATTTTAATCACCTCAGGTGTGACCAAGGCTTCGGAGTCGAGAACTTGTTCGACATCCTTAACGTCTGACGAAGATAGATTTGAACCCGGTTTGAGCGCGTCGTGGAGACCTACAACGTAACCGGTAGTGAGATTTCGCCCCAGCGGGATGATGACTCTGGCGCCAACTTGTACGACATCGCGGAGCGATTCGGGAACGCGGTAAGTAAAAGTGAGCGTAACGTGAAGAGGAACTGCTACCTCGGCGAATTGTGGTGGCGAAGCGCTCGGCTCATCTCGATCGCGAGCCGCGACTGGCTGGGACGAACTTCCCGTTTCTATCGTCACGTTTCAGAAGTTATCGCGAAACGCACAATCGCGGTAGTGGGAGGAGGTGTTTTAAGAAGAATTGGCCTGATTTTGGATTAGCTCCGGGGTTTGTTATCCAAATAGTCTCGGACCTTTTTCAGGTCTTCCCACGTTTCTCGTTTCTTCGAAGGATCTCTCAAGAGGTAGGCTGGATGAAACGTAGGCATAATCTTGATTCCCTTGTAGTCCTGAAATTGTCCGCGCAGCTTCGTGATTCCTTCCTTCACTTCCAGCAGGTTCCTCATCGCTGTGTTACCCAGAACCACGATCGCCTCTGGCGCGACTGACGCGATCTCGCGAAGCAGGAACGGTTTGCACATGGTCGCCTCTTCGGGCGTTGGAGGACGATTGCCCGGCGGCCGGCATCGGTTGACGTTACCGATAAGTACTTCTTCACGCTTCAAACCAAGCGATTCAATGATCTTGGTGAGTAGTTGTCCTGCACGCCCCACAAACGGACGTGCCTGGGCATCTTCGTCGGCTCCCGGCGCTTCTCCTACAAACATCAGACGGGCTTTGCGGCTACCCTCGGTGTGCACAATGTTAGTGCGCCCTTGATAAAGCGGACAACGCGTGCAGTCGCCGATGTCTTCCCAGATTTGCTCCAGCGTCTCAGCCGACTTGACGATCGATGGGGGGTGCGGAGCCAAATCTCCAAACAGGCTGTCTTGCGGCAAGGTTGAACTTTCCGTTTTCCTTTGAACGGTTGATGCTAACGTTTCGGTTGCAGGTTTCGCACGTGGTTGGGACTGAACTGTTGGCGGAATCAAACTCTGGTGAGGTTTCGATACTGGCTGTCGAGTCGCATCGGGCTTCCGACCAGGTTCGATTGATATTCCTGCCACTCCCAACTCCTGGAAGTAAGCCAATTGCTCCTGGGTTTGTTCTATGAGAGAGAGCAGTTCGTTTGCGGACGATTCCGTTTTCATCAGAAATGGGCGGTAAAGTTAGACAGCTTTTGTCTTGGTTAAATCGGATGCTTCGTTAGGAGGTGCTTTCGCTGTTACCCGCAAGCGAACGACTTCGTCAAGAATTCTATGGGCTGCCGCAAGCTTTGACATCAGTGGCAACTCCAACGCGGATTCATCGCCGCGCCGCAAGATTGCGATCGCATTCATCGAACTGTCAAATCCGGCATCAACCCGGGTCACGTCATTTGCGACGATGGCGTCGAGCTTCTTTTCCTGAAGTTTGATTCGCGCATTCTCGATTACGTCATTGGTCTCGGCGGCGAAACCGATTACCAGTAGATTGCCATTCCTTGCAGCAGAGACGTCCCTCAGAATGTCGCGGTTGCGTTCGAGATTCAATACTAGCGTCGACTCGGTTTTCTTGATCTTAGTGGCAGCTCGTTGAGTTGGTCTGTAATCGGCTACAGCCGCGGCGCCAACGAAGATCGAAGCTGATGGCAGCTCATTCATTACCGCCTGATGCATTTCCTCCGCCGAAGTCACTCGCAGCACATGCAATCCATTAGGCGGTTCTACACTTATAGCTCCGGCTACAACCGTTACCTTAGCACCCCGACTTCTCGCGGCTTCAGCGATTGCGAATCCCATCCTGCCGGAAGAACGGTTCGAAATGTAGCGCACGGGATCCAGTTCTTCGCGAGTCGCTCCTGTGGTAATCAGCAGCTGTTCATCAGCCAGGTCCTGAAAGTTGCGGAACTCGTTCTCATCCAGCAGTTCAAGCGCGGCAGCGACGATGATTTCAGGTTCACTCAGACGACCCGGTCCGATTGTTCCGCAGGCCATTTCACCTGCGTCTGGGTCAATGACACGGACGCCATCGTTTCTAAGCTGTGACAAGTTTCGTTGCGTCGCCGGATGGCGCAACATGGTCGTATTCATCGCGGGTGCAATCAGAACCGGCGCTGTTGACGCCAGATACGTAGAGGTGAGGAAGTCGTCTGCAACTCCGTTGGCAAACTTGGCGATGATATTGGCTGTGGCCGGCGCGATAACGAGGAGGTCGGTTGCTTGCGAAAATGTGATGTGAGCTATTGGATCGGGGTTATCTGAGGCATAATCGTCTACGATGACATGGGCCCCCGAAAGTGCCCGGAACGTCAGCGGTTGCACAAACTCGCAGGCATGTTTGGACATGGCAACTCTGACAGTGCAGCCCGCCCGCTGCAGGCCTCTGAGTATCTCGGCTGCTTTGTAAGCCGCGATGCCTCCGCAAATGCCAAGCGAGACCCTTTTGCCGATGTACTTTGGTTTTGCCTGCTCGTCAACCACCATCTTGAGCCAACGAAGATAAGACCAATTTCAATGTCAATGTAACATTGCTGAAACCTGCGTGCAATCAAACGAAAATGACAAAAAGATACAATCTGCTAACTTCAAGGCATTCCTGTTCTCCGGCGTTACGATACGTGACGCGGGACAGTTTCGGCGGGTGACCACATGAGACAAACCGTCTTAAGGTCTATCTTCTTTCTTATCTCCGGAGTCGTCCTCCTGATGCCCGTCACAGTCGTGAGCGTTAACGGACAGGTCGTCGTGTCTGGGGAAGAGGAGTTTGGTCCGGTGGTTCGTGCGTACCTTGGCTATCTGCGAAACGAGCAAGAAGTGGTTGACGACAGGGCCAGTCGACACGAAATAAACCAGGTTTACTACCGTCACAATTCAAATCGTATTCGCGCGCTTCGGCAAATGGCTATTCGCATTGCTCGCGAGAGCCGAAACGACTACCTGCCGGAACTTGAAGCAGTCTCTCGAGATGAGTTGGGCCTACTTTTTGCAAAGCCACCGCTTCCGGAATCCCTTCGCATCGGTGAGATCTTGCGCGGTACCTTCAAATTCCTGGGTGTGGTTCGAACGACTGAGAACTTTTACCTCTTTGCTCGCCTTGATCCGTACGAACAGGCCGAACTCGCCGAAAAAAGCCAGATGGGATCACAATTTGCTGACGGTCAAAAGGCTAGTAATCCCGGCGTGACCCGCGTGAGACGCACGACCTCACCCTAGGAAATCTGTTCAACTTAGGTGAATGAAGGTTTTGGCGGGTCATTCGCTTTTCCGTCCGATAGGTTTTTACACGAAACACAAACGGTTGATGGGCCATGGACCGCCCGAATTCGGCTTGTGTTCGCTCATTTGGTTGTGAGCCGGAGACTCGGTCCATGCCAATCGTGTTCATGACGCCGAAAAAAGCACAGTTTTGTGCCATTCTCGGCCTAAATGCTTGTTGACAGAGCGTTGGTATTGGTGTAATAAAAGCGAGGTCTTTAAGCGTTTGCGAACGCAATTTGCGCTTCCAGCCGTTCAGTATTGCTCGATGAGATGAGATTTGGTTACTAAGTCGCATCCCATTCTTGAAGTTTTATTGGTCGCGCCACGCAATCAAGATTTTTGTTTCACTATACGGGAGGAAAGTTAATGATCAGCAAATCTTTGAGCCGCAAAATGCTCGCGGCCTGTTTATCGGTAGCCGTTTTCAGCGTCTACTCGATGATTGCCTTGGCGTCGCCAGGAGTGAGAACTCCGGCCGGCGAGCTCTCCATTTTCGGACAAGTTACGGTTAACGGTCAGACCGCGATGACTGGCGGAACGTTGTTTTCAGACAGCGTGATTGTGACTGCCGAGAAGAGCAACGCCACTGTCAATATCAGCAAGTTGGGGCGTGTTGAGTTGTCGCCAAATTCCAGCTTGCGACTTAGTTTCACCGACAAGAGCGTCACTGGCATGCTCGACAGCGGTATCGCTCGCGTTTCCACGCTGGCAGGCGTCACGGTTAACCTCACAACCAAGAATGGCTCAGTGGTTGTAGATGGTAGTCAGCCGACGACGTTCAGTGTAAATACCAAAGATGGAAACACGGTTGTCTCAACCGAGTTCGGCCTTGCGGAGTTGAGGGCCGGTAGCGAGGTTACTCAGATCGCTGCCGGAGAGAGCGCCACTTTTGGCACTCCAAGTCCTCAAGGTGACGACGACAAAGATGACGGCATCAGGGGTGCCAGGCTCGCAGCCTTGTTGTTGGCAGTAGGCGGCGCGGTGGCGGCGGCTATTATTGCCGCAACCAGCGACAACGACATCATTGTCGGCGGCGGTCCGATTGTTATCAGTCCGTCGAGATAGTCTCTTAGGTTTGGGTTTCAACAAACACTGTACGCCTCCAAGCGAGCGCGCAGTCACCTAGACGTAACCTTGCGGGTCACACGACTCTCAGTCGTGTTCGACCCGCAAGGTTTTGAATGATGACAGTAGTCCCGCCTAAAAATCCCGAAGGTTCTCCATGCAAATAGCTGTAATCGGCACCGGGTACGTCGGTTTGGTTACAGGCGCGTGTTTTGCCGAGTTCGGTGTCGATGTAACCTGCGTTGATGTTGATGCCGATAAGATTGGGCGTCTCTCCGCGGGCATTATGCCAATCTATGAGCCTGGCCTGGAGCAACTAGTAACTAAAAATGTCCAAGCCGGCCGGCTCCGGTTTACCACTGACGGCAAGCAGGCTGTCGAGCAAGCATTGGTTATCTTCCTGGCGGTGGGGACTCCTCCGAACCAGGACGGTTCACCTGACTTGAGTTTTGTTGAGGCCGCCGCTCGATCCGTTGCAGAGTATATGAACGGGTACAAGGTGATCGTGACCAAGTCGACGGTCCCGATCGGGACTGGCAAGGCGCTTCGCCGCCTGATAACTGAGAATCAGAAATCTCGGGTCAACTTCGGCGTCGTTTCGAATCCGGAATTCCTGCGCGAGGGCGCTGCAATAAACGACTTCATGCGACCCGATCGGGTAGTTATTGGAAGTGAGGATGAGGAGGCGGTTGCCATCATGCGCGACCTTTACCGGCCGCTCTATCTCATCGAAGCACCGTTTGTTATCACATCGCTCGAGGCGGCAGAGCTGACGAAGTATGCCGCCAATGCTTTTTTGGCCACCAAGATTTCCTTCATCAACGAGATTGCCGCTCTTTGTGAGAAGATTGGATGCGACGTGCATGACGTGGCGCGGGCCATGGGAATGGACAAGCGGATAGGCAGCAAGTTTCTGCATCCCGGCCCCGGATTCGGCGGGTCTTGTTTTCCGAAGGATACGCAGGCCCTGGCGTCCGTCGCGCGTCAGTTTGAAAGCGACTCCCTGGTAGTTGATGCGGTGATGGAGGTGAATCGTCGTCAGCGGAAGGCCATGCTGCCAAAGCTTGAGAGGTTAATTGGAGACTTGAAAGGAAAGACGATCGCCGTCCTGGGCTTAGCGTTCAAGCCCGAAACGGACGACATGAGAGAAGCGCCATCGGTCGACATCATCAAGGGTTTGCTCGACAATGGGGCTCGAATCAGGGCCTATGACCCCGTAGCCATGACGGAAGCGGCGAAAGTGCTTCCCGGCATTGAATACGCGGAAGATGAGTACGTCGCGGTTACGGATGCCGATGCCCTGGTGTTCATCACGGAGTGGAATCAATTCCGGGCGCTGGACATGCGAAGAATCCGTGACCTGATGAGAGTCCCAAAGATTGCGGATCTCCGAAACATTTACAGCCCCGAAGACATGCGTGAACTCGGCTTTGACTACGTGGGCGTGGGCAGATAGCGTGTTACCAGATCAAGATATAGGATCTTGGCCAGGAACTTCTGTTTGGCTGTTGCGGCAATTATGGGTTTATCAGGAATAGCATTAGTTACCGGCGGCGCAGGCTTCATCGGCTCTCATATCGCCTCCGCACTCGTCTCGAGGGGCGCACGGGTTCGGGTTATTGACGATCTTTCTACCGGCTACCTGGAAAATCTCGCCGAAATCAAAGGTGACATTGACTTCATCAAAGCTAGCGCGGCAGACGAGAACGCCCTTCGCCGCGGCGTTGAAGACGCTGAGCTGGTGTTTCACGAAGCCGCAATTCCTTCCGTACCGAGGTCCGTTCTGGATCCGCGGCCAACGCATGTGGCGTCGGTCGATTCAACGCTGTCATTGCTCATCGTCGCGCGTGAGAAACAAGTGCGCCGCATAATCTATGCAGCATCCAGTTCTGCTTATGGCGATCAGCCGACGCTGCCAAAGCGTGAAGATATGTCGCCGGATCCTCTTTCTCCTTATGCAGTAGCTAAACTGGTAGGTGAGTACTATTGTCAGGTTTTTACTCGAGTCTACAACCTGGAGACAATCTCGCTGAGATACTTCAACGTCTTCGGCCCTCGTCAGGATCCCACTTCACCCTATTCGGGAGTGATCTCGCGATTCATAAGCGCCATGTTGAGCGATCAGAGGCCGGTCATATACGGCGACGGAGAGCAGTCCCGCGATTTCACCTACATCGACAACGTAGTTGAAGCAAATCTTCAGGCCGCTCAAACCAGCAAGGGCATTGGTACAGTTATTAACGTTGCGAACGCGAATCGGATTACCCTGAATCAGTTGTTACTTGAGATTCAGGACTTGACCGGTAAAACTGGTCTCGAAGTCGAATACCAGGAGACTAGGACCGGCGATGTACGTCACAGTCTGGCAGACATCTCGCGCGCTCGGAATTTCCTGGGTTTTGAACCGCGCGTAGGGTTACGCGAAGGATTACAATTGACGATTGATTGGTGGAAACAGAGTCGATTCGCCGCCGGACGAGCACTCAGTTTGCCGGGAAAGTCCTAGACATTTGATCCCACGCTCTTAACTCCTGCCAGCCCTGCCAAACTGCTCGAATACGGTGCCCGCGCTACTCCCTTGTCCGTGATAATCGCCGCTATGAATTCATGAGGGGTAACGTCAAAGGCCGGATTGTGCACAGCGACTCCTTCGGGACCCAATTGCCGATCTCCGAGATGTGTGACTTCCCGGGAGTCGCGCTCTTCAATCGGAATTTCTTCACCCGAGGTTAGCGAGAGATCGAGGGTGGTAACCGGAGCTGCTACGTAGAAGGGAATGTTGTTCTCTTTGGCCAGCACCGCGACCATGTACGTTCCGATCTTGTTTGCGGTGTCTCCATTGGCGGCGATGCGATCGGCTCCAACGACGACGCAATCGACCTTTCCGCTTTTCATTACATGGCCGGCCATGTTGTCGGTGATGACCGTTACTGGTATGTCATCTTTGGCTAGTTCCCAGGCGGTGAGGCGAAGGCCCTGAAGAAACGGTCTGGTCTCGTCGGCGATCACCGCAACTCGCTTGCCGGCATCACGCGCGCCACGAATCACTCCCAGGGCGGTTCCATAGTCGCCGGCTGTCGCCAAGGCGCCGGCATTGCAATGAGTCAGCACGGTAGCCCCGTCGGGTATCAGGGGCGCGCCGTTTCGTCCGATTGCACGATTCGCCTCGATATCCTCTTGGAAAATCTTCGACGCCTCTGCGACCAGGCCGGCTTTGATTTCGCGCACATCGCTCGAGCGAGCTTTTTCTCGATTAAATGCGTCGCGCATTCGCTCAATAGCCCAGAAAAGATTCACTGCCGTGGGGCGGGTTTGTCCCATGACCTGGCACATGTAACCAAAGTCATCTTCAAGATCCGCGACAGACATTCCCACTGATTGCCTGGCGCCGAGCGCGAGTCCCATAGCGGCGGAGACTCCGATCGCCGGCGCTCCTCTAACCGCCATTTTCTTGATGGCCTCAGCTACTTCCTCCCAGGATCGGAGCATTAAATATTTTTCTTCATTTGGCAGAAGACGTTGGTCGATCATCCTAACGCCTTCATTTGTCCACTCCACGGTTTTGATCATTCTCCGGCAACGCTCCACTATCGATTTTCGGATCTAACTCATCATACTTCACGATAAAAAGACATGAAAGGTGACATTCAGCAAGCCGCTCCCCCGCTGATGTCATCTATTTGCGCTCGAGTCTTACCAGAAACGCCTGCTGCCCCTGGGCCGTGGTCGACAGCACCCTGACGGCGTGGTAACCCTCGGCTTGGAGGAAATCCAACGGCGGACGTCGTTCGTCAAAGTTGATATCCCGGAATGCCACCCAAATCTCGTCTCCTGTTAGCGATGATTTGTCGCCTGAACGAACGCCATCAAACCTTCTCGGCAGAAAGTAGGCCGGATCTTCCATTACTCCGGGCAGGCCTTTAACAACTCTGACTTCGCATCGTCCGTCACACGTCCTTTCCAGGTTAAACCACAGGTGATAAGCGACCAGGTCTTCAAAAGCATAAACGCGAATCGTACTGGTTGAGTTAGATTCTGCGACCATCTGCGGTGCGAGTTGCTCCCAGCAACACCAAATGAAAACGGGTGGACGCCCAATCAGGAACACACCAGCTGACAGGAGGATCCAACTTCCCAGCAAAAGATTCGCTGCGATCTTTGCCCAGTCAGGTCGAAGTTGGACTAGAGCCTGGGCCACTAGAAGCGAATATGGACCAGACGCGATTATCAAGTGACGTGTGCCCCAAACAGACTTCGGCAAGATCCAACTGAGGATGAAAACAAGTAGTGCAGGGCCAAAAGCAAACAGCCACAACAAGCGAGTTTCAGTCGACCATCGTTGACCTTCGTCGCGAACGAGTCGTACCTGTCTGAGACCTGCCAACAGGAGGGGGACACCGAACAGCAGTATCGACAGCCAAAGACTGACGGAATTGTATCCAGCATCGAGACTGCTTTGGCTAAACGAAAAGGGCTTGTTCAGTAAAGTGAAGTATTCGAAAAGGTGTTTGAGAAAAGGTCGCGCTACCCATCCGATGTTTTGTGCGAGTTGTTGTTTGAATTCTGTTGCAGTGCGGGTAACTTCGTAGATCCAGGGAATATAGGCCAGAGCGAGAGTTGTTGCACCCAACAGCACCGGTCGCACCTTGCCTCTAAACCACAGCAAAGTTGCGCATGCCTCGAGAACAACGACCAGCCAACCAGAGTAGTGCGTATAAACCAACAACAAATTGACCGCGAAAAGCGGAAGTAAGTGTTTGATCGCCGGGCGATCGAGTTTGACGAACCTAATGAGGAGCCAGAGCGAACATAAGGACAGGAGCAACAGCAAACTATACATCCGAACTTCCTGTGCGTATTTGATCAGATACCCATTTACTGTCATCAAAAGCAATGCGAGGTTGATAGAGGCGCGCCCCATCCTTAGTTCTCGTCCGATCATCACTAGCGGAATAATGACAGCGATACCGAGTAGGGCAGGAAATAGACGCAACCATAGTAGCGATTCACCGCCAATGGCCGTCCAGATCTTCAGCAAAGCGTAGAAGAGCGGAGGGTGAATAATATCGGCGGCGACGAAGTGCATCATCTCCGCCCAACTGTGACGAGTTGCGTGGACGCTGAAGATCTCGTCAAACCAAAGACATGAAGCGGTCAGTCGCCAGAATCGGGAAGCAACAAGCGTTACGACTAGTGTCAATAAGATGGCGGCAGGCCGATTAGACAGGGGTCCTGGTCCGTTGCTCTTGTAGGATGTGTGAGGGCTTCCTGGATTACTGAGACTCATGCGAGTGGGTAAAGTGCTGGAATAGCAATCGTCGGCGAACCTGATGATGACTTGTGGTCCAGAAGACGCGCCCAGTATACATGCCTCACTGCGTTCAGTATCTTCATGTTGATTTGGTCATCGGTCGTTGAGCTCTTGTTTGACACTCCAATTGACCGCGTGATACCGTCCCGCCCTGAAATCAAACAGGTTAGTTCTTTTGATATTGGAGCCAATGGGTGCCCCGGGAATCCGGGGAGAATAGGGAAGCGGGTGAGATTCCCGCGCGGTCGCGCCACTGTGATAAGGGCTTGAGTTACTTTTCTTAGTACGTAACTGAAGCTCTTTAGCCAGGAGACCTGCCTTGAGGGCTTTGCAGCTTTTGGACGCTTCGCGGAAAAGGCGTCAGGCCGCAGGGTTTGCTTAGAATCTCTACCAGATCCCGCCGTTCGCCTGTTGCTTACCACGCAGCACAATGACGGCGGGATTCCTTGTTAACACCTCATTTCAACCTGAAACTTATCAGTCAAGCACTACTGCTCGGGTACTTGCTCGGGTTTGTGTGCGCTTGCTCTCTTCCGAACAAATCTCCGACTCTCGCCACGAGCGATGTGCGTCAGATCCAAGACGAGGCGGGGCGAACGCTACATTTACCACCCAGGGTAGAACGGTTCATCTCGCTAGCTCCAAACCTGACTGAAATTGCTTACGCGATCGGCGCAGGCGATCGCCTCGTTGGCAACACGACGTTCTGCGATTACCCGGAAGATGCTAAGAAGGTCGTGAAGGTTGGCGACACCTTGCAACCAAGCATAGAACGGATTCTTGCACTTCGGCCTCAGGTCGTGCTCGTCTCAACCGCGTCACAACTCGAAGCCTTTACAAAACAACTCGATGAGCATGGGATTGGTGTTTACGTGACTGATCCTCACGATCTTGAAGGCGTCTTTCGTTCAATCGAAGGTCTCGGTGCGGTTTTGAACCAATCCGAGCGAGCCAATCAAGTAGTCAAACAATTACGAGAGCGGGCTGCGGCAGTCACAGAGCAAACCAAATCTGCCAGGCCCGTGAGAGTTTTCTATCAACTCTCTGCCCAACCACTCTACACGGCGGGACGAGACTCTTTTGTTACCGATCTAATCCGACGAGCGGGCGGGATGTCTGTGACAGCGGATGTGCCTGAAGCCTGGCCGCTCTACAGTCAGGAGTCGGCCGTGGCGGCCCGTCCTGAAGCAATCGTCCTGCCCACCGGAGGTTCCATGGGCGCGGCGAACGCAGACGTTGCGGAGAGCTTGAAGCGCTCACCGGCAGTGCTGGCCGGGAAGGTCTACAAGATCAATGGTGACTTGCTTGTCAGACCTGGACCTCGTGCGGTCGACGGTTTGGAGGAGCTGGCTCGAGCTTTGCACCCGGAAGTGTTTAATCGATGATGGCAAGTACAGAAACCATTTCAGATCGCGCTGCGATTCATAGTCTTCATACAGGAAGGGCGACCCTGCGTAAGACAGTGATCGCGTGCTGCGTGCTGTTGGTTTCTTTGATCGTTGCACTCCTGTTGACGTCGCTGCTGGGTAGCGAACGACTTCCTCCGCGCGCCGCTATGTGCGCAGTCCTTTCATTTGGACAATCCTCGTGCGGATTGACCTCAGACCAGCAAACGATTCTCTTTCAAATCCGCTTGCCCAGGCTGTTTCTGGCCGCGGCCGTAGGTGCCTCGCTCGCCGCTGCCGGCACTGGTTACCAGGCGTTGCTGCGCAATCCTCTGGCCGAGCCATACTTGCTTGGGATCTCCAACGGCGCCGCAGTGGGCACGATGATCGCGCTAGTGTTTTTTGGCTCTTACGAGTGGAGCCGCCCACTGATGGCTTTCGCCGGAGCACTGTTTTCCACCTTGCTGGTTTACCAGTTAGCGCGCGGTCGCGCAGGCACAACGCCCGATCGACTGATTCTGGCTGGTGTGATCGTAACGACATTTCTGTCGTCGGCGATCGTGTTTGTTACGACTCTGATGGACGCGACGAGAATCAGGTCGTTTACGTTTTGGCTCCTCGGAGACCTTTCGGGCACAACGACGAGTCTGCTTGCGATCGCCATCGTAGTGACAGTCTGCGGCACTGCGGCTCTGGCATGGCACGCAAGGTCTCTCAATTTACTGATGCTGGGAGAGCGAGACGCCTTCGATCTGGGCGTCGAAGTGAGTCGGGTGCGGGTAATTGTCTTCCTGGCGGCAAGTTTATTAGTTGGGAGTTCGGTGGCGGCGAGTGGATCGGTGGGTTACGTGGGGTTGGTGGTGCCACATCTCGTCCGGCTTTCGCTCGGAAGTGATAATCGCATCACCGTGCCGGCAGCGGCGCTTTCGGGCGCGCTGTTCGTCGTGATTGCCGACACTCTGGCGAGAACGATCATCGCTCCGAGAGAGTTGCCGGTGGGAGCGATTACGGCTCTGATAGGCGCACCGCTGTTTGTTTATTTGCTAAAGAGACGCGGCTAACCAGGCGACTATGATTTTTCAGTCTGTTGTTTCGATCGGGATTTAGGTGACGAGCAACCCTTTGGAGTGCGCTGACCTTGCAACCACCCCAGCCGGGTTGCCCGGCTGGGGACCCCGGTGTCAGCGCTTTGTCCTTACGCGACCTGTCGCGGCTACCGTGGGTTGCATTCTTGCGAAACAACGGCGTCAAGCCGCCTCGGACCAAAGCGGCGACCAGGCGCCGCACTCCAAAGGGTTGCGCTGCTCCGTTACGATCGGCGCTGACGTCGCCCATCGACAAACTGAAGTGTGTCGAACAAAACAATGCTTGAAGCGCACGCAATCACAATCAGATACGGCAGCCGGCTGGCGGTGGCAAACGTATCTCTGAAACTGGCGCCTGGGGAAATAGTCGCCGTTCTCGGGCCGAACGGAGCCGGGAAGTCAACCTTATTGCGCGCACTTAACGGCGGACTATCCACCAATTCCGGAGATGTGCTTCTCAATGGTCGTCCGTTGCGGCAGCACACTCGCCGCACGATTGGAAGAAACATCGCCGTGGTGGCACAGGAAGCAGACGTGCGCTTTCCCGTCACGGTTTTGGAATTCGTTCTCGGCGGGCGTTTCTCGTCGGCGAGTACAGGTTCCTGGGGCTGGGAAACGGAACACGACATCACTGTCGCTAAATCTGTTCTCGACGAAACGGAACTTGGGGACCTTAGCCAGCGACCAATGAACGAATTATCAGGAGGAGAACGGCAGCGCGCAGTCCTGGCGAGGGCTTTGGCCACTGAAGCCAAAACACTGCTGCTCGACGAGCCAACAGCCAACCTGGATCTTGCTCACCAGGTGGCCATCCTGGCGTTAGTTCGTCGTCGATGTGATTTGAGCGACGTTGCAGCGATTGTCATTACGCATGACGTGAATCTGGCGGCTCAATTTGCAGATCGTGTGTTGCTAATGAAGGATGGAACTGCTGCTGCTTTAGGACGACCTGAAGAAGTGCTTACTCCCGAGCTTCTGGGAAATGTGTTCGGCGTACGAATCCTGGTTGATAAACATCCGGTGACGGGCGTGCCGCGAATCACGCCGGTACATGGGTAGCACACGCTTTAGCCTGTCCGCGGAGTATCCAACTAAGCGCGTAAGAAAATATAGAGTGCTGGGAACATCCAAACCAGGTACGTTCGGTTTGTAGCTTGAAACACAGGCTAAAGCCTGTGCTACTTAGGTCGGTGCACGAGGTGCGCCGGTCATCTTTAACCTGGAGTGAAGAGACGGGGAAGGCGGTGAGAATCCGCCACTGCCCGCGCAACTGTAAACGGCGACACCCGCATGCGATGGCCACTGGGAAATTCCTGGGAAGGTGCATGCGAACTGAACAGCGAGATTGGCTGTCAACGCCGTTAGTCAGGAGACCTGCACTTTGCTCCCATCAGCTCGCACTGCGTCGGGCAGGAGAAGCTAACATGAGAACCAAGACAACATCGAACTACGCGAGTGTTATCGCAATGCTCGCTCTGCTTTTTACACTCAGCCCCAACTCATCTGCGCAATCAGGCGGCACGATCAAAGGCCGGGTCCTTGACGAACGAGGCTCAGCCGTTTCCGACGCCGAAGTTCGGCTGAATTCCCGAGATGGCGTGCGACTCCTTGCTAAAACCGATCAAACCGGGACATATCAGTTCACCGGGCTTGGTCCAGGTACCTACATCCTCGAAGTCAAATCGCAGGGATTTGCTGCGTCAGCGTCGGATGACGTTCGTATCGAGAGAGCACAATCAACAACTCTGGATTTTCATCTTCCAGTTGCCTCGATTAATGAAAATGTCGTCATCGTCTCTGTCGGCACACCGCAACGGACAGACGAAGTCTCCAAGGCGGTGACGATTGTTGAAAACAAGGAGCTTGAGGCCAGGCGCGAGTTTTTGTTGGCTGAGGCACTTCGGGGAACGCCAGGTCTGCGGGTCCAGCAGCAAGGTTCGCCGGGAGCATTAACGTCTTTGCGATTTCGAGGTCAGCGTAACTTTGACACGGCAGTCCTTCTTGATGGACTTCGAGTTCGAGATTCGGCAGACATCAACGGTTCAGCGTTTCCTTTCATTCCCGATTTGACCGCGGATGACCTGGATCGCGTTGAGATACTGCGAGGTTCAGGCTCTTCCATCTATGGAACGAACGCAATCGGTGGCGCAGTGAATCTCGTACCACGCGCGGGCGCTGGAACACCGAGCTTTGATGTCGGATTTGAAGGCGGCGGTCTCGCCCTGGTTCGAGAACGTTTGCGCGGCTCAGGCGGACTGGGACGCCGTGCGGGGTTCAGCTTTGGAGTGTCTCGGCTCGATGTTAGGCGGGGTGTCGACGGCAACGATCAGTATGGGAACACCGCAGGTTCTGGCCGGTTTCAGTTTGACGTGACGCCGGCCATCACACTATCCGCAACCTTTTACGGGACGACGTCGAACGCCAGGATCAATGACAGTCCCAAACCGCTGCCTGCAGCTTTTGGCACCGCCGAACCGTTTCCGCGCGCGATTGAAGGGGTTACATTCCATCCTGACTTTGACAATCCCGATCAGGGCCGCCGCAATGCGATCCTGGTTGGTGCCGGACGGCTTACGCACCGCCTCAACGAGACCATTTCATACACCATTGCCTATCAAAAAGTTTCGACACGGCGGCGAAATTACAATGGACCCTTATTCGACCCTCGCTTCGCGTTCCTGCTCCCGTTTGGCGAGTTCGAATTCATTAGCATAAACAACGGTGGTACCGACACATTGGATGCCCGTCTTAACTTTCAACTGGGCGCGTCGAATCTGGTTACGTTCGGATTCGAGTTTGAACACGAAACACTTTTCCAGCGGTTCATGTCGGCCTTCGGAGCGCCCGACGGGACAACAGATCGTCAGCGCACATTCGCTTTCTTTGGACAGGACCAGCTTTTTCTGCTTGACGGCAGGCTCCAGTTCTCAGCCGCTGCACGTTCGCAGATTTACAGAATTCGAGCGGCTGACCGGCCTGGTTTTTTGAGCGACATCACCGCGAAACATTCTCTGACCGGAGACGGAGCGGTTAGCTACTTCATGCGTTCTACTGGAACAAAGTTACGGGCGCACGTTGGCAATGGCTTTAGAGCCGCGTCATTGTTCGAAAGATTTGGGGAGGGCACCTTTCAGGGCCTTCCAACCAGGTTTGGCGATCCAACTTTGCGCGCGGAACAATCGATTGCCGTTGACGCCGGCATCGATCAGCGAGTGGCGAACAACAAACTGCTTCTTGGGCTCACATACTTCTATACACGTCTGCAGCGAGTCATCGACTTTAAGAGTTTTCGCAGTTTCTTCAATCCAACAGGCGATCCTGATCCGTTGGACCTGGGAAGATCGGGCGGCTTTGTGAATTTTCCGGGTGGCATTTCGCGAGGGATTGAGACCTATGGCGAAGCCTCGCCGTTTCGAGGCACAGCGATTCGCGGGTCATACACCTATACCAATTCAGATCGAGTTGTGCCTACCGGGGGGATAAGATCACAGTTTGTGACGCCCACCCACTTGTTTGGCCTGTGGGTCACCCAACGCTATCGGGCAATTCTGGCAAGTCTGGCGGTCAATCACACAGGGGAGTACATCGCTCCTGTTTTCCCGGCTGAGTTCACTTTCGACGGTTACACGAAGGTGGATTTCTTTGTTAGTTACGAAAGATCGCTGAGCGATCGACTGGTAATGACGTTCTTTGCCGGTGGGGACAATGTTCTAGATCAAAAGTACTTTGAGAATGGATTCCGAGCGCCTGGGGCGATTGGCAGGGCAGGAATCAGGTTTCGATTTTAGTTGAAAATCTAACCGTCAAAAGTAGTAGTCTGTGCACTATGACCGCACAACGGATCGTTTCATTTCTTCCTTCCGCAACGGAGATAGCGTGTGCATTGGGGCTGTCTGACCAACTCGTCGGCATTACCCACGAATGTGACTACCCAGCAGATGTTCGCGGAAAGCCGATCGTCGTCCGCAATGCGCTGCCGATCGAAGAGATGAGTCAACCTGAGGTCGACGCTGCCGTAAGGCAAAGGCTTCATGACGGACTCAGTCTATACCAGGTAGACGAAGAACTGCTTCGCGAACTCGCGCCTGACTTAATTCTCACGCAGGATCTCTGTCAGGTTTGTGCACCATCCGGAAACGAAGTTTCGCAAGCGTTGAATTTGCTTCCGCGCAAGCCAGAAATACTGTGGTTGACGCCAAAGTCACTTGATGAGGTTATAGCCAACGTTCGTGATCTTGGTGCAGCAACTGATCGCTCTGTGGAAGCGGAACGATTGATCTCTGAGGGCCGTGAGCGGTTGGAGAAGATTGAAGCTGTGACGCGGAAGGTAGCGAACCGACCTCGCGTGTTCTGCATGGAATGGCTCGATCCGGTTTACTGCGGCGGTCACTGGGTTCCGGAGATGGTGAAGATCGCCGGCGGCATAGATGAACTCGCGCGCGAACGAGAGGACTCGGTTCGTATCGAATGGGGCGACGTCCTGAAGTGGCAGCCGGAAGTTCTGATCGTTACACCGTGTGGGTACGACTTAGCGCGCGTCGTAGAGGAATCTCAAAAGCTTCCAACCTATCCAGGTTGGTCAAATCTTCCAGCCGTCCAGAATGGACGCGTCTATGCTGTTGATGCCAATTCCTATTTTGCTCGTCCGGGCCCCCGGGTGGTGGATGGCACGGAGCTGCTGGCACATCTAATTCATCCCGAGCTGTTTGAGTGGAATGGACCCGAAACAGCGTATTGTAGGCTATGAAATCCGCAACGAACAGAAGCGTGTCGGACAACGAGTGTCGGACGAACAACGCCTCAACTCTTTCGGATACACACCTGGGCTTGAAATTTGTCGGGAGTCAACGACAAGCTGAAGCATGTCGGACATAAAAGATTCAGGTTGCAAGGTTAACGAGTTCGTGGACGCAAGCGCGTCACTTATCGAACTCGTCCTTGCAACCTGAAATTGTCAACACGCCTGAAGCGCGTCGCTAAGGTTTTTTGGTAAACAGCCCGCCCGCCAGGAAGATGGCGCCGAGTAGCAGATGGATCCCATGGTCAGCCATTCCGAGTACCAATGGACCCACGTGCCACATGCGGTTATCTGCCGCATCGCCCATTACCATCCCGAGCAGTCCCAGAGCTAAATAGACAATTCCAAAAATCAGGCAAAATCCCCGAGCGCCGGACAACGACCCGGCAAAGCCAAAGTACAGAGCTATTACGCCAGAGACGATGTGAACCACGTTATGCGGCGGTGTCAAATGGGCGCCCAGCAGCGTTGGTGCAGCGAAACCCGCCACTCCGACAAGCAGGAAAACAACTCCTAAAATCTTGCACACAGTCTTTGCCATGATTTGTGTCTTCTCTCCTCTTTGAAAGTTGCCAAACTGAGCTGCCGCTTCCCAAAAAAGGGAACGGCGCTGGGCGCATTCCCGATTGCATACTTCGTCGCGAGGTAGGAGCTTGTCTAATCGACTGTATATCAAACGCCCCGCCTGATTGCAAAGATTTTTTCGCCTGTCGGGCTCATTAGGGGTAAACCGTTATTGCTTATTCTGAGGCAGTGCTATACTGGCCGCCAAAATCACCCCCATTACGTGCGGAAATAGGGCAGGTCTTAAGGAGGTTTCCCAGTGAGAAGCTTTAAGAGACTGATTGTTCTTACCAGACGGCCTTTGTCTGCGGTCGGTCTGTTGCTGGTTCTGGTTGCCACCACCAACGCATACTCGATTGTCATGAAGGGCGGCAAACGGGTTGAAATTCCCGCGCAGTTCACCGTCACCAGCACAACGTTAACCTATGAGAGAGCGCCGGGCTTTCTGATCACCTTGCAAATGGCGGCCATCGACATTTCGGCGACGGAGCTCGCCAACAATGAAGCACCTGGCAGTCTCATGCGACGAGCCGTTGAACAAATTCAGGCCGCGCCGGAATCAAACGTAAGCTACGTGTCAAAAGCTGCACGTTCAATCACCAACCGCGACCTTGAATCCTTTCAACGGGTGCGGCTCGACAGCGAACAGGCCTACGAGCAAAGACTCAGAGCTCAGGGTCTTCCACCGCTGGCTGTAATACGCGCCGAGGCCGCGGCCAAATCTGATCGTTTCTGGGAAGAAATGGTGCAGAAGCGCGCAGAGGCAGAAGAAGCCGAAGAAGCTAATCAAAAGGCCTTCGAGCTTCAGGCTCAAATCTCAGCCTTAACGGCGCAGTTGAATGCACTGCAAAGCCGCGGCAATGAGATTCCGTATACTGAGTCGCCTTTCCCAGTCTACGACGAGAATCCATTATTCGGCTCGTACGGCTCATATGACCCATATAATCCATATGGCTCATACAATCGATTCGGTTACCATCGCTCTTTAGGACGCTCCAGAGTCAACCCGAATATTTGGGCAGTACCCCCAGGCGTACCGATTGGTGGAGCCTTTGGGACTTCTACAGTACCAGCGTGGCCCTCAACGCAATTTCGACGACTCCGGCCAAACGCTGTCTTCGGACGTGGCACGCAGGTCAACCGTCGAGGAGGTTGGGGTGGTAGATCGAACGGAGGGCGGCGACATCGTTAACCGAAGGAAGTCGGCTTTCTAAAACTGCCTACCTTAATAAGATCCAAACCTAACAGCGAGTTAGTTGTCCGCCGTTGTGTGGACTTGTGTGCGCACAGGTTTGCCTCGGCAACGGATAATTGAAATACTAACAATCACCAATGGCAAACTACTGGGAAACAATCATTGGGTTGGAGATTCATGCTCAACTCAGTACTGATTCGAAGATCTTCTGCGGATGTTCTACTCGTTTCGGAGACGCGCCGAACGAGAATACGTGTCCGGTTTGTTTAGGTCTGCCCGGCGCGCTTCCGGTTTTGAATCGACGCGTAGTTGAACTGGGGGCCCGCGCTGCATTGGCCCTCGGCCTCCACATTAATCAACGATCGATCTTTTCTCGCAAAAACTATTTCTATCCAGATCTGCCCAAGGGTTACCAAATCTCTCAATACGATCAGCCGTTTTCGGCAAACGGTGAGCTGGAAATCATGACCGCCGAGCGAGACGATTCCGGACATCCCACCGAATGGCGTCCGAAAAAGATCTCAATCACTCGTCTACACCTTGAGGAAGATGCAGGCAAGAACGTCCATGAGGGATTGCCTGACGTGGTTCGTTTCTCCTATGTGGATCTCAATCGCGCGGGCACGCCGTTGGCGGAAATCGTCACCGAACCTGAGTTCCGTTCGTCCTGGGAAGCCTACGATTACGTCAACCACGTTCGTCGCGCTTTGCAGTGGGTGGGCGCATCGGAAGCCGACATGGAGAAGGGCAACCTGCGTTGCGAGGCAAATGTTTCGGTCCGACGTATTGGCGACGTGAAGTTCGGAACCAAGACGGAATTGAAGAACTTGAACTCGGTCCGCTTTATGCAACGGGCAATCGAGTATGAGGTGGATCGCCAGATCAATGTGCTCGAGTCGGGTGGCCGTTTGGTGCAGGAAACACGGCTCTGGGACGACCGTTTGATGGAAACTCGACCGATGAGATCCAAGGAAGAGGCTCACGACTACCGTTATTTTCCTGAGCCAGACCTTCCGCCGCTGGTGGTGTCAGAGGAGTTTGTCGAGCGAATTCGCGCCGAGATGCCGGAGTTGCCTGAAGCTCGTCGCAAGAGATTCATGGAACAGTATGGCTTGTCGTTCAGCGATGCATCGCAGCTCACTTCGGAGCGCTCTCTGGCTGACTACTATGAAGCGGCCGTGGGAGTTTCCAGCAACGCGCGCGGCACAGCAAATTGGTTGAGGTCTGAGCTTCTACGAGAACTCGAAGCTGCGGAGTTGCTGGCGGCAGCCTCGCCGATCCCGCCTGCCGAATTGGGCGACCTGGTGCGCATGATTGATGAAGAGAAGATTAGCGGCAAACAGGGGAAGGACGTTTTGATCGAAATGTTCAAGACTGGGAAGGGAGCCGCTGCGATTGTCGAGGAACAAGGACTCGTTCAGGTGAGCGATACGGGTGAAATCGATCGAATCATCGATGAAGTGCTCGCGGCAAATCCGCAGCAAGTGGCTGGCTATCGAGCCGGTAAGGAAACATTGTTCGGCTTCTTCGTGGGGCAAGTTATGAAGGCTTCGAAAGGAAAAGCAAACCCGAAAGTCGTAAACGAGCGATTGAAAGAGAAGTTGAAAGGCTGAAGAAGAAACTGTAGGGGCGGAGCTCACGTGTCCGCGCCTTGCTTTGTAAGAAAGCTTATCCTCAAGATCGGGGTTCCGCCCCTACAATTTGAATGGATCTAGAGAACAAAACTGCAATCGTCACGGGCGGCACGAGAGGGATCGGCCGCCGCATTGCCGAAGCCCTTGCCAGCAACGAGGTAAACGTCTGTATCAGCGCTCGCAAGCGAAGTGAAATAGACGAGACTGTCGACGCTCTGGCTAGCCTTGGTAAAGGCCGCATCACTGGGATTGTTTGCGACGTTCGCGATCATTCGCAAATAAAAGCGATGTTCGAGCGGACATTAACGGAGTTTGGCGGGCTTGACATACTCATCAACAACGCGGGCATCGGGGTTTTTGGCTTAGTCGAAGAAATGAAGCCGGAAGACTTCCGAGACGTTCTGGAGACGAATCTCTTCAGCGTGTATTACTGTTGCCATGAGGCCATTCCTCTGATGAAGCAGCGCGGCGGTGGATACATTATCAACATCTCTTCGTTGGCCGGCGCCCATCCCCATCCGAAAATGGCGGCATACAACGCTTCTAAGTTCGGTCTGAATGGTTTCAGCGAGGCCTTGATGCAAGAGGTGCGGCACGATGGGATTAAGGTCAGCTACATCATGCCCGGATCCGTGAATACGGAATTTGGCGGAGATACTCCTGGTGAAGACAAGAGCTGGCAGCTACTGCCAGATGACATTGCGCTCGTGGTCCTGGATCTCCTTGAGCATCACGAGCGGAGTCTCCCGAGCCGCGTGGAGATTAGGCCCAGCAAGCCGCCGAAAAAATAAGGCGGCAAATCGTTTGTTGAGATGCTTGCAAACCAGCTAATAATCGGAGTTTTTGGGGCCGCGTCGCTGATCTGCTTAACATACTGCCCAATCAGCCTGGCCTCCCCGCGAATCCAGGACCCTGCTGGTAGTGAATTGGTCGAGGCAACAAGACTCACGGCTTCCGTGGTCGAACTATTTCGCCAGGGCCAATACGAGAAGGCGCTTCCGTTGGCAAAGCGCGCCCTCGAGATTCGAGAGAAGGCACACGGCGACGACGATGAGCGATTACGAACGGTCCGTATGAACCTGGCCGAGGTGTATATAGCCCTGCGAAGACTTGATGATGCAAAAGGTCTGGTTGAGCGGGTCATAAAGTCGTATGACCAATCAGCGCAAACGCAACCCCAGATGGCTGAAACCCTCGAGCGAATGGCCTCAATTCAAATCGGGCTGGGATATCGCGGTAGAGCTGAAGAACTCTACGAGCGTGCAATAGAAATTAATGAAAAAGCATTCGGGATCGAACATCGAAAAGTCGGGGCCTCGCTTTTCAAACTCGCTGAGTTCTACCAGTTTACCGGCGCCTTTCAGAAGGCAGAGCCTTTGTACCGACGGGTGGTCTTGATTCGAGAAAAGACATCGTCGCCCAAGGAAGCTGAAGAGCTCTGGGAGGCGCGTGACCGATTAGCTTGTGTTCTGCATAAGCTAAACAGAAAAGATGAAGCTCTCAAAGTGGAAGATCTACCTAATGTCATACCTACGTATGGGCCCTTTGAGGACAGTGCCATTGCTGGTGGAGTTTTGAATGGAAAGGCTGTCAGCATGCCCAGGCCCTCCTATCCCGTGGAGGCTAGATCGGCGCAAGATTCGGGCACCGTTGTCGTGCGGGTGGTTATCAATGAAGTCGGCACGGTTATAAGGGCCTGTGCCATCAAGGGGCCAACCACCCTTTTGAGAGCATCTGAAGGTGCCGCCTACAAAGCCACGTTCACACCGACGCTGCTTAGCGGGAAGCCTGTGAAGGTCGCCGGAGTAATAACTTATAGGTTTGTGATCCGCTGAAACAGAATGCGAGCTGTCGTCCAGCGCGTGACGCGAGCACGCGTCAGAATCGAAGGTGAAATTGTCGGCGAGATCGGAAATGGTCTCGTCGTTTTGCTTGGCGTAGCCACCGACGATTCTGAAAAAGATGCCGAGTATCTCGCAAAAAAGGTTGCCGCGCTTCGTATCTTCGACGATGAGAATGGCCGCATGGACTTGTCGGTGCGCGACATTGGCGGAGGCCTGCTGGTTGTTTCCCAGTTCACCTTGTACGGAGATGTGAGGCGCGGACTCCGCCCTTCGTGGGTGGAGGCTGCCGGCACGGAAGTGGCCGAACCACTCTACAATTTCTTTGTGACGCAAGCCCGGAGACAAATCAAACAGGTGGCCACCGGCAGCTTTAGAAAAATGATGCAAGTTGAGCTGACAAATGACGGCCCGGTAACCATTCTTCTTGATAGTCGTAAGAGTTTTTGAACACCACCGGAGGTTATGAATCGTTGATGGCAAGTTCGTTAAAGATCCCTTCTGCTCTTCTGTTGGTCCTGCTGGTTTTGGCGGGATTTGTAGTTGGCTGTGGCGAGAAAAAAACCGGAGTACGGGATCTTGACGCTGTAGACCCTACGGTGGACACCGACATCAAGACTGGCGTGAAGCCCCAACCTGATAACCAAGTGGCCGTCATTGAAACCGAATATGGAAACCTGGTGCTGGAGCTTTATCCAAACATTGCGCTCCACATGGTCGAGCGCTTCAAGAGGTTGGTGCAGGAGAAGTTTTACGATGGAACAACCTTTCACCGGATAGAACTCGAAGGCGGTTTGATACAAGGCGGCGACCCGCTGTCAAAGGACAACGATCCGGACAACGATGGTCAGGGAAACTCACCTTATCCAAATCTGACTGCTGAGTTCAGCGACATCCCCTTTCAGCGCGGAACCGTGGGTGCCGCACGATGGGGAGGTGGTGATAAGCCGGGCCTTACTGAAGCAGCAGCGCGAGACACGGGTAATTGTCAGTTCTTTATTACGTTGAAGGACATGCCGGCATTGGACGAAGACTACACCGTTTTTGGAAAGGTCATCCAAGGCATCAACAACGCGGATATCATTGCAGGGGCTCCGGTAGAGGAGGGAACTAACCGACCGGCTGACAAAATCGCCATTAAGAACATTACATTGCAACCGCGAGCGCAGTTTGTCAGCGGACAGTCGCACTAAATCGAGTCGTCATTCGCCTTCGAACGTTGGTCCAGCTCAAATCGATCACGGTCGCGACGCTCGATCTTGTCAATAAACTCGAGCTCTTCGTTATCTTCAAAACTCACACCCAAAGCCTCGGCGTTTACTTCGACGTTCGACTGGTCAGGCGTGGGATTGTCGCCGGCCACGGTCTCAGATCCGCTTTCATTCACATCTTCCCAATTGGCATCAAAGTCACCACCCGCGTCCTTGGGTGAGGCCGCAGTGTTGTTTCGCAGTCTGTGCGCGAGCAATTCCGGATCTTTCGGCGCCCGAGAAATCTCTTCCTCCATAAACTCTTCAATTTCTGGATCAGGCACGAAATCTGGGTCGTTGCTCAAGTACTCGAAGTCTGCGGCAGGCTTTCTGGTCATATGAGTCTCCTGAAGTCCATCCTGTATCAACTTTGCGGAAGCAACTTCTCGGCTGAGGAATCCATTAACGGTCCTCGTCCGTGAAGATCGGGATTGATTTCGGGGGGAGTTCTGGGGACGAACTATAACAAACGTATAGTTGCCCGGCAACAAATGTCCGATAACGTTAGTCTGTCGTGACGTTGACGACACTTGCGCGGTAAATCGAGGACGCGAGTCAAACAGGTCAGTACCACCACGCGGTAGCGGGTGGGTCTCAACATTGCCAATTGTCAATTGTCGATTGCCAATTGGGCTTTTCGCGGGCGGTCAATTGACAATTGGCATTTGGCAATCGGCAATGCCACAACCCACCCGCTACCGCGTGGTGGTACTGACCTGTTTGACTCGCGTCCACCGATTTACTATCCGGGCCGTGGGACACAACTAAAAATTGCGCACTGATTCAGTTTGAGCAAAGTCAACCACTAACAAAAATTAGCGTTGCTTGACGATTGGGCAGTGGCACTTTACACTCAACTTTGACACACAAATACCTGAATTTCGTCTTGCTGGACCGTCATGATGCACCCTGTTTGAGGGAGCTTCATCGAGCCACTGCCTTAGAATACGATGCCAAATAGTCCCTTTAACTCCCTGCAAACTTTCAGTCCCGGCCCAGGATTATCAGCAAAGTTTTATTCCCTACTACAACTCGAAAAGGAGAACGTCGCCGAAGTATCTAAGCTCCCGGTGAGCATTCGAATTGTGCTCGAATCAGTTCTGCGTAATGTCGACGGAACCAAGATCACCGAGGACGATGTCAGGACCCTCGCCAACTGGCAACCAAATGCGAGGCGCACAGAGGAGGTTCCGTTTGTCGTTGCTCGCGTGCTACTACAGGATTTCACTGGCGTTCCCCTCCTCGTTGACCTCGCGGCCATGCGATCCGCTGTGGCCCGTATGAAAAAGAATCCGGAGATTATCGAACCCCTCGTGCCTGTTGATCTGGTCATCGACCACTCCATTCAGGTCGATCTCGCCAGTACCAAGGACGCGTTTGAGAGGAATATGCAGATGGAATTCAAGCGGAACAATTCCCGCTATCAATTCCTGAAATGGGGAACACAGGGCTTTGATGGTTTTAAGGTCATTCCTCCAGGCATCGGAATCTGCCATCAGGTTAACCTTGAATATCTCGCGAAGAATGTTTGGGAGAAGAATGGTGTTTATTTTCCCGACTCGCTTGTGGGTACTGATTCGCACACGACCATGATCAACGGTCTGGGTATTGTTGCCTGGGGTGTGGGCGGCATCGAAGCCGAGGCCGCAATGCTGGGCCAGCCAGTTTACTTCCTAACGCCAGATGTCGTCGGTGTGCACTTGAGCGGTAGTTTGCGCGAAGGAGTTACCGCTACTGATCTGGTGCTGCGCGTGACTGAGATGTTGCGGCAGGCGAAAGTAGTAGGAAAATTCGTGGAGTTCCACGGCGATGGTGCAGCCAGTTTGTCGGTGACTGACCGGGCCACGATTGCGAACATGGCGCCGGAATATGGAGCGACGATGGGGTTCTTCCCAATCGACGAACAGACTTGCCGGTACCTGGAAGCGACCGGTCGCGCAAAAGAGCATGTGGACGCAGTCCGAATCTACTACACCGCGCAAGGCATGTTTGGGATTCCGCGGAAGGGCGAATGTAACTACAGCCAGGTTCTTGATCTCGATCTTGCGACAATTCAACCAAGTGTGGCTGGTCCAAAACGCCCACAGGACAGAATTGAACTGCCGAATGTGAAGGCGCAGTTTATTAGTCTGTTGCAGAAACCGGTTGCTGAAGGCGGCTACGGAAAGACCGCCGAGGAAGTTGGCTCGCGCTTTTTCACCAAGGTGGGCCTGGCAAGTGTTGCCCGCGCTGCGATTGCCGGCGGCGGCAAACAGGAACCTCGGGCCTTGCCCGTAGTGGTCGGAGGACGTGATCAAACTGCGATGAACACGAGTGCCTGGACCGAAACCGAAATGGTGAACAACCGTCCGACGCCGGATCGATTGGAACACGTAACTCCGGAGGAATTCCCATCTGCTGATATCGAGTTGGGTCATGGCGACGTGCTGATCGCCGCTATTACCTCTTGCACGAACACTTCGAATCCCAGTGTGATGATCGGTGCCGGCTTGCTTGCTAAAAAAGCCGTCGAACGCGGCTTGAGTGTCGGAGTTGCGGTCAAGAATTCGCTTGCTCCGGGATCGCGTATCGTAACCGAATACTTGCGAGAGACCGGATTGCAGCCTTATTTGGATCAACTCGGCTTCAATCTCGTGGGTTACGGTTGCACCACCTGCATCGGAAATTCCGGTCCGCTTGACCCGGCGATTGAAGATGTCGTAACGGAGCACGACCTGATTGCTGCCAGTGTCCTTTCAGGCAATCGCAACTTTGAGGCGCGTGTTCATCAAAGCATCAAGGCAAATTTTCTGATGAGCCCGCCGTTGGTCGTTGCCTTCGCGATTGCCGGACGAATCGATATCGATCTCTCCACAGAACCGCTCGGATCAGACAAGGACGGCAAACCAGTTTATTTGCGCGATATCTGGCCTAGCCTCGAGGAAGTAGGAACGCTTTTGTACTCCGCATTTGACCCCGAAAAATACCGCAAGCTTTATAGCGACTTTGCCGACCAAAATCCGCTCTGGAATGAGATTCCAACGACCACCGGTAGCGTCTACGACTGGGATGAACAGTCGACTTACATCCAGGATCCGCCTTACTTTAAAGACTTCAGTAATGAACTTGGCGAGTGGGAGAACATTCACGATGCGCGGCCGCTGGCGATCTTTGCCGACTCGGTGACCACAGACCACATCAGTCCGGCCGGGGCGATCAAGCCATCCTCGCCGGCTGGGGTTTATCTCCTGTCAAAGGGAGTGACGATCGAGGACTTCAACAGTTATGGCGCTCGCCGAGGCAACCACGAAGTCATGGTCAGAGGAACGTTCGCAAACGTGCGCATCAAGAATCAAATGGTCCCAGGTGTCGAAGGCGGTGTGACAGTCCATCACCCAAGCGGTGAGCGCATGAGCATCTACGACGCCGCCATGGAGTACCAGGAGGAAGGAGTTCCGTTGTTAGTGATTGCTGGTCAGGAATATGGCACCGGCAGCTCGCGCGACTGGGCGGCGAAGGGAACTCGTTTGCTGGGTGTGAAAGCGGTCGTTGCCCAAAGCTTCGAACGAATTCATCGAAGTAACCTGGTTGGCATGGGAGTGTTGCCGTGTCAATTCAAAGAAGGTGTCAGTGCGCGATCGCTCGCGTTGGACGGAACGGAAGTGTTTGACCTGGTGGGCCTGGGAAACGGTGTGACCCCCCTTCAGGATGTTACCTTGATAGTGCGGCGAACGAATGGCACGACTGAGGAAGTGCCTGTGACCCTCAGAATCGACACGCCAATCGAAATCGACTATTACCAACACGGTGGGATTCTTCCCTATGTGTTGCGACAGCTCTTAGCGGGAACGACAGGGTTTTAGAGAGTTCATGTCCGACACACTTCAGTTTGTCGTGGCTTCGGTGGCACCAACCTCCTCAACGGAGTTTGATTCGCCGCCCATATCACTTGTTTCTTAACCATTACTTAAACGAACACGGAGCACTAATGTCATCTGTACAACCAGCCGAAGCAAATACATCACGCAAGTATCAACTCTTCATCGATGGCCAATGGGTCGACGCCGATTCCGGCAAGACCTTCACCACTCCCAATCCGGCCACGGGCGAAACCTTTGCTGAAATTGCAGAAGCGGACAAAGCCGACATCGACAAAGCGGTAGCCGCGGCCAGGCGTGCTCTGGAGGGCAAGTGGTCGAAAATGAGTGCGCGAGACCGCGGCCGGGCTTTGTACAAGCTGGCGCAGTTAATCGAGGAGCGCGCAGCGGAGTTGGCCGAACTCGAAACCGCGGACAACGGTAAGCCGATCCGTGAGTCACTCTATGTTGACCTTCCTCAGGTGGCGGAAAACTTCGAGTACTTTGCCGGTTGGGCCACCAAGATTGAAGGCGAAACGATTCCGGTACCCGGAAAGATGTTCAATTACACGCTGCGAGAGCCAGTCGGAGTTTGCGGACAAATCATTCCGTGGAATTTCCCGTTGTTGATGGCCGCCTGGAAACTGGCGCCGGCGTTGGCCGCCGGGAACACAGTCGTGCTTAAACCGGCTGAACAAACGCCGGTGACAGCGATGGAGTTGGGTAAGTTGATCCAGGAGGCGGGTTTTCCAGACGGCGTTGTGAACATCGTGCCCGGTTTTGGAGAAACTGCGGGCGCTGCGCTGGCTGGACATCCCGGCATCGACAAGGTCGCCTTCACCGGGTCTACCGAGGTCGGCAAGCTGATCGCCAAAGCCGCTGCAAACAATCTCACCAAAGTTTCGCTGGAGCTGGGAGGTAAAGCACCGAACATAATCTTTGCGGATGCCGACATGGAGCAGGCCGTGAATGGTGCGTTAATGAGTATCTTCTTTAATCAAGGCCAGGTTTGCTGTGCCGGGTCGCGACTTTTTGTGGAAGAGAGCGTCAAGGATGAGTTCCTCGAAAAGTTTAAAGAAAGAGCGCAAAGGGTAAATGTCGGCGATCCCATGGACAAGGCGACCCAGATGGGACCGCAAGTCTCAGCAGAGCAACTCAATCGCATCAAGAGTTACGTCGACATTGCCCGCGGCGAGGGTGCTACCGTTTTTGCCGGCGGCGAGTCGCCCAAACTTGAAGGCTCTTTTCAAAAGGGTTACTTCTTTCAGCCGACGATATTTTCAGACGTAAAGAACCAGATGCGAGTCGCACAGGAGGAGATCTTTGGACCAGTGGTCTCCGTGATTGCCTTCCAGGACGAAGACGATCTTATCAAGCAGGCGAATGAGACGCTTTACGGGCTCTCCGCGGGAATCTGGACTCGCGACATCGTGCGCGCGCATCGGTTCGCAAAAGAGATAAAAGCCGGAGTGGTGTGGATCAACACCTTCAATATGTTCAATGCGGCTTCTCCCTTCGGCGGCTACAAACAGTCAGGCTACGGTCGGGAAATGGGCAAGCACGCGCTTGAGATGTATACGCAAATCAAGAGCGTTTGGGTGGATTTGTCGGGTAAGCCCATTGGTTGGTTCGGTAAGTAATCCGAGTTTTTGCGTTTTGGCGGAAAACGGTTTTAAAGAAGTAGGCATCTCTACATCGCCGCACCCTCTTTCATTTCGACTCCGTTCGGGAATCGAATGCGGTGCTCTCCCGGAAGTAGATTCAAAAACAAAGGAGACACGTATGCATTTGAAAAAGAAACTGGGCGCGAGTTCGCTGATTCTCATTGGCGCGTTGCTTTTGACCGCTTGCCCCAAGCAGGAGACGATTTCAAGGATCAATGCCGATCCGGGCCGCTATCGAAACAAGGAAGTGGGAATAGTGGGAACTGTTAAGGATAGCTACGGCGTGATGGGCAACGGTGCCTACGAGATCGACGATGGTACCGGTCGTATCTGGGTCGTAACCACGCGTGGTGTCCCGTCTCGCGGTTCGCGGGTTGGAGCGAAAGGAAAGATCTATACGGGCTTCAGCTGGGCCGGTCGAAGCTTCGGCACCGTGCTGGAGGAAACAGACCGTCAGGTGAAAAGCAGATAGCGAGTGTGAGCGACCAGCCGTGGTCGCTGTGGATAACGATGATTGCGAGCGCGCAGACTTCGAGCGAACGATCGCTCATCGATGGCTTCGATCAAGAGTTTGCGCGTTTGCAGGTTTGTTCATGTTCCCTTATCGACGCCACGCCGGCGGAGATGTTGTACGAGAAACCGGCTACTTGTGACAACGAGCTGGTTTCAGGTTCCATTGGCGAGTATGTGATACGAAGCGCCGGAGTCGTGGAACAAACGTTTGGCGGGATAACCACCAATCTGTGGGACGATCCCTTTGAGTGGACGTTACCGGAAACCCTCAATTCTCGTGAGCGAGTTAAAGAATATCTGGCCGAGGTTGAACAAACTCGCCAGAGAGCATTTGTGAGTTTTGACTGCGATCAGAACTTGCTGAAGAAGGTCGCCGCGCCCTCCGGGAACATGCGGCCGCTGGTTAGCTTGCTTTTGGATACCCTGGTGCGCTCGGTTAGCTTTCAGGGACGCGCGGTGGCCCTGGCAGAAATGTTTTCCATCGCACCGTCTGATCGGTTTATCATCTCCAGGTCCGTGAAGTGATTAGATGTGAGGTGAAATCTCCCCACTATGTATTGTCCGCAATGTGGCCAACTTCAAGTTTCGGATAATTTGCGATTCTGCTCCCGCTGCGGTTTCCCGCTCGAAGGCGTGATTTATTTGCTGGGTAGCGGTGGAATGTTGCCGTACTACCAGGGAGATATCGAAAACAAGGGGATGTCGGCAAAAAGAAAAGGTGTGCGCCAGGGCGCCATACTCTTTCTGGCAGGAATTGTTGTCGTTCCGCTTCTGGGAGTGATCAGCAGTTTTATCCACGGTCCTAACATTCTCGACATCCTAATGGGGATGGCTGCCGTCATTTTCTTTCTTGGCGGCATAATGCGTATGCTCTTCGCCGCTATCTTTGAGGAAGGGGCCAAACGGCCCGCTAATGTGATCCCGCCGTACGGCGCTCCGATTCCAGCTCGGCTAAGCACACCCGGCCAGCCTGGTTTACCCCCAGCACCCGCGAATCCCGCCGGCGTCTGGCGGCCTCGCCCTGATACCGGGGAAATTCGTCAACCCTCTAGCGTCACTGAAAACACCACCCGACTCCTGGATAAAGACGAACGCCATAGCCGCTAGTTCCGAAAGATGTCCGAGCTAGCCGATCGTCTATCTCAGCGAATCCGTCGGGAAGGCCCAATCACATTTCACGAGTGGATGAAGGCCGCCCTCTACGATCCACAGCAGGGCTATTACTGTCGACCGGATCGTGAGCGGTGGGGAAGAGCAGGGGACTATCGCACCAGTCCTGAGCGGAGTTTTCTGTTCGCGGCCACGTTGGCGCGTTACTTTGCCCGGCTCTACGAGAAGCTTGGATCGCCACAAACGTGGACCATTGTGGAAGCCGGCGGCGGCGAGGGCCATTTTGCAGAGACGGTTCTTCAAACGCTTAAAAGCTACTTTCCAGCAGTCTTTTCGGTAACTCGCTATCTTTTCGACGAAGCCAGTCCCGATTCCAGCGCGCGAGCGGAAGTGCGACTGGCAGAGTTTAGAAACCAAGTTGAGTTCAAGCGACTTGACGAGTTGGAGCCACTTAATCCGGGCATCGTTTTTTCAAACGAGCTGCTCGACGCGTTTCCAGTTCACCGCGTAACCATGAAAGATGGCCAACTTCAGGAGTTCTACGTCCGGCTGAATAGTGACGGTGGTTTCGATTGGATCACGGGCACTCTGTCAACTGAACGACTGGCGCAACGAGTGGCCGCCTTGCGACCTGGTTTAGGTGACAGGGAGATTGTCGAAGTCAATTTGGATTTAGAGGATTGGTTTAAGATGGTTTCGCAAAGGATTCAACAGGGCTACTTGGTAACCATCGACTATGGAACTGAAGCAAGCGACTCGTTCGGTGCGACCCAACCTCGTCGCGGGACTCTGCGTGCATTTCAGCGTCATCAGTTTGCAGATGATGTCTTGACGCGGCCAGGTGAACAAGACATTACAAGTACAGTTGATTGGAGCCTGGTGAAGGACTTGGGCGCAAAATACGGATTCGAGACCATCGCCTTCGAACGCCAGGACAAGTTTCTGCTGGAAGCAGGACTATTGGATGAGATGGAGTTAAGGGTAAACGAAGCCGATCAAGAATCCGAAAAACAGATCTTGCGGAGCCTTGCTCGAGAAATGATTCTTCCAGGAGGAATGGCAGAAAGCTTTCAGGTGCTGGTTCAGCAGAGAGACTGGTAAACCAGAACCGAAGACGTAGGTAGGCCACCACCGAAAGGGCAATCAATGGGGCTGCCTGGTCTTCTCGAGAGACTTTCTAATGCTGTTGCTCAGTTCAACTATCGCATTCAGATCCAGGCTGGCCTTCGTCGAAAGTTCAATGTCGAGGACCCCGGTTGATTCGAATAGAGGATTGGTCACGAAGTTGGAGATGTGTGTGAGCAGTATCGTAACTGATGGCGTCAAGCGCTCTAAGGCAACATCGTTACCCGCTTCATTGGCTTTCGTCTTGTCCTTCATCTGAGGAAGCGCGAGGTTAGTCTTGAGCCTTCCGGCACATCTGTGTATCCCCACTACCGATTCAGATAACGACGTCGGGTCGAGTGTTTTGCCAGCGACCATGGCTCGAACCAGGTCGTTGTAAATAACTTGAATTCTTTCGAAGTCTTCTGTGACCTGGGCGGCAATGGCTCGAGCTTTCTTTCGATCGCTCCCCGTTGCGTTTTTTTCTTCACGGTCGCGATGGAGTCCGTCGCGTTCGTATAGATCGGCCTGGTTCTCCATTTTTTCTATGCGGCGAGCGACGGAGTACGTCCTTCCCTGGGCGGCCACGTGGCTCTCGAAGCCCACGCATGAGCAGGCAGCTGCAATAAGCACAACTCCCGTTTTTGCCAGAGTTCCAGAGTTTTTCATTTTAAACCTCCGATCCGAACTGCGCTTGCGGTACGTAGCTAAAATCGTTCTGCCCGGTTAAGTTTTTGAATCGCTCGTCTGGCGTTTCGGTTATTGCCCGGGCTCGTTTTGGGACGTTTTGACGAGCGAGATTTTATGCCTATCGCCGTCGCGGTTCAAGGTTTTTTGAGATCAAAGAACGTTGCACGACGACTCTGAGAACGTATAATACGCCTTCCAAAAAACAGTATCAGATAGCGACCGGGAGGTTTGTGAATGATGACTGCGGCAACTGGAACCTTTTTTGATCGGATCGCGATTGCATCACGCGTCGCCTTACTGGTTCTCGCATTAGCCGGAGTTTGCTGTGCGGCTCCCACGATGCGACTCGATTACTACCACACCGGCAATTCGGGGGAGGAACTCTTCAGTTTGGATCGGGTCATCATTGAACCCCTTCCCTGGGCGGGTAATCCCCACCAGCCAATTGATCATACTAATCTCGGCAAGTATGTGTTTGAGGTCATCGACCGCGACACCAATCGCATCCTTTATTCGCGGGGCTTTGCTTCGATTTATGGAGAGTGGGAAACAACCGACGAAGCGAAGAAGGCGAATCGAACGTTTCACGAGTCGCTCAGATTTCCGGCGCCCGATAAGCCGGTCCAAGTGGTCCTGAAGAAGCGTGATGCCGCAAACGCCTTTCGCGAAATCTGGTCAGTGACAGTCGATCCGGCCGATATCTTTATCGACCGAGCGAAGACGTTTACTTCGAGCCGGCTCATCGAACTCGAGAAGAACGGCGACCCGTCGACCAAGGTCGATTTTCTGATCCTCGGTGACGGGTATCAGGCGTCTGAATCAAAGAAGTTTGAGCAGGATGCTCGACGCTTGTTGCATGTTCTGTTTGCCACTTCACCTTTCAAAGAGAGGCGCAAGGACTTCAATGTCTGGGGTATTTGCCCGCCGTCGCCTGAGTCAGGTATCTCGAGGCCCTCGAGTGGCATTTACAAGCGAACGCCTTTGGCGACCACGTACGACGCCTTTGGTTCCGAACGCTACGTCCTGACTTTCGACAACCGTGCGTTTCGCGAAGTCGCGCAGTTTGCGCCGTATGAGTTCGTGGAAATCCTGGCAAACAATCGCACCTATGGAGGCGGCGGGATCTTTGGTTTGTATGGCACAGTTGCCTCCGATAGCAATCAAGCGCCTTATGTGTTTGTGCACGAGTTTGGACATCACTTCGCCGGACTGGCCGACGAGTACTACACGTCTCCAGTCGCGTATGCTCCAGCTTCGGAACGAGTTGAACCATGGGAACCCAATGCGACAGCGCTGCTCGATCCGAAGAACCTGAAATGGAAGGATCTGGTCCAACCCGACACGCCGATTCCCACTCCCTGGGCCAAAGAAACTTTTGAAAAGTATTCCCGCGACTATCAAAAGAGACGAAGCCGAATCCGTAGCGAAGGACGACCGGAGGAAGAAATGGAGGCGCTCTTCCGAGAGGTAAGTGAGTTCGAAAAGGCGTTTTTCGCGAAAGAAAAGTACTTCGGAAAGGTTGGCGCCTTTGAGGGAGCGATGTACGAAGCCACTGGATACTACCGTCCCGAACTGGACTGCATAATGTTCACTCGCACAACGTCATTCTGCGCAGTCTGTCGCCGGGCCATCGAACGGGTGATTGATCTCTATACCAAACGCTCATGAACCAGGACGAGGAACTAAGGCGACTTCTTCAAAGAGTTCTTGATTGGGAGGATGCTCACGCAAATTTTGACTCTGCGGTCGAAGACGTGAGGCCGGAAGTCCGCGGAGTTAGGCCTGAAGGATTTCCTCATTCGCTTTGGGAATTGCTGGAGCATATACGAATCTGCCAGCACGACATTCTTGAGTTCTGCGTCAATCCAGACTACCGCGAGCCGAGGTTTGAAGAGTATTGGCCCGGCACGCAATTGCCCCCCACCAAAGACGCGTGGCAGCAGAGTATCGACAGTTTTCATGCTGATCTTGAACGACTCAAGCAGCTCGCAACAGACCGCAGCGTAGACCTATTCGCTTCCATTCCTCACGGCACAGGTCAGACCTATCTCCGTGAACTGCTGCTCGTAGCGGATCACAACGCTTATCACGTTGGGCAGTTTGTTGCCGTGAGGCGAATTCTAGATGATTGGAAAGGCTAGACTAATGTCCAGCACTTTAGTTTGTCGCTGAGTTACGACAAGGCGCAACTGGTGTGATTAATCCGAAACTTGAATCTACGGTGAGTCAACGACAAGCTAAGGAGTCCCTGATTAAGTAAGAACTAGCCGCGGATTTACGCGGATGAGCGCGGATCTGAGAAAAAATTAAGCCACGGATTAAACGGATGACACGGTTCTGAAATACAGAACGGTTAATAGAATCTCTCTATGAGCGTGTTTGTTTCTATTCCGTCTAATCAGTGACTATCTGTGAAGATCTGTGGCGTTATTGGTTCTGCTTTGATCCGCGTTCATCCGCGGCTAGTTCCTACCTAATCAGAGCTTTCTAAAGCATGTCGGACATTAACCAACTGTCGGACTCTTAACTAGAAAAGCTCAAACTTGATGGTTAAGTACTTCTTCGGATTCTGGCGGAAGTCGTAGAGCAGTTTGACGCTCTCGGCTGAGAGCTGATTGACATTTGAATAAAGTGCGTCGTCAGTGATCAGCTTACCGAGCGTGCCTTCACCGCGCTGAGCGGCCGAAACGACGTTGTCGATTCTCTCTGCGGTCGTATTAAATCGGGCAATTGCCGCCCGAGCGTCGTTGTATATCTGCTCGTCCTTGATCAACTTACCAATCGTGCCACGCCCGGCATTTATGTCTGCGATCATCAAATTGATCTGATCCACGGAACGGTCGAGGCGGTCAGCCGTGCGATTGATCCGATTGTAGAGTTCGTCATCGGTCAGAAGTTTGCCCGCTGTGCCGCGACCGGCGCGCAGATCCTCTGCAATCTTTCCTAGTTGCAAGACAATGGCGTTGGCATTGTTGTAGAGCGCGGGATCGTTGATGAACCGTCCGGCTGAGCCCTGACCGGATCTTATTTGCCTCATTACATCCTCGGTTTCCCGAATCGTGGCGTTGAGGTTGTTGTAAAGCGCCTCGTCGCTGAACAAACGCCCAACAGTCCCTTTACCCTCTTTCACATCACGAACGATTCCATTGATCTCGTCAGACAGCTTGCTCAACCGCTGAGCGAGGTCCGTCCCTGAAGTCGCAAAGTCGTTTACAGTGTTGGAGGATGACGAGGGAAGGATGTCGTAGTCTTTAACGGGCTGGCCCAGAGCGGTGCCGGGGGTTATGTTGATGAGCATCTCATTTCCCAGCAGGCTTGGCGAACCCTGTTGGGCGGTTGAGTCGGTGCGAATTCTCTCGTTGGTCGGTCGGCCGTCGATCGTTGAATCAATCACCATCAGCGCTTCAACCTTGGCCGCGTTGGGCACGTCGGAGGGCGGCAGGAGGGTGATCTTGTCGATCTTGCCCACTTTGACTCCCGCCAGGCGCACTTCTGAACCTTCCCGTAAGCCATTGGCATCAGCAAAGCGGGCCTTTAGATACAGTTTGCGCGCGAAAGGATTGATGTCTCCCGAGGCATTGAGAATGAGAAAAATCAGGATGGCAATTGAACCAAGTATGAGTATGCCAACCCGCAATTCCCTTAGCGAAACAGTTTTTTTAGATCGTGGCATGGTGTTTCGGGAAGTCGGAAGGAACTAACTGCGCGACACGGGGACACGGAGACGCGGGAACACGGAGATAAAAACAGACTCGTCTTCTCTCTGCATCTGACTATCTCCGTGTCTCCGCGTCTCCGCGTCTCGCGGTTCATTGTTCCCCTCCATCCTTAATCCTTTCTTAGTGTCCGCGCAGAAACTTTTGAATGTATGGATCCTCTGCGCGCCGCAAACTCTCATCAGTACCACTGAAGATAATGTCGCCCTGGCGCATCATCATTACCTTGCTATTGATTAGACAGAGCCGTTCACCTTCGCGCTCAAAGATTACGTCGCCCTCTTCGTTAACCACCGCGTACTCGGAGCAGATATATTCAAGATTGTTCATCTCGTGGGTTACGAAGATTGAAGAGACGTCCTCAAGATCTCGCAACTTCATTGCGAGCTCGCAGATCGTCCGCGCCGTGGGGGGATCCAGGCCAGCCGTTGGTTCATCAAACAATACTATCTTTGGATCCCCAATCAACGCGCGCGCGATCCCGACTCTGCGACGCATGCCCCCTGAGAGTTCCGCCGGCATCTTATCGATGGCGTCCTCCAGGTTGACGAATCTCAGCATGCGACGGACTTCCCGCTCAACCTCTTCTTCCGGCACCGCTTGTTCATGCAGTCGATAGGCGACGTTGTCGTAGACCGACAGTGAGTCGAAAAGCGCGCCTTCCTGAAAGACCATCCCGATCTTTTTACGCACGTCCATCATCTGTACTTCGTTGTATTCAGTGATGTCCTCGCCGTCCACCAGGACCCGGCCCGAGTCAGGTTTCAACAAGCCCAGAACGATTTTGATGATGGTTGACTTCCCCCCGCCTGAACCTCCCAAAATAATTCGGGTCTCACCTTTCATCACCTTGAAACTGAGAGCTTTCAGCACAGGTCGATCGTCGAATGACAGATGAACGTCGCGAAACTCGATCGCCGGAATCGCCCGGTCGTGGCGGTCGACTTCGACAAACGTCGAATCCGCCGCGAGGTTGTGCACCCGTTCGGTGCGGCTAGTTGTACTCTCCACCAAAGACATCAGTCTTATCCAGAGCCTACGTAATGGGCATGCCCAGCAAGTATTGCAGCGCGCGAGCCAGGAAGAAGTCGGCGATGATCACGACGATGGACGCCGTCACTACGGCCCGGGTTGTGGCTCTACCCACACCCACCGTGCCGCCTTCCGTATTTAGTCCTTTGTAACAGGCTATAGATCCAATGATCAGACCGAAGCAAATAGGCTTGATCACGCCGCCAATAATATCATCCGTTGTGATTCCATCACGAACAGAGGCCACGTACTGATCCATCGACAGACCAAAGAGCCCTGTGGCAACGAGGCCGCCGCCGCCGATGCCGACTATGTCGGCAATAACCGTAAGGAGGGGAAGCGTAACCAGCAGCGCAATAAGCCTGGGTGCGACGAGTTTCTTGACCGGGTCAGTACCCAGGGCGCGCATGGCGTCGATTTGCTGCGAAACAGTCATTGAGCCCAGCTCGGCGGCAATCGCGGAACCCACGCGGCCAGTGACCATCAACGCGCTCAAAACCGGCCCCAGTTCGCGCACCAGCGAGATTGCCACGAGTCGGCCAGTTTGGGACTGTGCGCCGTAGAACGCGAGGGTGGGAAATGTTTGCAATGTGAGGACACCACCAGTGAAGAATCCTGTGAGCAGGATTATGGTGAGCGAGCCGACGCCTATCACGTCCATCTGTTCGATTGTCTCGGGAATATATCGCGGTCGTTTCAGAAGGCCGCGAGCGGCGCGTGCCGCAAGCAACGTCGTCTCTTGCAGTTCAAGCAGAGCGCGCGTAGATACGTTCATTCGATGGTGGTATGAGAGCCGGCTTTAACCGCGGAAGCCCTTGGCGCCTCAGGATCTTCCCGAATCGGAAAAGCCTCCCGCAAGATCAGGAAACCCGCGACAATGACTGCCTCGAGGCTCTGAATGCGAACGGCATGCTTTGAAAGAGCGGCTTATCATGCGCAAATTGTTGGCGGTGCGTCAAGCGAACGTTGAACGCTGGCAAAACGTTGTGGGTCTATCCAGGAAAAGAAAGGCCGGTCAGCTATGTGCCTGACCGGCGAGGTTCGACGAAAGTTCTTAAGAAATTAGGGACGGTTCGCCCGACGTGGTTCAGCCCGACGGAGGAGTGGTCCGACTCCATTTCGCTGCGGTGTTATTCCTCGCTGTTGTTGAAAAGCCTCACGACGGCGTTCGATATTTTCCATCCGCCGAGCTTCTCTTGACCTCTTTTGTAGCGTCCGCAGAGTGCTTATTTGGTCTGGGGTTAACACGCGCCGAATTCTGACCTCACTCAAGATTCTCATGCGCATAGAAGCAGCCTGGGCGGCCGATGCATCCCGCATCCTTTGTTCGAGAACCGCCTCATCAGGGTTATCCGCGTCGAGAGCTTCTTCGAGAGCCGCGTTAGTTTCTCTAAGGCGCTGGTTAATCGCGGCTCGTTCGTCTTTCAACTGTTCACGTATGGCCCGAATTTTCTCACGCTGCTCAGGACTCAAATTCAATTGTCGAACTGGGTCTTCTACAGGCATTTGTTGTTGATTGTTCACCTGCTGCTGCCCACTCGCATACGATGAGGCGCCCACGAGCACCGATGCAATTGCCAACAGGATTAGAAGCGTTCGTTTGATAATCGTCATAGTTACCTCATGGAGCAAGATCGGGGAGAACTCCAGTTACCACAAACCGATCCGAGCATACGCGTCATCGATTGATACGGTCACCTAAAAGTCCGAAATCACTATCGTCATCCGCTGTTATCAGTCTTAAGTCTGCGGCCAGTTGTTGACGCTCCGACTTCGTAAGCGGTCGTTGCTTCGCTTTCTGATTCTCCTGGACAGCCACGATAGGTCGAGGAGTACGCTTCGGATACCGGCGCTCGTCTCCACTCACAGGCGTAACGGGAGGCGCATCTTGCTTGGCGATCAGTTCGCGCTGTTCTTGTAGTGCCTTTTCAACCTCAGTCTTCAGTTCCGTTTCGGTATAGCGTTTCTGATCCACCACGACCGGTTGAGTATTATCAAAAACCCTCAACGGGGCTAAGGCGAGTGCGACACAAAACACGACGAAGCCGAAAGCGACGGCGGCCTTCATCCACAATGGTGAAAGATCGAAAAAACCTCTAATCGCAGCCAGAGCCGATGGCTTCTTTGGCTCATGGCGCGTGAGAAGAGTTGCCTGGGGAATAGCCGCTGCGACGTTAGCCGGTACTACTCCCAGAGCTTCCTGCTTCCATGCCAATACAGAGTCACGAATTCCCAGGAAGGAAGCGAGTTCCTTCTTGCACTGTTGACACGTCTTCAGGTGCGTCTCGAACTCTCGAGCCTCGTCTGGGTCCTCGCCGTACATAAACGCGATCAAATCACTTCCGCGTTCACAAGTGGGGGCAATAGTTCTTTCTTCCATCTCGTACTCCTAACCTACGCCGCTTCGTCTCCGAATCTCTGAAGCCGCATTTGCAACTGTCGCATTGCGGTGTAAAGACGGCTCTTTACCGTGCTCAGGGGTAAATCCAGAGCCTCTGATATCTCTCGAAACGTCAATTCTTCGAACTCCTTCATCACGATCACCTGCCGTAAGTCCACAGGGAGACCGTTAACCGCTCGTCGAACAGCCTGGACATTTTCTCTGCCCTCAGTCACTCGCGCCGGCGAGAGATCCGTTGGCGCGGAAAAGCTCTTTGAGTGTCGTTCCTCTTCATCTTCAATAGCCGTTTCATTTCGCACCTTGGCTCGGCGTTGACGAGTAATACACTGGTTCACGGCAATACGGTGCAACCAGGAAGAGACCTTTGCCTCACCGCGGAAGCCTCGCAGATTCCTGAACGCGGCGAGAAAAGTTTCCTGCGTCGCGTCACGAGCATCTTCCTCGCGACCAAGCATGCCAAAGGCCAGCGCGAAGATCCTTCGCTCCCAGCGCAGGACGATCTCTCCGAAAGCCTCGGCGTCGCCAGTCAGAGCGCGCTCTACGATTTGCTCGTCGCTCGTCGCGGTTTCCATTCTGTATCGTTCCACGTGGACACGCGCCCTCTACTTTGCCTGACTAAGTCTAGCGCAGAGTAGGCTTTGCACTCACCGATTTAGACGCAAATGCCCCTTAATAAGTCTGGAAAAAGGGGATGTCACCGCTGTGACGGCTGACCTCTGTCTCTGCCAGGCTGCGGTGTGTGTGCCCTACAACCTTATCCGCGGAGTTAGGCCTAAAATCCTACCAAGCAACGAGTTAAAGCATGCAAAACTCATTGACACCCAAGTATCCACTCAACGATAATCGGAGCTTGGCCGGACTAGTAGCCGGCCCTCTCATTGGATCCCACCCGGGTAACTGACTGATCCAATCTACTTAACCGGCACCCAATAATGTTTCAAAACATCGGGCGAATTCGCCTTCTGTACATTGTTCTCGGCGTCTTACTGCTTGTGGGACTGCTGCCACTGGTGTTTGCCGGCACCCTGTTGTCGGGTCGGACCGCCGAAGAGCTGCGGTCGGTAGAAGGACGTTATCAAGCCCAATTGGTGCAGGACAAGGCTCGACAGATAGAACTTTACGGGCAGAGATACCGCGACGTTGTGTCGGGTCTCGCGCGAGCATTTGAGATAGCCGGCGGAATCAAGGCCGTTAACGACCAGGGCTACGACAGTCGACTCCAAAAGACTCTGCAGGAGGATCCAAACCTGATTGCCCTTGCGATATGGCCGGTTGAGGGCGAACTCCGTCGGGCATTTCAAGCCGATGTCATCAGGCGCGACGAAGTTGACGAGCGGGTAAGCGAGGTAGTGGCAAAGATGAGCGGTCGCGGCATCGTTGTCAGTCGCCCTCGGATTATCCGGTCCGGACAAGAGATGGCGCTGACGATCGCCGCCCCGGTTATGGGTGGCGAAGATAGCCACGACGTGGCCGCCGCCGTGATAGCTATCGTGTCGTTTCAAGACGTTTTCGAAGCGGTCCAGCAGCCGAGCTCAAAGAGTGAACGCGAGTTGCTCGATGCCGGACTGCCTGTAGTCTTTGTAGTTGATCAGAACGGTGCAGCGGTAGCGCATCCTGAGGCAAGCGTGGCTTTCGCCGCCAAGCCGATGACCGATCTGAAGGTCGTGCAGGATTGGCAGGAGCAGGGAACTCAAGTGCAGTCAGCGCTGGCGCCATTCACCGGCGTTCGTGATGGCCGCAAAGTCGAGATGCTTGGTTCTTATGCAACGGCCGAACTCGACAAGAACTCGCGTTTGGGCGTGATCGCAATCCAGGATGAAGCCGCGGCCATCGCGTCTGTGACGGACATGCGATGGCAAACCCTCTGGATAAGTCTGATTGCGGGTTTGCTGACTCTGGTGATCGGTTTCTTTTTTGCAAAGAAACTTACTCAGCCGGTCCAGGAATTGGCTGCCGGAGCCCACCGCATCTCGTCTGGCGACTTTTCGCAGCGCATTGAGATCCGAAGCAAGACTGAGTTGGGTGATCTGGGCAGCTCGTTCAATCTCATGACCGATCAGCTCGAGCGCTTTATTCAAGACCTGCAGTCTTCCGTGGATGAAAACCGGCAGCTCTTTCTGGGAACCGTCAAAGCTCTCGCGGCCGCCATCGATGGAAAGGATCCCTATACTCGTGGTCACTCAGAGCGAGTCTCACGAGTGTCAGTAGCGATCGCGCAACGGCTCGGATTATCAGACGACGAATGCGAGAAGATCCGTATCAGCGCGTTGCTTCATGATGTCGGTAAAATCGGTATTGACGACAAGATACTTAAGAAGCCCGCCGCGCTCACGGATGAGGAATACGAGATCATGAAGCAACACCCGCAAAAGGGTTACAAGATCATGTCTCAGATTCCGGCGATGAAGGAATTCCTGCCGGGCATGTACATGCACCACGAGATGATCAACGGGCAGGGTTATCCGCAGGGCTTGAAAGGCGATGAGATACCAATGATGGGCCGAATTGTCGCGGTGGCTGACACATTCGACGCGATGACAACCGACCGGCCGTATCAGCTGGCGATGAAGTTTGAAGACGCGGTTGCGCGCATACAGACGTTTGTTGGCACGCGTTATGATGCCAGCGTGGTGGCTGCCTTCACTGAGGCGTGCAACGACGGTCAAATCCGGCCTGGCTCGGTTAAGCTTAAGAAGCGGGTGCCGGCCGCGTCAGATGTTGCACAGATCTTGTCCGACCGAAGCTCAGAGCCAGAGGCGGTTCCGGTCGCCTAACTCGTCGCAAACATCAATACTATAGTTCAACCTCAGCCGGGTCCTTTTTGTGAGGACTCGGCTGTTGCGCTTATAATCGAAACTTCAATCATCCTAAGTGAGAAAGTAGAGCAATCCGGAACTCTTATGGGGCTTTTTTGGAGACGCAAAGGCAAGGACCAGTTTGTAACCCTGGGGCTAAACGAACCTAAGACCGCACCGACACAAGCAGAGGAATCAATTCCTCAGTCGCAACCTTTCGAGCAGTCGACAGCATCTGTAGAGGCGGCGCCGCCAATCGTTGAGCCGCCAATTATTGAACCGCCGATAACCGGAGCGGGACCAGCTCCGCTTCCGGTGGAGCCGAAGCCCGAGCGAGAAAAACGATCAGTTCCACACCCGGATCGCGAAACGTCGGCAGTAGCAGCGCCTCAAGCAAAGCCGGTTCCCACGCGATCTCCATTCGCTACGTCAGTGTTGGGACTGAATCTCTCGATTGAGGAACTGCAGGCCCAGGAGGCAGCGCTCGAGCAAGAGTTCTCAGCTCGCTTCCGCAGAGCAGTGGCTGCAACCCGTGAATCGCTCTCGGAAAGGCTTGACACTGTCTTTCAAGGATTCAAGCAGATTGATGAGGATTTGCTTGATCAACTGGAAGAAGCGCTGATCGCTGCGGATATTGGCGTTCCGACAACTCAACACATCCTGGAAACTGTCAGGCGCGGAATTGCGCGAAAGCAGATCAACGATCTTGAAGCCCTCAAGCAGGCAATCAAAGATGAGTTGCTGAGAATCCTGCAAGCCTCAGAGGATCAGGGTGTGGCTTCCGAAACGAGTGTTCCCGAGGATGTGCTTCCATACGTGATGATGATTGTTGGTGTAAACGGAGTTGGGAAAACCACGACCATCGGTAAGCTCGCTCAGAGAATTAAAGCTGAAGGAAACGACGTCTTGATTTGCGCGGCCGATACCTTTCGAGCTGCCGCTTCAGACCAACTGGCCATCTGGGCCGAACGCACCGGCGTACCCCTGATTCAGCAAAAGCAGGGAACCGATCCAGCCGCGGTACTATTCGATTCGTTGCGAGCCGCGAAAGCCCGTGGCTCCGACGTGCTGATCGTTGACACGGCCGGACGCCTTCACAACAAGTCGAACCTGATGGCTGAACTGGAAAAGATGAAACGTGTGGCCGGGAAGGAAGTTGAAGGCGCGCCGCACGAGACCCTGCTGGTAGTTGACGCAGTGACCGGCCAGAACGGACTGGAGCAGGCCAGGCAATTTCTGAAGGTGGCGGGCGTTACTGGGATTGTCCTGACCAAACTTGACGGAACTGCCAAAGGCGGCATCGCCGTGGCAATCGCCAGGGAGCTCAATCTGCCGATTCGCTACGCCGGCATAGGTGAGAAAGTCGATGACCTCGTGGTCTTCGATCCTCACCAATACGTGAACGGACTCTTCAGTTAGAAAGTCGTGCAACACACCATAGCCTCAGCAAACGAGGAAGTCAGCAATTGGACCGAGACTGACCGACGCATGATGGCCGGTGCCCTCGCACTAGCCGAAAAGGGTATTGGGTTGGTAAGCCCCGGTCCATTGGTCGGTTGCATCATAGCGACCGCAGAGGGCGAAGTTGTCGGCGAAGGTCACTACATTTATCAGGATCTCAAACATGCAGAGACTCTTGCGCTGGAACAAGCGGGTTCCAGGTCCAGAGGAGCGACCGCCTATGTCTCGCTTGAACCACACGCTCACCACGGGAAGACTCCACCTTGCACCGACGCTCTGATTGCGGCTCGTATCAAGCGAGTGGTAGCGCCTATTGAAGATCCGAATCCGCGAGTATCCGGTAAGGGTTTTGACCACCTGCGGTCAGCCGGCATTGAGGTTCGGAGGGGCTTGATGGCGCGCGAGGCTGCGAAACTCAACGAGAAGTACTTGCACTTCATGAACACGGGGCGCCCTTTTGTGCATTTGAAGATGGCGATTTCGCTTGATGGAAAAATCGCGACGCGCACAGGCGATTCGCGTTGGATTACGGGTCAGGAGTCGCGCGCACGCGCGCACGAGTTGCGCCACGAATACGATGCGATCCTCGTCGGCGCCGGGACTGTTTTGAGTGACGATCCATTGCTAACAGATCGATCAGGCCGGTCGCGGAGAAATCCGCTGGTGCGAGTCGTCCTCGACGAAGCATTGAAGATCTCGCCTGACTCTCAAGTTGGGAAAACCGCGCAGGATTCGCCAGTGATTGTTTTTGCCGGCGCCAGTAGCAACGAGTCGAGAAAGGAGCTGCTGGAGTCTCGCGGGATAGAGGTGGTAAACGACTCTTCCGACGGCCGGGACCTAAGCTCGGTTCTTGAGCAACTTGGCAGTCGTTCCCTGCAAAGCGTTTTGGTTGAGGGTGGAGCGAACGTCGCCGGGAAGCTGTTAGAGTCCAACCTCGTCAATAAAGTCACTTTCTTCATCGCCCCACTGATCATCGGCGGAAAGGAAGCGCCAGGCGCCATAGCCGGCACAGGCGTTGAGAAAATCGCTGATGCCTTCAAGCTACTTGATGTTGAGGTGTCGCAGCGCGGTCGAGATATTGAAGTGACTGGATATCCGGCGGTCGTGAAGGGTCAAGGATGAGTGGGCGCGGAGGGAGGGAGACTGAGAGACGGGGAGACGGGGAGATAAAACCAAAGTTATCTCTTGATCATCGCACATCTCCCACTCACCCACTCCCCGCGTCTCCCCGTCCCGTTCGTCCGTCCAAGCGCCTCGGTCAGAACTTCCTGACAGACCACCGAATCGCCGATCGGATTATCAAAGCGCTCGATCCTAAACCGGATGAAACCATTGTTGAGATTGGTCCAGGTCGCGGGGCCTTGACCGGTCAACTGGTCGAAAGTGCCGGTCGACTCGTGGCCGTAGAGTTTGATCGAAATCTTTGGGACTTGCTTCTGGAGAAGTTCGGCTCAAGTTCAAACTTTAAGCTGGTTCAAAGCGACGCGCTCGTGACTGATTTTTGCAGCGAGATTCGGCCCGCTCGCCAGGCCCGGCTGATAGCCAATCTTCCCTACAACATTTCCACGGCCATACTCCAACGTTTAATCGATCAGCGAGCTTGTCTGACGGAAATGGTGTTGATGCTCCAGCGTGAGGTTGTGGATCGTATCACCGCAGCGGCCGGGTCAACGGACCGCGGATACCTCTCGGTGCTGGTGCAGGCTTATTGCGAGGCAGAAAAGTTATTTGACGTTGCGCCCGGAGCGTTTCACCCTAAACCGAAGGTCTGGAGCAGTGTCATACGGCTGCGACCACGTTTGAGAATCGGAGTTAAGAATGAAGCGCTGTTGTGGAAGATCGTTAGTGCCGGATTTGCCCAAAGACGAAAGACCATTCTCAACAACTTGCGCTCCGCACCGGGCGAATTGGAGCTGCTAATCAAGCAGCATGGCGGGGCGAGCATCGTTCTGTGCGAGGCTAACGTTGATCTACAACGTCGCGCAGAAACACTCACGTTTGACGAGTGGGCGCGCATATCGTCCGCGCTTGAATAGCCTGGCTGAAGAAATAAGAACCACGATCCACTTATCCACACGAATCAACACCAAATTCTATTCGTGTCGTTTCGTGTGAATTCGTGGATCCTTTTTGTGATGCGTTAATCTAGCGCCCCTGGATGATCACCTTAATCCCATCCTTTGGTCGCAACGACATGGCTGGCTGTAGAGTGACCGGGTGATCGGGAACAAGGGTCAATCTTAATCGTTGGCCGATGGTTGCCATCACCAGGACGATCTCCATCATCGCAAACACATTGCCGATGCAGAACCTGGGTCCTCCGCCGAAGGGAAAATAGGCATATTTCGGCAGGTTATCAACGAACTCCTCCGTCCAGCGTTCAGGCAGAAAACGATCCGGTTCCGGAAAGAACCTTGCATCTCGTTGAGTGGCCCACTGAAACATGAAGACTTGTGTCTTGCGTGGTACGTGGTAACCGCCAATCTCACAATCCTCGATCGCCTCCCGACCAAGTCCGAATGCCGGTGGGTATAGTCTCATCGCCTCGCGGGCAATCATGTCTGCGTATTTGAGTCGGGGAAGGTCGTCAATATTCGGTTGTCTGCCGCCAAGCACCTCTTCCAACTCGGCATGAAACTTTTGCTCGACACTCGGGTTCTTTGCCAGCAGATACCAAATCCACGATAACGTGAGCGCCGTCGTTTCATGGCCGGCAAGGAATAGGGTCATCACTTCGTCACGCAATTGCTTATCGTTCATCTGGGCACCGTCTTCATCCTGAGCCTCCAGTAACATCGAAAGAAGGTCTCCCTGATCGCGACCACTGGATCGCCGCTCAGCGATGATGCGGTAGACGATGCTGTCGATCTCCTTAGCGTCTGCCTGGAATCGACGGTGCGCTGGAGTAGGAAGCCGATTGTCGAGTATCCACTTCAGAGTGGCCTGCGACGCAAATGGCTTGACGATCCGCGAAAGCACTCGACCGACCTTGACGGCGTCCTGGGAAACATCCGCATTGAATAGTGTCTTAACGACAATCTCCAGCGTAAGACGCATCATGTCTCGGTGGATATCTCGAACATCACCTTCCGGCCAGCCAGACATCATTCGCTCCGCATATTCGACCATTACTTCGCCATAAGCGTTAATCCGTTGCCGGTGAAACGCCGGCTGGGCGAGACGTCGCTGCCGTTTCCAGAAGTCGCCTTCACTTGTTAATAGTCCGTTGCCAACGAGGGCTTGGAAAAAGGGTGACCGAAACGTCCCCGGCTTTTTGAAATTCCTGGCATTAGTGGACACGACATATTCAATTTCATTCGGATGATAGATGAAGTACGTTCTCAGATAGAGAAAGCGCATGCTGACGACATCGCCGTAGTCACGACAACGCGTGATGAAACTGAGTGAGTCGCGATTAAAGTCCGACATCACGCCCATGATGAAACTACCCTTGGGCCCTGGTGCGAATTGTCTGCGACTACTAGAAGCGGGTTTTATCGGAAGGTCTTCAGCCTTGTTCACAGGAGAATTATTGTGGTCGGAACCTGAAAAAGCAAAGCGCGGCCCAAAACGCGACGTTTGACTCAGTCACAAACCTTCCATCGGCGTCAGGTGTTGATTGTCCGACACACTTTAGGAAGCTCTGATTAAGTAAGAACTAGCCGCGGATTTACGCGGATGAACGCGGATCTGAAAAAACATTAAGCCACGGATTTAAACGGATGACACGGTTCTGAAATAGAGAACGGTTAATGGAATCTTCTATGAACGTGTTTGTCTCTATTCCGTCTGATCCGTGACTATCAGTGAATATCTGTGGCTTTATTGCTTCTCCTCTGATCCGCGTTCATCCGCGTAAATCCGCGGCTAGTTCTTACTTAATCAGAGCTTCCTAAAGTGTGTCGGACATCTTCGTGTCAGTTCTTGTCATTTGGTGGATCGTTTTTGTAACGGTCGAGACGGTTCGGCTTAGTTCAGGAGGTCGGAATATATGCCGGGCTCACTGTCGGGGATCGGAAATGCTCCGACGGCTCTTCGATAGAATTCGGCCGGCCCGACACCGCCAATGATCGCGTAGGCATAATCCAGCTCTCTCAGGCCATGCAGGCACGCAACCAGGAGAGCTTTGCCGATGCCCAGTTTTCGCACGGTCTCGGAAACACCCATCGGGCCGAAAAAGCTCTTGCGCGTACATTCATAAGCGGCGAAGCCAATAATCTCTTTTTGAGCGACCGCGATGAAGACGGAAACCGGTTTGTTGGCAAAACCCACCATAATCTCGTCGGCCCAGCCGGTCGAGAAGTTGCTTTCGACATACGATCGCAACTTGGTAATCTCGAAGGGCAGCGCTCGTCGAACAACGATTTCGTTCTCCTTCATTTCGCGCAACAAGGGCTCGAGCGGCGAAAGCTTCAGGAGATTTACCAGCATGTCAGGCATGGAGCAGTTTCAGGCAACCGTTTGTGGTCGTGCGCTGAGACGTTCTTTGGCAAGCTTATGCCATTTTCGCTGATTGCCGTGACGGTAGTGCGGCATAGTCTTCACTGCTTCGATGCATCGACCAAAGATCTCTTGAGCCTGCTTTGGATCGCCAAGATGTTCAAGCGTCTTTCCGTAATAGTAAAGGCCTTCGGGATCATAAGCACGACGGCCAACAAAAGTTTCAAGGGCCTCCCTGGCCTCAGTAAACATCCTGGCGGCTAGATAGGTTGCGCCAACTTCCCGCCAGATCTCATTGTGTGCATGTTTGTCATCCTGACTCAAGACGATGCCAAAGCTATCAATCGCGTCCTGGAGCCGACCTTGTTCACGTGCGATGCGGCCTAGTTGGAAGTGCGCATCGGTCTCGCTCTGATCGACTTGCACCGCCTGTTCGAAACGAGAAATGGCTTCTGCGTATTGACGGCGATATTGAAAAACCAAACCCAATTGATAGTGAGCACTGGCGTCTCGCGGGTTGATGGTGGCCGCTTCCATAGAGCGACGAAAGCCCTGGCGTTGTCGCAATGAAAAACCGATGTCGCCTATGTCGCCGCGAAACATGATGAAGGCGTAGTAGAACAGGAACGGCGAGAACAAGTAGGGAGAGACGAACGAGAACAGCTTAGCCTGGACTGAAAACGACAGCGCAGCGATGCCCACCACTCCCAGGGCCTTCTTAAAGCTCAAACCAAACAGAGTGCGAACTCCAAAAGCCATGAGGAAACCAAACCACAGAGCACCCAGGGCCCATAGTGCGAGCGACGTCCTGGCGCCTGGGCCAAGTGACGACGAAAGAGTCAGGCCGCCAATCACGGATGGCAAATGACCCGCAGCCCAGGCCATCAAGGCACATGTAAGCAACGGCCCGTAGTCGCGTCTAAAGACGACACTAAAACTTCCGACTGAACCTGACATCGCTGTGAGGAGGATTAAGCAGGGAACGTAGAGGACTGCAATGCCAATTATGGTACTCACGAAGTTGCCCGGAGCGAATGAAACGAACCACCAGCCGTGGTTCCCAACCAAAGGCAGTGGCAATCGGTCATAGACATACATCGGCACGCCACTCTCGTCATACTCAATAGAATCAAGTTGGTCTCGGGTGAGGGGCGCGCTGGTGTGATTCGAAAGACTTATGGGCTGCCGCTCATTTTCATCCACCGTCGGCTTCTCAAATTCTCGGTAGACAGCTTCGTAAGAAGTGTAGATATGTGAGATAACCGCGAACTGCAAAACGGCCGACAGCACCACCACGACCACTGCGGCATAAAGCCAGTGCCCTTCGTCGATAATGCTGCTCATAGCCGAGACCGGCCGGAAAAACAGCTGCAGCAGGAGTTTTGTGTTTTCCCAAATCATTGATTCTGGACGGTTGTACCTGGACTTAAAACGAGGTGGGTTGCTCCGGGGCGGAGGAACGACTGGCTTCGAAGGGCCAACGTCATGTTCAGATTAGGTTTCGGCTGGAAGGCTTGTCAAGGCATTTGTTTTTGGCGACGGTCTTTGGAGTGCGCTGACCTGTCAGCGCTTTGTCCATACGCGACCTGTCGCGGCTAGAGCAGACTACATTCTAGCGAAACAACGGCGGCAAGCCCCTCGGACCAAAGCGCCGACGAGGCGGCGCACTCCAAAGGATTGCGCCCTCAGCGTGCCCAGATTAGTCAGCGCTGCGTGACTTCGGCGCGTCTCGGCGCATAGCTCACCCGCCGCATTTCGCGCATGCGACCGTCGTTAAGCGTTCCTTCCACCAGTTCATAGCCGAGCAGAGCAAAGACGCGCCCACGGACGAACAGCGGTCGCGCATTGCCATACCAGTCGACGCACGAAGCCCGACAGGCATCATCAATCGCTCCTTCGGATCTGGCTGCGAGTTCGCCTACTTCTTCGAAATGCAAGGAGTCGTTGCGCAGGAACAGAATTGCTGCCGACGAATCAAACAAGTGTCGATAACCGGGCCGGCCAGGCACACTTATGGGCAAGCCCAGAGTTCCCGAATCGTCACCGTCAGATCTGTAAAAGAACCCGTGACTGCGCAGTTCACCCTGCGATGCGCCCTTACGCGTGTAACGGCCAGCTACGCCAGGCCAGTCACCTAGTCGCACGGCGGTGAACGTCAAGTCTTTACCGTTCGTGCCTACGACTACCGCGTCTGAACCCATCGCCTCGATTCGATCCACTCCATGCGTCAACGAGAGCTCACGCATTTCAGCTCCCGCCCAGCGCACGGCAAATAGATTCGAGCGCTTGGCGTTCTCCGGGTATCCCCAACCACTGCCGGTGCCGTAAAGCAGATAGTCACCAACAAATCGATTCTGAAATGTGTAGCCTTCGGGTTTGGGTAGTTTGCGCAGACTCGACGCCGGAACAGCCTCGCTCCCGTCAGAGAAACTCGCCAACGAAACTCGCATCAAACCAACATCACCGGTGGCTACTTCAGGCCCCCACATCGCATCGCCGACAGCATCCGATCGAACCAACACGTTCAGATGTTCATCGTCGCTTTCCAGAAAAGAGAATTGATCAACTGGACTTCCCGAAACGCGCAACGCACTTGGCGCAGAACCGTCGAGGGGCATGCGATAAAGCATTGCTTCGGAACGCATCTGATTGCCATACCGTGACCAGTCGCTGACCCAGACATAAACTGACTGGGATGAAACGTAGAAGACCCGTCCTGGAGGTCCAATCACAGCTGTCGCTTCGCACGCAAAGCCGCCGTTTCTGAGATCACACACGGTGACCGTGTGCATCGCCAAACCGTAGCTTGGCGTGATTTGTCGTTCTGGTCTATACACGCGAGGTGCCGACACGATACGGCGAAACTCGCTGGTCGTTGCGCCCTTGTGCCATTTGCGAACAGCCGGAAAACTTTGAGCCGGATCGTTTGATCCAGGCGAAAAATAGAGCGGGGTGTAGAAAATCAATTTGCCATCGATCAGGCGACTAGCGTAGTTGCGGGACGAGTAATAGTCGTTTGACCTGAGATGATACGTGGATCGGTAGCTGAGCTGGCCGGCTCGGTTGATATTGAACAGCCCGACCTCGGTCCCACCTCTCTCGTAGCTGTATCCGATGACGGCGATCGTGTCGTCGGAGAGCAGCATCTCGTCGTACCAGGTGCCATTCGGATTAATCTCAGGCCCAAATGCGTAGACGGCCGAGATTGGTCTCAGTGCGCCATCGCCAATTGCCACGGTAAAAAGCCGGCCTCGTCGTAGAACCACAAGATGGTCGCCATGCAGTTTTACGATTCCTCCTTCGTCTACTCCCGCATGCTGGACGTTCGTGACGGACTCATCATCTTTGCTTCCCGATCTTGCTTTGGCCAAAGGGGCAGGAGCGTTGACACTATCTGCAGACGTTCCAGTGGCGTTTGATTGTTGTTCTTCGTTCCGGCGCATCGTCTTTTGCTTTTCAGCCAGCTCCTTGAAATAGGCAGCTAATTCCTGCTCGGACTTAAAGGCCCGCATCGTCTTTTTCGATGGCGTTGATAAGCCCTCAGTGTGGACTGGTGGAATCTGATCGGTGGGCGCATCCGCACAACTCACCAACGGAGGAACAAGAGAGACGCAGAAGATCGCAGCTATGAAGAAGATTCTCATGGTTTGTTTCGCCTCGATATTTGAAGTGTCAAAGTTCCTATCTCAAAGATTCTGACGCCGGGCAAAGCCCTATCCGGTGTTGCTCATTGAACGATCCATCCGCTAAGACTTGCATTGCAACAGGCGATAAATCCTGACGGGTGCGGTTAGGCAGTCGGTATTCCAACTAGCTCAGCCGCGATTTTGACGGGGCTGGGCCATCAGAGATAGGCCGGCAAGCTATCGATGAAGTAAAAAAGCTGGGGTCAGGGCAAGGGTATTGTGCCGATGGGGTTGGGTTGGGCCAGTGGAGAAGCGGGCGTTTTCGCACGCGGCGGATGCGATTTTGCGTAGAACCCTCGATAACTAGCTGGCACTCGTTTCTTAGACGGAAACTTGAAACCGCACAAAACGAAGACCGCATCATCCAGCGTAGACAGCTTCGCCCTGATAGGAAAAATGGTCCGCTCGCCGGGCTCAATTTGGAAGAGTCCTTTGAGAGCAGGATCCGAGGGCTGAAATACACGTTCGGCGTAGACGGTATCTTCATCGGGTATAAGCAGCTCCGCTTCAAGTTTCGCAGCAGTGACTCGCAGCGTGACGTCGCTGATTTGCAGAGGGCGCTGACCAGTGTTGAAGATCGTGTAGTCGGCCGTAAAAATGACTGATGAGTCAGGCAGTACTGAATGTGAGCATTCCAACTCTGACCGCCAACGGTAGCCGAGAATATTAAACAGACGGAACTTAATGACGGCGGCGATTGCGCCGAGTAATAAAACCGAATCGACTAGAGTGCCCGTAAGGTGATGAAACTGTTCCAGGGAAAATCGCACGAGTACCTTCCACTCACTTAAGCTTGTCAATGGCAGCAGATAAAAATGGAGTGCCGCGAGTTCTGTCTAGAGCCCTGAGGCGCGCGCACGATAGTATGTGCCCTTGCCGCGCGTCAACAGAATTCACCGAGTGACAAAGTTCACAGGATCTTTCTCATTCGATGACAAACCTATTAACGCCGCTTGATACTCGACTTTTGGCCTTCTGCTTGCCGTTGTTATTGAAGAACGCATTTTTACCGAGCTAGGGGGAGGAGGGAAGCATGGAAGGTACAGATAGAGCGAACACACCGTACGAAGTTGATTCGAATATCGATCCACCCTCACAACTGCTGTTTACGAAGGAAGCGGCAGATAGTGCTCAACAGGTGGTTTCTCTTCGTGAATCCGCAACTATTCGGAAGCTTAAGCAGGTCTGGACTTTTGTTGGATTAAACAGGCAACGACGCCTTTCCGCATTGCTGGTTGTCTTCGCTCTGGCCGGCGGCGTGACTGGTGGCCTCCTGGCTGCGGCGCAGCGTGGTGAGACAGAACAAGAGTTCGATCGTTCGCTATCCCGTGCTGGGGTTGATGCGACAACAGAAGCAGATGCGGCCCCACGTCGAGCAGGAGCTAGCTCAGAAAACAGACCCGACTCAAATGTTGACATCGACAGCTCTAAAGCTGACTACGATCTCGATGATGCAAATGAAGCACTAGATCGGATTGCCGCCGAATCACGAAAACGCCGATCTTCGTCACGAAGGAAAGCTTACATGTTTGGCGTGATTGCGGGAGATGGAAGAGAGTTTGATGAAGACGGCAAGGACAAGCGCGGACGGAAGAATCGATACTGGGACGACGAGGAACCGTGACACCGCGGCGGCAGAATTATTTCTTACTACTTTGGTCGCCGTTTTCTGGCATAGATGGCCTTCACTGCGTCATAGATGTTTTCGTAGCACGGCGCCATCTCTTCAAGAACCAACAAACGAAGCTTTAACGCAAGATCACGGATGTCGCGGTCGTATGGCCTTAGAAACCCGAGTAGTGCAGGTGGTGGACGATGCTGACGCACAGTTGTGAAGCGATCGACAGGTTAGTCACATTCGAGCAGGAAGGTCTCTCGAAGAAGTTCCTGATCGGTGGGGTCAGGTTTACAAAACAGCTCTTCGTAGATGAAGTCGAGAGGCAGGCCAGAACGCGTCAGAGTCTCATCTTTCGGAACGTAGGTTGGCTCTACAGACCTAAACAAAGGCTGCGACAATCCTCGTTGCGGAAAGTTGATGACCTGCGCGCTCATAAGGGATCGGGCGCAAGTTATCAATATCCTAAGCCGCTTTGTTTGCCCAAGCGTGGTGTTTGTATTGCAACTGCATTGGAAGACTATGGAGGAAATGTTGGAACATTATGGTGGAACTGTGTCAATGCCAGGCCTTTGAACTCAACGAGTTGGACCACCCTCGGGACGCAGTGAAATTCGCAGTCTGACGGCTCTCAAACCATCACTGGGAGCTCTTCAAGTCCTCGAATTATCAGGCTTTTGCGCCAGCGCAGCGTCTCTGCTGGTCTGGCCAGCCGAAGACTCGGGAAACGCCGGAACAGCGTCTCTAGCGCAAGCTGACCTTCAAGGCGGGCGAGGGGAGCGCCAATACAGAAATGGACGCCCTGACCAAAAGCCACATGCCGATTGGGATCGCGTTTCAAATCCAGAGTCTCGGGCTCACGAAACTGAGATTCATCATGATTAGCCGAACCCAGCAGTGCGATAACCACATGGCCCTGCGGGATTGTCACCGAGTCGACCTTGAGGTTTTCAGCGGCGAATCTTTGTGAGGCCGTGTCGAGCGGGCTGGTATAACGCAACAGCTCTTCGATCGCTCGGTCAGCAATGCCAGGGTTTTGCATCAAGAGTTCACGTTGTTCAGGATTCTGAATCAGGGCCAATGCACCACTGCCGATCAGATTCACCGTTGTCTCGTATCCGGCAAGGAGCAAAAGATTGATCATGCCGATTAGTTCCGGCTCGCTAAGCTTGTCACCAGCTTCTCGAGCCTGAACGAGGGCGGTGATTAGATCGTCTTGCGGATCTCTTCGTCGATCGGCAATGAGCTTGTGCAGGCGCCGAATGATGAGCTTCTGATCGGGTAGCGCTCTCAAGACACCGGGAATGGTGGTAGCCGAAAGACTACTCCTCGCTAATCGATAGAAGCGATTGCGATCCGTCGGGGGGATTCCAAGCAACTCGGCAATGATCGTGAGCGGAAGGGGAAGCGCGTAGCCGCTCATCAGATCCATCCGTCCTTCGCGCGCCAGCGGCGTAAGGAGCTCATCGCAGGCGGCTTCAATGCGTCCGCGCAGACGCTCCACCAGGCTCGGCGTGAACGCCTTGTGCACGAGTGCTCGCAGACGTGTGTGGTCTGCGCCATCCTGATTGAGCATGTTGCGGGTAATCGGTCCGGAAAGACGATGTATCCACTTAAGTTCTGGGTGGCCAGTCTTTTACGAAACGCTCATCCTTGAGCACTTTGACAACGTCGTCGTACCGGCTAACCAACCAGGTTGGTTGCCGCAGCAAAGTTGTATAAAGAACCGACGATTCTTGGCGCATCCGAGCGTAGAAGGGATATGGATTAGCTTTGAATTCGGGCTTAGCGAGGTCCTTGATTCTGATATCCATGGGGATGTCTCCTGACTATCAGCAAAGACTACACACGAGCGGCGCAAATGATAAAGCTGCGTTCGCTCTCCGCCGGGTCCGAGTTCAATCAAACTGACCATAAATTCAAATAGTTATTGACTCTCAGGTCATTTCGGTTTCAAATCCTCTTCAGGTTGGGCCCTTCTCATCACGTTTGTTATGTATGAGAAGTTCAAAGAGCTAGATGGCACACATCCCTGGCGGGAAGTTAGCCCTGATGGTTATGTCGACTATCAAGCTCGCTATCGGCCGCAGGGCCGTGTCCTCTTCTTCAATTTTCCCTTAGCCAGGGAAATGGGCCTGGTTTCCTCCAAACACCCTCCAACAGTCAACAGCGAACTCGAACAGGCTATCCTGGAAACTTTTTCTCTCCAGATCATCAATGAGTACGATCTGCGGAATGGGAAAAAATATCAGCGTGTGAAGCCCCGGCCATTCATGGCCACGCGTTACCTTCAAACTCAGCATCGTAACAAACAGGGCAAGACCTCAGGCGACGGACGTAGCATCTGGAATGGTGTTTTGAAATGCAGATCGTTGACGTTCGATGTCTCCAGCCGGGGAACCGGCGCTACGATTCTCAGCCCTGGAGCACAGAAATCAGACGGAGCTGTCGAAACCGGCGATGAGAGTTACGGTTACTCCTCCGGGTTGGCAGATCTCGACGAAATGTTGGGCAGCGCGGTGATGTCGGAGATCTTCTACCGTCAAGGTATCCCGACCGAGCGGTGCCTGGCCGTGATTGGATTTGCGGATGGCACCGCCATCGGTGTTCGAACGGCCCCAAATTTAATTCGTCCCGCACACATCTTCCGTTATCTCAAGCAGGGCCTTCGCTGTGAACTTAAAGCATCGGTCGACTACTTTATTGACCGAGAGATCGACAACGGTTTTTGGCAAGTGCCGGCTACTGGCCGCGACAGATATGGGAAAGCTTTGGATTACCTTGCTCGTTCCTACGGAAAGATGGCCGCCGTGCTGGAAGAGGAATACATTTTCAATTGGCTGGCTTGGGATGGCGACAACATGCTGGCTAGCGGAGCAATTCTTGACTACGGTTCGATCCGCCAGTTTGCCGCCAAGCACGATAAGTATCGCTTCAAAGATGTGGATCGCTACTCTGCCTCGTTAACGGAGCAACGCTACTGGGCGCGCCTGATAGTGCAAAGCTTCGCTCAGGCGATGGACTTTCTCGCTTCAGGTACAAAAGCCAACCTGAGTGAGTTTAAAGACGCGGAGTGCCTGGGGGTTTTTGATCGCGCTTTCCAGAACGAAACCGATTACCGCGTCCTCTGGCGAATCGGATTTACTCCGGAGCAAATAGCAATACTCACCAATCGAGCTCAGGAGCAGATCAGGGACTTTCATCGATCGCTAAGCTACTTTGAAGATCTGAAAGTGGGAAAAGGAATTGAAAAAGTCTCCGACGGTCTTACGCACAAGCCTGTCTTCCTGATTCGCAATCTCCTGCGGCTGCTTCCGGCCTATTACGTGGCCCAGGCGGTAAATCGTCTGGATGACGAGAGTGGATACATGCCACCTGACATGTTCTGCAAGAGTATGGCGGCCTCTTACGTTGGCAAGAGGGATTTGGAATTAACCCCAGCGCGGCGAATGCAAATCAAGAACTTCCAGAGATCCTACCTCCAGTTGATCGCAGCTCTGGACGAGCCCCTTGAGAACGTCCTGAAAAATGTCCAGGACCGATCAGCAATCATCAACCATCGTCATCGGATTACTGGCGACGCAATGATCTACATAATCGAAGAAATCATTGCCATGAAGGGGAAGATTCGGATCAGTGGTCTGCAAGAGGCGCTCGACGCTTTCATCGATTCACAAGTTCTAATTCCCGGCCTTTGGCAGCCGGTCCAGCCTGACCAGCTTAAGCTCAAGACTCTCAAGAGCCAGCTGCTCATCAAGATTCACCAGAACCTCGAGCAGTATCGAGAATCAATCTGAGCGGCCTCTTTATCCTTGCGCCGTCAGTTTGTGCTTTGCGTCTTTGCGAATGACGGAGTTCGTTAGGCAGGTTTCGCGCAAACCGCATGGTGTCCCGGGTTGACGCTTCTGGTACTGGTTCAGTTTCGTTTTGGATTCTCTTATTCACACCGTGGCTTCAGCCCGGTGGAAAAGGGTGACTCAGATATCCCAGGAACCGTTTCAACGGTTTCCCCACTTGTCGCGAGGAAAACCGTTAAAACGGTTCGATGCATCCGGATCTTGGTTTGGCACCGGGCTGAAGCCACGGTGTGAATAAGAAAAACGCAATCCAAATTGCACCAGTACTTCGCTTCGCTTCTGTGGTTAGGCTGGTTGCAAGTTCCGACATGCTATACTGCCCTGCTTGATTCTAGTCATTCCTTCCGACAAATATGAGTAGTGTGCTCGAGATCATCCCGCTCGGCGGTATCGGCGAGTTTGGGATGAATTGTATGGCTGTGCGTTTCGGCGACGAGATGTTGATTCTCGACGCCGGCATGGGTTTCCCTGAGGAGACTGCTTACGGAGTTGACGTCTGTATTCCTGACTTCGATTTCCTTGAGGAGTATCGAGAATCCATAACCGCCATAGTGCTTACCCACGGTCACGAAGACCATCTCGGAGCGCTACCTTACATCCTCAAGAAGTTCAACGTCCCAGTCTATTGCTCACACTTCACAGCCGGACTTGCTGAAAGCAAACTTCAGGAGCACGACCTGACCGGCGACACTCTGCTACATCGCGTCGAACCAAGAGATGTCGTGGATATTGGCGTGTTTAGCGTTGAGTTTATTCGCGTCTCGCATTCGCTGGTTGATTGTTTCTCACTGGCGATCAAAACGCCGGTAGGCACAATTATTCATACGGGCGACTACAAGGTGGATGAGACTCCGGTGATTGGAGAGGCGATTGATCTTCGTTCATTCCGGCGCTACGGACAGGAAGGCGTGTTGGCTTTGCTGTCGGATTCGACAAATGCGACCGTCCCTGGCCGCACACCTTCGGAACGCGCGGTGATTCCCGCCTTTGAAGAGATTTTCGCAGACGCCGGCGGACGCATCATCGTCGCTGCATTTGCTTCATCAATTCATCGCTTGCAAATCGTGCTGGATACTGCACAGCAATTCAATCGCAAAGTCTGCGTTCTCGGGCGGTCGATGCAGAAGAATGTTGAGGTGGCTGACCGACTGGGTTATCTGGATATTCCCGATGGGTTGCTGGTCTCGCTTAATGAAGCGAAGGAGACCCGCGATCAGGAAATCGTGTTTCTGGTGACCGGTTCCCAGGGTGAGTCGCGCGCGGCACTGTCGCAGATGGCAACGCAGAGTTACAAAGGGATGACCATCGAAGAAGGTGACACAGTCGTGCTGTCAGCGCGAATCATACCCGGCAACGAACGCTTGATCTCCCGGATGATTGGTTTCATCTACAAGCGTGGCGCAAATATCATCGAAGAGAAGCGGCGGCTGATTCACGTGAGCGGGCACGCCTCGCAGGAAGACATACGAATCATGACTGAAGCCGTCCGGCCGAAGTTTGTCGTGCCGATTCATGGCGAGTATCGAATCCTCTTTCGGCATAAAGAGTTTGTCAAAAACCATCTCGGCTATCCGGAAGAACAGATCATTCTGATTGAAAATGGCGACGTTCTTGAACTGGATGGCGAGCGGGCCGCAGTGGTTGGCAGGCGGGAGATTGGCCGCACGTTTATTGACGACAGTGGATTTGAGGAGATCGGGAGCGAGACCGTTCGGCAGCGAAAGCAACTGGCTTACGAGGGTGTCTGCACTCTGATTGTGACGATAGATGCTGAAACTGGCGAACTGCTGGGCGAACCCGAAATCGTAACGCGTGGTGTTCGGGGGTTCGATATGACGAACGGTAGCTTGAAGGATGCCCAACGTGTCGTGGCTGCTTCCATCGCCGGCGCCTCGCGCGAGACGATGTCAGATGAAACGCTGCTGAAGGAACATATTCGCGTGGAGCTGAAGCGCTTCATCCAGAAACTAACGGGTGCCCGACCCGTGATCATGCCCGTAGTGGTTCAAGTCTAGCAGTTCGAGGCGCAATCAGGAGCTACGATCCACCAAGACTCACGAACAAACACCAAATCTTTTTCGTGATGGTTCGTGTGGTTTCGTGGATCGCATACTCGGCCGGCTCTCGCTCAAGCACCCGAAGACATATTTCACCGCTCGCCTTGCAAGAACAGAATGAACTGGGTAGGCAAAGTCGTTTTGATTACGGGTGCGTCGTCCGGGATTGGACAGGGTCTGGCTTTGGAACTGGCCCGACGTGGCGCAACGTTGGGATTAGTTGCGCGACGTGCGGAGGCGCTGGATGAGCTCGTGAAAGTGATTCAGTCCGCTGGTGGTAAGGCGATCGCACTACCTGCCGATGTTCAGAACATCTCATCGATGCGTACAGCTTCGGACAGACTGCGCCAGGAGTTCGGGGTCGTCGACGTGCTTGTTGCTAATGCCGGAATCGGATCAACAAACGACGGCGCCGAGTTGCGGGCAGATGAAGCCGCTCGTGTGATCAATGTAAACGTTGTCGGTGCATCGAACAGCGCAGCCGCCGTGATCCCGGCGATGGTCGAGCGAGGTGCCGGGCATTTGGTAATAATTTCGAGCCTTGCCGCATATCGAGGTCTGGCAAAGTCGGCAGCTTACTGCGCCAGCAAAGCCGCGGTCTCAGCATTTTTCGAGAGTCTAAGGCTCGATCTAGTGCCGAAGGGAATCGACGTAACCATAATTCATCCGGGTTTTATAAAGACACCTCTAACCGCGGGGCGACATGCCCAAATGCCTTTCTTGATGGAGTTGGATGCAGCAGTAGAAAAGATCATCGGTGCAATCGAAAAGCGAAAGAAGTCGTACGCCTTTCCGTGGCAACTCGCCGGCGTCGTACGGTTGGGAATGATATTGCCCAATTCGATGTACGACTGGTTCTCACGCAGGAATTCTTTTAGAGAGTAGAAGTCATTGCCGATTGTCAATTGTCGATTGCCGATTTGACGCCGGGCATAGGGCCAATTGGCAATCGGAAATTGGCAATTGGCAATGGGTGATTCCACCCGCTACCGCCGGGTGGAACTGACTTTGACCCGAGAGTAGATCAAAGACCAAAGACCAAACACCTAAGCCACAGATCCGACATGACCCTCTTCCAGGCAATCGTCCTCGGCATCGTCCAGGGCCTGACCGAATTCATACCCATTAGCTCCACCGCTCATTTAGTCTTCGCCGCACGCGCTGTTGGGCTTTATAGCGGGGTAGGAACCACGCTGAGGGCTCAGCAGACCACAGCTACCATGGCTGTGATCCAGCTTGGCACCCTTCTGGCTGTGCTCGTGTACTTCGCTCGCGACATCATCAACATCACGACTGCCTTTGTGCGCGATCATCTGGCCCTGGTTAAGGGCAGAAAACAGCCTGCAGTCGACTCTGCGAATTCCGTGGGAGGATTGTCGCAGGATGCGTGGTTGGGGTGGCTGGTAATCATCGGGTCAATCCCTGTTGCCATCGTGGGTCTTCTTTTCAAAAAACAGATTGAAGGGACATTCACCAAGAACCTTTGGGTGATCGCAACCATGATGATTGTCGTGGCGATCCTTCTGGGGATTGCTGAATTTGTAGGGAAGCGAAACCGGTCGATGGCTGACCTGGGAATTCGTGACGCGCTGGCGGTCGGCTTCGCTCAGGTGCTGGCGCTGATTCCTGGTTCAAGCAGGTCAGGATCGACCATGATGGGCGGACTTTTCGTGGGGGAAACCCGCGAAACGGCTGCGAGATTTTCCTTTTTACTCTCCATTCCCGCAATCGCGGCAAGTGGCCTGCTTGAGCTCAAAGAAGCGATCGTCAAACTGCCAGTTGAGAGTTATGGTTCCCTTGCCGTGGCTACGGTTGTTTCAGGGATTGTCGGTTACGCATCCATCTGGTTCCTGCTTCGGTTCCTGCGAACTCACTCAACCGGAATCTTCATCGCCTACCGGCTCATCGTTGGTGGTCTCATTTTGGTTGCACTCTTCAACGGGTACCTCTCGGCGAGTATCAACTGAGCGGCTGTATTGAGCAGATCGGGACGCGCGACACGGAAGGTATCATTCAACCAGTCCGCGATAGCGGACGATTTGAAAATAGCCCAGCGATTCATCGCTGGGTTCCGCGTCCGGCACCAGCAAGTCCGTGAAACGGACGAATGAATCGTCTGGAACGTTACAATCCTCTGCGGCTACTTCAGCCGTCCGTTACACGGACTGGCTCAAAGCCGGGCCTGGTTCCCAGCGATGAATCGCTGGGCTATTTTCAATTGTCCGCTATCGCGGACTGGTTGTGTGAATCCTTCCGTGTTGCCGCAAACTGGTCCGGCCTTAATTTCTGGAAGCAGTTGTAAAACAGTTCCAGAATCAAAAAGCTAACCATCAGCTGCTGAATTCGGTTACACTGGCCCTGCCCCTATTCCTCCCCCGACCGGAATCTCCGGCTTGTCGGAAACCAACTGTTCAAAGAGGCGGTGAAGTTGAATGAATGAGAAAGACCTCCGGCGGGGTGCGAGTCCGTCCCAGAGGCCCCGTAGCCCACGCGTCCCGGTAGAATTTGCACTTGAAGTTGAAGGCAGCACGCCCACAGGCGAAAAATTCCACGTTAAGGCCCAGGCAATCAAAATCAGTCGCGCCGGCGCCACCATCGTTTTGGATGAGGAAGTCGCCATGGGATCTCATGTCACTTTAACACCACCATTTGGCCGAAAGCTCGAGGCGTTAGTTAATGGAGTTTGGACCGACGAAATGGACAATCGTCAGCGGATCGGTGTTAAGCTACTCGATGCCGACGGGTGGTTTGCCGAGTAACTCGGAATAATTCAGATGAGAAACCGATTGCCGACTGATGAACTCCAAACGCTGGATCCTCCGCGGGCAAGACTCTGAACGTATCGCTTCGCTCGCCCGCGTTTTGAATGTTTCTCCGCTTGTAGCTGCGCTCCTCATTTCACGCGGCTGCCACGACGAATGCTCGGCCCGCTCCTTTCTTCGTCCCACCTACGATCATCTTCATGAACCTTACCTGATGCTCGGAATGCGTGAAGCGATCGCACGTCTGCGCAGGGCCATCGATCAAAACGAACAGATACTTATCTATGGCGACTATGACGTCGACGGCACCACCGGCACAGCAGTGCTTTTGCGCGCGTTAAAGCTGCTGGGTGCTCGGGTTGGGTTCCATGTGCCACATCGATTCACCGAAGGCTATGGCATTCAGCAGCCGGCCCTGGAAAAAGCATTTGGTGAAGGCTACTCGCTGGTTATAAGCGTAGATTGCGGCATACGCGCTCACGAGCCGCTCTACTGGGCAAAAGAGCACGGCCTCGATGTGATCATCACCGACCACCATCTGCCCGACGAGGATGAAGGTGTACCGCCGGCTTACGCAGTCCTAAATCCAAATCAGCGCGGATGCACGTATCCCGACAAAAACCTTGCCGGAGTCGGCGTTGCCTTCAAGCTTGTTCACGCTTTGTACCGCGAATATCAGAGAGAGTCGCAGGTCAATGCGTTCCTAAAGGTTGTGGCCATCGGTACCGTGGCCGATGTGGCCAAGTTGGTTGGGGAAAACCGTACGATTGTTTCAATTGGTCTTGAAGACCTCTGCAAGACGAAGAATCCAGGCCTGCGTGCGCTCATGGAAGTTGCTGGTTGTGGTGACGGAAAGGGAATGACCGCTTATGACCTTGGATTCCGACTTGGTCCTCGCATCAATGCCGCAGGCAGAATGGATGCAGCCCGGGCGGTTGTCGAGCTCTTTGATACCCGCGACAACGTTGAGGCCCGCCGACTCGCCGAACATTTGGATACACGCAACCATGAGCGGAAGGAAGTTCAACAGCAAATCATCGAACTCGCAATTCGGGAGTTGGAAGGCCCAGGCGGAGGAATCGCGCAATCGCACGTCGCGGTCATCGCCGGTGAAGGTTGGCACCGGGGCGTGATCGGAATCGCAGCTTCCAAAATCGTGGAGCGTGTTAACCGACCCTGCGTTGTCTTGTCAGTCGAGGGAGACATTGCGCACGGATCCGGGCGTAGCATTGAGCCCTATCATTTACTAAATGGGCTGACTGCATGTTCAGACCTTTTTGTGAAGTTTGGAGGACATTCTCACGCCGCCGGAATCACAATTCGGGCAGAGCGAATCTCGGAGTTTCGTCAAAGATTAAACGCGCACGCGGCGGCGTGTCTAACGGAGGAAGATCTTCAGCCCTGCCTCAATATCGATGCCGAGCTACCCACCGAAGAGCTTACTTTTGAACTGATAAACGAGTTGCAAATGCTCGAACCTTTCGGTGCCGGCAACCCGCGGCCCGTGTTCTCAGCCAGCAACTTGCGAATCGTGTCTGAACCGCGTCTAATGGGAAACAAGCACCTAAAGATGCATGTGGCTGGGCCGAAAGGGCGCCCGCTGGAGACAGTTTGGTGGAATGGAGCGGAAAGAGAACAAACTATTGCGGTGACTAACGGCATCACAATGGCCTACACGATAGAAACTAACAAATGGAGTGGTGAAACATTTTTGCAACTATCGATACAAGACATTCAGCCTCCGAACAAGTCGTGATGTTTAGAGACTAGGCTGAACTGGGCAAGAAAAAGTACGGGGCACGGCTTGCCGTGCCCCTACGAGCGAGGATTGGAGCGCGGAGAAGTTATCAGGTGCAAGAGCTGACTCGAAAAAGATCGATCTCAATTGGACTGCGGGCAAAGTTCCCAATTGTTGCGCGCATTGTGGCCGTGGTTGTGCTCACTGCTGGAATAGCACTCATCGCGATCTCCTATTACCGACTCCGCAACAACAGACCTTTTCGCCTCAGGTCTGAAACTCCGGAACTGTCCAAACAGATCACCGGGATCATTGAGGGTTACGAGCAACGTGTGACCAAGGGTGGTCGGCTTCACTTTTTGCTAAAGGCTTCTCGCGATATCACGTTTTCCGACGGTCATCACGAGCTTGAGACTGTGAGCCTTTTCGTCTATCCAGACTCAGGCGACAAGCCAGATCAGATCTCCTCCAACCGAGCGATCTATGATCAGGCAAACTCTTTAATTACGTTCCTAGGCAGTGTGAAGATCGAAACAAAGGACGCTTTGAAGGTCAACACCGAGTCGATCGTTTACAACCAAACCAGTGAAGTTGGTCAGACGGACGCCGTCGTGGAGTTTAGTCGTGAGAATGTTTCCGGTCGGTCCACGGGCGCGGTTGTCGAAGCGAAGAACAAAAAATTAGAGCTGAAGAAGGACGTTCAGATCACTGTAGCGCCGGAGGTTCCTAGAGAACCGCAAGCGAAAGCGGCCTCGTCGCGTTCTCGACCGGTGGTGATTCGATCTGCTCAGGGACTTTTTGAGCAGGCAGCAATGAAGCTCTCCTTCTTCGGGGGCGTTACTGTCGACCAGGACCGCGATTCAATGAGCGGCGACAACCTCTACGCCACCTTGAATGAACACAAGCGACTTCAGAGAGTTGAGCTTCGTGGAAACTCTTACTTAAAGACGATGGAAGAGGGTCGTGCAGCGGAGCTTAATTCAGTCGACATGGATTTTTTTCTCGACAAAGACCAACGACTGGAACGTGCGGTGGCAATGAAAGAAGCGCGGGCGCGAAGTCTTGATTCTGACTCGGAAATGCACGCCTCCGGCGCAAGTCTGGTTGAAGTGAATTTCCAAGCGCAGGGTGACCGCAGCCTCCTGAAGGAAATGCGCACCGAGGGCCGCTCCGTTATTAACATCTCCGCGCCAAAATCGAAGGCAAACGATCCGCGCGCCGCCAACAAACGGCTTACGGCTGATTCGGTCAAGCTTTTCTGGAGGGTAACCGGACGCGATTTAGAGAAAGCGGAAGCAATTGGCAACGCCGAGTTGTTTGTGGACCCGATTGTGAAGAACGCAAGTGCCGACAAGAAGACGCTCACGGCACCCCGGTTTGACTGCGACTTCTTTGAAGCCGGAAATCTGGCGAAGACCTTTGTTGCGACCGGAGGGGCCAAGGCTGTCATCGAACCCTTGCAGCACGCTGAGAACAAGGGCGTTCGCACCTTGACTTCACAGTCCATGACCGCCGTGTTCGTCAAAGACACTCAGGACGTGGAGCGTTTGGACGCTCAAGGCAACGCCAAATTCAACGAGAACGATCGTAATGGAATCGCGGCAAACATCACTTACCTGGCTCAAGACGAAACTGTGCGGCTGCGTGGCGGAGAACCGACAGTGTGGGATTCGCGCGCGCGAACCAAGGCTCTGGAGCTGGATTCAAATCTCCGCGATGAGGTCTCGTTTAGTCGTGGGAAAACGGCGACCACTTATTACAGTCAACAACAAACTAACGGTGCAACTCCGTTTTCAAAAGTTAAGAGTCCCGTCTACATCAGCAGCGACCGCGGTGAGTTTCATCACGAAAGCGGGTTGGCCATCTACACCGGCAACGCTCGGGCCTGGCAAGACGATAACTTTGTTCGCGGTGACAAGCTGACGATCTACGTTAATGAAAAGAAGATGGACGCTAATGGTCGCGTTCAAAGTGCGATCTACAACGCCCGCCGCAAAGTTGAAGGCGTAAGCACGATTGTACCGGTCTTCGCTTCAGCTGATTCAATGTCCTATTCTGAACCGAACCGTTTGCTGCACTACCAGGACAATGTCGATATGCGCTCCGGAACTGAAAGAGTTACCAGTGGAGAGGCAGACGTTTACCTTCTCAGAGACACAAACGAAGTCGAAAAAACAGTGGCTCAGCGCGCGGTAGTTCTCACGCAGCCAAACCGGAAGGGCGTCGGAGACTGGCTGCAATACACGACGGCGGATGAAGTCGCAGTGTTGAAAGGGAAGCCAGCCAGAGTCGAAGACACGGAGAAGGGAACCAGTGAAGGAGGTAGTTTGACCGTCTATGTTCGAGAGGGTAGAGTGACCTCGGAAGACGGCAAGGGACCACAATCCACTGGTCGTGTACGATCAACGCACAAGGTAACTAAGAAACCGTAACCGGCCGGCGGGCAGTCAGCCAACGCAATGAGCATTCAAGCGGAAGACATCGAGCTGGTTGATCAGAAAAAGGAAAGGCCTGCGTCCGGCACCTTTCCCGGCGATCATCTCGCGGCTGAAGCGCCCTCTCCCCTGGCTCTCGCAACGTTTCACCTCGATAAGACCTACGGAAAACGAAGAGTGGTAGACAACGTCAGCCTGCACGTTGAAAAGGGCGAAGTCGTGGGTCTGCTTGGAGCTAATGGCGCCGGGAAAACTACGACGTTCTACATGATCGTCGGACTGGAACGTCCCAACGCAGGAACGGTGAGTTTGGCAGGACGCGATGTCACGGGTCTTCCTATGTACCTGCGTGCGCGTCTTGGTTTGGGTTATCTACCCCAGGAGCCTTCCGTCTTCCGCAAGATGACGGCGGCTCAAAACATCCTGGCGGTGCTTGAGACGCTGGGAATGCGCCGTCGCGAGCGGCTGACGCGGCTGGAAGAGTTGCTGGAGGAATTTGGCATCGGCCACGTGAGAAACACTCGAGGCGACGCGCTGTCAGGAGGTGAAAGACGAAGGACAGAGATCGCTCGCGCACTCGCAACTGAACCGCAATACATTCTCCTCGATGAACCTTTTGCCGGAATTGATCCAAAAGCCATTGACGATATTCAGAACGTCATATTGTATTTGCGCAACCAGGGCATTGGAATTTTGGTTACCGATCACAATGTTCGGGAAACGTTGGGCGTGACTGATCGCGCCTACATCATGGCTGAAGGCCGCATATTCCGCTCGGGCGCCCCGCGAGACTTGACAGAAGACGCTGAGGTTCGAAAGCTTTATCTCGGCGAAAAATTCCGGATGTGAAACTGACACGCAAACCGTCCCAGAATCGGTTATAATCCCCCTGCGCTGTCAGGCGCAAAATAAGAACTCATTGGACTTTTTGACCACGTAATGTCCCTTAAACTCACTACCAGCCTATCTCAACGACTCGTGCTGACGCCCCAATTGCGCCAACGCATTGAGATGTTGCAGATGACTACGCTGGAGTTGACTGACCTTATTCAGCAACAGCTTCTCGAGAACCCTGTTCTCGAAGAGGTGGCGACGCAGGAAGAAGCAAGGGAGCTTGCTGAGAAGATTCTAGACCACTTGACCAGCGCTGATCCCGGTGCGCCACCGGAGCATCAGCAGGTGGAGGCATCGGGGCCTGAACTCGGCGCTCCTTCGTCGAATGGCTCGGGCGACTCCGATGCGGCCACGGCGGCCTACAACGAGTTAGAGGGCGAAGCCGGCGACGTTTCAACAGCTGCCGAGGCCGGCGATGAGTCAGTTTCTGATGAAGTCTCCGGCGATGAAGCGTCTCGCGATGCGTTTGAGGAGATCGACTTCGGCCGCGAGTTTCAGGATTATCTCGACCCGGGATACAAGACCCAGGAAGTTGAATACAAGGAAGACGCTCCCACCTTTGAGCAGTTCCTGACCAGACCTCCCTCACTCGCAGATCACCTCGAATGGCAATTGCATATGAGCCCAATCGGAGAGGAAGCCGTTAATGCTGCCATCTCTGTCATTGGAAATCTTGACGCGGATGGGCGGCTCAACGCCACCAATGAAGAAATTTCCGCGATGGGCAAATGGTCCGAGGAAACGGTTGAACAGGCCCGTCAAACCGTGATGCGCCTGGAACCCGTTGGGTGTGGCGCCCGCGATGTGCGCGAGTGCCTGCTCGTGCAATTGGAAGCCCGAGGCGAAGGCGCGCGGCTGTCAGCCAGACTGATCAGTGATCACCTTCCCGAGTTGCAGCAGCACAAGTTGCCAAACCTTTCGAAGCAACTAGGCATAGATATCGATACCCTCCTGGCGGAATTACAATTCATCCGCACACTTGAGCCCTATCCCGGACGGCGTTATTCATCTGAAGAACCAATCCTGATCACTCCGGAAATCTACATCGAAAAGCTTGATGAAGACGATGAGGAGTATGTGATTTACTTTGCCGACGATGGCAGCCCCCGTTTGCGCATCAGCCCTCAGTATCAGCAAATGCTCAGCCAACCGGGAACAACCAGCGAGACGAAGAGCTTCATCCGCGAGAAGGTGCGATCAGCGGTGGATCTGTTACGGAACATCGAGCATCGGCGACAGACTATTTACAAAGTGGTGGAATCAATCGTCCATCGACAAAAAGAATTTCTGAATCATGGGGTTGAATACATCAAGCCGATGATGTTGAAAGACATCGCCGAGGATATTGGGATGCATCTTTCGACGGTGTCGCGAGTGGTGAATCGAAAGTATGCGCATACGCCGCAAGGCGTGATTGAGCTGCGCCGCTTTTTCTCAGAAGGGATGATGAACGAGGACGGCGAAGAGATTTCGACCCGAATTATTAAACTAAGAATCAAGAAGCTTATCGAAGAAGAGGATTCACATAGTCCCATCACTGACGACCAGGTGGTAAAGATCCTGGCCAAAGATGGAATCAAGTTATCGCGCCGCACAGTCGCCAAGTATCGTGACCAGATGCAAATCCCCGGATCGCGCGAACGTCGCGCTGTAGTCTAGCGCCTCCCGGTTGAAGTTTCGCAGAATTTCCATCCCCTGAGACCAGACAAGCCTTGAGTCTGGCAGCACTACTATATTTGAAATCATTGAGGACGGCGTTCGTTATGAAATTTGAGTACACGGGTCGGCATGTTGACGTCACACCAGCAATTCGCAAGCACGTAGAGGATCACTTCAAAACCATAGATCACATTTTCAACGGCACCGACGTCTCCACACACGTCATTATTGCCGTGGAGAAGAACCGCCACATCGCTGAGATTGTAGTCAATTGGCGCGATCACCCGCTGACGGCTAAAGACACCAACGCCGATATGTATATGGCGCTAACTCGCGCCATTGCCAAAATCGAAAAGCAGGCCCTTAAACTCAAGAAAAAGATCATCGACCGCAAGCAGGGTGCGCGCCGAAGAGCGGAGGTGGCTCCCCACCCTGATGGACAACTTGAAGCAACTCCCCGTCCTCCACGAATCGTCGCCGCTCGCCGTTATTCAGTGAAGCCTATGACGGCTGAAGAAGCAGCCTTGCGTTTGTCAGGTGAAGCCGATCAGTTCCTGGTCTTCCGCGATGCCGACACAAGTCGACTCGGCGTGCTCTATAAACGAAGCGACGGAAACTTTGGTCTAATCGAGCCATAACTGAAGTTATCTCGCAGACAGTAGATTCAAACCTCAAACTCGAAAGGATAAGCGAATGCTGAAACGGTTGCTCGTCTTGATGGTTCTGTGTGCTTTGTCGTCGTCGGCAGTTGCCGCTCCGCCCTCCAGGTATACGGTTGATGCAAATCACTCCACTGTTGGTTTCTCGGTCCCCATACTCAATGGTGTGTCCAAGGTCAGAGGAAAATTCACCAGCTTCACTGTTGAAGTCGTTTACGACGAAGCTAACATCTCAAACTCCTCAGTCAACGCGGTAATTAAAGCGGCGAGCATCGACACGGGCATAGACGGTCGTGACCGCCACCTGCGTAATGCCGACTTCTTCGACGTCGAAAAGCATCCTGAGATCACCTTCCGCAGTACGCGGGTTGAGAAAAAAGGCAAAAACCTTATTGCGACCGGCGACTTCACCATGCACGGCGTCACCCAACAGATCACTATTCCTTTCACCGTTACTGGTACCTTCGTTAACTCTGCAAACAACCAACGATCAGTTGGGTTTCTTGCCAATCTGAATATCAATCGACGCGATTTCGGAATGACCTGGAAACACTCTTCGGTGCCAAACTTCGTGGGCGACATGGTTCACATCGATCTTGCCGTCCTGGTTCGAACCGAGGCTCCCAAATAGCTTTCCGCCGTGCGCTCAATGCCCGTTATTTAGGTCTCCCTGGCTGTGACGCTGATCGTGGACCAACACAAGCGTTCGACTCTTCACTGCCATCATCCGGCAAGTCAAAGTGCATTTCGTAGTAAACTGATTATGACCGGGTCCAAAACTAAGAATGGTGCGACGCAAGAGGAAAGCTGTTTCAAGCGGGAGCGCTGCGGCGATTCCTGACATTGTAATCATCACAGGGCTCAGCGGCTCCGGGATGTCGTCTGCTACGAACGCTTTCGAAGACCTCGGATACTTTTGTGTCGACAACCTGCCGATCACCATGCTCCAGACTTTCGCCCGTTTGGTTGATGCCGGTGAAAAAATGGGCATTCAACAGGCGGCACTGGTTATTGATATTCGCGAGGGCACCTTTCTCAAGGGCTTTGAGCGTCAACTTCGAGCTGTGCGCGAAACTGGTCGGTCGGTTTACGTGATATTCCTCGAGGCTTCTGACGAGGTTCTCCAGCATCGTTTTAGCGAGACGCGCCGGCCGCACCCGGCCGACGACGACGAAGGCCTGTTGAAGGCGATCCGCAAAGAGCGGCGGGCTATGTCGCGCATCCGGAAAACAGCCGACCAGATTATTGACACTTCGGATCACACGGTCCACACGCTCCGCAGTTTGTTACTCGAGAGATTTAGTCCCGACCGCCGAGGCGGGCCGATGCGGGTACAGGTTTTGAGCTTTGGCCACAAATACGGTACGCCCGGTGAACTGGAACTGCTCTTTGATGTTCGGCACCTGCCCAACCCACACTTTGTACCGGAATTGAAGCGTTTGTCGGGCCACGACAATCGCGTGGTCAAATACTTGAACGAGCAACCTGAGGTCAAGGAGACGTTGCGGCGTTTCAGCGATTTGCTCGATTACCTTTTGCCGCTTTACAAGCGCGAGGGAAAGTCGTATGTGACGGTCGGAATCGGGTGCACGGGTGGGCGGCATCGTTCCGTCATGGTCGCCAACGCTCTCGCCAGACGACTTCGCAAGGCTGGTTTTGACGCACAGGCGGTCCATCGAGATATTCGGCAGGCCAACCGGAGCCAGTGAAATGGCGATACGGCTACAAGCGTCGATGGACGAGGAGACAGGATTGTGAACGACGACTCAGGTTCAGCGCAGGATGCAGCCAAAGAAGAACCACGCAAGATTGCCGGCGTGATCGTCACCCACGGCCATCTTGCCGGAGAGCTTTTGGCGGCAGCCGAGATGATCATCGGTCCCATCTCCCATGTCACAGCAGTCTCAATCGGTTGGCACGATGACGTCGACGCTGCCCGGGATGAAGTGCACCGTGCGATAGCCAGAGTGTCTCAGGGTGCCGGTGTCCTTTTGATGACTGATATGTTTGGCGGCACGCCCACGAACATCGCGTCGATGTTTTTGGAAGACGGCAAGGTAGAAGTAATTACTGGAATCAACCTGCCTATGGTGATCAAGCTGGCGAGCCACTCCGGTGAAGAGTCGTTGAATGAAGTAGCGCGTCGGGTCTGTGATCTCGGACGTCAGGGAATCTACGTGGCTGGCGACTTGTTAAGGCCGCCAGCAAAGAAAGACTGAATGATCGAGCGGTTGTTTACCGTAACAGCGCCGCTGGGTTTGCATGCCCGCGCAGCCGCCAGGCTCGTCCGCGTCGCCAGCAGTTTCAAGAGCACATTGTTGCTCTCCCGCCCAGGTGTTGAATCAAACGTCGATGCCAAGTCCATTTTGAGCGTGCTGATGCTGGCAGCAAGCTGCGGCACAGAACTGCGTGCGACCGCAGAAGGTGAGGACGAACAAGAAGCTATAAACGCACTCGGCAATCTATTTTCGAGTGGTTTTGGCGAACCCTCTGCCGCGAGTCAGCAGCCTCGGTCTGAACACCGCGAGATTCGCTGGAACGGTCTGAGCGTCTCCGAGGGCATTGCAATCGGTCAGGTACAACGCCTGCACAATGGAGCAAAATACGTTTACCAAACACAAGTCGAAGGCGCGGAGATAGGACGTGAGGTGCGCCGTTTCCACGCGGCGCTCCGCCTGGCTCGACGTCAGTTACAGGCCGTGAAGGAGCGCGCCGATCAACAACTGGGAAAGGACCAGGCGTACGTCTTTGATGCTCACCTGCTGTTACTCGAGGATGAAAAACTGATCGGCGACATCGAGAATCAAATAACGCGGGAGCATGCGAACGCCGAATGGGCAGTGAGAGTGGTGGGCGACAGTCTCATTTCAGCCTATTCTGAAATCAAAGATGACTATCTGCGTGAGCGTGGATCTGACATCGAAGACATTGTTCAGCGTCTCTTGACAACCCTAACGGGCGGGCGCATGTCTCCGCGCAAGCTGTCGGAGGAAGCTGTCATCGTTGCGCAAGACCTCCTTCCGTCGGCCGTGGCTGAGCTCGATTTTGATTACGCTCGCGCCATAGTTACTGACAGCGGCGGTTGGACGTCCCACACGGCGATCATTGCCCGAGGACTCGGCATCCCCGCCGTGGTTGGCCTGAGAGACTTTTTTCGACGCGCTCGTACCGGCGACCGAATTGTTGTTGACTCGGTGCGTGGTCAGGTCATTCTTCATCCATCAGTGACAACGCTGGAGCGGTATCAGGCGGAAGCGGTTAGTCGAGCCACGAGCCGATTGTCGGAGCTACCCGTGGAGCAGGGTCCATTGCGAACTCTTGATGGGCTTGAGATTCGCATGCGTGCGAATGTTGAGGTTCCGGCGGAGTTTGCCGGTGTTCGGCAGTATGGAGCTCGCGGCATCGGACTGTATCGATCAGAGTTTCTGTTATCTCGCGGCGGCGTAATGGTCTCCGAAGACGAGCAGTATGTTGCCTATGCGGAGATTGCCCGACTCGCGGGCGAGGATGGGGCCATCGTTCGACTCTTCGATCTCGGCGGTGAAAATGCTCGCGACGTTGGCACTGAACCGGAAAGGAACCCGGTGCTTGGTTTGCGGGCAATCCGGTTCGGCTTGCGTCATGAAGAGTTGATGCGCGCACAGGTTCGCGCGATCCTGCGCGCGGCCGCCGAGGGGCGAATCGATATCGTGTTACCCATGGTAGCTGACGTCGGGGATGTGAATCGCGCCAGAAAAATCGTTGAGGAAGAGGAAGCCCGGCTGAAAGACCATAGGTTGCCACATGGACGGGTTGGTATTGGCGCGATGATCGAGGTTCCGTCTGCCGTGCTGACTGCCGAGAAGATTGCCAGGCGCGTGGAATTCTTTGAGCTTGGAACAAACGATTTGGTTCAGTACACACTAGCCGTCGATCGAACCAGCGATCAAGTTTCAGAGTGGTTTCGCACGCTTCATCCGGCAGTGCTCGCCGGAATCTTCAGGAGTCTGAACGCTGCCCGGAGTGCGGACATCCCGGCAATTGTTTGCGGCGAGATGGCTTCAACTCCGGCGTATGCCGTCCTGCTGGTAGGGCTCGGTGCTATCGACCTGAGCATGACCCCTACCTCAATACCCCGAGTTCATCGCGCCCTGGCGGGTATCGACTCAAGAGACGCGGCTGCAATCGCCCGTGAATGTTTGGATTGTGCCACGGCAGACGAAGTTGAAGACATTGTCCGGGATCGTTTTCTAACCAACTGGCCGGAAATCTTTCCCATCGAAGGCCTGCCCAAAGCCCGCACGTAGGAGAGAAGGGGAGACGCGGGGACGCGGGGACGCGGGGACACGGAGACTGGGAGAAGGGGAGATGGGCGATGTGGATGCAGAGAATCTCAATGTGGGCTGAACCATTCACCCTGTGCAGATTTACCTGTTGGGAAGGGGGCAAGCGAGTGTCGCGAAGCGACACGAGCGCGCCCCCGCTCAACTCTCATTTCCAATCAAGCTGATTTGAACTCTTCAGGTTCACTGTTTTACTTCTACATCACCCAGCTTTGCTGATTTCACTCTGACTGTTTGGCGATGAGGCTTGAGCGGGGGCGCGCTCGTGTCGCTTCGCGGCACTCGCTTGCCCCCTTCCCAACAGGTAAATCTGTACAGCGGGAATGGTTCAGCCCACGTTGAGATTCTCTGCATCCCCCATCTCCCCTTCTCCCTGTCTTCGCGTTCGCGCGTCTCCGCGTCCCCGCGTCCCCGCGTCTCCGCGTCTCCGCGTCTCCGCACACTTTCGGGAAACAAATCTCCGTTAGTCGTTTATTCCTAACGGTAGTCATCTTTGCTACCTCGAGATTCGAATTCGATGCCCCAAAGTTCGAAGGATTGAGGAAAACATGAAAAACCAAGTACGTGCCCTGCTAGTGCTGCCACTTTTCGCAGTTTCAGTTGTCGCTCAGGTTAACCCAACCGTCACAGCCGTAAGTCATCATAGCTCGCTGACCGCAAGTACACCTTCAGTGCCCAAGGGCACCCGCGCGAGGGTCGTCGCGGACGGAGACGTGGAGGCGTCGCAGCCTACAGCTCCATCGATGGCCCAATCAGTATCAACCATTGATGCCGGCGATACGGCGCGCAATAATCCGTACCGGCGAATAGCCCCCGCCTTGTTAAAGGCGCCGGTGACTGCGTCCCTCGAAACCCCGCGTGGTCGCACAAAGATCAAGCCCCCAGGTTCCAATTCAACGTCAGCGAACGAATCCACGGTCGGGATTGCCTCGAGCATGACTGAAATCTACAAAGTCGGAGTTGGCGACGTACTCGATGTGCAGTTACCGCAGAGTCCGAATAACCGGTCCACGCTGTTCACAGTGCTTGAGAATGGCGAGCTTGATCATCCGCTTGTAGCGAACCCAGTGTCGGTCGCGGGATTAACCGCCTCCGAAATAGCTACACTCCTGCGACAGGAGATTAAGGTGCTAGACCACCCAACTGTCGTCGTCAAAGTACGCGACTATGCGAGTCACAGTGTAACGGTTAGTGGGATGGTTGGCGCGCCAGGACCTAAGGCGATCCAACGTGAGGCTGTGCCGCTTTACGTAGTCATTTCTCAGTCGCTCCCGCTGCCGACGGCCACGCGCGCGACCATCGTCCGCTCTGGTCGTGAGTTGGTAACAGTGGAACTAAGCGACTCAAAAGGTTCGGCCACGCTGATAATGCCGGGAGACAACATCAAAGTGTCTGGGTTACCGCCCGGCTCAACCGAATTCTTCTTCGCTGGCGGTGAGATCAATGCGCCAGGCCAAAAGCTGTTTCACTCGGGCCTTACTTTGACACAGGCCATACTCGCCAGCGGCGGCCTCAGAAAGAATGCTGGAACGAAAGTCATCGTCTCACGTCAAGCTTCTGACGGACGTCTCGTTAGAACCGACTACAACTTCCGCAATATTCAATCGGGAAAGATCGCGGATCCTATCCTGCAAAAGGGCGACCGGATACTGGTTGAGGCGAAGTAAACAGTCCATCTAAAACGGATGCAGGCAAAGGCGGCTCAATTGGGCCGCCTTTTTTGCGAGAACGTGAATGATGCTGGCCATATTCCGTCTATAATGTCGGCTCTGTCATCGAGGGCTGACTAGCGACTAAATCCGAAATGGACATAAACGGTCTGAAACTCTTTCGCATCTTAGTCGCGAAATCGATCATCGAAGTATTCTTCGTCGGCGCGCTCGCGGTCGGCTTCGTCCTTTCAACCTTTCCTCCCTATTTTCACGGGTGGGGAGAAGCAACACCTCAAGGCATAGAGGGTTGGGTCGTAAACTACTGGGCACCCTGGGATCGGGTTGAGGTCCAACTCTTCATAGACGGTCATTTCACAGCTACCGGTATGGCAAACCTCAGCCGTCCCGACGTAGTTGCCGCTGGATGGGCCAAAGACCAATGGCACGGGTACGCGTTTGTCTTGCCAAAGTTACCTCCCGGAAACCACGAAGCTCGAGTCTACGCGATTCATGAAAGCGCCAATGGCAATAGGCAATCGCTGCAACTGGTCGGTAATCCGATTCGTTTCGCGGTCGACCAAAATGGAAAGCTAACGATTTGGACGATCCACTTACTAGTTCGTACTAACTAGCTGACCATGGAACCTAAACTAGAGAATGACAACGCTGTAGCACTCATTGATCGATCGCTAGCCTTTTGGGAGATCGTGTCGGTGATGACGTCGTGCTTGATAGCGGAGTGGGTGGTTTTCTCGATAGGTCGAGCGAACCCCTGGGCTCTGGCAGTGCCTGTAGGCCTTGCATTCGGTTTTATGTTTATGTCGCATCGCCTACGTGCGGAGTCGGCCAGGGAAATCGGTCTGCGGTTTGACAATTTCATTGCCGCGGCGCGGCTTTTGATATTACCCATGTGTGCCGCAGCAGTTGTGCTTGTGATCATCGGATACGCCACCGGCAGCCTGAGCTTTCGTCGTTGGACTGGCAGCCAATCGATCCTCGGATTGCCAGCTCTCGGCGTTCTTTGGGCTTTAATGCAGCAATATGCATTGCAAGCCTTTATCAATCGCCGGGCACAGGTGGTTTGGGGTCCAGGCCTCCGCAGCGTGCTTTTCGTCGCTTCGATGTTTGCAGTGCTTCATCTCCCAAATCCTCTCTTGACTGGGGTCACTTTTGCCGGAGGACTTCTTTGGGCCGCTGTCTATCAACGAGCGCCAAACATTTTAGCGCTCGCTCTTTCTCACAGTCTTATGACTTGGGTGCTGATCTCGACAGTTCCCGAGGCGTCTCTCAACAATCTTAGGGTCGGTTTCAAATACTTCGGTTGAAGATTCCACCTCCGAAGTGGCTCTCATCTTCTTTGATGCGCCTTACGTCCTAGCTTGGCGCCTTTGCGTGAAACTTCCTGGTTGCGAAGGGGTTGTTTTCGCGAAAAGGCGCCAAGCTAGGACGTAAGGCGCAAAGGCATTAAAAGGGGCTTGATTGGCCTCATAGTGCCCGTTGTTGAACGGCGGGTGGCCTCGTGCTGTACGTGTTGAACATGATTTGCTAAGATAATTTCGCCTAGCAATGGAGCAGGTTGGACGGTCGCTGCTTCGCCACTCGTCCGATATCAAATTCTTGAAGTTGGGAATGGGCGAAGGAGAGGAAAGTCCGAACACTACAGGGCAGCGAGCCCGCTAACGGCGGGGCGTTCGAGGAAACCTCAGATCTAAGATCTCAGAGCTTCGGATCTTAGTTCTGAGGTTTTCTTGGGCGACGACAAGTGCAACAGAAAGCAGACCAGCCCTCTGAGATCTCAGATCTGAGATCTCAGATCTCAAAGGGTGATGGGTGAAATGGTGCGGCCCGAAAGGGCTTAAAGTAAGAGCGCACCGGCGTCCGTGGTAACACTGACGGCCAGGCAAACTCCTCGCGGTGCAAGACCAAATAGGGAGGCGTCAAACAGGGCTGCCCGCCCAAAGCGTTCCTGAGATTTCAGGAGCCTACGACCTCCGGGTAGGTCGCTCGATCCAACCGGCAACGGTTGGACTAGATGAATGATCGTCATTCCGATTTCAGATCGGAACACAGAATTCGGCTTATAGACTTGCTCTAAATTGCTGGCAAAAAGGTCTCGGAAGGTTCAAAACTCTGTCGATCGCAAGCCCAGACTTCTGTCGACTAACCTCAAGGAGTGACGCAGATGGCAAATCGGAAGGGTGTCTTCATCGGCGCGTACGTGCCAAATCACTTGAAAGAGTCTCTGCGACGTCGTGCTGCTGCCGAGCATCGCACGCTTTCTCAGGAAATCACCAGGATTCTCGAAGAGGCCGTGCATGGACGAGGGCTACCTGCGGGAAGCGTAGATCGAAGAAGCAGGGAATCCACACCTCGGCGACGCTCGACAGATCCGGCTCCACGGCGTCGTGCGGTTGACGTGTCGTACACGCAATCTGGCGGCAAAGGCGGAGACGATGAAAGCTGAAATGTCCTAGCCCGGCGCGGATCCTTGACGTTGTCTAACGAGATTGTATCCCGGACGTAAGAACCTTGAAGTATCTAATCATCGGAGTTCTGGTTGCTTTACTCTTAGTACTCATTTACTCCCGCCTTAGACCTTACATTGAGTTGCTTCGAAAAGTTCTAAACGCCCTTCAGAATCCGTTTGACGCGAAATCTGCGAGAATGTCCCGCAGCGGCTCCACCAAAACCGAGAACAGGCTGGTACGCTGCGTGGCTTGTGGCACATGGATTCCGGCCGAAAGAGCGATCGGCGCGGGCTCGAAGTTGTCGGAATATTGTTCCCGCGAATGTCTCGAAAAATCGGCTGGCGGTGAGGAACGAAAACTCGCTGGTTGATTCTCACCTTCGCCTATCAGGCTGAGCCGTCCAGTAAAGTCCCTTCGTGACGTTTCGTGTGATTTCGTGGATCGTCCTTTGAACGGAGTATGTAGACGATCCACTAAACCACACGAAAAATCACGAATTGACACTATAGCGGACTGGTTGAATGATTCATCAGAACCGAGGAGCGAAAGCGACCGGGCCGTCTTGTGCAAAGCCGGTTGGCGCCGTCGAATGGGCCAGGCTAAAGCTTGTACTCTAAACTCGCCTATTTAGCCTGTGCAGCTTCTTCTGGCAGGAGATTGCCGGCTTCGTGTATAGCCTTGTCTGTGTCTGTCACGTAAAGAATTATTGTGCCGACAACAAACAAGATTATGAGTGAGAGTAGGGCCTGTCGATAGGAATTAGTGGCTGCCACGACAGCGCCAAATAAGAGCGGACCCATCCAGGAGGTGCCCCGCTCAGAGACTTCGTACAGACCGAAGAAGGAGGCTTCCCGACCAGCGGGAATCATCCGAGAGAAAAGCGAGCGGGAGAGCGCTTGAGAGCCACCGAGAACGATGGCAATCACTGCGCCCATGGCCCAGGCGTTAGCCGTCGTGCGAAGAAAACCATATCCATAAATCACCACTCCCGACCATAAGACAAGAGATACCAGAATGGCCCGCTTAGTTGTTATCGCATAGGCCAGGCGCTCAAAGGCTAAGGCACCGAGAATTGCGACGAATTGCACCATCAGAAAGATGCTGAGCAGAAACGACTGGTCTGTCGGTATGCCACGCGCGACAAAAAGCTCCTGGGCCATGAAGACTGACGCCATGCTGATCACCGTTTGAATGCCATCATTGAAGAATAGATACCCAATCAGGTATCTCAGCGTGTGGCGTAGGCGGGCGAGTTCCCTAAAAGTCCGTCGGAGTTCGGCGAAGCCGACTGTCAGGTAGGATTTTCCAGGTGGTAGGGTTTTCTCCGCCGCCCTGCTTTTGACGGTCAGAAATGTGATTAGGGCGAAACCGCCCCACCACACTCCCGCCGACAGCAGCGAAATTCGCACAGCCACGTAAGGATCCAATCCTAAGCTGCTCGCATTCTTCACCAGCAGGAAATTCAACGCCAGCAAGAGTCCACCACCGAGGTAGCCGTAAGCGAAACCACGGCTCGAAACTTTGTCACGCTGGTCTTCGGTAGTGATTTCGTTCAAGAACCCGTTGTAGAAAACTACGGCTGCTCCAAAGCCGAGGTTGGCGATGATGAACAGCAGGCCGCCGAGCCAGTAGAGGCTTCCGGACACAAAGAACATCAGACAGGTCGCCGCCACGGCGAGATAACAGAAGATGACCATCATCTTCTTTTTGAGATTCGAGTAGTCGGCAACAGATCCCAGAATTGGCAGCATGAATATCTGGAGGAAGACAGCCACCGAAACACAGGTAGGAAAGAAAGATTTTGCGGTGATCGCACCGACGGGACCGAGGTTGAACACAATACCGTTTTCTCCCACGGCTCTTTGCGTAATTTCGGTCAGGTACGGGCCGTAGAGGGCTCCCACAATCGTGGTTGAAAATGCAGAGTTGGCCCAGTCGTACATCTTCCACCCGAAGACCTCGCGTGGGTTGTTTTTTTCGAGCTGATGGACAGACTGTGAGCTCTCGTGGGGAGTAACTTGTGTTCCTGTCATTTATGGGCTGTCGCTTTTCGAGTCAGAGTCTCGACAATTGCAGGTGTGATGTCAGCGAGAGTCTTTATCTGATTGGCGATGCGATCACGATGAGCGCCCCAGACGATAGTAGGTACTTTGTTCAGCGTATGGTTGCGCGTTGAGAGATCTTCGATGTTTCCGTGATCGCTCGTGAGTATAACGGAAGTGCGTTTCAAATCAACACGAGATAGTAGTTCACGCACCAGCAACGCGAGGTCTTTCAAGACTGCTCTCGCTGCGGGCATGTCTTGCGCGTGTCCGATCTTGTCGGTCACGAAATATTCATAAAGGGCAAATCGATTCTCCGATGAAATATTTGTGAGGATGGCCGCAGCCTCCGAAGCCGTCCTGGGGTTCACCGCTTCTCCGCGTTCGATAAGTAACCGATTTGTAAAATCCTGATAGACGGCACGACCCTCGACCAGATCTTCAAGCGTCCTAAACTCGAGCCCCGCCGCTTCGACAGCTGCCGTAGTTGCCGACACCCATCTTGGTCGCTCCTGGAAGAAGCGTTGGGTGTAAGCGTTGGCAAAAGTGATTGGCGTCACGCCGGCACGCTTGAGTTGTAGAAACAAGGAGTGCTCGTGGATGATTTCCCGCAGGGCTTGGTTGGGGAAACCCTGCTTGTGATATCCGAGCAAAGCTGGTGCGTTAATTCCAGTGAGAATTGTAGTTTGCCCGGACGCGCTTTGCGGGCGGCCTTCAACACCGAGAGTCGCGTCGGTTGGTACCAATACTCCATCCAGCGTGACCGCAGGCTCGTCTTTGAACACTGCCAGGGGAGCGGCGTCCTCCATCCCATCGAGAGGATTTGCTTCGCCGCGCGAACCGATGCCAAGGCCATCAATAAAGAGAAGAAGGATTGACATGTGGGATGAATAGCACCAGGAGGCACGAGGACGCAATTACTTCCGCTATTGTTCCGCGATTTCATCTTGTCAACGCGGCTCGCAAGCGTTTGATGATTCCGACACTTTGTCAAAGATCTGTATGGAGGTTCTTAACGCGAAAAAAGCTCTTGACGAGTCAAAGAACCGGCGTATGATTGGCCCACTCTTTTGGAATAATCCCCCGGTTTGAACGTTGAGATTTGGCCTCACACGGCTTTCCTCAACCTTCTTCACTCTTGAAATCAGGAGTAAGCCTCATGCGCCTCAACCTTTCCTCGAAGGTAAGACGAATT
>Ga0187892_10000424_pt1 | contig 110435 bp, 96 predicted proteins | sample MA1701073metaG_FD_139345 | JGI IMG/M metagenome (GOLD analysis project Ga0187892, IMG submission 139345) | Bio-ooze microbial communities from a basaltic lava cave in the Kipuka Kanohina Cave System on the Island of Hawaii, USA - MA170107-3 metaG ... | reverse complement strand
TGAGCAGAAGCAGGCGAAGGAGCAGCAGAAGGAGCAAAAAGAATTCGAATTGACGATCGCTTCCAAGGATGCCGAGATCGCCCGTACCAGAGCGAAGGGCGAAGGGGATGCGATCAGGATTCGTGCGGAAGGTGAAGCCGAGGGCGTGCGCATCCGAGCGATAGGGCAGGCCAAAGCCCAGGAGACCATCGCGAAGACCCTGACACCGAGTTACCTGCGGTTCAAACTGTACGACAGCCAGAATTCCAAAGTGGTGCTGTTGCCGGACCAGCTTAACGTGCCGATCCTGATCAACCCCGGCCCTGACCAACCTCGGCAACACGCCGCGGGACAGCCTGAAGCGCGATGAGCACAAGCAATCTAGGGACCTTTGCCCACGGTCACAGGAGGGGAAAGCGGCGGTATAGCGGAATCCTTGCATGGGTCCTCACCGTCGGTGTCATACTGGTGAGTCTCACCGTTGCAACGCAGGACTTACTTGATGAGGTAGTCATTGAAGAAACGGCCGCCGAGAATCTTCAAGCTGAATTCCTCCGTGTAGCCGCCTCTGTAAGCCGGATTGTGAATAATGCAAGAGGGGACATCTCTAATCTGTCGGCGTTACGCGCGGCTTTCCGGGATATTTTCGAGCTCCGCCCCGCCATTCGCATCCTGGAAGTATTTGAGGTGTCCCCAGGCTCCGGAAGACTGATCCTGAGTAGCGACCTGCATAATTCGACACAACCGCTCAGCGCCCACGAACGGACCGAAGTCTCGGGAGGTCGCTCAGTGGCGCACTTCGATGGCAGGACCAGCGACCGGGCGTGGGTCATCACGGCTCCGATCGTCGAGGACGGTCGTGTAGTCGGAGCGCTCCGCGGGCGGTTCTCGCTCTCGAAGTACGATCGTTTGATCAAAAAAGAGCGCGAGCTGGCAAAAAATGTCGGCGTGGGAGCGGTATCAGTCACGTGCCTGGTGTTTCTGGCGCTTATCCGGGTCAAGATCCATCGGCCGATCCATCGGCTCCTGCAGGCGATGCAGAGCGCCGGAGCGGGAGAGCTGAACTCCCCAGCCCCGCTGGTAGGACCATCGGATATCCAGGAAGTGGCGATCCAGTTCAACAGAATGTTGGATCGGGTCAGGGAGGCGATCGCCGAGAGGGAGCACCTACTGGGTGAGGTTCGGAGCTTCAACGAGACCCTCATGACAAGAATCTCGGAAGCGACCGAGGAGCTGCGCCGGACCAATGCCACGCTGGTCGAGACCAGGAGCCAAGCCGAGCGGGCTGAGAAGTTGGCTGCGCTGGGCGAGCTCTCCGCGGTCGTCGCACACGAATTGGGGAACCCGCTGAACGCGATATTCGGGCATCTTCAGATGCTGACGAAGGCTGCTGACCGAAAAGAGCACGAGCGACATGTGACTATCATCAGGAACGAGATCGAGCGCATGGTTGGAATCCTCCAGCACATACTTGAGTCGACGCGGCTCCTGGTTCAGTCTGTTCCCGTTCACCTGAACGAGGTGATCAACGAAGTCCTGACGTTGCTAGCCCCTGGCCTCCCCGGCCGGCGAATCGCCGTCAAGACAAACCTGATGCCTTACCTTCCTCCGGTCGCCGGAGATCGCCGAACTCTCCATGGAATGCTCTTCAATCTAGCAACGAATGCCTTCCACGCAATGCCAGAAGGGGGGGAGTTGGAGATACAGACCCGCCAGGTCGCGGACGAGGACATCGAAGGCACCGTGGTGCTTCGCGGGTCGGCCGACGTACAAGCCAGAGCCGTGCGGCTCACCGTGCGCGATACGGGAGAGGGGATCCCGCCCGAGCATGTACCTCGTATTTTCGAACCGTTTTTTACGACTAGGCACGGTGAAGGAGGCACGGGACTCGGGCTGGCGATCTGTCATCGAGTGGTCGCGGCGAGTGGGGGGCGGCTTGCAGTCCGGAGTACGGTGGGAAATGGCGCGATGTTCACGATCGATCTGCCGATCTGGAGAGACAAACCTGCGGGAGAGGAGGTCTATGAACGCTGAACGCTGGATCCTGGTCGTGGATGACGACCGACACAACCGCGAGATGCTGGGAGAGGCGCTGACTCGTACCGGCTTTCAAGTCGAGCTCGCCGTCAACGGTGAAGAAGCTTTGGAAAAGGGGGGCTCGCGGGAGTTCGACGCGGTATTGAGCGACGTGAAAATGGCCCCGGTGTCGGGGATGGATGTCTTGGAGGCCTTCCGCCGGACTACCCCGGAAACGCCCGTGGTGCTCCTGACGGCATTCGGGTCGATAGAGACGGCGATTCAGGCCATGAAACATGGGGCGTTTGACTACATCACTAAACCTGTAAACCTGGAAGAACTGGTGCTCGTGGCCACCCGAGCGGTCGAGCATTGTCGGTTGGTGCGCGAACACCGCGATCTCCAGAGTGCCTTCAGTGATCGCCTGCGTGCTGCGTCCATCATCGGGCAAAGCCGGAAGATGGTCGAGGTCTTCAAGCTGGTTGGCAAGGTCGCTCCGGGACGCACCGCGGTGCTCATTCAAGGTGAGAGCGGCACCGGCAAGGAGTTGATCGCCCGGGCGATCCATGACAACAGCCCGCGGGCCGCCCGGCCTTTCGTGGCCGTCAACTGCAGTGCGATCCCAGACTCGCTTCTCGAGAGCGAACTGTTCGGCCACGTCAAGGGTTCGTTCACGGGGGCCCATGCGTTCCGGCGCGGATTGCTAGAGGAGTCCAGTGGAGGCACCTTCTTCCTGGATGAGGTGGGAGACCTGTCTCCGGCTGGACAAGCCAAGCTCTTGCGCGCGCTCCAAGAACGGGAGATCAGGCGGGTTGGAAGCAATGAACCGGTCGCCCTGGATCTCCGGGTGATCGCCGCTTCCCGTCGGAACCTTCAGCAAGCCATGCGTGTCGGAGGATTTCGCGAGGACCTACTGTACCGGCTCAATACGGTTACGATTACAGTGCCCCCGCTCCGCGAACGGCCCGAGGACATCCCTCTGCTGGCTGAGTTTTTCCTGGCCCGGTACGGCTCTGAGAAGGAGATCCCCGTGACCTCTTTGTCGCCCAGCGCGATGAGGGTGCTGGGCAAGTACCCCTGGCCCGGAAACGTCCGCGAGTTGGAGCACGTGATGGAGCGAGCCGTCGCACTGGCGACCCACACGCTGCTCTCCGTTGATGACCTTCCGCCCGAGATCCGGGACAAACCGGATGGTGGACCGGATCCCATGCAGGCTCTACCGGGCACCCTGAGTGCGCTACAGCGCGAGCATGTCTTGGCTGTGTTGGAATCGACTCGGGGTAACAAGGAGCAGACGGCCCGTCTCCTCGGGGTCAGCCGACGAACGATCTATCGCTTGCTCGACAGGTATGGCCTGGGCAAGAACTCGTCCGATCCGAGCGGCGACGCCATTAACTCACCCCCACGCTAATCTGTGCCTTTCCCGACCCGACAATCGGGCTCAGAGGCTATTGCCTTCTTGGCACCCCGTGCCATCTCCGCACAGCTTCCGCGTCTCCCCTCTCGTTTCCGCACGGAGCGACCTGGCTACAACCGCCCATTCTGATAGCTCAGCAGCCGGTTCTCGCGGGTGATTGTGGAGAATTTCAGCGGCGTCAGCGGCGACCGGTTACCCGGGGTTGTGGCATCGCAATTGCTATTCATACGCTTGGTGCTGTCAGGTGGCACGAGACGCAACGCCGGTGGTCGGGCGGGCGTCGGGGCTGGCGGCACTCGATGAGTTCGGAAAGGTAAACTCGGGAGGGCAGACCATGTCGTGCGCGCGATGTCAGGGGTTTACGGTCCCAGAGCGGTTTACTGATTTACGGGATGAGGGCAGCCAGGATGAGGGCAGCCAGATGGATTTTCTGGGTTTCCGGTGCCTCAACTGTGGGCACATCGAAGACACCGTCATCCTAGCAAACCAAGTATGGTCCCGGTTACCCGGATGGGCACGGCCTGTCCTCTCTCCGGAGAATCCAACGGGTGCTGCCAGGATGGCCGTGACCGGGCGCTCGCGCGGGACCCGCCCCGGCACCAGCACGGTCGGCCATGTGCGTGCCTGAGGCTCGACATGATCTCGCTAAGGAAGGATGCGCAGCGACGTGCCCCGCGACGCTGATGCCCCCAGCTCATCCTGTGGGGGCATTACCGTCCGTTTTTCACGGAGGATTACCATGGGGGGACGCAGGACGAGGCTCTGGGGAATCGTGCTTGCCGGAGGAGAGGGAGAGCGGCTGCAATCGTTCGTGCAGGAGTTCCTCGGGAGCGACGCGCCGAAGCAGTTCTGCGCGTTCCTCGGGGCTCGCACCATGGTCGAGCATACCTTGCGTCGTGCTGAGGCGATCATTCCCCGTGAGCGCCTCCTTGTGGTGGCCACAGCCCATCACCGACGACACGTGTTTGCCAGCCTGGCCGCCCGGCCGCCTGGGACCGTCCTGCTGCAGCCGGCCGGGCGCGACACGGGCCCGGGCATCCTGCTTCCCCTCGTCCATGTATTGCACCGGGATCCCCGGGCGCTTGTGGCGATTCTCCCCTCGGACCACTTCATCCTTCCCGGGCGACGGTTTATGAAGGCCATTGCACAGGCCGCGGCTGACCTGGCCCGCCATGCGAGCGAATCGGGCGACGAATCGATCGCACTCCTGGGCATTCGACCTACGGACCCGGAACCTGAATACGGCTGGCTCGAGCCGGGGCCGCATGTGACCTCGTACGGGCGCGAGCCCCTCCGGCGCATCCTGGGCTTTGTCGAGAAGCCGACAGCCGAGCACGCCATCGCGATGATGGCCAAAGGTTGGCTTTGGAATACGATGGTTGTGGTCGCGCAGGCCGCCTCTCTTATGAAGCTCTTCTACCGGGCTGCGCCAGAACTCGCGGCCTATTTCTCTGCCTTGCAACGGTGCATCGGGAGCCGACTGGAGAGTGCTGTCCTTGAAGAGGTGTACCAATTAATCCCCAGCATGAACTTTTCATCAGCAATTCTCGCACGTCATCCGGAACAGTTATTGGTTGCACCGGTGGGTGGCGTGCTGTGGAGCGATTGGGGGAGACAAGAACGCATCCTGGCGACGCTGGCACACCTCGGGGTCGCTCGTCCACACCCTGTGCGCATGGGCGCCTCCTTCAACGGGACCAGTGGCGCCACCGCACTGAAAAGGAGGGAGTTATGAAAACCCATCGCCCGAGGGTGTTGGTCGTCGAGGATGATGAGAGTGCACGACAAGTGCTCTCCTTGCTCCTTGCGAAGGCCGAGTACGAGGTTCATGAAGCTGTTGACGGCGTCCAGGCGGTCAGGAAACTGGAGGCGAGTCGCTATGACGTGGTCATCACGGACTATCAGATGCCGCGGCTAAACGGGCTTCAACTCTTGAACCTGTGCCAGATCGTCTGGCCAGAGACCCTGCTCGTGCTCGTCTCAGGCGAGCGGGCTAACCTGCCAGCACTGGCCTCACAGCATGGGGCATTTGCCTGGCTCGCGAAGCCCTACGATGCGAAAGAGCTTCTTCACGTCATTCGCATCGCGCTCGAGCGGAAGGCGGTACTGCGTGCGGACCGCGTGGCCGCCGAGACGCCATGAGGCCTCCGTTTCTGCTGGGTGCCTAAGGTCGGCGGGACGATGAAGATCCCTGCAAGCGGTGTCACGGGAGACGGCAGGAGGTTGATCAGATGATGCGAACGAGCGTGGTCAAAATTCGCCGGTTGATAATAGTTCTGCTCGCGTTGGGAAGCGTGCTCCTCTGGAGGCCTGGGCTCACAGTCAGTCCGGCGGAGGGCAGCGAAGGGGAAGAAGCGACGATCAGGCTCTACCAACAGCTCGCCCCGGCCACCGTCTACCTGTCCTCCGCCTATGTCTCGGGAGATCCCCTCGGCGCCCCGCCGGCGATGGGAGTCGGAGCGGGGTTCATTCTGGACGAAGCGGGCACGGTGCTCACCAATGCCCATGTGGTCGAGGGAGCCCGGTTAATCATGGCCACCCTGTACAACGGGCAGCGTGTGAAAGCGGAATTGATCGGAATTGATCCCTATACAGACCTTGCAGTGGTCCGGTTGACCCACATCACGGGCAAGCTCATAACGGCTCGGCTGGGCGACTCCGATCGCGTCCGGATTGGGCAGCAAGTCTTGGTCTTAGGCAGTCCGTTCGGTTTGGGATTTACGCTCACGAGCGGCATCGTGAGCGGCATGGCGTCCCTACCTGGAGCCGTGAAGCCCAGTGAATCCAGTGTCATCCAAACCACTGCGCCGATCAATCCGGGCAACAGTGGAGGTCCGATGGTGGATTCTGAAGGGCGGGTCATCGGGATCACCACTGCGATCCTGGCTGGCGCGCAGAATATCGGGTTCGCGATCCCCATCAATACGGCCAAAGCGGTGCTCAGCGAGTTGAAAGAGAAGGGGCGGGTTGCTCGACCGTGGCTGGGCGTAGGCGGAAAATTTACGACCAATGAAATCAGGTTGCTACTCAAATGGCCACTGGCACCGGGTCTGCTGGTAGAACACGTGGAGGAGGGGAGTCCGGCGGCTGAGGCAGGGCTTAGAGCCGGGACTCTTCACGTGGCCATTGAGGGAATGCCTTGGATGATAGGCGGAGACATCATCGTCTCGATTCAGGGGAAATCAATCCGCTCTCCCGAGGAATTCTTGAAAGCCATCAATACACTGCGCGTTGGGGAGACGGTCAAGATCGAGTTTCTGCGTGACGGCGAGCGGCATCAGCGCTCCCTTGTTCTCCGCCCCCGTCCGATCAGCTTGCCGAAAACGACAGCTTCGCCAGAAACACGAACGACTGGCACGCTGCCTGGCGGGCCAATTGGGATAGCCCAGATCTGCTGTATCAGGTATTGACGCTATTGAGTAACGAGATGCGGAGTTATGAGAAAGCGGTTAAGCGCGTCTCTCCTCCTGCTCAGAACAACAATGGCGATCCGCGGTGGGAGACCGGCTGGGAAGGCTGTCGATGCGCTTCCGGATCCCAATCTGGCTAGTTAGCGCTTTATTGCTGCCAGCGTCCCTAGGGGCCTGCGCGACGGGGCATGGTGAAGGAATGAGTGTCCATCATGCCGGGGCAGGTCGGCTGGGCGTCCGGCCAGCGCGCGTGGCGGTTGTAATCCCCTCGACCGGGGATCCTCTGCTTCTCAACGCCTATACACGACTCGATGTGGTGACGGATCAGCTGTTCCAGCAGGGTTTGGGTAGCCACGTGGTGGAAAGGACTGAATTACCCGCCGTGCATACGGAGCAACTCTGGCAATACGCCGAACCTACCGCGGAGGACACACAAGTTCGGTTGGGGCGCCTGTCGGGCGCCGATGCTCTGGTCCTGTACCGCATCAAAGGACCGGAACTGCGAGAACGTCTGTTCGTGTCGGAGGGAGCACCCTTGTCGCCGATCACGATCTCCGCGAAGGTGATACGCGTGGAAACGGGGGAGGAGGTGTGGAGCCAGGTGGTCACCGTCGAGCTGGGTGGGCCAAATCAGCGACCCGACACCGGGATCGACTTTGACCCGGCGGTATGGAAGGCGGTGGATCGCGGAGTGGATGAGATGCTGGCGGCACTGGCCGAAGCGATGGCCTGTGAGCTCATGACCTGTGATGAGGCCAGGGCAACCCACTAAGACCTAATGGGGATTTCGGACAGTCTGTGTTAGCATTGCCGAATGGATAGCCTCCTCGGTTGGGTGGCGGAGTACGGTTATCCGGCGCTCTTTTTGTTGCTCATGGTGGGCATTGTCGGGTTGCCTGTGCCGGATGAGACCTTGCTCACGTTCGCCGGGTACCTCGTCTCTCAGCGGCAACTCGCGTTCCCTCCAACCTTCATCGCCGCCTTTCTGGGAAGTGCCTGTGGCATCACGCTGAGCTACTGCCTCGGGCGGGGCCTGGGGGGCTCTGTGATGAAGAGGGTCAGCCGGGTGCTTGCAACCGACCCCGCCGCACTGGATCACGTGCAGGCCTGGTTCGCGCGGAGGGGCAAGTACATGCTGCTGGTGGGATATTTTGTGCCAGGTGTCCGGCACGTGACGGCATTGGTGGCAGGGGCGTCGCGCATGCCGCTAGCCCCGTTCGCGTTGTATGCCTATACCGGGGCACTCCTGTGGTCTCTCAGCTTTCTCGCCCTGGGATACGTCTTGGGGGAGGGCTGGGCACAGACGTCAGCCACCGTCCACCGCATGCTCGGTCTCTGGGGTGGGGCCCTCGCAGCCTTCCTCTTCGTGTTCTATCTCGTGCGGCGAAGGTACTCTCGGTCAGGCAGGTAACAAGCGGGGGGCGCGCCTCCTTGTGTCACCGCTCTGCGGTAGCCTGATCGTGCTTCGGCCGGGGAGTCCGAGGACATCACAAGGACGAAGGACGTCTGCGCGAAGGTCCGAGGCCTACCGTTGAGAGTCAGCCCCTTCTTGTGCAGTTTCTCGACTTCCTCAGGATATCATTGAACACCGGCCTTAAGCTTGGGGGGAGTCCCAACCGTCAGAGGTTCAGCGAAGACACTAGGCGGTTGTAGCCCATGGCGCTACACGTGTTCTTCACAAGGGAAACTAAACACCTTGAGCGAGATAGGCTGCCCGCGTGTAGCCTTTACTCGTGCTGCGTGAAGCGCCTTAAGCGCACTGACTGTTCTGTCTGCTTGATTGGATGGGAGAACCGCAAAAATGATGGAATTGATGTCAGGGTGGAGGAAGGTCCCATGCACTCTACCGGTTACACCCTTACCCAATACGTTGCTCAGTATGGTGTACGCGTAGATGCCATTATCGTGCAAGAGCTCCTCCAACTCACCTAACATTGAGTCCCGAGCCACAATGATTACGGTTTCCATGTGCGCCTCTAGTATCTTGGGTGGTCCGCGTAGAAAATGGGAATCCGGCGGCCCCCCCGCTTCGTTTCAACCGAGAACGTTAAGGGAAAGCACCAGACGTTTCATCTCGCCACCTTTGTTCAGAACGCAAGCCCCGTGAACCGGCAGGCTTTAATGGTGCGCTGGTACCGCCTGGTATGCTGGGAGCTGTTGAAGAAGATCGCTGACGCCCACGCGCGCCTCTTGCTTTACGGCTCATGCTCAATGCTTCTGAGCTCAGCCCGTGACCCATTCGAGGGCACCGAATCAAATCCATATTTGAGCAGGAGCTTTTGTATGCGGGGACTCATCATGAACTCGACGAACTCTTCCGCGACACGAAGGGATGCGTCCCGACAGGTCCACACCACCGCATGCCCGAACTGGACCGGCGCATACGCCCCTGCCGGGGCTTCATCGATGATGCGCACCTGCCCGCTGTTGATCGCGTCCGCGCGGTAAACGATGCCCACCTCGGCCTCCCCTGTGCGAACCAGGTTCACGACATCATCACTATGCTCCGCGTGGAGAAGGTGGAAACGGCTTGTATACGCAGGGTCGAGCTTTGCAAGCTCCCTAGCCGTGATTTCTCCCAATGCGGAGGTCTTGGGATCTACGAGGGCAATCCGGATTGCTCGATTCGGTGGCGCCTCGCGAAAGGAGATCGGTGTGGCCTTGGAGGTCGCTGACATGACGAGCACGAGAGACGTCTGCGCGTAGACTCGACCTCCTCCGTTGAGAGTCAGTCCCTTCTTGTGCAGTTTCTGGACCTCCGCAACCGCCTCAGGAAGAAACACATCGATCGGAGCTCCTTGTTCAATTTCCCGGCGAAGCGATTGCGACGGACCATACACCACCTGTACCGTCACGCCATATTCGCTCTCGAACATCGGCAGGATTTCGCGGAATGCAGGCTTCAAGCTGTGGGCTGCTGCGACCGTCAGGATTTCAGCCTGGACACGCTCCCCGGTCGTCACGATGCCGGCGATTCCACTTACGACTACCACCGCGATGCCGAATGACCGAATTCCGGTCATCGTGCTCCTCTTCCTGACCCTACCATCCGAGGGTCTTGCCAATGAATCTGAGACCTGCGTACAATAGATTCGCCTTGGTGGAGATGCGAGCGATCGAAGTTGGATCAATAGGCAAGATCAATGCCCGGTATCGTCTCCATTCGACGGAGTGCAAAAAAGCTCTCCAACCGTCCCATTTCTAAGGAATTCTCTTATGACTTCTTGCCTCACTGCGTAGCCCACGCGTCTTGCGGAATTGTGAGATTTCGCACGATACGCTCAGTGCGGAATGCGGAATCCGCATTCTTCATGCTTTGTTGTTCGAGATAGAGCTGCCCAGGGCCCACGATATTTTGTGATATGCACAACCTGCCATTGCATGCCCGTAAATCCAACGACTGGCAAGCACTTTGCACACCCCATGCTGGTCCTGGTCGAAGGTCGAATTTGGGTTAGCGGTGTCTGAATGACAGACAAAACGATCACTCGTCGCAGGCTTCGCGTATGAACCAAATCGTCCTCATTGCCCTGCGCAGGCCGTACACCTTCGTCGTCATGTCCATCCTGATCGTGCTGTTGGGCACCAAGACGGTGCTCCACATGCCAACCGACGTCTTTCCGAATATCACTATTCCCGTCACTTCCGTGGTCTGGACCTACGCCGGTCTGCTGCCGCAGCAGGTGGAAGGGCGCATCACGTATCTGTTCGAACGCTTCCTGACCTCGACGGTGGAGGGCATCAAGTACATCCATAGTCACTCCTACTTCGGGAGCAGCATCATCAATATTTATCTGCAGGACGGAGTCGACGTGGGCAGGGCCGAAGCGGATATCACTGCCATTGCGCAGACCGTCGTCAAGGCGCTCCCGCCGGATATTTCCCCGCCCATGATCATGCGTCTCGCGCCATCCTCCATCCCCGTGGCCATGCTGGAAATCAGCTCCGACACGATGACACCCGCGGAGCTCTATAATCTTGCCTACATGCGAATCCGGCCCCTGCTCGTGACGGTACCGGGAATAGTTTTGCCGCACCCATACGGAGGCCAGGACATGCAGGTCATGGTCAACCTCGATCAGCAGAAATTGCTCGCCCGTCACCTCACTCCGGCCGACATTCACGGCGTCCTCATGCAACAATACCTCGTGCTGCCGTCCGGGGACATCAAGATCAAGCCGACCGACTGGATCGTCCTGACGAACGCGTCACCGTTGAAGATCGAGGATTTCTCCAATATCCCGATCAAGCGGGAAGGCAACGCGTTCGTCTACCTGCGCGACGTCGCCACGGTTCGCCTCATGGGCCGGGTGCAACAGAACGCGGTGCTGGTGAAAGGAAAACAGACTGTCATCATCGTCGCGATGAAAAGCACAGAGGCCTCGACGCTGGATGTGGTCGATGGGATCAAGACGATGATCCCGCACGCCGAGCAAGTCTCCCCGGCGGGCGTGAAGATCAGACTCCTCGACGACGCCTCGACCTTTGTCAAAGATTCGATCTCGGATGTTCTGCATGAAATGCTTGCCGCCGGCGCGCTGGTCGGCCTCATCGTGCTGTTGCTGCTCGGGTCATGGAGGGCCACGGTCATCGTGTGGACCTCGATCCCGTTGTCCATCCTGACCGCGCTCATCGGCCTGCATTGGCTCAACGAGACGATCAATATCATGACCTTGGGCGGTCTGGCGCTGGCCGTCGGCATCCTGGTCGATGACGCCACCGTGATGATCGAGAATATCGATCGCCATATCGAAATGGGCAAGCCGCTCGAACAGGCCATCGTCGACGCCGCCAATCAGATCGTCGTCCCGACGCTCGTCGCCACGCTGTGCATCGCAATCGTCTGGTTCCCGCTCTTCGAGCTCGGCGGCGTCGCGGGCTACCTGTTCAAGCCCATGGCGGAGGCGGTCATCATTGCGATGCTTGCCTCCTTCATCCTGTCGCGCACGCTGGTGCCGACCATGGCGAAATATCTGATGAAGAGTCACCATGTCGCAGCCGCATGAACGGCTCGGGCCGGCCGGCGCGGAACCCTCGCGGAACATCTTTGTCCGCTTTCAGCAGGGGTTCGAGCGACGCTTCGATCGATTCCGCGAGGGCTATGGTGCGCTGCTCGAACGGGTGCTCGCCCGTCGCAGCGCCTTCGTCAAAATGGCGCTGGCGTTCGCACTCAGCTCCCTGTCCCTCTTTTTCTTCCTCGGGCGTGATTACTTCCCCGAGATCCGGTCTGGGGTCATTCAGATGCATATGCGGGCGCCGCTCGGGACGCGCATCGAGGTGAGCGGACGCCTCGCCACACTGGTCTCCAACACCATCGAGGAGTTGCTGCCCGGTGAGGTGGAAAACATCGTCAGTAATTGTGGTCTGCCGGTCGGACCTCACAACCTTGCCTTCATCCCGACGCCGACAATCGGCTCTCAGGATTGTGATTTGACGATCCTGTTGAACGATGAGAAGTCGCCGGTCTGGGAGTATCGGCATATTCTCCGCGAGGGCTTGAAGGAGCGCTATCCGGGAACCGAGTTCACCTTCCAGCCGTCCGATCTGACCGCAAAAATTCTCAACTTCGGGGCACCCGCGCCAATCGACGTGCAGGTCAACGGCCCGGACATGTACCCCAACTTCGAGTTCGCCCGCAAATTGGCGGGCAAGTTTCGCGAGATCCCCGGGGCCGCGGACGTGGTGATCCAGCAGACGATGCGCACACCGACCCTCATGGTCGAAGGCAATCGCACGTTCGGACTCGCTGTCAACAGTACTCTGAAGGACATCGCCGACAATCTGCTCATGACAACCGCCGGGAGCCAACAGGTCGATCAGGTCTATTGGCTCGATCCCTCGACCGGCATGTCGTACCTGATCAATGTGTATACGCCGCAGCCGCAGATCAACAGCGTCAATAGTCTCAAGACCATCCCTGTCGATTCCTCGAGCGAGGCGTCGGATAAGGATGTGCAGCTCCTCGGCAATTTGGCCAACCTTTCGGCGGAGGGAACGCCGGGCGTGGTGACGCACGGGAATATTTTGCCGCTGTTCGACATCTATGTCTCCGCCGAAGGGCGCGACCTCGGCGGGGTTCTGGCGGATGTCCAGAACATTGCCAAGAGCATGGAGCACGAGAAGCCCCACAGCGCAGAGATTGAAATCCATGGCCAGGCCTCACTGATGTACGAGGCCTATGGAGAGCTGATTTTCGGGCTGCTTGCCGCGATCGTGCTGGTCTATCTGCTGATCGTCGTCAACTTTCAATCCTGGCTCGATCCGTTCATCATCATCACCGCCTTGCCCGGCGCGCTGGCGGGCATCGCGTGGTCGTTGTTCCTGACCCATACGCGACTGTCGGAGCCCGCGCTGACGGGCGCCATCATGACCATGGGCACGGGGACCGCCAATTCGATCCTCGTCGTGTCCTATGCGCGCGAGCGGCTCCAGGAGCACGGCGACGCGCTGCGGGCCGCGATCGAAGCCGGGAAGACCCGCTTTCGTCCGGTGCTCATGACCGCCTCGGCCATGATCTTTGGGATGGTCCCGATGGCGACAGGCTATTCTCAGAATGCCCCGCTGGGTCGAGCGGTCATCGGCGGTCTGCTTGTTGCCACCGTCTTCACGTTGTTGTTCGTGCCGTGCGTGTACGCTATCATCTACAGCAGGCGAACCGTCCGCCAAAAGGACAGTGCATGATGGGCCAGGCTTTGCGTGGAAGAGGCGTCGTCATCTCAGCGATCCTGCTGTGCGTGCTCTACGTCGGCTACCGGATTTATGAGACCGGAAGCGACGCCGCGCTGCTGCGCGAGAAGACGCTCGAAGGCGCCGTCCCCACCGTGGCCGTCGTCTATCCCAAGCCCGTGCCCGCGACCGAGACCATTACACTCCCCGGCAATATCGTGGGCTGGTACGAAGCGCCGATCTACGCACGAGTCACGGGCTACGTGAAGATGTGGTACAAGGACTACGGAGACCAGGTGCAGAAGGGCGACGTCCTGGCCGAGATCAACGCGCCGGACCTCGACGCCGAATATAGGCAGGCCAAAGCGGATCTAGAATCGGAGCGAGCCAAGTACGTTCTCGCCGAGGTGACCGCGAAGCGGTATGAGGCATTCCGCGGCAGCCATGCGGTCTCCGAGCAGGCGATCCTGGTGAAAGAACAAGAGAGGAAAGCCCAAGCCGCGCTGGTCAATGCGGCGGAGCAAAAGGTCAGGAACATGGACGCGTTCATTCAGTTCAAAACCATCGTTGCCCCCTTTGACGGCGTGGTGATCCAGCGCAACATCAACGTTGGTGACCTGGTCAGTAAGGAGGGCAACCTCAGCACCCCCAGTGCGAAAACGAACCTCTTTACGGTGGCCGTCGTCGATACGTTGCGCCTCTTTGTCAGCGTGCCGGAGTCGTTCGGGCCCTTCCTCCAGCCGGGTCTGGCGGCCGACGTGACCGTGCCACAATTGCCCCAGCGCCATTTCACCGGCAAATTCCTGACCGTCGCCCATGGGTTCGATGTGAGCACGCGCACTGCGGTCACCGTCTTCACGATCGACAATGAGGATAGGGCGCTCTGGCCCGGATCCTATGCCCAGGTCGCGCTCACGGCGCCGGTCGACAGGAAAGCATTCACGATTCCGTCTACGGCGTTGGTGTTCCAGGAGCACGGCACGCAAGTGGCCGTCGTGACGGAGGACGACCGCCTGCACTTCAAAGCAATCGCCGTGAGCCAACTCATGGACAATGCCGTCGAAGTGGCGGAGGGGATTTCCGCGAGCGACCGCGTCGTGAACAACCCGAGCGCCGCGTTGCTTGAAGGCGACAAGGTACGCATCGTCACGCCGGCGCCCGGCTACGATCTCGTCAACGTCCCTGCTTCGCCGCAGACGCCTCAGCCGGCGCAGTCGTCGCCACCCCCACAGACCGCGCCGGTGCCGCCGGTGCCTCAGCCGGCACAGCCACCGCAACAGCTCCCGCACAGCCAGCCATGATTTCGCAGCCCGTACTCGTTGGATCTCTGTGGTCCGCATTGCGCCGCCAGGCGCTCCGCTGCGCCGTCCTGCTTGCGCTTACCATGGCCGGATGCGGTGACTGGTTGCCGCACGTCGATCTGGCGCCAACCTATCACCCGCCGCAATACGTCGTCCCCGCCTCCTGGCATGGATCGAGTCCCTTCGTCGAGGCGACGCCATCAGATGGTGAGCTGCGCCCGGACTGGTGGAAGGTGTACAACGACGCGGTGCTGAACAATCTCGTCGAACAGGCCATGGCGGCGAATCCGAATTTGCAGGCCGCCGCAGAGCGATTCGTCCAGGCCCGCGATGTGATGATGCAGGTCCGCTCGCGGCGGATCCCCCAGATCGGCCTGGGCGGGAAAGCCTCAGACAGCCGGAATCATGTCGATACGCTGGCTCGCGACCCGGATCTTCCGATAACCGGACCAATCGGGGCCGGTGCAGGGCTTGCGTCCTGGGAGCCCGATTTCTGGTCCGCGATCCGCAATGCGACGCGCGTCGAGACCTACCGCGCCGAAGAGCGGGCCGCCGACTATGGGCTGGCCCGCCTCAGTCTCCAGGCCGAACTCCTGGCGGACTATTTCACGCTCCGTGGCTACGACGCGCAGGCGGCGATCTACAAGCAATCGATCGACCTCTATAGACGGTCGCTCGACCTCGTCAAAGCGCAGTTCGCCGGCGCAATCGCGTCGGCCCTCGATGTCGCCCGCGTCGAATCCCTTTTATACGGTACCGAATCGCAATACGCTCGGGTTCAAGCGCAACGTCAAGTGACGGAGCAAGCGATCGCGATTCTCGTCAATATGGCCCCCGCGAGTTTCAAGATAGACCCGGTTGACGAACTTCAAGTTGTGAAGTTCACGATTCCCCGACACATCCCGTCCACCTTGCTGGAGCGCCGGCCCGATGTCGCCGGGATGGAGCGCAAGATGGCGCAGGCGAACCGCGCGATTGGCATCGCACGCGCCGCCTTTTACCCCGATGTAAAGTTTTCAGCCGACGGAGGGATCCTCGACGCCGGCTTCGATGTCGCCAAGCTGACCGCTGCATTCTGGTCCTATGGATCCGTTGTGTCTCTGCCGGTCTTCCAGGGTGGCTATCGGCGTGCCCAGTTGCAGCGGTCCTGGTCGGCCTACCGCGAGACGGAAGACCTCTATCGTTCGACGGTGCTCAACGCCTTTCGCGAGGTCGAGAACGGGTTGAGCCTCACGAACCGGTTGACCGTCGCGGCCAACCGGCAAGACGCCGCCGTCGGGGCCAACTTCAAGACGCAAAATCTCACGATGGAGCTCTACCAGGGCGGGCTGGCGTCCAGCCTCGAACTCATCTACGCGCAGGTCCAAACATTGTTGGCGCGCATCGAGTTGGTGCAGATCAAGGCCGACCTGCTGAGAGCCACGGTGGCGCTCCTCCGCGCGCTCGGCGGGGGCTGGGACCGCAAGCAATTGCCGTCCGATGAGGAGATTCAGCCGTTCGGGACGTTGCAATACACCAATCTCAAGAAACCACCGCCTGCTGCGGGAATTGATGTCAACGCGGATAATAACTGGGTGAATAATGATCTGACCAAGCCCTTGGTTCCTTGACATCGCTCACCCGTTCAACCACTGACCTCTCCTCTTTACTCACGGCAGGGGAGGAGGTCGTTTCCTGGCCAGCCGCTGCCCTCTGGTCGGCCCCGTCGATGTGAGACCATATTGACAGCGAGTGTGCGACGAAGTAGGCTTCCGCACTCGGTGATGACGCAGGTCAGCAACTCGCTCTCTGTGGTACGAAAGTTTCTGGGCCGACCACCGGCAACACAATTCTGACTAACCGGCAAGAATGAAGAAGCTCATAGTGGGAATTCGGACTTTCAAGCTAGTGATCGTTGCTGTCGGTGGACTGGCAGCCATCGTCGGGACCTGGGAGCCGGCACAGGCTGAACCTCTGACGGTCGGGGCTCCCCCCAGCTTGAGGCCGGCGCTCAACGAAATCCTGCCGATGTTCGAGCGAGAATATGGATCGACAGTTCACCTCATATACACGCCATCGAAATCGCTCGCTCGGCAAATCGAAAAGGGAACTGCGATCGATGTGTTTCTGGCAGCGGGAGTTGCAGAAGTCGAGCACTTGCACAAGAAGGGACTGACGCTCAACGGGAGGCCTCGGGCCTTCGCGCAGACGTCCCTCGTCCTCGTGATGCCAACGGGCTCCATGGCCGAGAGGATTTCGTTTCACGAAGCGCTGCCGAATCGAAGCATCCGCATAGCCCTCGGTGATCCTCAGACCTCCTCATTGGGAGAGATCACAGCGCAAGCGCTGACAAGACTCAATCCCACGTACAAAAGCCGCGCCCACATTCTCTATGCGCCACATAGCGAGGACATCATCAATTTGATTCGCACAGGCAAGGCCGACGTGGGGGTAGTCTTTCGCGTAGATGCGATCAACAGCGGTCAGGTGCGCATCAGCGATGAAACCCCAATCGGGACGTATGTGCCGGTTCACTTCGGACAATCGGTGGTGTGGACCTGTCGAGCGGCATTGCGCCCTATCGCAGAACAGTTTTCCAATTTTCTGATGACCACTCGCATACAAAAACTCTTGGTCAAATACGGATTTGACTCCATCCCGTCGAATGGCTGAGATGGTTCCTAGATGACCCACGGCCTCATGTTGTGCCACCCTCTATGTGAGTCAGGCGCAACGTCAGCCGCGGGGCATGCCTAATCGGACTAGAGAAAAGGGAGAGTATCATGACTGGCAAAGCTTCCGTCTGGATCGCCGTCATTGCAACGATCGCGGCACTGACGATCCTGATCTTCTTCTCCATCGACAGGAATTCCGGCACCCAGGCGGGAATTTCTCCCAGAATCGTTGCTGACTATTTGCGTGCAGTCATTATGGCTCACCGGCACTTTTACACCATCCACATCGTCAACCGACTCCGCCAAGAGGGCATTGTTGATGTGTCGGAAAACTGGCAGACCACGCATTCATTGCCCTTACCGGTGCAGCTCCTGCAAGAGACAAGCGAGATTGCTGAATTGACCGGCCCGAATGTCCGCTATTATTTGATCAGTCAGTGGCCGATCAATAAGGCCAATGCGCCGGCCAGTGAATTCGAGCGGCGGGGTCTTCAAGAAGTTCAGATAAATCCCAATAGACCATATTACGGAACCGTCGAAAGCGGCGAGGGACAATTGTTCGGAACGGTGTATGCCGACGTGGCTGTCACAACGACGTGCATCGAATGCCACAATTCACATCGCAAAAGCCCGAAGTCGGATTTCAAAATCGGTGACGTCATGGGAGGACTTGTCATCACCTTTCCACTCAGCAAGCAGTGAGCAGCCTGGCTGATTAGTCGGTGCGGCAGGGGACCCTGCGCAGGGGAGAGGGGGCCTTTTCCGAGGCGTTAGTCAGGGCACGGTCGGGGCCCGGTTGAAGAAGTGACGGGCGGACCTAACGCTCAGACAGCCACGGTCTGCCAAGCAAAATCGCGTTCCTATTGTGCGGCCGGCGTGATTTCCGTCAGCGGGACATCCACCTTCCAGGGGGTGTTCGGCATCAGCGGGGCCACTTTCGCATCAGGGGACACCACCAGCACGGCGATCGCGCCACGGAGTGCGCCGGTCAAGGAGTGCGTGACCAGCGGGTAGGCGCCCGCAGACTCCACGACGAGGTCGAACGTGGCGGCGCTGCCCGGCCCGACCACATAAGTCTGCACCCCGACCTGTTTGTTCGCCGGATTGCCGCTCTCATAGACGGCATCCCAGATCTCTCCGATCGGGTGGAAGGCGGAGAACTCGTTGGGACCCGCATTCACGAAATAGATCCGAACCCGTTCGCCGGGCTTGGCCTCCAGTGCCTTTCCACCGGTCACGAACGGGTGGTACTTGAACACGCCTCCGTTGAACACGATATGGTCGAATTTCCGCTCAAACATAGCCTGCACGTCATCAGGGTTTTTGAAGAGCTCCGATTGGACCAGCACGTACTCTCGGTCGGCCTTGGGCCAGGTTTTCGGGCTCAACGGATCCACGATAATGGCACCGATCATGCCACGCGCGACATGCTGGATCATGGGGGGTGCGCCGCAATGGTAAAAGAAGACCCCTGGCTTTCTCGCCTCGAAGGTGTAACTGATGGACTCCCCCGCGTTGATGGCACGGTAGTTTTTTAAGAAGTCGATCTCGGCGGCGTGGAAATCCATGGCATGAGGGAAAACATTCGTCTTGGGATTCTGCAGGGTAAATCGGATCTTATCGCCTTCGGTCACCCGAACCACCGGCCCCGGGAACTGGCCGTTAAAGGTCCAGGCTCTGTAGGTCATCCCCCCGCCATCCACGACCAAGTCGCTTTCGACCGCCGTCATCTCCACCTCGTGAGTCTTGGCCAAGGCTGGTACAACAGGTAACCTCATGGCTCCTACAACCATGATACAGAGCGTCATGACAAACAAGAGCCAATCGCCAAGCCTTTTCTGTGCGGACATCATCTGGCTCCTCCCTCTCATTCTTACCAGCACGCCTGTCCGGATCACTTGTATAGGGGTGGGAGTATAGACAAACTTGCTATACACAAACATGATCTAGATCATGTTTGTGAAAGCTAATTGGGAGCTGCTGACTGAAGAGTTAGGAGTGGGAGGATGCGAGTTGCTTGAGCTTTCTCAGATCTCGAATCACGATTCGCCTGGCCTTGCCAGAGACCAGCCCGGATCGCTTGAACCGGCTCATGATCCGTATCGCGGTTTCCACCGTGATACCTGCCATGTCCGACAGGTCTTGCCGCGTCAGAGGAACGGGGAGGAGGAGACCGTCTGATCCTCTCACGCCGGACCGGGAAGCCAAGTTGACCAGCAAGGTGGCTATCCGCTGTTCGGCTCGGTCCAGAGCGAGGATCTTGGCAGTTTCTTGCGCCTCATTCAGACGCTTGCCCAGATACTTAATCACCTCGAGCGCTGCGTCTGGGTTTCGTCGAAGCATCTCGAAATAGGACTTCTTGTTCAGGCGTAGGATGCTGACATCGCCTATTGGTTGGGCTGTCCCGGGATGAGGGGCTCCGTCAAAGACCGCCGCTTCGCAGCAGAAGAGGTCTCCGGGTAACAGCACCTTGAGCGTGCATTCCTTGCCATCTGCGGAGGACTTGATGCACTTCACTGCCCCTTCTTTGACGATATGGAAGTAATTCGCCGGGTCGCCCTCGCGGAAGATGTACTCCCCCTTGCCATAGTGGGCCTCTCTCACTTCTGCGGCAATCTTGCGGCGGTCTCGGTCTGCCAGGAGGGAAAACAGCGGGATCTTCTGTAAAAGGTCTGCCTTCACTCGGACTACCTGACGCTCACACGATGCGTTTAGCCGTCTCGACGATGGCGCGGGCGCTGATACCGAAACGATCGACCAGCTCATCCGGCTTGCCGCTGTGCGGGATCTCGGTGATTGCCAGCTTGTGAACACGGACTCCTTGGCTGGCCACCGCGCTCAGCACCGCGTCCCCCAGCCCGCCGTGCGCGTAGTGGTCTTCGACGGTCAGGAGCCGACCCCGCGTGGCCGTGGCGCTTTCCAATAGTGTGTCGCGGTCAATGGGCACGATGCTGTACAGATCAATCACGCGCACGGCGATGCCGGCCGCCTTCAGTTGATCATACGCCTTTAAAGCTTCGAACACCGTGATTCCGGCCGCCACGATCGTGAGCTGATCGGCAAGGCTGTGGCGAAGCACTTTACAGCCGCCGATCGCAAATGTATCGGTCGACTCGTAGAGGATCGGAGTTTTGGGCCGAGCGGCGCGCAGGTAGACGAGGCCACGATGGGAAGCGGCGGCTTCGACCAGCCGATAGGTGCAGACGCCATCCGCTGGATGAAGGACTACCACCCCGGGCTGAGCTGCCATCATCGCGATGTCCTCTAGTCCCATCTGGGAGGGACCGTCCTCTCCGATGCTCACGCCGATGTGGGTGCCCACCAGTTTGATGTTCGACCTGCTGATGGCAGCCATGCGGATGAAATCGTATGCGCGGGTCAGGAAGCACGCGAACGTAGCGGCGAACGGAATCTTGCCGCAGGCAGCCAGGCCCACGGCAGCCCCCACCATATTCTGCTCAGCGATGAAGTTTTCAAAGAACCGGTCCGGGAACCGCTTCCCAAACTTTTCAGAGAAGGTAGAGTTCTTCACGTCGGCGTCGAGCGCCACGACCAGCGGGTTGGCCTCGCCCAGAGCGACGAGGGCGTCCCCAAAGGCCTCCCGGGTTGCGATCGAATCCGTCACCTTATAAGCGGGCGGCGGCATTGCCTTGCTGGGTGTCGTGGCCTGTGGGGCTGGGTCCGGCCGTTTGATCTCTAGCTGGTCCCCGTTCGGTTTGACCTCTCGGGTCAGCTCGTCGATCGCCCTCTGCGTTTCATCCCCTTTCTTGAGCGCCTTGCCGTGCCAGTCCGGGCGATCCTCGATGAAGGAAATCCCTCTCCCCTTGAAGGTCCGCGCTAGGAGCACGGTTGGTCTTCCCTTGGTGCGGGTAGCTTCGTCGAAGGCCGCCAGCAGCGCGGCAATATCATGACCATCCACGACCAGCGCGTGCCAGCCGAATCCGGCCCAGCGAGAACGATAGGCTTCCAGGTCGTGTTGCAGCATGGTGGGGTCGCTCTGGCCGAGTCGGTTGACGTCTACGATGGCGCAGAGGTTGTCGAGCGCAAACTGGCGACCGAGCTCCACGGACTCCCAGACTGATCCCTCCACCGATTCGCCGTCGCCGAGGAGGACATAGATCCGAACAGCGGAGCGGTCGAGGCGTTTGGCATTGAGCGCCATCCCGACGCCGGCCGCGAGGCCTTGCCCGAGCGAGCCGGTGGCGACGTCCACAAACGGGAGCCGCGGCGTTGGGTGGCCTTCCAGATCGGATCCCAGCGTGCGCAAGCGCCGCAACTCGGCCGGGTCGAAGAACCCGGCCTCAGCCCAGGCGGCGTAGAGGAGGGGGGCCGCGTGCCCTTTGGAGAGGATAAATCGATCATTGGTGGGATGCTTGGGGTTCTTCGGGTCATAGCGCATCACTGAAAAGAACAGCGTCGCGACAATGTCGGCGGCGGAACAGCAGCTCGACGGATGGCCGCTGCCGGCTTCTGTCGTAGCAATCACGCTTTCAATGCGTAATTGGGCGGCTTTACTTTTTAACGCGGTAACAAGCTGAGGAGTCGCAACTGAGGCGGATCCCATCGTCTCTCCTTTCACCTTCGACGATTGGCCGGAATGGAACCACTCACGATGCACATGGCATGACTCGTCGCGAGCAGACGCAAGACGAAACAGCGTAACAAAAGCAAAGAGGGACAGTCAATTGTCCACGGACAGAGATTGAACAGCAGGATGGTTCGACACCGGAGCAGTTGCCGGCAGCCAGCCGAGTGAGGGGCCCGCGCGCGAAAGGGTATGGCGCGCGCTCAGGGGGAGGGAGCCAAGCGGCGCTTTTGAAAGAACCGATACAGAAGGACGGCGTCGATCGCCACGACGACCGCCAGGATGGTGTACGCTTGAGGGCTGGGTGCCAGTTTCAGCTCGACCAGAACTCTGGACATTCCAAACCCGACGACCACGGCATCAAAGCTCATGCACAACCTTCTGAAGGTCTCCGGATCCATCCGACTAATCAAGTAGGTTCCCAGCGGAATGCCAACCAGCACGCTCGGAACGATAGAGGACAGGAGCTGCGCGCTGTCGGCGCTATAGAGCCCCAAGAAATAGTAGGCGACAGCCGTGAGGGTTGATTCACCCACTCGAATCACACTCAGAGCCGCCCGGAAGTCTTGCTTGGCATAACCCTGGTTGTTGAACAACAGCGCGAGGGGGGGGCCGGAGATGGTGGTCACAGAATAGAGCGTCCCGATCCCGATCCCAAAAGGGACCCCGACCGCTTTCTCTGAACGGATTGGCTTTCTCACGCCCGCGGCTTGAAGCAGGATCAGGGGAAGCAGCGTGAAATACGTGAAGAACTTGAGCCAGCTTGGATGAACCAGGAAGAGCACGTAGCTCCCGATCAGGACACCCGGAAGCACTCCCAACAAGATGGGCAGCACTCTCTTCCACGTGCGCGGCACACTCTTTCTGTTCATCAGCAAGACGTACCCATTGATGACGACCTCAACCATGACCAAGGCCGGATTTAAGATGCGATTCGTGAAGAACAGCAGCGCAACGGGCACGGTGATGGAGGAAAAGCCATACCCTAACGCCCCGTTGACCGTCGCGGCGAGGAAGGTGATGAGTATAAGACTGACCTGATCGCTGCTCATCATTTCAGGTGTCCCGACGCGAAATCACGGAGTGTGTAGTTGTCGAGGATATTCGCGATGGCGTTGCGGACCTCACCCATGACATCCTGCAATGGGCAATAGGCCCGTTTGGCATACGGACAGTCGCGGCATTTCTGGTACGCGGTCTTGCTGACGCACCCGATCGGAGCCAAGGGACCGTCCAGAATCCGGATCACCTGCCCCAGGGTTACCTTCTCGGGTGGCTTGATCAGGCTATACCCCCCATCCACGCCCCGGCGGCTTGCTAGGAGGCCCGCATTCCTGAGCACCAGGAGGATTTGCTCCAGAAATTCGATGGGAATATGCTGACGTCTGGCGATCACGTGTCGTTGCACGGGCCCTTGCCCATACTTGGGAGTCAACTCGATCAAGGCGCGCAACGCATACTCGCTCCTCTTGGAGAATTTCACGTGCTGGTACCGACTAGCTTATTGTTTATCTAGTAAGTCAAGTTTTTGAAGAATATGCCTGCGGGAAGGGGTTTGTCAAGGTCCGACTGAGGTGAGAGGGTGCGTCGCACCGCTTTTGCCCTGCGAAGACAGCCACGACCGTGCGCACGGCGCCTTGACACCCAGCCGGATTCTTGTTAGGTTATCGCCGCTTCTGTCGAGGGGAACCTGCTCGATGAGCGTTCCTCTATGGCCGAGACCCTGGCCGTGTGACGCGTTGCTCGACAACGGCAAGGACAACCTGTGACCCTCCAGGAGCTGATCCTTTCCCTCCATCGCTACTGGGCCAATCACGGCTGTGTCATCCACCAACCCTACGATCTGGAGATGGGTGCCGGAACGTTCCATCCGGCCACGTTCCTTCGCGCCCTGGGTCCGGAACCTTGGCGCGCGGCCTACGCCCAGCCCTGCCGCCGGCCTACCGACGGGCGCTACGGTGAGAACCCGAATCGGCTGCAGCATTACTACCAGTATCAGGTTGTCCTGAAACCCTCGCCTGACGAGATTCAATCCCTGTACCTGGAAAGCCTGGCCCACTTGGGGATCAACCCCAAAGAGCATGACATCCGGTTTATTCAGGATGATTGGGAATCTCCGACGTTGGGCGCCTGGGGACTGGGGTGGGAGGTGCGCCTGGACGGGATGGAGATTACGCAGTTCACGTATTTTCAAGAGGTCGGCGGCGTCGAGCTGTCCCCGATTACGGTCGAGCTCACGTACGGCACCGAGCGTATTGCGATGTACCTCCAACAGGTGAACAACGTGTTTGATCTGGCCTGGAGCGACGCCGTTACCTACGGTGCCGTCCATCATGAAACGGAGGTGCAGTTCTCGAGATACAATTTCGAGGTGGCGGATGTCACCAGGCTGATGAAGACGTTCGAAGGGTTCGAGGCTGAATGTACACAGCTGTTAGGCCAGGGCTTGATCCTCCCAGCGTACGATCACTGTATCAAGTCATCCCACGTGTTTAATCTCCTTGACGCGCGCGGTGCCATCAGCGTTGCGGAACGGACTGCGTACATCGCCCGCGTTCGAGCCTTGGCGCATCGGTGCGCCGAAGGCTACTTGGCCGAGCGCGAACGATTGGGCTATCCGTTGCTGAAGCGAGCAGGCCACCCACCGAGCGGGGTGGCGTCGAGGTAGCGAGTCCTATTCCAGCCCATGGCAAAGGCTCGACATACCAAACCTGTCGCCAGGCGTTCCGCAGCCGGAGCGGCGAGCGCGGATTTGCTGCTGGAGATCGGGACGGAGGAATTGCCGTACCAGTTTATCGCGCCCGCGCTGCGCGGCTTGGCCGAGTCGGCGGAGCGTCTGTGGAAAGAGCACCGCCTGGCGCATGGCCCCCTGCGTACGTTCGGAACCCCCAGACGTCTCGTGCTTGCGGTGGAGTCCCTCGTCGATCGACAGGCGGCCACCGTGAAGGAAATGATGGGACCGTCCAGGGCCGTTGCGTTCGATCAGGCGGGGCAACCGACCAAAGCCGCGCTTGGCTTTGCCGGCTCGCAGGGTGTGGCAGTTGGGGACCTCGAGATTCGGCAGACTCCCAAAGGCGAGTATGTCTTTGCAGTGAAACGCGAGCCTGGAGAGCCAGCGCGGGCGGTCCTGCCTCGCATCGTTACTGAGCTGGTTACTGGTCTGTCCTTCCCGAAGACCATGCGCTGGAACGAAACCGCTGTCCGATTTGCACGCCCGATCCGCTGGCTCCTGATGCTGTACGGCGGGACTGTCATCAAGGTTCAGATCGCCGGCGTTCAGGCCGGAAATCGAACCTGGGGGCACCGCTTTGTGGGATCTCTCGGACGAGAAGTCACCCGGAGCGTGTCAGTGAAGAATCTCAGGACGTACCTCGAAGCACTGGATCGGTGCGGCGTGGTCGTGGATCCGGAGAAGCGCCGCAAGCTGATCCTCGCTCAGCTGACCAGCCTCTCCAGAACGGCAGGCGGCCGGCTCCATCGGGACGAAGAGCTCTTGGAGCAGGCCATCTACACCGTGGAGTATCCCCAGGCGCTGCTGGGTAATTTCAACCCGCAGTACCTGTCGCTGCCGAAGGCTGTGCTCATGACCGCCATGAAGGAGCATCAGGGGTATTTCTCGCTCGTGCGTTCCGATGGGACCTTGCAGCCGAAGTTTATCGCGGTCACGAATGTGAAGCTCCGGAACATGCGGGTGGTCCGGGAGGGAAACGAGCGCGTCCTGGCGGCCCGCTTGGCCGACGCGAAGTTCTTTTTCGATGAGGATCGGAAGATCAAACTAACGGACCGGGTCGAGAAACTCAAACAGGTGACCTTTCACCAAAAACTCGGCAGCCTGCACCTCAAGACGTCTAGGATCATGAAACTGGCTGAGCAGCTTGCGCGCGATCTGAGAGGAAGCAACGAGCTGGTTGACAATTGCCGTCGCGCGGCTGAGTTGAGCAAAGCTGACCTTCTGACCGGGATGGTCGGCGAGTTCCCGACCCTTCAGGGTGTCATGGGTGGAGAATACGCGCGACACGACGGGGAGCCAGATGCCGTATGCCAGGCGATTGCCGAGCAGTATCTACCGGGTTCGATGGAGGGCGAACTGCCCCGGACGTTAGCCGGCAAGGTTCTCTCTCTGGCGGATCGGCTGGATACGCTGAGCGGCTTTTTCCTCGTGGGAATCGTGCCGACCGGCTCCGAGGATCCCTTCGCGTTGAGGAGGCATGCCGCAGCCATCGTGCGCCTGCTTGTTGAAGGTGATCTCCGACTGAATCTGGGGATGGCGGTCGAGCAGGCTTGCAGGTTCCTAAGGGAAGCAGGCCTCAGGGTTTCGGCGCAGGAGCAGGGTGGGGCACACCGCATCGTCGAATTCATCTTCGACCGACTCCGGTTTTATGGCCGAACGATTCATGGCCTGCGTGACGACGTGATGGAGGCGGTCCTCAAGCCGACCCCGCGGAGCGCGTTCGATGTGGTGGATCTTGTCGCCAGAATGAAGGCTCTGCAGGCAATCACCTCGCGTCCGGAATTCGATCCGCTCATGGTGGGGTTCAAGCGAGCGCATCGCCTGGTTGAGAAGGAACAGTGGTCTCGCGGAGATGTCAATCCTGCCGGTTTTCAGCATCCCGCTGAGGGGGAGCTCCACAAGGTCCTGCATGAGGCGGGGCAGGTCGTTCCCGCTTCGCTCACCCAGGGTGACTATGCCCGGGCCCTGGATGCCCTGGTTCGCATGAAGCCGGCCATCGATGAATTTTTTGTCGGGGTCATGGTGAACACAGACGACCAGACGCTCCGTTCTAATCGGTTGTCTCTGCTCTTTGGTGTTGATCGGCTTTTCATGTCGTTCGCCGACTTTTCGCAGATCGCGGTGCAAACATGACCGCGGAGCAACAGGGCAGCCTGGTTTTCCTCGGGGACCCGGTCGAAGGGGCAGATGCCCCGCACTGATTGACCCAGTATGGAGAAGCCGTCGGAGCCCGCAGACGGATGGGAGGATCTGGCCGGACCGCAGGCGGAGCGGCTGCAGTCCTACACCCATCGGGTGACCGCGGTGCTCTTCGTACTGTGCAACGGTGTCATCGTGCTGGCCGTGTTTGCGAGCGGGGTGAACCTGGAGGACCTCTTCAGGTCGCCCGACCTGTTCAACCCGACCAAGGACATCTGCCTGCGGTTTAGCTGGCACAAGGTGAACGGCCTGGCGCAGCCGATCAGACTGTGTTACGAATGGATCAACCCCTCCGATCCTTCTGGACGCACGCACACGTTTCAGCGGGAGACTGAGGTGATCCAGGGCGCGGGGGGGAAACTCTACTTCGACCACGGCGGACATCTCGACTTGCGCGTGCTCATTCTGGGCGGCACCGTCGTCGCGGTCGTCGTGCTTGGCGTGACCCTTAAGCGATACCTCATCGCACGATATCGGCTCCGGCTGGGCATGCCGAAACGCCTGGCTTGAGCGGCGGAATGATAGTATTCGTCATCCATCGTCAGGCTACTGGGCGGGCGCCTGACGAGCTCAGAACGATGATGCACTCATCCTGAAACCGAGAGGAGATCACGGGCGTGGGCACGAAGAAATATGTCTATTACTTCGGCGACGGAAAGGCCGAAGGTGGCAGCGAGATGAAGGAGCTCCTGGGAGGAAAGGGAGCCGGGCTGGCCGAGATGACCAACCTGAAGATCTCCGTCCCTCCTGGCTTTACGATCTCGACCGAGGCCTGCGTGGAGTACTACCGGCGCGGCAAGACCTATCCCCCCGGGATGTGGGAGCAGACTCTTCAGGCGCTGAAGAGAGTCGAGCGTTCGATGGGCATGCGGTTCGGGGACCCGGCCAGCCCGCTGCTCGTCTCGGTTCGCTCCGGAGCCCGGGCGTCGATGCCCGGGATGATGGACACGGTGCTGAACGTGGGTCTCAACCCCAAAACCGTCGATGGTCTGGCGGTCAAGACACGGAACGAGCGGTTCGCCCAGGATGCCTACCGCCGGTTCATCATGATGTTCGGTAGCGTGGTCATGGGCGTGGGACGCGAGCGGTTCGAGGAGATCCTGAAGCGTAAGAAGGCCGAGCTGCGAGTGCAGTCGGATACGGACTTGGATGCAAAGGCGCTCCGGGAGCTGGTCCTGCGGCTCAAGGAGGCGGTGCGAAAGGAGACCGGTCGGGAGTTTCCTGATGATCCTGTCGAGCAGCTCCGGATGGGCATCAACGCGGTCTTCTCCTCCTGGTACGGAGCCCGAGCGGTGACGTACCGGCGTCTTTATAACATTCCCGATAGTTGGGGCACGGCGGTGAACATCGTCGCGATGGTGTTCGGCAACATGGGCGAGACTAGCGGGACCGGCGTGGCCTTCACCCGCGATCCGGCCTCCGGCGAGGCCACCTTCTTCGGGGAATGCCTGCTCAATGCGCAGGGAGAGGACGTGGTAGCCGGAATCAGAACACCACTGCCGGTGAGTGCCCTGCAGAAAAAGCTCCCCGGCGCGTACAAGGACCTCGTCTCTACCTATCGGACCCTCGAGCGCCACTACCGCGACATGCTCGACTTGGAGTTCACCATCCAGGAAGGCAGACTCTATATGCTGCAGACCCGGGTGGGGAAGCGCACAGGGATCGCGGCGGTCAAGATTGCGGTGGACATGGTCAAGGAGGGTGTGATCAGCAAACAGGAGGCGGTCCTCCGCGTCGGGCCAGAGCAGCTTTCCCAATACCTGTACCCGATTTTTGATGCAGCAGTGGAAGGCAAGCATCAGCCCATCGGGAAAGGCCTGGCTGCCGGTCCCGGCGCGGCCGCGGGGAAAATCGCCCTGACACCGGAGCGAGCGGTCGAGATGCACGCGCGCGGCGCCCGCGTGATCCTGGTGCGACAGGAGACCAGCCCGGATGACATCCATGGGATGCACGCTGCCCTTGGCTTCCTCACCGCCCGAGGGGGGATGACTTGCGTAGCAGGTGAAACTGGGATCCTGACCGACCGCGGCATGATGACCGCGGAGGCCGCCTTTGGTCTGATAGAAACGGGCGCGGCGCTACGTATCCTGTCCTTCGATAGTCGCACGGTCAGGCCGGTCTGGCGCCATATCGTGGCGGCAGGGCGCAGACCTGCTGAAACGATCACGGTAGCCGTCTCACAAACGGGCCACGCCGAGCACAATGTCCTACGTCTAACGGCTGACCATAAGATGCTGACGATCCTGAACCGCAAGCTGACAAAGAAGCGCCTCGACGCTGTCCTTGCTGATGAAGACTTTCTCACAGTAGTCGACCAAATCCCATCATTGGGTGAAACCGCGATATCCCCCGCGCTAGCCTACACGGCTGGCGCCATCTTGTCGGACGGATATATAAGGCTAAAGCCCACCAAGGGTTCGGTTACCTTCATCCAAAAGGCATCTCGCGAAAAGGCACCATTTATCGCGGCAGTCGAGCGGGCCTTCGAACAAGCGTTCGGGGTGCCGTTTACCTACGTGCGGACACGGCAAACGACAACGGTCCTCAGGGACCGTGAAATTCGCGGTAGCGCGGAGGATCGGATTTGCTACCACCGGGGTCCGGCCGCGCGACTGGCTGCAATCCGCGATAACCTGAGTGTCTGGGCCCTCACGCTAGACCGCGTAGCTCTGCTGCACTTCCTGGCTGGCTACGTTGACGGTGATGGCACATATGCCGAGGAGTCAAGTGCGGTGCGCCTCCAGATCGTGGTTTCGCAGAAGAAGCCCGCCTTGCTGCAAGGTCTCGCATTAGCGTGTCTACGACTGGGGATCGTGCCACAGGTCACGAACAATCGGCACGCATACCTGATTCAGATCGCTGAGCAAGTTGAGGATATTCTGGCGTTTACACACCGTGTGAAGGCTGAGATCCCTCCGCGGCAGTATGAATCAAAATGCTTCGCGGTACGATCTCTGTTCGAAGATGTCGTGGACCACGTAAACTTTATGGGGCGGGTCCGTGAGGGTGTTAAGCGCAACATCATGTTCGGCGCGGAGAAAATCCGACGCGATTTCCTGGCACTTTGTCCGGGTGAGGTCTATCGCGACGTCCAGTCGCTGCTCGACTCACCGATGCGCTCCTACCGAGTGACTCGATTGCACGGTCCTGAACCCGAGATAGTTTACAATTTCGAGGTGGATGCGGCCGATGAGATGGACAAGAACTTCGTGGTCTTCTCAAGCCGAATGACACCGGTTCTTGTGTCGAATAGCCATGCGGCCGTCGTTGCGCGACAGATGGGAAAGGTTTGCGTGGCGGGCTGTGAGGCGGTGGACGTCGAGAGCTCAACGACGGTCAGGATTGGATCCCACGTGTTCAGGGAGGGTGACTCCCTCTCGATTAACGGATTTACCGGGAACGTATTTGAAGGGGAGATCCCGGTCGTAGAGTCCGAAGTCATCCAGGTCATTCAGGGGAAGATGGAGGCCCAACGATCGCACAAATACCGGTACTTCGCGACACTGCTCTCGTGGGCGGATGAGTACCGGACCATCAAGGTTCGCGCCAACGCTGATATCCCGGAGCAGGCCAAGGTGGCGCGGGGCTTCGGAGCGGAGGGGATCGGCCTCTGCCGAACCGAACACATGTTCTTTGCCGAAGACCGCGTTCCGATCATGCAGCACATGATCCTGGCCCGCACGCGCGAGGAGCGGGAGCGGTATCTGGAGCAACTGCTCCCACTCCAGAAGCAGGACTTCATCGGGCTCTATCGCGAGATGAAGGGTTTCCCCGTGACCATCCGGTTGCTGGATCCGCCCCTGCATGAGTTTCTCCCCAAACGGGAAGAGCTCATGGTGGAGATTGCGCGGCTTGAGCTGACCGGCGGTGAGGCAAAGACCGTCGAAGAAAAGCGTCGCCTCCTTCTGCGGGTCGAGGAGCTGCATGAGTTCAATCCCATGTTGGGCCTGAGAGGCTGCCGGCTGGGGATCACCATGCCGGAGATTACGCGTACGCAGACGCGCGCTATCATCGAGGCGGCCTGTGAAGTCGCGCGGGAGGGGAAACAGATTGTGCCCGAAATCATGATCCCGCTCGTCGGGATGGTGTCCGAGATGAAAGCGCAAAAGGACCTGATCCGCGAAGTGGCCGAGGAGACGATGCGACAGAAGGGAACCAAACTATCCTACCTCGTGGGCACCATGATCGAGCTGCCCAGGGCCGCCGTGACTGCCAGACGCATCGCCGAGGAAGCGGAATTCTTCTCGTTTGGAACCAACGATTTGACGCAGACCACCTTCGGCTTCTCACGCGACGACGCGGCCAAATTCGTCGGGTTCTATATGCGCCGTCAGGATAGTTGTCCCAAATGTCTCAGTCCGGAGGTGGACTGGAAGGAAATGGTGTGCCGGAGCTGTAGGGCGGTCATCGCCAGTAAGCCGATGAACATCCTCGATGCGGACCCCTTTGAGGTCCTCGACCGGGAAGGTGTGGGCGCCATCATGCGGATGGCCATCACCGAAGGACGCGCCACACGCCCGGACCTCAAGGTGGGTATCTGCGGTGAACACGGAGGTGAACCCAGTTCGGTGGAATTCTGCCATCAACTCGGGTTGGATTACGTCAGCTGTTCGCCGTACCGTGTCCCGATCGCGCGTCTGGCCGCTGCCCAGGCCGCCTTGGCGGCCGCCACGTCGGCCACCAAAGTTGCGGCGGGCCGCCCCAGCCGGAGCGCCAAAGGCCGTCCCCGCCGGGTGCCGTCTCGCGCCCACCGTTCACGCTCCTCTCGTACGACGCGGTGAATCGCCGCGACCGCGACACCGAATCGATGGAGCTGGCGCTGCGGCTGGCAGCCAGGGGGGAGGGACTCACCAGCCCGAACCCCATGGTCGGAGCGGTCATCGTCTCTGGCAATCGGATCGTCGGGCAGGGGTACCACCGCCGGGTCGGTGGGCCGCACGCCGAGCAGTTCGCGCTCCAGGGAGCCGGTCGGCGGGCGCGGGGGGCCACCCTCTACGTCACCCTGGAGCCGTGTCAGCATTCCCACAAACGCACACCCCCCTGTGTTCCCTCGATCATTGCCGCCGGCCTTGGGCGCGTCGTCGTAGCGATGCGGGACCCCAACCCGCGTGTGAGCGGCCGAGGGATTCGTCGTCTGCGCCAGGCCGGTTTGCGTGTGGACGTCGGCTGCCTCCAAGAAGAAGCCGAACGATTGAACGAACGGTATGTTCACTGGATGCGGACCGGGCGCCCCTTCGTGATCTTAAAAAGCGCCATGACGCTGGATGGGCAGATCGCGACCGCGTCAGGTGAGTCCCGTTGGATCACCGGTCTGGGAGCCCGGCGCCAGGTCCATCGGCTCCGCAGTCGGATGGATGCCGTCCTGGTGGGTGTGGGGACGGTCCTGCGGGATGATCCTCAGCTCACCGTCAGACTCGGCTCGACAGATGGATCCGGGCGCGCAGCTCGCCAACCGCTGCGCGTTGTTCTGGATAGTACGCTCCGCACTCCGTTCTCTGCCCGGGTGCTGCAGCCAAGCGGGAGCGCAAGAAGCCCCGTCCGCACCGTTGTCATCACCACCGCGAAAGCCCCAAAACGGCGAATTGAACGCTTGCGGGCACGGGGGGTTTCGGTGCTGGTCGTGCCAGGTCGCCGAGGCCGCGTGTCGCTCCGCGCCTGTCTGGAGCAGCTCGGGCAGCTTGGCATCACGGGCGTCTTGATTGAAGGCGGGAGCGAGGTCAACGCCGCCGCCCTGCGCGAAGGTCTGGTCAACCGGGTCATGCTGTATGTCGCGCCGTGTCTGCTGGGAGGCCAGGACGCGAAAGGGATGATAGGAGGGCGGACGCCCACGCAGTTGGAAGATTCGATTCGGCTGAGCGAGCTGCGCGTGCGTCGGGTCGGGACGGACTACCTCATCGAAGGAATCCCCCGTAGAAGCAGCAGCCGCCCTCGAGGTCGCCATGGGCGATGACTCCCGCTTTCGCTCCGTCCGGTCCCTGGCTCGGATAGGCGTTCTGGGTCTGATCACGGCTCTCCTGGTGATCGCAGACCAGGCCGGTGCAGAGGACAAGGCGCGACCGCTCTCTGACCTGGTGCACGACTATCTTGACGCGCCGGACGGGGATCGCGCCGGAGTCTTGCTTGAGACAATCCTGCACGATCCGCGCGCTACCCTTCCGGCCGTGGCGGCCACCATTCGAGCCAAGCGCCCTGACCAGAGTCGGAGCGCACCCGTGGGCTCGCAACCAAATCTCCCTATCCGCGTGGGGCAACAGACCCTCCGGTATGCGTTATACGTGCCCCTGTCGTACCGTCCCACCAAGGACTATGCGTTGGTCCTCTGCCTGCACGGCGCCGGGTTTACGGGAGATGCCTATCTGGAGCGGTGGCAGACACGGCTTGGTGACGACTATATTCTGGCCTGTCCGACGTTCATGCGGGCGACCTGGTGGACGCGTACGGGGGAGGATGTGGTGCTCGCGACGATGCGTGAGGTGCAGTCGCGGTACCGCGTGGACCCTGACCGGATCTATCTCACCGGCATGTCGAATGGCGGGATCGGGACTTGGGTGATCGGCGTGCATCATGCGACCGCGTTCGGCGGCCTGGCCCCCATGGCGAGCGGGCTCGATGAGGTGCTGTTTCCTTTCCTGGAGAACTTGCGAGACACGCCGGTGTATATCATTCACGGGGCGAAGGATCAGGTTATGCCGGTTGAGTTGAGCCGTTCGATCGTCACAGAGTTGAACCGTCTGGGGTATCCCTTCGTGTACCGGGAGCATGACCGGGTGCATCCCATGGCCGGCGGACATTTCTTTCCACGGGAGGAACTGCCTGAGCTGGTGGCCTGGTTCGGATCCCGTCGCAGGGACCCTGTACCCAAGCGGGTGACGGTCGTCCGTGATGCCTCCCATCTGACGGCATTCGGATGGGTGAGGATCGATGCCACCGACCATATCGCAGCATTTACGGAAGAGTTGACTGATAGCCGTGACGAAGCCGTGGCCAACAGGATCTACGCTCGTCTGGACGCGCAGATCGTGGCCCGTGACCGGATCGAGGTTCAGACGGACCGGGTGAGGCGCTTCAGCTTGTTCCTGAATGATCAGCTTGTGGATCTTTCAAAGCCGATCACAATCGTTGCGAACGGAAAGGTCGCGTTTGAAGGTCCGGTAGCCTCCAGCGTGGATACACTGCTCCGTGATGCACGGCGGCGGCAGGATCCACACATGCTGTTTCCGGCCTTGGTCCGTGTCTCCGTCGAGCAGAGACCATGACGATGGACAGGGTGTCTTACAAGGCCCCGAGGGGTAGCCTCTGGCTGATGGGTGCGGCAGTCACCGGCCTGGTCCTCATCGGACCGAGCATCTTGCCCGCCGTCGAGGACTGTGAGATCTCGGCTGAGCAAGGCGGCATCAGGTTTCCTGTCGCGCAGCTCGATTCTTCCACGCGCTGCTTGCTCAGTCTGGTCGTCAACGATTCGACCACCTCCGATGTCGTTGGTCCGATTGAAACCCCAATCCCGCTCGAGCTATACAGCTTTCTCGTGGATCACCCCATCCTGACGGCATCGCTCGTGCAGAGTCTCGGACTTGCCTCGTACCAATTCACGCGCAGGGGTTACCATCAGTACTGGGTGAATGACGGCGATGGGACCCAGGCGCTCCTGAGCCTGGTCTATCAGGGTCAGACCACCCGGATTTACCACCTGACAGGCTACCATGAGGGCTACGTGTTTCCTCTCGTTCGCGCGAGGGCCGCGGTCTTCCTCAGGATGCTCCCGATTGTCGCTTCCAACGGACTGCCGGCCGTGGAGAATACCCTGATCTCCTACACTCGACTCGATGATCCCTGGCTGGCCGGTGTGGTCCGTATCCTGAGACCTCTCATCGGCGGGGTCGTGACGCGGAAGCTCTCCAGAGGATTCCAGGTGACCAACCAACTCGGGACGCTGATTGCAAAGGATCCGACTCGCGTGGCCCAACAGGCGGGCGCGCTCCCAGAGATGGATCCTGAGCTCATGCGGACGCTAGCGGCTCTGCTCCAGGCCTCGCGCCCCCCGATCGCTCCAACGGAATCGTCAGCCCCATCGCCATGACCAGCGCCAGCAATTTCTTCATCCTCTGTGGGATCGGAGTCTTCTGTCTGCTCAGTTACAACCTGGTCCGGATGCCGGCCCTTGCCTTGTTTGCCGAATCCCTCGGGGCCGGCCCGGAGACCATCGGGCTGGTGGTATCCGTCTCTACACTGACCGGAGTGGTGCTGAAGCTTCCGGCTGGGACGCTCTCGGATATCTATGGTCGGCGCCTGCTGCTGGGGATCGGAATCTTGGCCTTCAGCCTCCCGCCGTTCGTGTACCCGTTGGTCTCCGACCTGCAGATGTTAACCGGACTCAGGGCGCTGCACGGCTTGGCCACCGCCATCTTCGGCCCCATCGCGCTCGCGACGGTCGCGGAGATGTACCCGCAACGCCGTGGTGCGGCACTGGGCTGGTACACCGCCTCCACCCAAGCCGGAGCCCTGGTGGGACCAGTCCTCGGGGGATGGCTGGTGTACACGGTCGGCTTCCCGCCCACCTTTGTGTCCGCAGGGGTGTTCGGTTCCCTCGGTCTTGTGCTCTTCTTTGCGCTTCAGTTTCAGCCCTCGCCCTATCACAGCGGGAAGCGCCAGCTCTGGCCGGCGCTGGCAGCCATGTGGGGAGGCTTCCGGACCGTGGCGCGAAATGCCCGGGTCCTGGTGACCAGTGCCACCGACGGAGCCAAGATGATCGCCAACGGAGCCCTAATGGCCTTCCTGCCGATCTATGGGGTTTCGGTCGGGCTGAATCCCGGTGAAGTCGGCCTGTTGTTTGGGGTCCAGGGGATCACCTCGCTGCTGTCCAAACCGGCCATGGGACGCCTGTCGGATAAGGTTGGTCGCCGACCGCTGATTCTGCTCGGGCTCCTGATCTGCGCCGGTACCTTTGTTCTGATTCCGCGCGTGTCCGGACTGATGCTCTTGTTGGGGCTGGCCGCCGGCTTCGGCTTTGGTGAAGCGGTAGTCACCTCCTCGACCTCGGCGCTGGTCGCGGATCTGTCGGAGGCCAGCACGATCGGTGCCGGGATGGGGATGCAGGGCACCATCGGCGACATCGGTCACGCCAGCGGCCCCTTGCTGGCCGGCGTGCTGATCGTCCAGATGGGGTACCAAGGGGCCTTCACCGTGATCGCGACAATCCAACTCATCGCCGCGGCAGTATTCTGGGCCATGGTCAGGAAGTAGGGTGCTCGCAGCGCGCCGAATGGGTCACTCGATGCTATAATGTCGTGGACGTGCGGGCGCGAACGCGATTCCTGGGGTGCTTAGGCTCTCTCGTGAGAGATCCATGCAGTCGGCATTTGAGACAGCCGACATCATTGTGGGTGTGGTGGCAGCGCTCGGCGTGGTAGGGCTGGTCGTGGTGTTCATCATGGTGTTTAAGAAGGTCCTGAGGGGATAAGCCGTGGTGGCGGGCTGGCTCGGGTGGAATCCGGAGACGACCTATCTGGTCACATGCGCGCTGACGGGGGTGGGGTTGGCTGCCCGGATCGGCGCAGGCGTCGTCGTGCTGAGGAAGAAGCTGCGGACCTGACCGATGTTCACGGGGATCGTTGAAGAAATGGGAGTCGTGAAGAGCCTCGAGAAGGCGCTCACGGGGACCCGACTCACCATCCTTGCCTCGGCAGTGCTGCAGGATCTGGCCGTGGGAGCGAGCATTAGCGTGAACGGTGCCTGCCTGACGGTGGTGGCGCGAAACGAGAAGGACTTCTCCACGGAGGTGTCGCCGGAAACGCTTGCGGTGACGAGCCTGGGCAAGCTTGCGCCGGGCTCGCCGGTGAATCTCGAGCGGGCCATGAGGCTCAACGAACGGATCGGCGGGCATCTGGTGGCCGGGCACGTTGACGGAGTGGGGATGATCAGAGGCCGACAGCAAGACGGGAACGCGATTCTGCTAACGATCGAAGCGCCAGAGGAAGTGCTGCGCTATTGCGTGCACAAGGGCTCGGTCACCATCGATGGCATCAGCATGACGATCAACGAGGTGACCGATCGTACAATTAGTATCTCGGTCATCCCACACACGGCAAAAGTGACGACGCTGGGGCTGAAGCAGCCTGGCGACTCCGTGAACCTGGAATCTGATCTGATCGGCAAGTACGTGGAGCGACTCCTGCAAGAACGCGGCAACCTTCCCGCCAAGCCCACCCCGGTCATTGATCGGGACTATTTAAAAAAGCGCGGGTTGATCTAACGAGGCCAGGGCAATAGGCGCAAGGCTAGTGGCTAGGGGGGGAAAGGCTCAGTTCTCGCTTTGCCCATAGCCTCTAGCCCCTGGCCGCTCGCCTATTCTTCAAGCGTCGAGATGTCCCCCGGATCCTGACCCAACTCCTTCGCCTTCAGCACGCGCCGCATGATCTTGCCGGAGCGCGTTTTCGGCAACGAGGGCACAATCTCGATTTCCTGCGGCACTGCGATTTTCCCGAGCTCTTTCAGAACTTGATCCTTCAAGGACTGGATGAGATCGTGGCTGTCTTTGTATCCTTGCTTCAAGATGACAAACGCCTTGATGGCTTCGCCGGCAGTCTTGTGCGGTTTGCCAATGACCGCCGCTTCGGCCACAGCGGTATGACCCACCAAAGCGCTTTCGACCTCGGCGGTCCCGATGCGGTTTCCCGCGACCTTGATGACGTCATCGGCCCGTCCCATGAACCAGAGATACCCGTCCTCGTCCTTGCGACAGACATCACCGGCCGTATAGCAGTTCGGAATCGTATTCCAGTAGGCCTTGTACCGGTCGGGGTCCTTGTAGATCGTGCGCATCATCGCCGGCCAGGGTGTCTTGATGACCGCGAATCCACCCGCATTGGCCGGAAGGCTGTGGCCGGCACGATCCACCACGTCCGCCTCGACGCCCAGAAAGGGGCGGGTCGCCGACCCGGGTTTGAGCGGCACGGAGGGGAGGGGTGTGACGAGGATCATGCCGGTCTCGGTCTGCCACCAGGTGTCCATGATCGGTCGGGTGCCTCCCGTGGCGCGGTGGAACCATTCCCATGCCTCGGGATTGATCGGTTCGCCGACCGTGCCCAGTACACGGAGGGAGGAGAGGTCGTATTTCTTCGGCCATTCCTCTCCATATTTCATCAGCAGCCGGATGGCCGTGGGGGTTGTGTAGAAGATCGACACACCGTACCGCTCGACCAGTCGCCACCAGCGGCCCGGGTTCGGGTAGTCAGGCTTCCCCTCGGCAGTGAGGATGGTCGCTCCGTTGAGGAGCGGGCCATAGACGATATAGCTGTGGCCGGTCACCCACCCCGGGTCCGCCACGCAGAAATAGATGTCTTCGTCCTTGAGGTCAAAGACATACTTGGCGGTGATGTAGGTGCCCACCATGTAGCCGCCGTGCACATGCACCACCCCTTTGGGCTTTCCAGTCGTGCCCGAGGTATAGAGGATGTAGAGCGGCGTTTCTGAATCGAGGGGTTCGGCTTCGCAGATCCCTTTCTCTCCCTCCAACCAGTCTTCCCAATCGAGCTCCTTCGGCGCGGACAGCGGGATGCCCGGCTTCTCCCGGCGGACCACGACAACCGTTTCGACGGTGCCGCAGTTCGCCACGGCCTGGTCCACCACGCCTTTGAGATTGATGGACTTTCCCCGATCGTACCCGACGTCAGCCGTAATGACGACTCGAGCCTCGGCATCTTGAATTCTGCTCCCCAATGCGGGGGCGCTGAATCCCGAGTAGACGACGCTGTGAATCACCCCGATGCGCGCGCAGGCCAGCATGGCCACGATTTGTTCGGGAATTTTGGGCAAATAGATCGTGACACGGTCGCCCTTGCGTAACCCCAGCGCCTTCAGCGCGTTGGCGCACCGGTTGACCTGTCGCAACAACTCACCGTAGGTGAACACGCGCTCTTCGCCTTGTTCGCCCACCCAGATGACGGCCACTTTGTTCTTGCGCCAGCTCTTCACGTGCCGGTCGAGGCAGTTGTAGGAGATGTTGCAGGTGGCTCCCACGAACCACTTCGCCCACGGGTAGGTCCACTCCAGCACGCGCTGCCACGGTGTAAACCAGTCCAATTGCTTGGCGACCGTACTCCAGAACCCTTCAGGGTCGGCAATCGATCGGCGATACTCGGTGTCGTAGTCCTGGATGTACGCCCTGGCGACCGTTTCAGAAGATGGGCGCACGACCCGTCCGGCGCGCAACAAACTATCGACTTTTTCTTCCATATCCGCTCAGCCCTCAGTCCTCAGCACTTGGATGTGCGGAGCATTATGGAGAAAGCACCCCGCATGTTCAAGTGTCGGCAGAGGCGGATCGGCGCGCCATGCGAAACGAGGTTCCGCCCTGGGTATCCTTGACAGGCAAAAGCGGCGGAGAGTAGCATGCCCAAGCGTATGCAGCGCACCACCCAGCAGGCCGGAATTGGGCTTTGCGCCGCGATCGCGGCGTTGCTCGTGACCTTCCTACCACCCGCGAACGGCCAGATCGGTCGGCCCGAGGGGCTCTATTACAAGTCCTGGGGCGTCGTCATCGGCATCAATGACTACCTGGTTGCCCCCAAGCTCACGGGATCCGTTGAGGGTGCGAAGACGGTGGCAGCGGCCCTGCGGGACCTCAAGTTCGACGAGGTCGTGGAGATCTACGATAAGGAGGCGAGTTCCCGCCGCCTGCACGCCATCCTGAACGATTATCTGCCGCGTAAGGTGGGGCGTCAGGATCGAGTCGTCATCTTTTTTGCCGGGCATGCCGGGACCATGCGGGACTTGACGTCCAAGGAGATCGGCTACCTGGTCCCCTGGGACGCCCAAGTCACCAATGCAAACAAGGCGGTGTCGCTGGGTCACTTGAAGGAATTCTCGCGGCGGGTGATGGGGAAGCATATCCTGTTGTTTCTTGACGCGCCAGTGTCCGACTGGGAGGTCACGCCACCGCAACAATTGTCGCTTGAGGGCCGACTGTCTCCCGAAGACGAAACCGACAAGCGCTCGGTTCAAGTGTTATCGGCGGCCACGAGAGGCGAGGCGGCCATCCGCAAGGACAGTCAAAGTGTCTTCGTGCAGGTGCTCCTGGATGGGCTGAAAGGCCCCGCTGATACAGATCAGAACGGATGGCTGATGGCCAGCGAGCTGGGGACCTACGTCAAACAGCGAGTGACGGAGTTGACTGGCGGGGTCCAGCATCCCCAGTTCGCACGCCTGGACGGTGACGGCGACACGGTATTGCTGGAGGGTAAGAAAGGGGCCTTCAGGGGTCAGGAGCCCAAGTCCGACGCAGAGCGGATCGCCGCGGCCAAACGAGAATATGACGAAGCTTTCTCACTCCTCCAGCAGCAGCATCCTGTCGAGGAGGCGCTGGTCAGGCTGAACAAGGCCATCGAGTACAACCCGAAATACGGCGACGCCTACGTCTTGAAGAGCTACATCTACCTGGAAATGCTCCCGAAGCTGGATGAGGCCCTCGTGGCAGGGGAACTGGCGGTGAAGTATGCCCCGGAGAACCCCGACTCGCACTATACGCTCGGGCTGGTGCTCCAGAAGAAAGGGCAATACGCCCAGGCAGAGAAGGCCTTGCTCCAGGCCGTGGCGGTCAATCCGACCTATACCGATGTTTACCTGGCCCTGGGGGATCTCTACGCGACCGATCTCAAGGATCGCCAGAAGTCCATCGCGGCGTACCAGCGGTATCTCGAAACCGGAGGTACCGAGAATCGGGTCCGGACCTACCTGGAGGGTGCCGAGAAGGCACCAGCCGCCCCCAATCGGTAACCCAATTACGACTGCGCCCCGCCCTTCAAGTACCCCAGTCCGATCTTGATGGCCCGCCGGGTGACCTCCGGCCATCGTGCCTCGGGATATTCGGCCAACACCGCGGCAGCCCTCGGGTCCTGAACATCCAGCTCGATCACCTTGATGATACCGTCTTGAATCTGAACCTCAGCCACGGCTCCTCCTTGCCCGATGAGCGCACCGGTTCCACAGGCCGGCGGCACGCTATCGCAGGCATCGCGCGCCGTCAAGCGTCGTTGACAGGTCTGGGGGTGCATGTTAGCATGATTGACAATAGGCGACGGTCGTATCCGCCCGAGGCATCCATCCAGGAAGGGAGGTTCCCCATGAGCTCGTTCAGAACAACCTTTACCCGACTGACGCTCACTGGGCTGGCTGTAGTCGTATCTGTCGGACTCACCGCCTGCGGAGGAGCGCCGGCCTGGGTGAAAAAGGGGTCTTCAGCGTATAACTCCAAAGACGACAAGGCCTTCTACGGCGTCGGATCAGTGGTCGGCATTCGGAATGAACCACTGGCCTGGGACGCGGCCGAGAACCGGGCGCGGGCCGAGCTGGCCAGGACTTTTGAGACCTACACCGGCTACCTGATGCGCGACTACGCCGCGTCGACCTCCGCCGCTGATTTCACCAAGTCCACCGAGGAACAGAACGTTGAACGGGCGATCAAAACCTTCACCGCCACAACCCTCAGCGGGGTCCGGCCAATAGACCAGTACAAGGACGAAAAGTCCGGCACCTACTATAAATTGGTCAAGCTCTCACTCAAGGACGTGCAGGAGCAACTCTCGCAGGCCAAGGAGCTGAACAGCCAGGTCCGTGATTATGTGCGGAAGAACGCTGAGCGCATGTTTGATCGGCTGGAGAAGGAAGAAGACAAACGGAGCGACAAGTAGAGCATCGTCTGACTCGCCGGGAACGGACGGAAGGCGAGGGGAGGCGCTCATGGGGCGGGGCATAGATCAGTTCAAACAAGATGCGCGGGCGCCACTCGCGCTGATGCTCGGGGTAGCCATTGTGGCGGCACTGAGCGGCTGCGGCTCTGGTACCTCGGTCACCCGAGTGGACAGCGGCGTGGTGACCGACCTGAGCGGGCGCTGGAATGACACCGATTCACGGATGGTGGCCGAAACTATGGTCAAGGAGGCGGTTGGGAGCCCGTGGCTGGAGAACTTCACACGCGCCAACCGTCGGCAGCCTGTGGTGATTGTGGGAACCATCATGAACCGGAGTCACGAACACATCAATATCCAGACATTCGTGACCGACCTTTCCCGCGAGCTCACCAATTCCCAGAAGGTGACCTTCGTGGCCAGCAAAGGCGAGCGGGAGGAGATTCGCGAAGAGCGCCAGGAGCAGGCCGTTCATGCCCGTGAGGATACGCAGAAGGCGCCCGGGAAAGAGATCGGCGCCGACTACATGATGAAAGGAAACATCTCCACCATCCTGGACGAGGCGGATGGAGTCAAGGCGATTTTCTACCAGGTGGATCTGGAGATGGTCGACCTGTCGAACAACGTCAAGACGTGGTTCGGACAGAAGAAAATCAAGAAGGTCATCGAACGCAAGCGCACGCTCTTCTAGTGCCGTTCCAACTGTTTTGTACACAAGATGAACCATAGGACCTGAAACACGGGCCTGCCAAATCTTTGGCCCGACTGAGGGCCAATAAGTTGGAACGGTACGAGTTTCGACGTGTTCGGTTGAGCCTCACGATCCCATCCTGTGCCGCGTTCGCGCCTGCACCCTCGTCCGCTGTCCGTCTTATTTTTCTCCTGGCCCTCATCTTCCTCGTTGCTGCCCTCCAGGGCTGCGCCGCCCCCAGCACCCGTTATCTCCAGGTTGAGACCAGTTTGCTCGCTGGAGACCCGAAGCAGGCTGACCAGATTATCGAACGCGCTCAGCCGGAATATGGGTCGAAAAGTTCAATTCTCTATCAGATGGATCGCGGCATGACCCTTCAGCTTGCCGGCCGCTATGAGGAGAGTAACGCAGTGCTGGAGCAGGCCGATCAGGCACTCGAAGAGCTCTACACCCGCCGAGTTCGCACGGAGACCATGGCCTTTCTCGTCAATGACACCGAATTACCCTTTGAGGGCGAGCTGTTTGAACAGGTGATGGTCAATGTCCTGAAAGCCATCAACTACGGCGCGATGGGCAACTGGAACGAAGCGCTGGTGGAGGGCAGGAAGATCGACCACCGGCTCAACGTACTGTCTGACCGGATCAGGGAGAAGGAGAAGTATCGCAACGACGCCTTTGCACGATACCTGAGCGGGATCCTGTACGAAGTGACCGGCGACCTCAATAACGCCTTTATTGCCTATCGGAACGCCTACGACGAATATCGTCAAGCTCGCGCATGGTCGCGTACCGTAGTGCCGTCCATGTTGCAAGCCGACCTGCTGCGGGTGACGGATGCACTGCATCTCACACAGGAGCACGAGCAATACCGACGGGATTTCGCCGGCGTCACGTGGCGGCCGATCTCTGACACGAAGTCCCTCGCTCACATTCTAGTGATCAGCTATAATGGGCGAGCCCCGCTGAAGGAGGACCAGTTTCTCGACTTGCCGGTCAACCTCGAGGCGCTGAACCTTGTGCTGCTGACCAAGGGAGTCACGGCAGGCAGTTCCAATCAGGATCGACGCGCCTTTGAGAGTGCCGTCTATGGAATGAATGGTCGGGTGGTGCGGGTGGCCCTCCCGCGTCTCATACCTCAGAGAACCCAGGTTGCCTACAGCGGGGTGACGATCTCCGGGACGAACGGGTCCTTCAGTGCAAGAACGGAGCTGGTCGAGAATGTGGGTGCCATCGCCGAAAAGAATCTGTCGGACCGGTTCGCAGGAATTGCGATCAAAGCCGCGGCGCGCGCCACGACCAAGTACGCGATGGCGGAAGGCATCGGCCGTGGTTCACACGCGGCAGCGGGGAAAGACCTCGGGCCATTGGTCGGCTTGCTGGCGGGCGGTCTCGCACATATGTTGGCGATCGCCTCGGAAGAGGCCGACAAGCGAAGTTGGCGAACGCTGCCCGATGAGATCCAGATCAGTCGACTCTGGGCTCCGCCGGGCGACTATGACCTTCGAATCCAACCGTCGGGCCAAGGCGGGACCGGCGCAGGTTCAGAGACGGTGCGGGCCGTCACGCTCAATGGCGGCACGACCAAATTGTTCATCGAGCGGGTGTTGCGCTAGGAGGGGCCGAGAGGCTCTTCGAACCCTGAGATTATTCCGGACCGGAGGGAGGCCGATGAGACAGCATCATGCTCTTCGCTTTTTTGCGGTCGGAGTCGCCGTCTGCCTGGTGAGCGCCTGTACCGGCTTTGGGGGTCGTTCCGCGCCATCCTGGATCGATGGCGTAAGCCGGGAGCATCCCGCGGACCAGTATCTCATCGGAGTCGGACAAGCGGACTCCTTGCCAGCGGCGACGGAGCGCGCTTATGGCGCGGTCGCGAAGATCTTCAAGGCGGAGGTCACGAGCCAGTCCCGCGATTGGGAATCTTTTCTCCTGCAAGAAGCACGAGGGCAGACCCGCTCAGAGCGCCGGTTGACGCTCGATCAAGTGACCAGCGTGTCCACGGATAAGGTTCTGGAGAACGTCACAGTCCTGGACACCTGGTTCGACCGGCAGACGAAGGTCCACTACGTCCTGGCTGGAATGAACAGGGCCCAAGCGGCCGCCGCCCTGCAGGAGCGAATCGCTGAGCTGGACCAGACTGTTGAGACCGAGGTGAATGAGGCGCGTCAGACCCGGGAAAAGTTGGCGCGCGTCCAGAATCTACGGCGCGCGGCGAAACACTTAGTGCTGAGGGAGGCATACAACGCGGACCTGAGGGTCGTCCGAGCGAGCGGGCAGGGCCTGGCACCGAAGTATAGCGTGGCGGAGTTGACGACCGAATTACAACAGTTCCTGGCGTCAAACCTGGCGATTTCCGTTGAGGTCACGGGTGCGCAGGCGGAACCGATCCGACGAGCCGTGATGGAAGGGCTGATCCGTGAGGGCTTGCCGGTGACGAGCCGACTCCCCGGCTCGGCTGCCTCAACCGGGCCGGGTGAGGGTCCCTCCCCGGAGTTGCTCGCTAAGGGCACCGTGCGAGTCTGGGAAATGAATCTCCCGGATCCTCGGTTCCGCTATGTCCGGTGGTGCAGCGATTTTGTCGTCGTGGAGCAGGCCACCCAGCGAGTGATCGGGGCTGTCTCGAAGGGCGGTCGCGAAGGACACCTGACGTACGGCGAGGCCACGGCGAAAGCCGTCCGGATCATGGAACAAGAGGTGTCAAACGATCTCGCCAAAACCCTGGCCGGCTACGTCTACGGGGAGACGGAGTCTCCTGCCGGCATTCCTCCGGCTGCATGCCCCGACAGCGACGGACCGGCCAGCCGGCCGCCATCGACCACACCACCATTGTGAGGCGAACCGATGCCACAGACGAGGAAAGGGCACAAGCGAGGAACAACCCGGCGCGCGCCGAAACGGCAGGTCGTTGCACGATCGGCACGTTTGACTAGTCGTGGCCCTGCGCGACGAAGCCACCGGCAGGCGCCCAGCCGGCAGGCGAAAAAGCGGGTTCTCGAACGGATCCGGCACGACACCCAGGAGATCGGCGTGGGCAGCCTCAAGCCGACCTTACGAAAGCAAGGTTATGAGGAATTGCCGATCGAGGAAATTCAGGACCGGCTTTCGAAGATGAAGACCGCCTTGGCTGAATACATCGTCTCCAGGAGAGGCTGACGGATGCCATTCTACTACTTTGACACCACGGCGTTGGTCAAACGCTATAGTCGCGAACGTGGAACCAGGATTGTGAACGCCTTGCTGACGAAGCGAGGTCGCACCATCATTCTCAGCGCGGCGACCATCGCGGAGTTCTATTCTGTGTTCGCGGTCAAGGCTCGGGACGGTGAGCTGACGAGGGATGATTGGTATTCGGTCATCTATAAGTTCGAATCAGAGTCAGAGCGCGGCCTCTTCAATTACGTCGCCCCCTCAAGCCGCACCTTCGTGACGACCAAACGCCTGATCATGGAGTACCCCTCCTTACGCTCCACGCAAGCGATCCACTTGGCCCTGGCGACGGAGCTCAAGCCGCTGAGGCTTTCCCTGGTGAGCTCAGATCGTGAATTGCTGGAGTTGTGCCGGCCATTCGGTCTCCATCCGATCAACCCTGAAGACGAATGACGCGCTGCTGAGTCAGGGCGAACCAGCGCAGAACCAGCTTCTTCTCCTGCACATGTTTCTAGAGGTGTCTCGGGGTTACTGGATGTACTCCCAGGTATCGATTTGTTTCATACTCCAATTCAACGCTTCCTTGAGTTTAACGATCTGAGGGTCGGTGTCCGGCCCACTCACGCGCTGGAGAGGCTTGTAGATCTGGAAGAGTGGCTCGTAGGCACGCCTGTCAGGCACTTTGCCCAGAGCCCAGACGACCTCTGTTTTCAGAGCCAGATCATCCGTCTTGAGTGCTTCGATCAGCGGGGGAACGACGGAGACATCGCCGTGAAGGCCACCAACTTGTCCAAGGCCCTTGGCTGCGGCAGCTCTAAGCTCAGGAGGGCCGGTCCTCAATGCGTCCACCAGGGTCGCGGTGCTCTCCTTGTGCCCAATGTTACCCAGCGCGAGCGCCGCCGCCTTAGCGACGTTCGGGTCCGGGTCCTTCAGGGCAGCCTGCAGCCGAGGCACCGCTTCAATCGCGAAGATATCGCCCAACTGCGTGATGATCGTCACTTTCCGTGCTGAACTGACGCCGGGTCGATCTAGTAAGGTCAGGAGTCGCTGTACCTGTCCCCACTCCGCAGTCACCAGTGCCGGGAAACTGTACTCCTCCAGACGAACCTTCAATTTGCTCATCGCGTAGGCTCCGGGATCTCCCGCGTTGGCCTCTGCCGCAGCTTTGTCCGCATCCTGAAAATCTGTGCGGACCTCTTTCCGCCAGCCCATCTTCTTGCCATCCAGCAGGTAGCTGAATTGGCACGCCGGGCCCTTCCAGACGCGTGAAGGTGAGTCGGGGAGATCGGCGTCGCCTCCCGATGCCATTGTCCCCTCCCAGCTCTTGCGTTGTTCGCATTTCACCTTGAAGACCACGTCATTCGGCTGCGCCGGGTCCAAGAGGGTCGTGTAGTTCAATTCCTTCATGCGCCGGACGACGACCTCAGTCAGCGGGCCCGAATCAACCGACCCCTGATCGGTGATCGCAATGACGTCGATCAGCAGCCGGTCTGCCTTTTCGAGCTTGGCCTTCTGTTCGGGAGTGAACACCTCCCGGCGGGCGGAGGCCTCAGGCGCGAGGAACCCGAGCACGGATGCAAGAAAAAATCCTACGCACGTCAAAAGCCGTGCCCTGCTCATCTTCGCCTCCCCATGAGATCTCGTCGATGGTGCACTCTACCCACACCCAAGTCGCGAAAGCAAGTTGCTGGCTGCTGGACCGACAGGTATAATCGCGCCATGCTTCGAGGCAAACAGATCGCATTCATCGGTGGCGGGAATATGACTGAAGCCTTGGTCGCGGGCCTCCTGAAAGGAGGCCTCGCGATCGCCGACCAGCTCCACGCCACCGATATCCTCCCGGTACGTCGCGCCCACCTCCAGGATCGGTACCGGATTCGGGTCGGAAGTCACAATGCGGAGGCTGTCGCGCGTGCGGACGTCGCCATACTGTCTGTAGAACCTCAGGTGTTAGATGAAGTCTTAGATGGTATGGCCTCGTCTACCCCGGCCGGGACGCTCATGATCTCCGTGGCAGCAGGGTATCCAATCCAGCGCGTCGCCACCCACCTGAAGCGGCACTTGAAGATCATCCGGGCCATGCCCAACACGCCCTCCAGCGTCCTGGAGGGTGCCACTGCGATGGCGTTGGGGCCGGGAGTCACAGCCGATGAGGCACGCGTGGCCAGGGCCATCTTCGAGTCGGTCGGGAGGGTCGTGGAAGTCGAGGAGCGGCTGATGGACGCCGTCACAGGGCTCAGCGGGAGCGGACCCGCCTATGTCTACCTCATGATGGAGGCGCTCGCCGATGGCGGCGCCAAAATGGGGCTCACTCGGCCGGTCGCTGAACTCCTGGCGGCTCAGACGCTCCTGGGCGCCGCACGCATGGTGCTCGAGACGGGTGAGCACCCCGGACGCCTCAAGGACCGCGTGGTCTCGCCGGGAGGCACGACCATCGCCGGACTGCATGCGCTCGAGGCGGGGCGGTTTCGCGCCACGTTGATCTCCGCGGTTGAGGCGGCCACCAAGCGGTCGCAGGAGCTAGGGGAAGGTGGGTAGGAGCTCACTCGGGACAGTGGACGCCGCTTTCGTGCGGGTTCGTTTAGCTGCTGTAGCTGTCGGAAGAGCGGCTGCGGCTCCCCCCATCCCCCACTTGAGCATGCGGGGGTTCTCCGATCCGCCCCTGCCTGTTTCGACAGCCACGGGCGGTCGGGCCTCGCGCGCTCTCCATCACCCCTTGCTTTCGAGAGAGCAACGGGTACCCGGCACATCAGCACAACGAGCCCGCAATGCCCGCTCTGCCACTGTCCCGAGTGACTTGCTACCTAATTGTACAAGGAGGTGATTGTGGTCTATTGGGTGAAGGTGGTGTTCACGGATAATCAGGAGCTGTTGGTGAAGGATGCCGTCCGGCATACCATTAGCGACGACATGGAGGTTCTGGAGGTGGATTCCGCCAGGGAAGTCATCATTATTCCGATGAAACAGATCAAGTACATTGCCTGTGATGCGACCGTGTTCGCACAAAAGAGTAGCGAAAGCAAAGGGAAGCTATAAACCACCCCTAACGCCTCGAGGCGAGCTCTTGTGCCATTACTCGACGATCCATTAACGGGTCGGGCTCTTGGAGGAATCGTTGCAAGGCAGCCGTCTGCAAGTGTGGGACGAAGAGCGCCTCCCACTTGCGCACCAGTGACGGGTCATCCGCCCATCGGAGGATGTTACGCGCCCGCTGGGCGGAGAGTGGATGGCGGTCGTCCCGGAACGCCTTTGCGATGGCCTCAGCGGAAGATGGCTTTGCCGCGAAATACTCGGCCTTGGCGCGTACCCGGTCCTTCTGGCCAAGCAAAACCATGGCGGCCGTCGCGAACTCGTCCGCGACCTCCTCATTGTCGTAGGCGGGGTACTTCCACTGCGCCAGCAGCACGTGCCCAAATTCATGGAACACGGTGAAGAGAATCGCATCGCCTGCCTTGGTCCTGTCACCCAGCGTTTCCTGGAGCATGCTGGCATATTCCCGACACAGCACGATGGCAGATGAGGTGGTGAAGGCCTTGGCTGCTCCACAGTCCTTGATCTGCAGCGGGACTGGGTCAAACAGGAAGACCTGGTTCAAATTGCGTTGGAACTCATCGAGCTGTCGCTGAAACCCGCCGATTGAGTCCTCCCTGGCGCGCGCCTGATTGCTGCGGACGCGTCGGACAGTGACGGTCACAGCCCGTGGTTCTTCCGCTGTCCGGTTGTCCAACACGACGAAGTAATCGCCGGCTGATGGAATGGTGACCGAGAAGGAGAGGTGCTGATCGACCCTGCCCTGGAAGAGTGGTCTCGTGACCGTAGGAAAGTGACCGTACTCGCCGCTGTCCACAAAGGCCACGGCGACCGCGCCATTGCTGTTTGCTTCTACCGTGACGCTCACGCCCTTGGGCTGATTGGGTACTTTAAGCGCCTTCCATTTCCCTGGCGGTACCTTGACCTTGAATGTCCCCTCGGCGACGGCCGGCGCCGAGGCGAGCGCCAAGACCGCGATCCCAGTGACCGCACACAAGACGAATCCGTGGCTTGTCATCCTGTGTTCCCAGTATCACACGGTCCTCGCTCTGTCAACGCGGGGCCGACGGCACCGAAACGAGAGACGAGGCCGGGCAGGTCCGGTTGCCGAGCTGAACCTCTTGCCCGCTCTGAACGTCTCATGGTCAACGGTGCACAAGGCGGAGGCTCCGTACCGGAATCGGAATTGACAGTCGTTCTGTGGAGTGCTAAGAAGCACGGGCTCACGTCTGAAGGGTGAGTGTTTGTGCCCGCCTGGGGGAGCCGACTCAGAGAGGAGGGGAGCCATGAGAACCAAGATTATGCACCTGGCGGTGGGGGCGCTCCTCGCCACAGAGCTTCCGGGGGCAGCTGCTGGTCCGGGATCTCAGGCGGCTCCTGTGCTCAAGCCCCATCTGGCCGGGACCATCACGGCGTCTAAGTCTACCAGTTCGGCGATCCCTCATACCCTCCGCCTCCAGGTCATAAGTGTAGGGCAGGGCAAACTCGCTCTTACCGGACCGGGGTTCCTAACCCACGTGGTGCTGGCCAGAAAAGACCTTTCTAGGGATACTCGCGTGGCTTCATCGGACATCCTCTACCGGCTAGAGGTCCGGTTCCCGGCTATTCCGTCACAGGGCCAGCCTGTGGAGCGAATCGTATCTGTGACACCACCGAAGAAGATCGTGCCGGGACAGTATTTCTGGTGCCTGGAGATGGGCCCGATCAAGACGGTCTCCGAGATCATGGCGCGGGACACCATCGGTTGTACGCCGGTACAGATCGCAGGCGGCTCACCGTTCACACCTCGTCCAAAGCTGCCTCGATCGCCCTCCGGGGCACAACCCCGGAAGTTGCTGTTGAATACCCTCCTGATCAACGGGTCCCTCGTTCGGGTGAAGTTGCAGGGAGCTGAGTCGGCGACCATCACCTGGAGCTTGCCAACTGGTCGAGACTTTGATGGTATTTTTCTCCTGGTGAGTAGCCGGGAATTTACCGGCCCTTGCTTCAGTGATGGGGGAAGCTCTGGCGACTCAGCCTATCCCGATTCTGGCTATCATCCTGGTGCTCCGTTTGGCAGTCATGAGATGGCGCTAGATAACCCCGTGTACTGGTCTGGGAAGTATTACCTCAAAGGGTGTCTCTGGCGGGGAGGGGCGTATACTGGAGACGAGACTAACACAGTTGAGGTGGAGTACACCAACATCTTTCAAGCTGGAGGGGTGGTGCATTGTCTTGCACCTCCGTGCAAACCTGAACTGCGGGTCAATGAGAACGGAAATGAAGTCTGGGTCACACCTGGGGAACCTCCGATGTTCGATTGGAATCTTCGGCGGCCCGCAGGGCCGTCCCTCTCGGTCGAAGTTTGCGAAGATTTCTTAGAACATGACAACCCCTACCTCCGACGACCGATGAATTGCCCAACATATTACCGTATTTCCGAGCTTCCGCAAGGAAGAGGGTCTTTCCCTCTCGATTCTTTGGAACCAGGGCACACCTACGACGTCCGGGGTTCATACGTGGATCCCAGAAGAGACGTGCCCGGGGGTCCCAGAGAGCCGGTAGTGTATTCTACCAACGTTGTTCGTCTGCACTACGATTGGTCCCAGAATGTTTTCCCCCAATTCTCTCGACCTAACCTGAGCATCGGCAACATAATTGATAGGGGAGCAGGGCGGGTAGGAGCAGATTCTTTGCGACGGCTTGAGTTTACGGTACGGACCCGGCGATGGGCGTTCCGGTCCAGCACACTTCGGGCGACATACCAGTTCGCGGTGTACCTTGACGAAGAAACTACCCCCCGGGCCACCGGGACGATTCCATCAGTCCACATAGCGGAGGGGCGCGACGAAACGGTATCCGTGACCCATACGGCGCCGGACGATGAACAGCCGCATCTGGTTCGAGTGGTTATTAATATTGCAGGTGATATCCCGGAACGCGATTACAGTGACAACACCGCAGTCGTTGAATTCCATGCTACTGATCGAAGTGAAGGTATTCGCCGACGGAGCGCGAACCGAATCATCGATGTGAGGAATGTTTCAGAAGGTCCGAATTGGATGGAGCTGGAAGTGACCTACACATCGCATGGGAGCGAGAGCCGCCTCCTGGTACGTCCGGCTTGGTTTTCGCGGCCGCGTATTGGCCTCTCAGTCTGGCATGGCCGCGTAAGGTGCTACTCCGGTGGAGAATCCTACTATCCTGTCTTGAGGGACACCGGAGGTATAAGTGAGGTAGGAGAGGTTAACCCTTCCATGACGCGTGGCATCAGGTTTATTTGCAGGGCCGACAACGAATTTAGGACCGTTCCTTTCCCGTTTTCAACATCGGAGGTCAAGGTTTGGATCCTGTACGGCACGACTGACAAGACATCGTGGCCGATAGCCAAGCGGTGGGTGGCTGGTCCTCCTCGCGACCTTCCGGACTTGCGGCTGGTATACTTTGAGATAGATTGGCATCACCGCCCCACATTATTTGGGAATGTTGTGGGAAGTCCCCGCACTGTCACGGTAACGGTCAAAAATTGTGGGCAATCCCCGTCAGTTGCGAGTGCCGTGCACGTCTTCAAAGAGGTTCCGCGCGAGACAGAAGGGTTAGATGTGGGTGAAGGATGGTGGTGGCCTTACCTGTACATCGGCCCGCTCAATCCTGGGCAATCCGAAACGCAAACCAGCACTCTGAGGGAAACCCACCCGACTGTTGATGGTGGGGAGTGGGTACAGGTCAGGCTCGATCATAGAAATGAGGTGATTGAGGGGCCCTATCTTGGCCCCCCGTGGTTGTGTTCGAGCGGAGAGGACGTTGTTCCCGGTGAGTCGTTGTACACGAATGAAGGGAGGTTTCAGATCCGTCATGCTGCCTTTGGGTCGACCAGTCGGGACATCTATTTGGATCTACGGTCGTTACCTTGACGGTGTGATTGATGCGGCTCGACGTGGTGACCTCCTAACGCAGGGTGCAGTCACGCCGTCGTGGCAGCCCGGGGGATTTCTGAGAGGGACATGACTCTTACAGAATGAATGCAGGAGATCTCCTCAGCACTGGCCATTCGCGCGCAACTGCCTACCCTCACCCGGGACCTGACTCATCCCCGGTCGTCCCGGCCACGGTCTGCCTTCCGGAGATCACGATCAAAGCGATCGTCCTCTCCGTCATCCTGGCCGCGGTGCTGGCCGGGGCAAACGCCTATCTGGGTCTATTTGCGGGGATGACCGTGTCGGCTTCGATCCCCGCCGCCGTGATCTCGATGGCGGTCCTCCGCTGCTTTCGCCGTTCGAATATCCTGGAGAACAATATTGTCCAAACGGCGGCCTCCTCGGGAGAGGCACTCGCCGCCGGCGTGATCTTCACGATTCCGGCCCTGCTCCTCATCGGGTATTGGTCGAGCTTCCATTATTGGCAGACTGCCGCGATCGCACTGGTCGGCGGCCTGCTGGGCGTCCTCTTCACGATCCCGTTGCGGCGCGCTCTGATCGTTGGCGCGCGACTGCGCTTTCCCGAAGGGGTCGCGACGGCAGAAGTCTTGAAGGTCGGAGCAGGGTCCAGATCCCAAGCCGGGACGGCGGCAGGGTTCCGGATGCTCCTCGGAGCCGCTGTGCTCAGCGGCGCAGTCAAGCTGGGGGAGAGTGGAGTCCGGGTTTGGGCGGAGGCCCTGGAGGGCGCAACGTACGCCGGCCGGTCGGTGCTGTACCTCGGCGTCAACCTGTCGCCTGCCCTCATCGCTGTGGGGTTCATCATCGGGCTGAACACGGCGCTGGCCGTGTTCCTGGGCGGCGCGTTGTCCTGGTTCGTGTTCATGCCCGTGCAGGCCATCCTGGCTGGGATCCCGCATGGCCTGACCGCGCAGGCAGCCGCCCACTCCATCTGGAACGGTCGGATCCGCTACGTGGGTATCGGGGCCATGCTGGTCGGTGGGCTCTGGACAGTCTTCCAGCTTCGCGGACCGGTGTTTGCCAGCCTGCGCGGGCTGGGAGAGGCATACCGCGGCACCAGGGCTCACGCCCAGGGGTCCAAGGGCAACCCCATTCCCCGCACCGAGCGCGACGCCTCGCTGCCCTGGATTCTCACCCCCTTTGCGCTCTCGCTGATCCCGATGGGGCTTATCTATCAGGGCGCAGTCGACAACGGGGCCGTCGCGGTGGCGATGACGTTGGTGATGGTGGTGGCGGCTTTCCTGTTTTCGGCGGTTGCCGGATACATGGCCGGTCTCGTCGGGAGCTCCAGCAATCCTGTCTCAGGCGTCACGATCGCGACGGTCATGCTGGCGGCGCTGCTGCTCCTCGCCCTGATGGGACGAGGTGCCGTAGCCGGCCCTGCCGCTGCGTTGCTGGTCGGCGCGGTGGTCTGCTGCGCGGCGGCGATGGCAGGCGATAACCTGCAAGACCTCAAGACCGGACATCTGGTTGGGGCCACGCCGTGGAAACAGCAGATCATGCAGGTCGTGGGAGTCGCCACGGCCGCCTTGGTGATCGTACCAGTCTTGGCGCTACTCCAGGCCAAGTACGGGATCGGAGAGGTGACCCCCGAGCATCCCCATCCCTTGAGCGCTCCGCAGGCGACGTTGATGGCCAACCTGGCGCGCGGGGTGTTCGGGGATGGTCTGCCGTGGGACCTGGTCGGGCTCGGGGCCCTGCTCGGTGTGTTGGTGATCGTGCTTGACCGGCGGCTGGCTGCCACCGGAGCGTGGGTTCGCTTGCCGGTGCTGGCCGTGGCTCTTGGGATGTACTTGCCGCTCAAGTTATCTGCCACGGTCTTCTTCGGCGGCCTCATCGCAGAAATCGCCCGCCGGCGTTCGCGCGCAGATGACGGCACTGCCCGAATGGGACTCCTCTTCGCCGCCGGCTTGGTGACTGGGGAGGCGCTGATGGGTATCCTCCTTGCCGTGCCGGTCGGGCTGAGCGGCATCTGGCCGTCCCTGAGCGCGGATCCGCTGCAGCTCTTCGAGTCACCGCCTCTCGGTGGCTGGCCCGGCCTCATCGCGGTCGGGGGCGTTGCGATGCTCTTGTATCGCGCCGCGCGCCCCCGACCTTGAGGGCTGAGGACTCAGGACTGAGGACTGAGAGGTGACGAAAGAATGGTGGGACGAGGACCGAGGGCTGAGAGGGAGAATCTCCATGGGAACTCTTCAGGATCTGGTTTGTTCTAGACGTCAGGTCGAAGCATTGTCTCAGTCCTCAGCACTCAGTCCTCAGCACTGTCATTAATCGGAGGGAGGTTCGAAATGGCCGGGTGGGCGAGTCTGCCACGGGACGGTGGTCTGCCTGGACTGCTTGACCAGACTCTGTAGACTCACCTCCGCAGCCCGGAGCAGTTTGGGGTCTCCGCTTTGCACAAGCTTGGTCAGCAGGACGTACAGAGCACGGTCCTGACGGCTCCCGCCCAGGATCCGCTCCGTCACAGGGTCTACGGATGTCGGTGGAGCACCTGGGTCTCCGGTGTCCGTATCGTCAACCAGAAGGTCGAGGTGCTTGGGATCAATGTACAGCCAGGAAGGTGGTACCCCGAGACCCGCCGCCAGGCGCTCAACCGTCGATGAGGGCGGATCCATCTCACCCGCTTCGATGGCATTGAGCGAGTCCGCCAAGAGTCCAGCTCGCGCGGCCAGCGATTCGACGGACTCGTGTCGAGTAAGTCGCCAGGCCTGGATATGGGCCCCGATCGGCATGGCGGCATGATACCGAACCGGAGTGACCGGCGCAAGAACGGTCAGCTTGACACGCGATTCAGATCCCGTTACTGATGACCCTGATGCCCCCCTTCGCCCCACTCCCATCCACCAAGGCCGCGCTGATCCGGAACCTGCTCCGCCACAAGAGGGCGCGGGACGCCGAGCGGGTTTTCGTGGTCGAGGGACTCAAGCCGATCCTTGAGCTACTCCGAGCCAGTCCCTCTGCCCTGCATGCGGTTGTCCTGACCCCGGCGTGCCTTGAGAAGAACGGGGCCGATTTGCATCCCACTCTGAAGCATGCGGGAGTGCAGGTTTACACCTGCCGGGAGACGGTATTCAGGACGCTCACGGACGTTCGATCCTCTCAGGGGATCCTGGCGGCGGTCTACCAGCCGAACTGGAGCGAGGAGGTTATCCTCGAACGGCCGCAACTCTTCGGAATCTACGGGGAGTGCCTGCAGGACCCGGCCAACGTGGGGGCGATTATTCGGACTGCCGCCGCGTTCGGGGTGGACGCATGCTGGCTGTCACCGGACTCGGCGGACGTATTCAATCCGAAGGTGGTGCGGGCCACAGCCGGAGCGGTGTTGAAGCTGCCTGTGTTCTCGCTCGCTGACATCGGCATGCTGGCGCAACATCGTTGCACCATCCTGGCGGCCGAACCAGCCGGGTCGGGGAGTACCGACATCCACACGATCCGGCATCTCCCGCCGCGCCTGATCCTGGCGCTGGGCAACGAGAGTCGCGGGCTCTCCGAAGTCACGCTGAAGCTGGCCGCAGGCCGCGTTTATATCCCGGTAAGTCCGGCAGTGGAGTCTTTGAACGTGGCCGCCTCCGCCGCAATCGCGCTCTTTTATTTGAGCGGGTTGCCACGGCAAGCCGTAGGCGAGAGACAATAGGCGATAGGCTAGGGACGAATAAAGAGCCGGGCTGAAGTTTCGGCCTCAGATGATCCTGGTTCTTACTGAGAATGCCGGGGAGAAAGCAGAGCACCTGAGATCATGCGAGCGGGACGAGACAAATCCCTTGTTGCACCTATAGCCTCTAGCCCATTGCCTCGGGCCTGCGGCCGCTATGCGGCCGAATGGTGCCGAGGGACAGAATTGAACTGTCGACACCAGTCTTTTCAGAGGTTGGGCATTCCATCGAAGTCAGCGAAAGGGCGTACAGGTTATCAGGCCGCTTCGCCTTGGACCACCAAACGGACAACTCGTCGCTCAGATTGACTGCCTCAGCTGCTTGAACACCTTCACGATTCCCTGCCAGTTCGCCTTGATTGGTCTCCGCAATACGTCACCATCAGTGAGGAGGTCCAGCCGCGGCTTGAGCACGAGGTGGATGTCGAAGGATTACCCCTCAGGCTTGGCGAGCAGCGAACCCGAAGCGTGAAAGTCTGATAATCCCCGTCCGGTTGGACTCCGTCCAGGCAAGAGAGTGAAGGGATCGACTTGTCTCCCGAGAGAGGCTTGCGTTTGGGGATATCCTTGAGGCATGCTGCCCTTCTCACAGAAGAGCCTCAGAGAGAGATGAACCGCGACAAACTCAAACTGTCCGAGTTGCTGAAAATGGACGAGGCACCACAAAACCAATGAGTTACAGAACGGGGTGCCACTAATGGCAGTGTAGTGTTACGTAGAGAGAGACGATCCGAGGGCTTCTACGATGCAACGAGGGGAGGACGTTACTAACCGGTCGGTTGGTAAAGGGCTATCGGCGCCGACGTATTTCTGTCGATGTGCTGTTCTAAAGCGTTGCAGTGCCACCCCAACCCTCTGACGCCGTACCCCCAAGCATTCCCTTCCAAGAGAACATCACAACAAATCCTGCGGTCTTGGGCGGCGGGTCGCCTCGCTGCTTCGGTGTTGACACGCCGACATAAGATGATGTATATCATCCTATACAGGCAACCGATGCGATACTCTCAGGAACATAAACGAGAAACGCGCAAGCGCATTCTCTATGAAGCTTCACGGCGCTTTCGGGGACAAGGCGCTGAAGGCTTCTCGATCGCGGATCTCATGCATGACCTCAAACTCACACATGGTGGATTCTATCGCCACTTCAATAGCAAGGAGCAGTTGTTTGCGGAAGCACTTGCTAGCGCCGTGCAGGAGGCCCACGCAAAGCTCACAACTGGTACTGATGTCAAGACCCCTGGTTCTCAACTGAGGGTCATCATCGAAAGGTATCTAAGTCCCTGGCACTGGGCGAATCCAGCTGAAGGTTGTCCCCTGGCAGCATTGGCTTCTGAAATGCGGCGTCAACCCCGAGCCGTACGAGCGGCGTTTGATCAGGCATTAAATACTTATCTGGATGGAATCGAGAGGCTATTACCGGGAAAGACTCGGCCAGAAAGGCAACGCAACTTTCTCGTTTTGTTTTCGGGGATGGCAGGTACCCTGAGCCTAGCCCGGGCTGTGTCGGACGAACAGACCCGCGCCAGGCTGCTACACGCTGCCAAGGAGTTCTACATTGAGGCGTTTTGTCCGGACTGAGACCACCCTTTTGGGGGGCGCATTTGACGATCCTTCGGCAGGCGCCGGTATTTCGGCAGGCGCCGATCGTCAGGCTCTGAATGCATCGAGTCATGGCGATCGTATCCCCGGGAATAATCAATCACTGGTCGTGAATCTTCAGGCATCTGGAAGGGAACAAGCTTTGCTAGGGACAGGCGTGTGAACCAGTTCAATAGCTGAGAAGAGAGATATCACGATGGAATTGAAGATACCACCGCAAAGCAAGCCTACTGGGGTTTGCGTGCAACAGTTGCCCTTGCGGATGGGGCGCTTGACGAATCTGAGCACCATCTTCTCTCGTCGATAGCCCGGGATGTGTCGGACGAACAGACCCGCGCCAGGCTGCTAGACGCTGCCAAGGAGTTCTACATTGAGGCGTTTTGTCAGGACTGAGACGACGTTTTTTTGGGCACATTGGATGATAGACATCATCTTATTGGCACAGGGAGCATAACAATGGAACAAGAGGCGAGAGAGGGTCGAGCTGGCTCTTCGGAATGTACCAAAGGGCACCTATGCCGCATCTGTCCGCCATGACGAGTCCATCAATGGACGCATTCGCTGTCCCGGAGGTCCCCATGCTTACGCGCCGTGATGTCCCATTCCTTACCGTCATCGGGCTGTTGCCTTTCGTCTTGGCGGCATGCAATGACGCCACTTCTTCAACTGACCCACGGACCCAGCCTCCGCTGGTGCGGATAGAGGCTGTCGAGCTCTCCGTCCAGCCAGAGCGTTCGTTCACCGGTATCGTCGCGGCCCGCGTGCAGAGCGACTTGGGGTTCCGAGTCCCCGGGAAGGTCTTGGAACGCTTGGTTGATATGGGGCAACCCGTCGAGCGCGGCCAGCCGCTCATGCGTATTGATCCCACGGACCTGAGGCTCGCCATGCGCGCGCACGAGGAAGCCGTTGCCGCCGCAAGGGCGCGTGCGCACCAGACCGCGGAGGACGAGGTGCGACACCGCAACCTCCTCTCCCCCCGCGCGGTTTCGGCATCGGACTATGACAAGGCCAAGGCTGCCGCCGAGTCGGCAAGAGCGGAGCTCAAGGCGGCCAGAGCCCAGGCCGACGTTGCCCGCAACGAGCTGAGCTACGCCGTACTGTTTGCTGATGCGGACGGTGTGGTGGTCGAGACTCTGGCGGAGCCGGGGCAGGTGGTCGTTGCCGGCCAGGTGGTCGTCCGTGTGGCGCATGCCGGACCCCGCGAGGCGGTCATCGAACTCCCCGAAACCCTGCGCCCGGCGATCGGATCCAACGGCCGCGCGACCCTGTATGGAAGCGGGCTCACGGGTTCCGCGGAGCTTCGCCAGTTGTCGGACGCTGCAAACCGTCAGACTCGGACATTCGAGGCTCGGTACGTGCTGGAGGGCCCTCTGGCAGACGCGCCACTGGGCTCGACCATCTCCATCCAGATCTCGGACGGCCGGTCCGCCCCGGCGCTGCAGGTACCGATCGGTGCGATCTTCGATCCGGGCAAGGGTCCCGGCGTGTGGCTGGTCGAAGGGGAAACACCTCGGGTCACCTGGCGTGCCGTGCACATCGCCGGCCTCAGTGACGAAGCGGCTTCGGTCGTTGGCGAGCTCGAGGCGGGCGATCGCGTCGTTGCGCTCGGCGCGCATCTGCTGCACGAAGGCGAGCACGTGCGACTCACGGGGAGCGAGGCTGCATCACGCGTGGCCGTCAATAGGAGGGAACAGCAATGAGCGGTTTCAATCTCTCCGCGCTCGCCGTACGCGAGCGCGCCGTCACCCTGTTCCTGCTCGTGGCGATTTCCATCGCCGGCGTGGTGGCGTTCCTGATGTTGGGCCGGGCGGAAGATCCCTCATTCACCATCAAGCAGATGACCGTCGTCACGGCCTGGCCAGGCGCCACCGCAAAGGAGATGGAAGAACTGGTCGCCGAAAGGTTGGAGAAGCGGATGCAGGAGCTCCGCTGGTATGACCGGACCGAGACCTTCACGCGACCGGGCCTCGCGTTCACCACGGTGGTTCTTCGTGACAGCACGCCGCCCGCCGATGTCCCCGAGCAGTTCTATCAGGCGCGGAAGAAACTCGGTGACGAGGCGCATGACTTGCCGCGTGGCGTCGTCGGTCCGATGGTGAATGACGAATATTCCGACGTGACCTTTGCGCTTTACGCGTTGAAGGCGAAAGGTGAGCCTCATCGGCGTCTCGTCCGAGATGCGGAGGTCTTGCGGCAACGCCTGCTGCACGTGCCGGGCGTCAAGAAGGTGAACATCATCGGCGAGCAAGCGGAAAGGATCTTCGTCGAGTTCTCCTATGACCGGCTCGCAACGCTGGGCGTGTCCCCTCCAGACCTCTTCGCTGCGCTCAACAGCCGGAACGTCATGACGCCCGCGGGCTCGATTGAAGCCAAGGGCCCGCAGGTCTTCATCCGACTGGACGGCGCTATCGACGATCTGCAGGCAATCCGGAATACCGCGGTCGCTGCTCAAGGCCGCACGCTGAAGCTCTCCGACATCGCCGAAGTGAAGCGCGGTTACGAGGACCCGGCGACCTTCCTCATCCGCAACAATGGAGAACCGACGTTGCTGCTCGGCGTGGTCATGCGCGAGGGATGGAACGGCCTCGACCTTGGCAAGGCCCTGGACGTGGAGGCGGCGGCAATCAACGCGGAGATGCCGCTGGGGATGAGCCTGTCGAAGGTTACGGACCAGTCGGTCAACATTCGGGCGGCCGTGAACGAATTCATGCTCAAGTTTCTCGTCGCCCTCTGCGTGGTGATGCTCGTGAGCTTTCTCAGCATGGGATGGCGCGTCGGCATCGTCGTCGCGGCGGCGGTTCCTTTGACCTTGGCCGCGGTATTCATCGTCATGGCGGCGACCGGCAAGGACTTCGACCGCATCACGCTCGGCTCGCTGATACTGGCCCTGGGACTGCTGGTCGACGATGCGATCATCGCCATCGAGATGATGGTCGTGAAGATGGAGGAGGGTTACGACCGCATCCGGGCAGCGGCCTATGCGTGGAGCCATACTGCCGCGCCCATGCTCGCCGGGACGCTGGTGACCGCGATCGGCTTCATGCCGAACGGCTTCGCCAGGTCGACCGCCGGCGAGTACACCAGCAACATGTTCTGGATCGTCGGCATTGCGCTGATCGCATCCTGGGTCGTTGCGGTCGTGTTCACGCCCTACCTGGGGGTGAAGCTGCTCCCGAACATCGAGAAGCGCGAGGGCGGGCATGAGGCGATCTACGACACGCCGCGCTACAACCGCTTCCGCCAGCTCCTGGGAATTGTGATTCGCCGCAAATGGCTGGTCGCGGGGGGCGTGGTCGGTGCATTCTCGATCGCGGTGCTGGGCATGGGCGTGGTGAAGAAGCAGTTCTTTCCGACTTCCGATCGACCGGAAGTACTGGTCGAAGTGCAGATGCCCTATGGGACGTCCATCGAGCAGACGAGTGCCGCCACGGCCAAAGTCGAGGCCTGGTTGGCCAAGCAACGTGAAGCCAAGGTCGTTACTGCGTACATCGGACAGGGGGCACCGCGCTTCTTCCTTGCTATGTCACCGGAGTTGCCAGATCCCTCGTTCGCGAAGATCGTCGTATTGACGCCAGGCGAAGAGGCACGCGAGGCGCTCAAGTTGAGGTTACGAGAGGCGGTGGCCGATGGCCTGGCGCCGGAGGCCCGCGTGCGAGTTACCCAACTGGTGTTCGGCCCGTACTCGCCCTTCCCCGTGGCTTTCCGCGTGATGGGTCCCGACCGGGACAAGCTTCGTGACATTGCGGCGCACGCACTCGACGCGATGCGGGCCAGCCCCCTGATGAGAACGACGAACAGCGACTGGGGCGAGCGCGTGCCTACGCTTCGTTTTGCGCTCGATCAGGACAGGCTTCTGAGCATCGGCTTGACGTCCAGCGACGTGGCTCAGCAGATGCAGTTCCTCCTGAGCGGCATCCCGATCACCGACGTCCGCGAAGATATCCGTTCGGTGCAGGTCGTAGCTCGCTCTGCCGGAGACGCGCGGCTCGATCCGGGCAAGATCGCCGATTTCACTTTGGTGGGCACGGCGGGCCAACGGATTCCGCTCTCGCAGATTGGAACGGTTGAGATCCGCATGGAAGATCCCATCCTGCGTCGCCGGGATCGCATGCCGACGATCACCGTGCGCGGCGACATTGCCGAGGGCTTGCAGCCGCCGGACGTGTCCACCGCCGTGTGGAAGGAGCTCCAGCCCATCATTGCGAAGCTGCCGGCGGGCTACCGGATCGAGGAGGGCGGTTCCATCGAGGAATCCGGCAAGGCAAATCGCGCCTTGGCCCCGCTGTTCCCCATCATGATCGCCCTCACGCTGATCACGATCATCCTTCAGGTCCGCTCGATCTCCGTGATGACGATGGTGTTCGCAACCGCGCCGCTGGGACTCATCGGCGTCATTCCAACCTTGCTGCTATTCCAGCAGCCGTTCGGCATCAACGCTCTGGTCGGGCTGGTCGCCCTTTCCGGAATCCTGATGCGCAACACGCTCATTCTGATCGGCCAGATCCGCCAGAACGAGAACGATGGACTGGCGCCATTCGATGCCGTGGTCGAGGCCACCGTGCAGCGCTCCCGCCCGGTCATTCTGACGGCGCTCGCGGCCATGCTGGCGTTCATTCCCCTCACCCAGTCGGTTTTCTGGGGAACGCTGGCGTACACCTTGATCGGCGGAACCTTCGGCGGGACGGTTCTCACCCTCGTGTTCTTGCCGGCTTTGTATGCCATCTGGTTCAAGATCAAATCGGTGGCAAAGGACCGGCAACCCGTTTCTGCGACTCGAACGGCGCCTGTCGCAGGTGAGATGGAGGGAGCATTCAACCCAAATGGTCCTATTCCTATTGCACTCCGTTAAGGTCCAGCGTAGAAGCGGTCGCTACAGACTTTCTGGTGCTCAGGCGAGAGTTATACCGCCCTGGAACTCAAGGCCGGAAATTTGGGGCACGCGCTCGCAGACTTGGCTGAGGATCAAGAATCCCGACTGACGAAAATAGAAAAGAAATTGAAAGACATAGAGAAGCGGAGCACTAGCAGGGAAAAGTGGCGAAGGACTTTTCAGAACTGGGCCCTCCTGCTTTGGACAAAAGGTGGGCGGGAGCACTATGAATCCTGGTCAAGCCAGCTTGGGGGGTGTCCACCGATCGTCCACCGTGCGGTCGGCTGAGGTCAGTTGGGGTCGGTAATGATCGGTGAGGGCAGCGTGCGGATGGGGATCAACGCGTGATTGGAACCTCCAGAGCGGCGATTGACGCGTTCAGAGAGGGGACAAGATTGGTGCCCCCGACACGAATTGAACGTGCGACCCGCGGTTTAGGAATCCGCTGCTCTATGCACTTTGTAAGTGAAAGTCGGGAAACTCAAGTAATGAAATGCGTGTCAGTAGCGCCCAAAGCTCAGTGCAACGCTCCCCATATCCCCGAGGAGTCAGCCATCGAGAGTGGCTCGGCTTTGCCGTTTACCGCCGGTCCGTCTTGGACAACCGTTTGGACAACCACTTTTTAGAAAGACCCCCAAAAGCCTCAAAAATGACCCCTCGCGCATTGTCTGATCTGGAGCGGGACTTCTAAAGATTTTGAAGGGGTTGTGGTGCCGAGGGACAGAATTGAACTGTCGACACCAGCCTTTTCAGGGCTGTGCTCTGCCAACTGAGCTACCTCGGCACGGGCGTCACGATAGCAAGCAAACTCCGAACCTGTCAAGCGCGCGCGCAATAGCCGTAACAGACCCACAAGGTCGAGTCTGAGCTCACGTTCAGGCGAAGGGAGTGCGATGGCGGAGACCCGTTATCTGGACGATGATATCGTTCGGATCTACGAGTTCGAACAGCCCCGGACTGTGATGAATCTGATCGCCACACTGTTCTGGGGAGACAGCGTGAAGGTCCTCGGGCTCAGGTCCGGCCAGCATATGGTTGAAATCTCGCGCCGCGTCTGGAACTCGGCCACCAACCACTATGAGACGCAGAAGCGGATAGGAGCACTGCCGGCCAAAGCTCGGTTTCGTGAGGAGGCCCTGCTCAAGGTGCGTATCCTGGATGTGGGCCAGGGTGATGCGGCCATCGTCGAGACGCCCAGAGGGCGGCTGCTGCTCATTGATGGAGGAGAAGAGGAACATCTGCGCCGCTACGTGAATGTCGCATTCTCCCATATTCTGCGAACCAGACCCCTTCACTGTGATGCCATGGTGGTCACGCATGGAGACGCCGACCATTTCGCGGGATTGACTCAACTGGTCGAAGGTTTTCGTTCGCGCACGTCACCGCTCGTCACCGCCGACCGGGTGTACCATAACGGGCTCGTCAAGAGCGCCGCCGATCGTGACGTCGAAGCTTTTGGCAGAACGGTGACGGTGGATGGGGTTACCTATGCAATCGATCTGGAGGACGATCTCCTGCAGGTCCCGGACGCAAGAATGAATCGACCCTTTCGTGCGTGGAAAAAGGCTCTGCAGCGTTTGAAGGGCGAGAGCGGGACGCTGGCGATCCGACGCATCCAGTACGGCGATCATGACGCCTTTGATTTTCTCAGCGACGAAGGCGTCGCCGTCCAGGTCCTTGGTCCTATCACGGCAACGATCCAGGGACAGCCCGGGCTCCCGTTCCTGCACAAGCCCGGCAGCCGAGCCTTGTCGGCCTCTCACACGATCAACGGACACTCCATCGTGCTTAGACTGACCTACGGGAACGTGCGCTTCCTGTTCGGGGCCGATTTGAATGAGGAATCCGAAGAACGGCTCTTGGCCCGGGCTCGTGCGGACGGACTCTCCCTGGCGGCTGAATTCCTGAAGGTCCCCCATCATGGCTCGGCAGACTTCAGCCCGAGCATCCTCGACGCCATCCGGCCGGTCGTGAGCGTGGTCTCTTCCGGCGATGAAAGCACGCTACAGGAATACATCCATCCTCGTGCCGGCCTTATGGGGGCTCTCGGGAAATATTCCCGCGCCACCGTGCAGAAGCCGCTGGTCTATGCGACCGAGATGGTGGCCTTTTTCGAACGGCTGGGCGCCATCACCGCTAAGGACATCACCCCGAGCGGTCGCGAAGGTAAGGACCTGGGGCGGATTCAGAACGCGTATCGGAAACTGACGTTCGGCATGGTGCATCTGCGCACAGACGGTCAACGGGTTCTGGTCGCGACGCATAGCGGGAAGGCGGACGAAAAAGAAAGTTACGCATTTCGCGTCCACGAACAGGGCGAAGTCGAATTCGAAGCCGAGACAAGAATCCTCTAGGGTTCATCCCGAAGGCCGAGGAGCCACTCGTCGAATATCCCTTGTCGAGCCAAGCGCGGCAGGGGAGACTGCCCCTTGACGCCATCGGAGGGCGGAAGGTATTCTCAATCACGATCCATAAGCCCGCACAGTACTGGAGATTTTGAACCGAGGGAATCACGATGGATTCGCCTCCAGAAACCCTCAAGGAGTCTGCCGAGCCTCAAGCGCCGGCGAAATCCAATCGGGAGTACGTCGAGGACTTGGTCAAGAAGGCCAGGGCCGCGGCCAATAAACTGGCCACCCTCTCGACGACGACCAAAGACCAGGCACTGCTGGCAATGGCTGAGGGTCTGATGGCCAAGTCTGAGGCCATCTTGGCCGCGAACGACCAGGACCTGCAGGCACTCGGGAAGGGAAAAGAACTGGCCGCGATGGCGGACCGCCTTCGTCTGACCACTGAGCGAATCGGCGAGATGGCCGCCGGGATCCGCGAGATCGTGAAGCTACCTGACCCGCTGGGTGAGACCCCGAAGATGTGGCGCCGGCCGAATGGCATGCAGGTGGGACGCATGCGGGTGCCGATCGGCGTGATCGGCATCATCTACGAGTCCCGTCCCAACGTCACGGCCGATTCGGCTGCCCTGTGTCTTAAGTCTGGGAATGCCTGCATCCTGCGAGGCGGCTCAGAGGCGATCCACTCCAATACGGCTATCGCCACGGTGCTCGCGGAGGCGGCGGAGAAGGCCGGAGTACCGAGTGGGGCCATCACGTTTGTGGATCGTTCCGACCGAGAAGTCGCTGTGGACCTGCTGAAACAAGATCAGTACGTGGACCTCATCATCCCACGCGGCGGGGACTCGCTCATGAAGACGGTGACCGAGCAGTCCCGGATCCCGGTCATCAAGCACGACAAGGGCGTCTGTCACATTTACGTGGACGCGGATGCCGATGCCGCCATGGCGCAGCGGATCTGTCTGAATGCCAAGGTGCAGCGCCCGTCCACCTGCAACGCGATGGAGACCTTACTGGTCCACCAGGCGATCGCCCGCACCGTCCTGCCGGACCTGGTCAGCCAGCTCACCGCAGCGGGAGTTGAGATCCGCGGCTGCCCCAAGACATGCCAACTGTGTCCCGAGGTCAAACCGGCGGCTGAAGACGATTACGGGAAGGAGTTTCTGTCGCTGATTCTGGCGGTCAAGGTGGTCAAGAACATGGACGAGGCGATGGAGCACATCACGCGTTACGGCTCCCGCCACACGGATTCGATCGTGACCACTGATTACGGGCGGGCCCTCCGCTTCCTGCGCGAGGTGGACGCCAGCGCCGTGATGGTGAACGCCTCCACGCGCCTGAACGACGGTTATCAGTTCGGCCTGGGGGCCGAGATTGGAATCAGCACCACGCGCATCCACGCGAGGGGCCCCATGGGGCTGGAAGAATTGACCTGTTTCAAGTTTATCGTCTTTGGCAGCGGCCAGATCCGTGAATGACAATGCATAATCCAAAATGCGACATGCAAAAGGTGAGGAGCAGGGCTGCTCTCCACGTTTTGCATTTTCCATTTTGAAGTTTTCATTCCGTGGACGCCTTTCTCCACGAAGTCCTCACCAGGCCAGGCAACCTCGCCTTCTCCTCCAACCTTGCATCGAGTCGCGACCTCGAAGCCGCAGGTGGACGCGTGATGCGCCAACTGACAGGCCACCTGATCTTTTACGGCCCGCACGGTCGGCGCCTGCTTGCCACTGACCCTGACGGTAACCCATTGCACGAGTGCGAGTGGATCGTGCCGGCGAGCGGCGGTGCGAGACTCGCCCGGGCGCGACTGCGCCTGGACTGGGGACAGTGGGTCGGCCTCAGGCCGCACGGCATCGTCCATACGACCCAGCTCGATCTGTCGACAAAGCCCGGCTGGACCCGGCTCGGGGCCGATGATCTTCGGCACATGGCGGCTCAGGCGATGCGGGTCCCGCTCGAGGAGGTGCGCTTCTTCTATGGGGAGGAGGACCTGGTCGTTGATGCGAGGGGAGTGGCGACCATCCGACACAACAAGGACGCCCTCTATGTCTTGGAGGACGGGACCTTCGACGCCGCGCGCGTCCGCTTTATGGCTTGCTTGGGGGCGATGCATTGGTCTCAGATTGATTTTTTGCCGGTCGTCGAGCTCTTCCAGTCACTCTTGCCCGGAACCGGGAGCGCTGCATTCGAGCTCATCCGGGGTCTGTATGACGACCAGAATCCTGGGACTCCGCGGCCGCTCCGGTACCGGGGAATTCCCACCTATCCGTCTGAGGCCGCATTCCGGCTCTTCAGCAGCTTCTTCATGCCCCAGGTTCGTGAGGGTGGTGATCCCTTGCGGACCTTCCTGGATCCGTCCCGCTCTCACGAAGTGAGTTGGCTTCCTGTGTCCGACCCGCCGAGGCGGTATTTCGATCTCCCCCGTAAGCTCTGCGTGACGGTCCAGGGCAGGACCATCCAGAAGGTGACTGTGGCCGACGATCCGAGCGGCCTGCCCTTCGTGAGGCCCGGACCCAACGGCCTTGCACCGTATGACCGGAGCCTGGGCATCGAGCGAGGGACGCTCGTTCTCAGAGACGGGGACAAGCGAACCGAGACCTTTCTCAACCCGACGTGGGGCCCGATCCAGGAGATGCCCGTGGACCGGCTTCCAGCCCAGTCAGTCGGATGGCGAACGCTCTTCGCCGGAACTTCGCCGAGCGTCAGCCCAACCCAGGCATTTGCCGCGGTGCTGTTGTATCCCGAGGACGATGCCGAAATCGAGGAAGGACCGACTCAGCCCTTTGTGGCGGACTACCTTCAGGACGCCATGGAACAGGATCCGCAGCTCCGAGCCCATCTCGGTCGATCCGGGCGGATTCTGGTCTACAATTTCGACGCCGCGCTGAGTGCTTGCGTCCACTTCGATCGACCCAGGGACTATACCATCCTCTACCGGCGCCCGGAGTTTGCGCAGAAGCATGCCCAGGTGCTCTGGAGCCACTTGACCCGCGCGCGACACCTGGACTGGGGCAAGCGGGTCAGACTGCTGTCGGCCGAGGTTCATGAGAACAGGTTTGCAGCCGGTCAGTATGACCTGGTGTACTGGTGGGTCCCGTTCACCGAGTCCGGCGACCCGTCAGCGCTGCTGACCGAGACCGCCGTGGCCGTCGTTGGTGCGCTCCAGCCTGAAGGCCTGGCCTTCATCGTCGGGCCGGAGGCCCTGGAGGCTCGACTACAGGCACACCAGCTCCCTATCCTCAAGGCGGAACCCGTGGACCAGCTCCCGACCTTCCAGATGCATCGCACCATTCTCCCACGGGCTCGAGTCAGAGCCGGCCTGAGGCTCTTCATCGCCTCCGCATCCAATCGCGCCAGTCCGGTGGCGATGAGCCGAGGCTCCAGCCGGCCGTGATCGCGAGTCGCCGATGCGGTATACTGCCCGGCTGGAGGCATGTCCCTGGCGGGGAATGGGCTGCATGGATCTGAACATCGGCAGAAACATCATCCGCAATACCAGTGGGGTCCTGAAGGTTCAGGGGAAGGAACAGGTCGTCCTGGAGCTCGGACCCGAGGGGGCCGAACTCTTACTCACGATGGATGTCTATGATTCGACCGGGACCCGTTCCGCCCACCTACGCAGAAATGTCTGGGCCTTCAATCGGGAAGACCGATTTCAGCTCACGATCCGTCAAGGGTATCAGAACTTGTATGCTCCTCCACCGTCCCTGACTCTGATCGACTCGCACACCCAGGAGACCGTCCTCGAAGCCCTGGTGACCGATAAGCAGACAGTCCACATTCTTCAGGGAAAGTTGTGCGCGCACACCGGGGAGGTCCTCCTGATCACGCCTCATTTCTGGCGTCTGGCGGGAGCTGCCGCCATCTTCGGCACGGTGAACGATGTCCGCGGAGGCCCGGTGGAGATCGCCTGAACGACCTGCCGCGGACCCGTCCAGGCCTCGTCCGTCGGCCGCGTCATCATGATGCCGCCCTCAGCGAATTCCGCACCTTGACACTGTCTTTCGGACCGGCTATGATGCGGCTGCCTTTAACGCTCATCCGGTGAGGTGAGCAAGGAGCGATGTCGATGCGAAGCGGCCAGTCTGGCGCTGTGCGTGCGTACCGTTTGACCTTCTCATCACGGAAGTGGCGAGAAGGTTTTTTTATGCCGATTTCATGGCGTGACTCGCCCGGCGTTCGACGTGTGAAGCCATCAGCGGAGCTGCAGCGGTTCAAGCTTACGGTGTAACGGACCCATGATCACTGGGAACAAGAAAGCCAAAAAGCAGGAGACGCTGGTGATGGACCCCAGCGAGGTCACCCGCGCCCTGACGCGCATCGCGCACGAGATCCTGGAGCGGAATAAGGGGACAGAGGACCTGGCGCTCGTCGGAATCCGCACTGGGGGTGTTCATCTGGCACACCGCCTGGTCCGACGCATTCAGGAGATCGAGCGCGCGGCGGTGCCGATCGGGGAGTTGGACATTACCCTCTACCGGGACGATCTCGCGAGCCGGAAGGACCAACCCGTGCTACGCAAGACCTCTATCCCATTCAACATCTCGGACCTCAAGGTGGTGCTGGTCGATGACGTGTTGTTTACCGGGCGCACGATTCGCGCCGCCATGGACGGGCTCATGGACCTGGGACGCCCGGCGGAAATCCAGGTCGCCGTGCTGGTGGACCGGGGTCACCGTCAGCTTCCCATCAAAGCGAACTACATCGGCAAGAACATCCCCACGTCGGTCGAGGAGATTGTGCGGGTGTGCCTCGAGGAGGATGGTGAAGAGGATCGCGTCGTTATTCTGAAAGAGTGAGCCGATGGGCCTGAAGCGCAAAGACCTGCTCAGCATCGCGTCGCTCGATCCGGATGAGATCATGCTTATCCTGGAGACCGCCGACTCGTTCAAAGAGGTCAGCGGACGCGAGATCAAGAAGGTCCCCGCCCTTCGAGGCAAGACGGTGGTCAACTTCTTCTTCGAGCCCAGCACGCGGACCAGGACCTCGTTCGAGCTGGCGGCCAAGCGCCTCAGCGCGGATGTCATCAATTTCTCCACGTCCTCCAGTAGCGTGGTGAAGGGCGAGACGCTGCTGGACACCGCCCGTAACATTGAGGCGATGCAGGCTGATATCATCGTGCTGCGCCATCCGGCCGCGGGCGCCGCCGAGACGCTGGCCAGAGGGGTCAAATCTTCGGTGATCAATGCCGGCGACGGATGGCATGAGCATCCGACGCAGGCGTTGCTGGATTTGTTCACCTTGCGGGAGAAAAAGCTGGCCTTCAAGGGGCTGCGTGTGGCGATCGTGGGCGATCTCGCCCATAGCCGGGTCGCCCGCTCGAACATTTACGCGCTCACCAAGATGGGGGCTGAAGTGAGAGCGGTGGGGCCTCCCACGATGATCCCGGCCTTTCTGGATCGGCTTGGGGCCCGTGTCTTTTACAACATGGATGATGCGTTGCGGGGCGTCGATGTGATCCTGATGCTCCGGCTGCAATTGGAGCGCCAGGGGCCGGCGCTCTTCCCGACGATTCGGGAGTACTCCCGGCTCTACGGACTGACTGCCGAACGGCTCAAGCTGGCGGACAGCAGGGTCTTGGTCATGCATCCGGGCCCGATTAACCGGGGTGTTGAGATCGCGCCGGAGGTCGCCGATGGCTTCTCGTCGGTGATTCTCGACCAGGTCGCCAACGGCGTGGCCGTTCGCATGGCGCTGCTCTACCTGCTCTCGGGAGCAGGGGAATGACAAATATAAAGGTAACAATGAGAAATGGATAGGTAAGTGTCGAATTCGACTCGACTCTATTAGTTCTTCATTCTGCATCTGGAGACCGATGGCGATTCTCATCAAAGGAGGTTGGGTCATCGATCCTGGCCGCATGAACGGCCCGGCCGAGGTCCTGATCGAGGATCGGAAGATTGCCGCGGTCGGGGAGCGTCTCGCGCCGGGCCGCACGGCCGCGCCGCTGACGATTATCGATGCCTCGGGGAAACTGGTGCTGCCGGGCTTTGTGGACCTGCACGTCCACTTGCGCGAACCGGGTCTCGAATACAAGGAAACAATCGCCACCGGGACCGCGGCGGCCCTCGCTGGCGGGTTCACCTCCGTGTGTTGCATGCCCAATACTCATCCGGTGAACGATAACCAGGCGATCACGGAGTTTATCCTTGAACAGGCGAGGGCGGCCGGGAACGCACACGTGTTCCCGGTTGGCGCGATCACCAAAGGATCCGAGGGCAAAGAGCTGGCTGAGATCGGCGACCTGCGCCGCGCCGGCTGTGTGGCCATTTCGGACGATGGCCAACCGGTGATGAATAGTCTGGTGATGCGGCGCGCCATGGAATATGCGTTGGCCTTCAATCTGCCCGTGGTCGATCATTGTGAGGACCTTCACTTGTCCGAGGGTGGGTGTATGAACGAGGGAATTGTCTCCACTCAGCTTGGGCTGCCGGGGATCCCGGCTGCGGCGGAAGACGTGATGGTCGCCCGTAATCTCGCGCTCGCCCAACTGACCGGCGCGCGGCTTCACCTCGCGCACGTGAGTACCGAGGGATCGGTACGGCTGTTGCGGGAGGCGAAAGGGCGGGGGGTTCGGGTCACGGCCGAGGTCTGTCCGCACCACTTCACGCTGACGGAAGAAGCCGTGCGCGGATTCGACACGCACGCCAAGATGAACCCGCCACTCCGGACCTGGCAGGATGTCCAGGCGGTCAGGGAAGGATTGCGCGACGGCACGATCGACGCGATCGCCACGGATCATGCCCCGCATGCGGCCCAGGAAAAGCAGCAAGAGTTTGCAGCAGCCCCGCACGGGATCATCGGACTGGAGACAGCCCTCCCCCTGACGCTGGTCTTGGTGGAGGAGGGCATCTTGACGTTGGAGTCGGCGGTCGCCAAACTAACGACGGAGCCGGCACGGGCGTTCGGCTTATCCAAGGGGAGTTTGGCACCGGGCGTGGACGCGGACGTGGTTGTGGTAGACCCGAAGGCTCAGTGGGAGGTGGACCCGACTCGGTTCCGATCTAAGGGCCGGAACACCCCCTTTGCCGGTTGGGCAGTGAAGGGGCGTGTCCTGACCACACTCGTGGGCGGCCGGGTGGCCTATGAGCTTCCCGCCATGGAGCGGTGAGGGCGGTTCACGACTCACGGTGAACATGGCACGACCCGTCGATCGCGAATGATGAGGGAGGTCAGCCGTAGGGAACGATGGGGGCTGCTGGCCTGTTATGTTCTGGAGGCCACTGCGCTGGCAATCTGGATCGGCGGCCTGGTCGTGATTATCGCCGCGGTGATTCCAGCGGTGTTCAACGCGCTGGGGGCCTCCATGCCCACTGCCGGACGGCTCCTGGCCCGTATCTTCGATGGCTATAATCGGCTGGTCATCGGAGCGATGGTGACGCTGGCCGGGGCCTCCGCCTGGCGACTCTGGGTTAGCAGGCAGCGCGGTCGTGCGGAGGCGGCAGTCACGCGCGTCGAGCTGACTCTGCTGGCCGTGATGATCCTGGTCGCCTTACTCATCATCGTGGTTCTGGGTCCTCCCCTGGTGGTGCGACAAGAACGGCTGTTTGCCGCGCAGGATGAGATCGCCAGAAAGGTCGCCTTCGAGGATTTCTTCCAGATCCACCGGATGGTCCGAGGCCTCTATGTCCTCAATCTCGGCTTGGGACTTGTCCTGCTCGGCGCGAAGATTCACCGCTGGATGGGGCGTGACCAGACGCATCAGTAAGACCGACACTGCACGGATGTCGATATGAGCAAGGCGATTCTGGCACTCGCAGATGGCACGGTGTTCGAAGGCCGCGCGCTCGGCCATGAAGGGGAGACCGTCGGCGAAGTGGTGTTCAACACCGCTATGACCGGCTACCAGGAGATCCTGACCGATCCCTCTTATAAGGGGCAAATCGTCACGATGACCTGCTCGCATATCGGCAATTACGGCGTCACGGCGGAGGACGTCGAGTCTCGCTTGGTCTGGGCCGAAGGCTTCGTTGTCAAGGAGGCGAGCCGGCGGGTCAGCAACTGGCGGGCTGAGCAGACCCTCCACGAGTACCTCCGGCAGGCCGAGATCACCGGGATCGAGGGTGTGGACACCCGCACACTCACCAGACACCTGCGCGAGGCGGGCTCCCAACAGGGGATCATCTCCCACGTCGATTTGGATCCTCGCCGGGCGGTTGAGAAGGCGCGCAGCGCGCCGAGCATCCTCGGGCGCGACCTTGTTTCGGAAGTGACCTGCGGGGCGCCCTATGAATGGACCGAGGGGTCCAGCGTGTGGAAGCCTGAGGCCGGATCACGCGAACAGGCAGGTCCTGCGGTGGGCGGCGGTGCAAGTCCGTCTTCCACTCGTGCCTTTCGCGTCGTAGTGTATGATTTTGGTCTCAAACGTAATATCCTCCGGCGCCTGGTGGATGTCGGGTGCCAGGTGACGGTGGTGCCAGCCTCGACCCCGGCGGCCACCGTCCTCGCGATGCATCCGGACGGCATTGTCTTGTCCAACGGCCCCGGTGATCCCGAAGGGGTCCCCTATGCGGCGGAGGCGGTCCGATCGCTGATCGGTCAGGTTCCGATCCTCGGCATCTGCCTGGGGCACCAGATCCTCGGACTGGCCATGGGGCTGCACACCTATAAGTTGAAATTCGGGCACCACGGAGCGAATCATCCGGTGATGGATCTGAGAACCAAGAAAGTAGAGATCACATCCCAAAACCACAATTTCGCGATCCAGGCGCCTGTTCCTCTCGATCGAGCCGCCGCGGAGCACCCGATCGTCGAGACCCGGTATGGGCGGGTCTCGCTGACCCACCTCAGTCTGAATGATGAGTCGGTTGAAGGCATGGTTTGCCTGGACCACCCAGTGCTGTCCGTCCAGTATCACCCTGAGGCTTCGCCGGGTCCGCACGACTCGCGTTACGTGTTTCAACAGTTCGTTCACATGATGGCATGAGCACCGCGTTCTTACTGAGGAGATGCTCCATGACTACTGGTCTGACGGTGACAAAGGGACTCGCGCTGATGGCGGCCGCTCTGGTCACAGGATGCGTGACCATCAATCTCCTGCCGGGTCCCGGCCCCCTGAAAGAGGTCGAGTTGAGCGGGAGCGGCTCGGCAAAGATCTTGTTGGTTGAGCTCTCCGGACTGATCAGCGCCTTGGAGGAAGACGGGTTTATCGAGCGGCCCAGCCCTGTGGCACGGATCAAAGAGGAGCTCATGCACGCGGCCGAGGACGACCGCATCAAGGGGCTCGTGTTGCGCATCAACAGTCCGGGAGGCACCGTCACTGCCTCGGATGTCATCTACCATGAGCTCCGTTTGTTCAAGGAGAAGCGGAAGGTTCCGATCATCGCCTCGATCATGGATGTGGGCGCCTCGGGCGGCTATTACGTGGCGGCTGCCGCGGACAAGATCGTCGCCCATCCGTCCTCGGTGACGGGCAGTGTGGGGGTGATCATGCTGACCATGAACGCGCGCGGGCTTATGGAGAAGGTCGGCCTGGAGGCGACGGCTGTCACGTCGGGACCGAAAAAGGACATGGGTTCTCCGTTCCGAGCGATGACACCGGAGGAGCGAGCCATCTTCCAGAGTGTGATCGACTCGTTTTACGATCGTTTCCTCACCGTGGTCCGCGAAAACCGGCGGTTTCTCTCGCCAGAGGAGGTACGGAAGCTTGCTGATGGTCGCATTTATTCGGGCGAACAGGCCAAGACCCTCGGGCTCGTGGACAGCATCGGGTATCTGGACGACGCGATTGAGATGGCGAAGCGACAAGCCGGACTGAAGGACGCCCGCGTCGTGGCGTACCGGCGGCCTGGCGAGTATCGCCCGAACATCTACGCCCACATGCTCGGCGGGGGCAGCGGATGGCCGACCCTGGCTGGTCTCGACTTAATGGGGATGCTGCGCGGCGGCACGCCACAATTCATGTATCTCTGGATGCCATAACTACCAGGACTGAGGACTGAGTGATGAGGACTGAGATGACCTTTATGTCCGAACTGGCGGACGGGAAACAGGGTGAAGAAGGGTTGGACGAGTGGATCACGAAGCTCGTGGTGACTCAATGAAATTCAATGCTTCAGTCCTCAGTCCTCGGCACTCAGTCCTTGAGTCGTGCGTGCCGGTAGGACGTCGGACTGCCCTGTATCTCGGGGCCGAGGGCGCACTCGCTACCTTGGGCGCATTGGGCTGGTTTGGATCGTTGGCCTCCCTGACAGGGTGCGTGCGGGCACCAGGAACGGCTCGAGACCAGTTGATCTTCATTTCCGAGGACAAGGAAATTGGAATGGGAGTGCGTGCCTACCGCGAAGTGTTGCGTCACGCTAGGCTGAACGCGAATCCTGAGATCAACGAACTCGTGAACCGGGTCGGACAGCGAATCGCCGCTGCCGCCAACAAGCCCGACTACTTTTGGGAGTTTGCGGTGATCCAGGACGATCAAACCATCAATGCGTTTGCCCTCCCGGGGGGCAAGGTCGCAGTCTTTACCGGCATCCTGAAGATCACGCAGAGTGAGGCTGGCCTGGCCACCGTCATGGGCCATGAGGTGGCTCATGCACTCCAGCGGCATGGCGCCGAGCGGATGAGTCGCAGCGTCTTGGACCAGATCGTTCAACTGGGTGCGATGGGTGCGGCGGCGGCCGGCGCGGTAGACCCAAGTGTCATCCAAGGGGTCTCGAGCGCTTACGGTGTTGGGGTCGTCTTGCCGTTCAGCCGAAAACAGGAGTCCGAAGCGGACTTCATCGGACTGCGACTGATGGCGCAGGCCGGGTATGATCCGGGCGAGGCGGTCCCGTTCTGGGAACGCATGAGCGGCTGTCCCCGCAAATTGATCGGGACGCTGTGTTTTCGGTCGGCCGCTTCGATACCGGAGTTCCTGTCCACGCATCCTTCAGACATCACGCGTATCAATCAGATTGAAGCCTGGATTCCAGACGCGATGCGGTTCTACCATCCGGCCACCTCGCCGGCGCCTCGGCCTTTCGAGATCCCCCCGCAGCCAGCCTTCGGCCCGCGACGCCCTACAGGCTGAGCTGATCATTGAGTGACGGTGCCTCGTTGAGAGAGCGGAACACAGTGCAGGAGGACTGCCATGCCTCGTCGTGATGACATCGCCAGTATCCTCCTGATCGGATCGGGCCCGATCGTGATCGGGCAGGCCTGCGAGTTCGACTATTCGGGCACCCAAGCCTGTAAGGCGCTGAAGGAAGAGGGTTACCGGATCGTGCTCATCAATAGCAACCCCGCCACGATCATGACGGATCCCGAACTGGCCGATCGCACCTACGTGGAGCCGATTACCCTTGAAGTTGTCGAGCGAGTAATCGAACGCGAACGTCCCGACGCCCTGCTGCCGACGATGGGCGGCCAGACGGCGCTCAACGTTGCGGTAGGCCTGGCCAAACGAGGGAGCCTTGCCAAGTACGAAGTCCAACTGATCGGCGCATCTGCCGACGCCATTCACAAGGCCGAGAACCGCGAAGCCTTCAAGCTGGCCATGCAGCGTATCGGACTGAGCACGCCCGACAGCGGATCCGCCCGGACCCGAGAGGAGGCCGCGCGAGTCGTCGAGCGAATCGGTTTCCCGGCTATCGTCCGCCCCTCCTTCACGCTGGGCGGGACCGGCGGGAATATCGCGTATAACCGTGAGGAGTTCGAACAGTATGTGGATTGGGGGCTCGCGATGAGCCCGGTGGGAGAAATCCTCGTCGAACGCTCCGTGATCGGGTGGAAGGAGTTCGAGCTGGAGGTGATGCGCGATCTGAAGGACAACGTCGTGATCGTTTGTCCAATCGAGAACTTTGATCCCATGGGGATCCATACCGGCGACAGTATTACGGTTGCGCCGGCCATGACGCTGACGGATAAAGAGTACCAGCTGATGCGGGATGCCGCCGTGCAGATCATCCGGGAGATCGGAGTGGACACGGGAGGCTCGAACATCCAGTTCGCCGTGAATCCGGACTCGGGCGAACTGGTGGTCATCGAGATGAATCCGCGGGTGTCACGCAGCTCGGCGCTCGCGTCCAAGGCCACCGGTTTCCCGATCGCCAAGATCGCGGCCAAACTGGCCGTCGGGTACACGCTGGATGAGATTACCAACGATATCACCCGAGTGACCAAGGCGTCGTTTGAGCCCACGATCGATTACGTGGTGGTCAAGGTGCCGCGCTTCGCCTTCGAGAAGTTTCCCGGCGCCGATCCGACACTGACCACGCAGATGAAGTCCGTCGGGGAGGCCATGGCGATCGGACGGACGTTTAAGGAAGCTTTACAAAAAGCCGTACGGTCCCTCGAGGTAGACCGCTATGGGCTCGTCTCCTTGCAGTCGCTGGACCAAGTGCTGCCGGCGGATCACAATCGGGACGAGGCTCTTGCGGTGGTGCGGCGCGCGCTGCAGACGCCGACTCCCGATCGGCTGTGGCATCTGGCCGATGGGTTCCGATTGGGCCTGTCTGTCGAGGAGCTCTTCACACTCACCTGGATCGATCCGTGGTTCCTGCACCAGATCCGCGAAATCGTTGAATTCGAGGGCCGGATTCAAGCGGCCGGTGTAAAGTCAGTAGCTGAGGGTCAAACGTCATCCGGCGTTCCACGTTCCGACTTGCCCAGTTTGGACCATGAATTGTTGCACCAAGCCAAGCAGCTTGGGTTCTCCGACGAGCGGCTCGCGCAGTTGATCGGCGTCGAGAAAGGAGCATTGCGGAGCCAGCGCCGGGTGTCTGGTTCCTCGGGAGCAGTTCAACCTGTCACTTACAAGAGGGTGGACACCTGTGCAGCCGAGTTCGAGGCTCGGACCCCGTACCTCTATTCAACATATGAACGCGAGTGTGAAGCGCGTCCCACGAGTCGGCGAAAGGTCGTGATCTTGGGTGGGGGCCCCAACCGAATCGGGCAGGGCATCGAGTTCGACTATTGCTGCGTGCATGCCGCCTTCGCCCTCCGCGAGGAGGGGATCGAGACCATCATGGTCAACTGCAATCCTGAGACCGTGAGTACGGATTATGATACCTCGGACCGGCTGTATTTCGAGCCACTGACCGAGGAAGATGTCTTAAACATCGTCGAGACGGAACGCCCGACGGGGGTCGTCGTGCAGTTCGGCGGGCAAACGCCGCTGAAATTGGCGCTGCCGCTCGCGCGGGCGGGCGTCACGATCCTCGGCACCAGTCCCGACGCGATCGACCGGGCGGAGGACCGAGAGCGATTCCGGGATCTGCTGGAGCGGCTGGGGTTGAGGCAGCCCGCCAGCGGCCTCGCCAGGTCAGTGGAGGAAGCCGCGCGGGTCGCCGCCCAGATCACTTATCCGGTGATGGTACGTCCGTCCTATGTGCTGGGTGGACGCGCCATGCAGATCGTGTATGACGAGGGGGGCCTGCTCGCCTACATGACTTCAGCCGTCAAGGCCTCGCCCCATCACCCTGTGCTCATCGACAAATACCTCGAGGATGCGATCGAGGTCGACGTGGATGCCATTGCGGACGGACGCGACGTGGTAGTCGCCGGTATCATGGAGCACATTGAGGAGGCCGGGGTCCACTCGGGGGACTCCGCGTGCTCCCTCCCGCCCTACAGCCTGGACGCGCCGATGGTGGAGGAGATCCGGAGGCAAACGGCGGTCTTGGCTCTGGACCTAGGGGTCGTCGGTCTGATGAACGCGCAGTTCGCAGTCCGCGACGGTCAGGCTTTCGTGTTGGAGGTCAACCCCCGCGGTTCGCGGACCGTCCCGTTCGTCAGCAAGGCGATCGGGGTGCCGCTGGCCAAGCTGGCCATGAAGGTCATGCTGGGCAAGGGCCTCGAGGAGCTCCGGTTCAGGAATACACCGATGATCCGGCACGTGTCCGTGAAGGAGGCCGTGTTTCCGTTCACCAAGTTCGCCGGAGTCGATGTTCTGCTCGGTCCGGAAATGCGCTCGACGGGCGAGGTGATGGGGATTGACGAAGACTTCGGGTTGGCCTTTGCCAAATCACAGGCGGCAGCGGGGGTGCCTCTGCCACACACCGGCAAAGTGGTTTTGAGCGTTAAAGACCAGGACAAGGCGAGTGCGCTCGAGCTGGCCAGACGATTGCGACGGCTCGGGTTTCTCATTGAGGCCACACGGGGCACCGCGGCCTACCTCGGACGATATGGCCTTGACGTCGAGCCGGTGAACAAGGTCAAGGAAGGTCGACCGCATATTGTGGACCACATCAAGAACGGAGAGATCTGTCTGGTGGTCAATACGGTCGGGAACCAGGATTCCAAGACCGATTCGGCCTCCATTCGCCGGGAAGCGCTTCAGAAGGGGCTCCCGTATTTCACGACGATGCCCGGGGCCAGGGCGGCCGCTATGGGGATTGAGGCAACCCTCCGCAAGGGGCTGACCATTCGATCCCTGCAGGAATATCACCGGCCCTCGAGCGGCTAGGCCTGAGGGGAGAAGCCCTTCGACGCCTCGATTCGCCTCGGGGTGGTGAGCTCGTCGAATCACAGGGTTCAGGGCAGGCGAGAGGGCTCAGGGGAAAGGACTAGGGAGTAGGTGCCGATGCCGACACCGATTACCAAAAAAGGGTATGAAGCGCTCATGGCTGAAGTGGATCGCCTCAAGCGCGTGGAGCGTCCGAAGGTGATCGAGGCTATCGCCGAAGCACGAGCCCATGGTGATCTCAGCGAGAACGCTGAGTACGAGGCCGCCAAGGAACGACAAGCGTTCGTCGAATCACGTATCAGCGAGCTCGAGGGGCGGCTGGCGGATGCGCGGATTATCGATACCTCGAAACTATCGAGCGATACTGTCGTGTTCGGTGCCACGGTCTTGCTCCTGGACCTGCAGTCCAGGCAGGAGAAACAATTCACGCTGGTCGGGCAGGATGAGGCAGACCTCAAGAACGGAAGGATCTCGGTTCAGTCGCCTGTCGGACACGCCTTGATAGGACGGCGGGTCGGCGACCAGGTCGAGGTCACCACACCGGCACGTGTCGTGGAGTACGAAATCAAGGAAATTCGGTTCGATGCACTGTAGATAGGGAACAAGGTTACAGTTGAGGTTGAGGTTAACGCCCTCGTAACGGACCCTCCGTCGTCTTCGCTCAACCTGAACCTCAGCCTCAACCTGTGAAATTGTCGCGATGCCCTCTGCCATCTCCCTGGTCACACTCCTGACCGACTTTGGCCACCGCGATTACTTCGTGGCCAGCATGAAAGGCGTGATCCTGAACATTAATCCGCAGGCCCGGATTGTGGACCTCTCTCACGAGATCGCGGCGCATCGAGTCGAGGATGCCGCGTACTTGCTCAAGTCCTGCTACCGGTATTTCCCCGATGGGACGGTCCACGTGGCGGTCGTGGACCCCGGGGTTGGCAGCGCCCGTCGCCCCCTCCTGGTCACTTCCTCGCGGTACTTCTTTGTTGCTCCGGATAACGGTATTTTGACGTATGTGTATGACGAAGAAGCCTCGGTGGAGGTCCGCCAAATCGAGAACAAGCAGTACCGGCTGGACGCAGCGGGAGCCACGTTCGATGGACGGGACCTCTTTGCGCCGGCCGCGGCCTGGTTGACCCGTGGGCAAGCGCCGGGCACCTTCGGGCGATTGACACGCGAGTATGTCAAGCTGTCGATCCAGGAGCCGGCCTGGGAAGGCGGGGGACTCGTCGGCCGAATCGTCTACGTGGACCACTTCGGTAATCTGATCTCGAACCTTACGTCGGTGCATCTGAAGGAAGTCTCCGGCGTCACCAAACGCGGGCGGCCGACTCTTCGCATCGGCGGCAGCTCCCTTGACGGATTGGTGACCAGCTATGCCGATGGGGAGCCTGACGCGGTCCGTGCCCTCGTCAACAGCAACGGGCAGGTAGAGATTTTCGTCAAGGAGGGGAGCGCCGCGGAGTTGCTCAAGTGCGGCTTGGGCGAACGAATCACGATCTCGTGACCGCCTTCAACAACGGGAGGAGGATGCCTATGTGGTCTGTCATGCAGTCACTGGTCATCGCCGGGCTCTGTGTGGGGCTGACGGGGATGGCACTGGCCGGAGAACAGGGTGCCGCCAAGAGCGCCCCCGGCAAAGGACTGCAGGGGATGTCTCAGGAACAGCAAATCAAGCTCGCGCTCAGCGCGGCGCCACCGCATATCGCCAAAGAGGCATCCGTGAAACTGACCGGCGAAGATGGGAAACTCACCGAGGTGCGGAAAGGGACCAACGGCTTCACCTGTATTCCCACGGTGAATCTTCGGCCGGAGCCGGATCCCATGTGTTTTGACCCGGCCGTGGGTCAATGGGTCGAAGCGCTCCAAGCGGATGCTCCCAAACCGACCAACACCCTCCCTGGGATTGCATACATGGCGCGCGGCGGGTTTCACTGGGAAAGGGACGGCAAGGCGATGATGAAGCAAGAGCCGGGAGCGAAGCTGGTGAAGGAACCAGCACACTGGATGCTGATGTGGCCGTTTGATTCCAAGACGACCGGGCTCCCGACGCTCCCCAATCAATCAGGCGTCTGGATCATGTTCGACGGGACACCCTATGCCCACTTGATGATCCACCAGGATCCAATGAAGATGAAGGAAGGAAAATAAAGAGCCGGAATCCCCAGCGTTCAGCCACCTATCGCCACAAGGCGATCCCACCCAGGAGCCCGGCCAGATTCGGAACGATGGTGACGTTCGGCGGCAACTTGCGGGCAAGGTGCTTCGTATTGCCGCCGCCGATGTAGAGACGGTCGTAGTTAAACACCGTTTCCAATGTCTGGACTGCCTTGCCCAGACGCTTGTTCCATTGCTTCTTTCCAACCTTCTTGAGCGCGGGATTTCCCAGGTGGTCCTCGTAGGTCTTGCCCTTTCGAAACGGGTGGTGGGCCAGTTCGAGATTGGGCACGAGCCTGCCCTCCACGAACAAGGCTGAGCCAAACCCCGTCCCAAGCGTGATCACGAGTTCGACCCCACGCCCCGCAATCGCACCGAAGCCCTGCACATCAGCGTCATTCGCGACACGCGCCGGCCGGCCAAGGCTGACGGTGAGCGCATCGGCGAGATGATACCCATGCCACTTCGGGTCGAGATTCGGTGCCGTCTCCATCACGCCGTTCCGGACCACACCGGGAAAGCCAACCGAGATCCGGTCGTATTCCCCCTGTGCCTTGGCCAGATCGGTGATCGCAGCCAGCACCGCGTCCGGCGTGGCCGGTTGAGGTGTGTCGACCCGACTGCGCGTTGTGACCGGCTTACCGGACGCATCGAGTACAATCGTCTTGATTCCGCTGCCTCCAATATCGACCGCGAGCGTGCGGACAGATTCGGATCCCTGGTCGGGTCGTTTCGGAATGGGCATCGATCCTCTCGTCGGCACCGACTGCTCCCTGTTTAGCCTGTGAGCGCCCGCCATTTCGCCAGGTATTCCTGCACCGCCGCCACGAACGTGGCATGGCTCCAGGTCAGCGGTGAGACGGAAAGCGGCGCGTGGGTAGAGGGATGGATCTGCTCTCCAAGCACCCCGGACGGCAAGCCGTGGCTGACGCACCACTCGAGGATCTCAACCGACGGTTTCAGATCGGCGCGATTCTTGGCCGTGGCGATGATCCACTGGGCAAGCCAGAGGGTGCAGATGAACCAGGGATTGCCGGGGACATTCGCAATGTCCGTGCTCTGCTGGTGATAGTAGTCATTCTCATAGCGCGCCATCCCGCCGACCGAAGTCTTGACCCACAAACGCCCGCGCACGGCTTCCATGGTCGAGACGATGCGCGGGTCGTCGGCCGCAAACATCCCGAAATACCAGAGTCCGAAGAGCGATGAATCCAGGGTCGCATCGACGTCCCAGCTCCCGTCTGGCTTGCGATTGACCATCCGGGCGAAGCGCTTGAGCTCCGGCCGGTAGATCGCCGATTCGGCTCCGGCCTTGATCGCGGTGGCGGCCTGGCCGTAATGCTCGCTCAGCGCGGTTTCGCCGAAGGCCAGGGCGAACCGGGAAGCTGCGGTCAGGCCCGCCCAGACGGCCGCGCAGGTGAAGGCGAGGACTCCGCGCCGCTCCTCCCACAGGTCGTAGGACGGCAGCGGCAGGCCGGTCTCCGGGTCGCGGTAAGCCGCTAAAAAATCCGCGGCCCGGATGATCAGCGGGCGGTACAGCGGTTTCACGTATTCGACGTTCTTCCATCGCTGGAACCGGTGCCACAGCGCCCAGAGGACGAGGGCGGTCTCGTCTTCCTGGATGGGCAGGTCCTTCTGCCCGTCACGGGCCCACGGGTGCCAGCTTGAGGCCAACGTGCCGTCGGGGTTGTATTTGTGGAGGAGGTAACCTTCTTTGGTAAGGACCTTCCGGCAGAAGACATAAAAGGGGCGGCCGATCTCGAGATACCCGGCCACTTCCAGCGCGTGGGCCACCAGCGCACCGTCGCGGGGCCACATGTAGGAATACGTGTCGCGGACGGCCGAGGCGATGTCCGAATCGTTGGCGGCGATGATCGCACCTTCCTGGTCGATTTGAGTCCGGAGGATAAGCAGACTCGACATGTACAGCTGGCGCACCTCGGCCGGCAAGTCGACAAAGTCCGGTCGATGCGTATCCAGCCAGAGATGCGAGTAGGCGGCGGTCCGGTTGATGAAGCACCAGGGCCCTCGGCGGCGCACAGCTCGGTTGAGCCGGGTCACGTCATCAAAGTTTAGGCCGACCGCCATCCAGTAATAGGCGGTGGCTTCTGCCTGGGGAGGAACGGTCAAATGGACTGCCACCGTCGAGTCGACGGACCCTTGGGCGATCGGGTTCCCAGACAACTGACCATCCTCGGCATCCCTCCAGGTTCCCTCTAGACTCTGTACCCCCTTGTGGCCGCAGGCCCATTGTTGCAGCCCGATCTGCCAGCCTTCCACACAATCCGGGCCCTCGGTGTGGCCTTGCTTCGGGGTGGCAGCGTTGATCAGGAACCAGCGTGGCCCCTTGTAGTGGAAGACCGCGCGCCGTTCCGGCTCATAATAGGCCGTATCGCCGACTTCGTGGGATAGGATGTACAGATCGTGGTGGAAGAAGAGCCTGACCTCGCGTGCTCGGTTGGTCCGATTCGGGATCGTGATACGACGGAGATAGAGGTTTTCATGGAAATCCACGGCATCCTGGCAGACAAGGTTCAATTCCAAACTGGGGTGGGAGAGTTCGACCTCAGTGACCAGCGTCTCGTGGGCGTAGCGAAGTCGGCGCGACCAACCGGAGTCGTCGATCCATTGAAAACGTCCGTCCACCCAGACCCCGAAGCGACAGGCATTACCCTTCGTGTGGTTTTCCAAACCGACGTGCGGCCAATAGAGATCGCGCAGTTGGTAGCTGCCGTCGAAGGTCACGAGCAGAGATCCATTCCCGATAGGCAAATCGCGCGGCATCTATGACCTCGAACCGGTTGAACTTCTCAGCGAATGGCTACCCAGTATACCTCAGGAGGGGGATGGCGCAAACTGGAGCGCTGAGCGCACCAGCCGAACGTCCCGTCGTGGCGTCAGGCCTTTTTCCTCTTGCCGTTCGACCCTATCCTCCTCCCGGCCGGGGCTTCCGTGACGGCACGAATGGCCTCTCGCACAGTCGCGACCATACGACCCAGCTGTCCCGCGGTGCACGACAAGGGTGGTATCAGGACCACAACGTTACCGAGCGGACGAATGAGCAGTCCGCGGCGCCGTGCCTCCATCGCGACCCGATGGCCAATCCGCTCGGTGAGGGGATAGGGGGCTCGCCTCGCCCGGTCTTGGACCAATTCCACCCCAACCATGTAGCCGCACTGTCTGATGTCTCCCACGTGCTCCAGGCTCGCGAGGGGACGGAGCAGCCGTCGGAGCGTGGCGGTCCCGGTCTGGACACGTACCAGAGTCCGTGCGCGCTGGAACACCTCCAAGTTGGCGAGCGCTACAGCGCAACCGAGGGGGTTGCCGGTGTAGCTATGGCCGTGGAAGAAAGTCTTCCACTCGTCGTACTGGCCAAGGAAGGCGCGATAGATCTCCTCGGTAACCAGCGTCGCGGCCAGGGGAAGATAGCCGCCCGTGATTCCCTTGCCGATGACCATGAGATCAGGGGTCACTCCCTCGTGGTCACACGCGAACATGCTGCCAGTCCGCCCAAAGCCGGTCGCAACCTCATCCGCGATGAGCAGGACTTCGTGGCGCGTACAGAGTTCCCGGATGCGCGTGAGATAACCCGGTGGTGCCGTTATGATTCCGGCGGCCGCCTGGACCAGCGGTTCGATGATGAGCCCCGCAATCTCCCGATGACGCAGCTCCAGGATACGCTCCACTGGTTCGAGGCACGCCATCTTGCAGGACGGATAGGCGAGGTTCAGGGGGCAGCGGTAGCAATACGGTGGGTCGACTGAGATCGACGGGAACAGGAGAGGGTGGAACCGCTTCTGGAACAGCTCCAGGCCCCCCACGCTCATCGCACCGATCGTATCCCCATGATAGCCCAGCTTGAGACTGACAAACGTGCGCTTCGGCCCGGCCTGGGACGTCCGCTGTTGCCAGTATTGCACGGCCATCTTGAGCGCGACCTCTACAGCCGTGGAGCCATCATCGGAAAAGAAGACACGCGCGAGCCCCTTGGGCGCCACGCGGATGAGCTCCCGGGCCAGACGAATGGCCGGCGGATGGGACAGCCCGAGCAGGGTCGTGTGCGCGATTTTCGCGAGCTGGCGCCGAATCGCGCGGTCGAGCGCCGGATGCCGATGGCCGTGTACCGTCACCCACAGCGAGGAGACCCCGTCCAGGTACCGACGCCCTCGTGTGTCGAAGAGGTAGGCCCCCTCACCGCGCTCGATGATCAGTGGCGCGTCATGTCCCCATTCCTGCATCTGCGTAAACGGATGCCAGAGGTAGGTGTGGTCCCACGCAGCGAGGCGTTCAGTCTGAGAAGAGGTCATAACACTGGGACGCGATTTCGATCGAGCAGGCATTATAGTGGCGGGATTCCTCTTTGACAACCTCTCGGTGACTTACTATAATGACCCGATTGAGCGACCACGAGTAAGGATTTGCAAACTCACATCCGGAACTTTTCGATTATCGCGCACATCGACCACGGGAAGTCTACCCTCGCTGACAGGTTCCTTGAAACTACGGGCGCGATCACTGCCCGGGAGTTCCGCGAACAGATCCTCGATGCGATGGACCTCGAGCGTGAGCGGGGGATCACGATCAAGGCCCATGCAGTGGTCATACGATATCAGGCTTCCGGCGGGCAGACATACGTCTTGAACCTGATCGATACCCCTGGACACGTTGATTTCACCTACGAGGTGTCACGGAGCCTTGCTGCGTGCGAAGGCGCGTTGCTGCTCGTCGATGCCTCCCAGGGCGTCGAGGCTCAGACGATCGCGAATGCGCATTTAGCGATGGCGAACCGGCTTCGGGTGATCCCGGTGATCAACAAGATCGACTTGCCTAGCGCGGACATCGAGGGCGTGAAGCATCAGATCCAGGACGTCTTGGGGCTGGACGTCGCAGACGCACTTCTGGTCAGCGCAAAGGAGGGGCGGGGAATCAGGGAAGTGCTGGAGGCGGTCGTCGCGCGCATACCACCTCCATTCGGTGATCCCGAGAAACCTCTCAAGGCACTGGTGTTCGATTCCTGGTTCGACAATTACCAAGGCGTGATCGTCCTGGTCCGGGTCATCGACGGCATGGTCCGATCCGGGATGAAAATCCGGGCCCTGTCGAACAAACGGACGTTCGAGGTCACTGAGGTTGGCGTGTTCAACCCCAAGCGCACCAAGACCGACGGCTTGAATACCGGCGAGGTCGGCTATGTGTGCGCGGGGATGCGAGAGGTCGCGGACACGAAGATTGGAGATACACTGACCGAGGCCGCACGTCCGACTGAATCGCCTTTCCCCGGGTACAAGGAGGTCAAACCCCTCGTCTTTTGCGGGCTGTACTCGACAGACACGGCCCGATTTGAGGACCTGCGCGATGCCCTGCAGAAGCTCCGCTTGAACGATTCGTCCTTCGTCTACGAACCGGAGACCTCGCTGGCGCTCGGCTTCGGGTTCCGATGCGGGTTCTTGGGATTGTTGCACATGGAAATCATCCAGGAACGCCTCGAGCGGGAGTATGATCTCACGCTGATCACAACCTCTCCCACGGTCGTGTATCGGGTCATCACGACGAAGGGCCAGGAGTTGTTCATCGATAACCCGTCGAAACTGCCGTCGCCGTCGTCGATCGAGCGGTTCGAAGAGCCGTTCATCGAGATGACCATCATTACGCCGGAACGCTACGTGGGCAACATTCTCCAATTCTGTCAGGACCGACGCGGGGTGCAGAAGGGACTTCACTATCTGGACCCCACGCGCGTCATGCTGACGTACGAGCTGCCTTTGAACGAAGTCATCCTGGATTTTTACGACCGTCTCAAATCGAAGACCCAGGGCTACGCTTCGTTGGACTACGAACTGATCGGCTATCGGGAGTCGGATCTGGTGAAGCTGGATATTCTTCTCAACGGGGAAACGGTTGATGCCCTTTCGTTCATCACTCACCGGGACCGGGCGCAGGCCAGGGGGCGCCAATTGGCTGAGAAGATGAAGGAACTGATCCCCAAACAGATGTTCGAAGTCGCGATCCAGGCCGCGATTGGCAACAAGGTGATTGCCCGGGAAACAGTCGGGGCGCTGAAGAAAAACGTGACAGCGAAGTGCTACGGGGGCGACATCACCAGGAAACGGAAACTGTGGGAGAAACAGAAGGAAGGCAAGAAACGCATGAAGCAGGTGGGGCGAGTCGAACTCCCGCAGGAAGCGTTTCTGGCGCTGTTGAAGGTGGCGGACGACTAACGCGGTTCCGGCTTGCTTTGCCGATGCCGGAAGATCAGTATCACAAGACCTGACTAGCGCAGAAAGACACGGGTGGTCAGCGGGGAGCTCACGGAAATGGAATCCAATTCACCGGGGATAAAACAGACGCAGGGAACAAGGGGGCGAGCGTACGACCCTACGAGTCCCTCAGTGGGGGATGAGTTGCCCACCACGGGCACCGGGGCGGGTGAGCTTGCCACAGACGCTGGCCCCGAGGCGGTGGTTGTGCCAGAAGCGGTGCCGGGCGCTGAGGCAATCCGACCGAGGAAATCGGTCCTGCGCGAATATGCCGAAGCGATCGTCGTGGCGATCCTGCTCGCATTCGCGATTCGGGTGTTCGTCGTCCAGGCTTTCAAGATCCCGTCCGGATCCATGATCCCGACTCTGCTGATCGGCGATCACATCCTGGTCAGCAAGATGGCCTACGGACTCCAGTGGCCGTCAAACTGCAAGGTGATAATGAGCGCGCTACCCGTCACCTGCTATACGTCAAAGACCCTCATCGCGTTTGGCGAGCCGCAACGGGGCGATGTTATCGTGTTCCGTTATCCGGAGGATCAAGACAAGGATTTCATCAAACGGATCATCGGGATTCCCGGCGACACGATCGAGGTCCACAATAAAGTGGTGTCCGTCAACGGATTGCCGGTGGATGACCAAGACCATACTCAGCGGGTGGATCCCGGGATGATTGACGGAGCCATCAATCCGCGAGACAACTTCGGTCCCGTCAGGGTTCCGGAGAATTCCTATTTCGTCATGGGGGATAACCGCGATCAGAGCCTCGACAGCCGGTTCTGGGGCTATGTGAGCGCGGACAAGATCAGGGGAAAGGCGTTTCGAATCTATTGGTCCTGGAGCGGGCAGGGGACCTGGGAGCACTGGGTACGATGGGAGCGGCTCGGGAAAACCATTCGATAGGACGGTCTGCTGCCGGTGGATCAGCCCGCGAGGAACCCGAGCGCCGGAACGCCACCCAGAGCCTGCCGGCGGGTACGAACCTTCGCGCCCTTCAGCGTCATATCGAGCGTTTTCCCCAGGCCGACGTGCTGGTCGTCGGCGATCTCATCCTGGATCACTACATCTGGGGGAAAGTCAGCCGCATCTCGCCCGAAGCCCCAGTCCCGGTGGTCCATGTCCAATCTGAGTCACTGCAGCTGGGTGGAGCCGCCAACGTCTTTCACAACATCCTCTCGCTGGGGGGCAAGGCGGACATTTGCGGAGTCGTCGGGGCTGATGAAGGCGGGCAGCGGCTGCTGAAAGAACTGGGGATCCACCGTCGGAGTCGCGGCGGCGTAATCATCGACGCTGATCGTCCGACCACCCGCAAGACACGCGTCATCGCGCACAACCAACAGGTCGTGCGATTCGATCAGGAGCGCCGCTCAGAAATTAAGGCGTCGCTCCAACGCCGGATCGTCCGCTATGTGGCCTCCCGCCTGCGCGAGATCTCATGCCTGGTGGTATCCGATTATGCCAAGGGGGTGGTCACGGCCCCATTAATGGCCGAGTTGGCCCGCCTCGCGGCGCTTCGCCACATCCCCATCATCGTGGACCCGAAGGTCGAGCATTTCGCCTACTACAAGGGTGTCACCGTCGTCACGCCCAACCACCTCGAGGCCTTGCAGGGAGCGGGCGTCCACGGCGAGGAAGCGGAAGCCGTGAACCAGGCCGGGGAGATCATCCGGCAGCGGCTGGGTTGCCAATCGGTCCTGATTACCCAGGGCGAGAAAGGCATGACCCTGTTCGAAGCCGATGGATCCCGATGGCAGATCCCTACGGTGGCGCGCCAGGTGTACGATGTGACTGGGGCCGGCGACACGGTCGTGGGAACCCTGGCCTTGGCCCTGGCCACCGGGGCTTCGATCCGCGCCGCGGCGTTGCTGGCCAACCATGCGGCCGGGATTGTCGTGGGCATGGTCGGCACCGCCACAGTCACGGGGAAGCAACTGAGCGAGGCGTTGAGTGGGTAGCGCGGACCGCTCTGTCACGGTGGTCATCCCGGCCCGCTTCGGGTCCGCCCGGTTTCCGGGGAAGCCGCTGGCCATGTTGATGGGGAAGCCGCTCATCCAGCACGTCTATGAGCGGGCCCAGAGTTCGCCAGGGGTACATCGGGTGCTCGTGGCAACCGATGACGCACGCGTTGCCGCAGCCGTCAACGGGTTCCATGGTACCGCGGTCCTCACCGAGAAGCCCTGTCGCACCGGCACCGACCGGGTGGCCGCCGTGGCTCGAGAGCTCCCGGGAGAGGTCTTCGTGGATCTCCAGGGCGACGAGATCGCCCTGCATCCGGAATTCATCACCGATCTGGTGGTGCCGTTCCTGGCCAGCCACGCCGGTATGGGGACGCTCAAGCGACGGCTGACCTCGGAGGAGGAGCTGCGCAGCCTCGGCGTGGTGAAAGTAGTCACCGACTCCAACGGCGATGCGCGCTACTTTTCACGCGCGCCGATTCCTTGCGTGCGCGATGGGCAACCCGGCAGGCCGCGGCCGGGCTTGCATTACGTCCATCTCGGCATTTACATTTATACGCGAGAGATCTTGATGCAGCTTGCCGAGCTGCCGTCCGGCCCGCTGGAGGAGGCGGAACAGTTAGAGCAACTGCGAGCTCTGGAGCATGGGATCCCCATCCGCGTCTGGGAAACAGCGCATCGCTCCTTACGCGTGGACACGCCCGAAGATCTCCGCGAGGCAGAGGCTGCCCTGCTCGGGCTGATGCGCGGAGCCCAGGTTGAGGCCAAGGCAGAGGCTGGAAGGAACCGCTGACTGATGGGCAAGTTCATCTTCGTGACAGGCGGGGTGGTTTCCTCGTTGGGCAAGGGTCTCGCGTCGGCTTCGATCGGGCACCTGCTGGAAAGCCGCGGGCTGAAAATTACCTTCCTCAAGCTCGATCCCTATATCAACGTGGATCCCGGCACCATGAACCCGTACCAGCATGGCGAGGTCTACGTGACCGAGGATGGGGCCGAAACGGACCTGGACTTGGGCCACTACGAACGCTACACGTCGCTGACGCTCACCAGAGAGAACAACTACACGACCGGCCGGATCTATTACTCGGTGATCACGAAGGAGCGTCGAGGGGATTACCTCGGAGGCACAGTCCAGGTGGTCCCCCACATCACGGATGAGATTAAACGGTCGATTCTGCAGGTGGCTCAGGGTACCGACGTCGCGATCGTCGAGATTGGGGGGACCGTCGGCGATATCGAGAGCCTCCCGTTCCTGGAGGCCATCCGTCAGATCCCCTATGACGCGGGGCGAGAGAACGTGCTCTATGTCCATCTGACGTTGGTACCGTACATCGGCGCCGCGGGAGAGCTGAAAACGAAGCCGACACAGCATTCGGTGAACAAGCTCCGGGAGATCGGTATCCAGCCCAACATCTTGTTGTGCCGGACTGATCGGTACCTGCCACCCGACCTCAAGGAGAAGATCGCGCTGTTTTGCAATGTGGAGAAGGGCGCGGTCATCACGGCGAAGGACGTGGAGACTGTCTACGAAGTGCCCATCGTCTTCAGAAAGGAAGGCCTGGACGACATGATCGTTCGGCTCCTGCGGCTGGAGACGGGGGAGCCGAACCTGCGGGAATGGGATGCCATGGTGCAGAAGATCAAGCGCCCGAAACACGAAGTGTCGGTGGCGCTGGTCGGGAAGTATGTCGGCCTGAAGGAATCCTATAAGAGCCTCGCCGAGGCGCTGGTGCATGGCGGTATCGACCATGAAACCCGGGTGACGATCCACTGGGTCGAATCGGAGGAGGTTGAGCGGCTAGGGCCCGAGCAGGTGCTCGGGGACGCCGACGGCATCCTGATCCCCGGCGGCTTCGGCGTGCGTGGCATCGAGGGAAAGATCCAGACGATTCGCTACGCGCGTGAGCGGGGCATCCCGTTCTTCGGCCTCTGTCTGGGCATGCAGTGCGCCGTGATCGAGTTGGCGCGCGATCTGGCTGGCCTCGGCGGGGCCAACAGTTCTGAGTTCGACCCGGAGACGCCCCATCCGGTCATTCACCTCATGGCAACCCAGCGACCGATTCAGGAGATGGGGGGCACCATGCGGCTGGGTGCCTATCCCTGTCGGATCCTCGAGGGGAGCCTGGCACACAAGGCCTATGGGGTCTCGGAAGTGAAAGAACGCCACCGGCACCGGTACGAATTCAACAACGCCTATCGCGAGTCGCTCGAGACCCATGGGCTGGTGCTGAGCGGGGTCTCTCCCGATGGCCAGCTGGTGGAAATCGTCGAGCTGCAAGGGCATCCGTGGTTCGTGGCCACGCAATTTCATCCGGAATTCACCTCGCGCCCTCACCGGCCGCATCCCTTGTTCAGCGCGTTTATCGGAGCGGCGCTTCGGCGAAAGTGCGGCCGTTGAATGAGGTGAGAGGGGGAGTTCAGTATGACGCATGAGGTGGACCTCGGTCCCTTCAAGGTCGGCGCGACCCAGCGCCATTTCCTAATTGCGGGCCCGTGCGTGATCGAGAGCGAGCGGTTGGCGTTGGAAACCGCGCAGCGTATTGCGGAAATCGCGCGTACGTTGAACATTCCCTACGTGTTTAAGTCGTCCTACGACAAGGCCAATCGCAGCTCCATTGCCTCCTACCGAGGGCCCGGACTGCGGTCGGGCCTGGCCGTGCTCCGCAAGGTACGTGAACAGGTCGGGGTGCCTGTGCTCACCGACGTCCACAGCGTCGAGGAGGCCTCGGCGGCTGCCGAGGCGGCCGACATCCTGCAGGTGCCCGCCTTCCTCTGTCGCCAGACCGATCTGTTGGTCGCCGCGGCCCGGACCGGGCGTGTGGTCAACGTGAAGAAGGGCCAGTTTCTCTCACCCTGGGAGATGGAGAACGTCGTCAAGAAACTAGAAGAGAGCGGCACTACCCGAATCCTGTTGACCGAACGAGGCTCATCCTTCGGCTACAACAACCTGGTGGTGGACATGCGAGCGCTCCCGATCATGCGTCGGCTCGGTTACCCGGTCATCTTCGACGCGACTCACAGCGTGCAGTTACCCGGGGGCGCCGGGGATCGCTCCTCCGGGCAGCGCGAATTCGTGATGCCGCTCGCCTCCGCGGCCGCGGCCGCGGGCTGCGACGGGTTCTTCATGGAGGTCCATCCGAACCCGGATACCGCGCCTTCGGATGGGCCCAACATGGTGCCGCTCGATCGTCTGAAGCCGCTGTTGGAACGACTCGTCCGTATCTGTGCGGCCGCCGGGAAGGGAGGGGAGGAGAACGAGTGAGTATCCAGCATGGCAAACGCGTCCTGGAAATTGAGGCCCGTGCCATCGCGGGACTGGTCGAACGCATTGATCAGCGCTTTGCCGACGCGGTGGACCTCCTGTACGCCTGCAGTGGAAAGGCGGTCGTCTCGGGGATGGGGAAGTCAGGCTTGATCGGCCAGAAGATCGCCGCCACCCTCGCGAGCACGGGCACTCCGGCCTTCTTCCTCCATCCCGCGGAAGGCATCCATGGCGATCTCGGGATGCTGGCCCGCAAAGACCTCCTGATCGCGATCTCGAACAGCGGGGAGACGGAGGAAGTCCTCAAACTGCTGCCGGCCGTGAAACGGATGAACCTGCCGGTGATCGCATTGACGGGGCGGGTGCAGTCCACCTTGGCCAAGAACAGTGACGTCGTTCTGGACGTGTCGGTGAGGGAAGAAGCCTGCCCAATGGGGCTGGCTCCTACGGCCAGCACGACTGCCACGCTGGCCATGGGAGATGCGCTCGCAATCGCGCTGCTCGAGAAGCGTGGCTTCAAGGAGGAGGACTTTGCGCAGTTTCATCCCGGGGGAACCCTGGGCCGCCGCCTCCTGCTCAAGGTCCGTGATCTGATGCACCAGGGCGACGCGGTGCCGCGTGTAACCCAGGGAGCCTCCGCCCGTGAAGCGATTCTGGAGATGACATCCAAGAAGCTCGGCATGACGACCGTCCTGGACCGCGAAGGGCGGCTGCTTGGGATCATCACCGACGGGGATCTCCGTCGCGTGCTCGAACGGGGGATTGACCTGGCCCAGGCCAGGGCCGGCGACATGGCCAGCAGGAACCCGAAGACCATCGGTCCGGACGCCCTGGCGGCGCGGGCAGTCCAGATCATGGAGAGCTTCTCGATTACCTCCCTGGTCGTGGTGGACAAGGAGCGGATGCTGGGCGTGATCCACCTGCACGATCTGCTCAAGAGCGGGGTCATCTGACACGGAGCGACGCCCATGCCGGTGACGGAGACCATCAAGCAAACCGGGGCAGTGGTGACAAGGACTCCCGCCCGGGCGACGAACCTGAATCTGCCCAACCTCCTGACTCTGATCCGAATTCTCTTGATCCCGGTGTTCATCCTGCTCTTCTCCACCCCATCGCCTCGACGGGCTATCGCGGCCGCCGTGGTGTTTGCGGTCGCGGCGCTGACCGACCTGCTAGACGGCTATCTGGCACGCCGTCGATCCGAAGTCACGAAACTGGGCCGGATCCTGGACCCCATTGCGGATAAGCTGCTGGTGGTGTCCGGCCTGATCCTGCTGGTCCAGTTTCAACGTGTGGCCGGGTTGCTGGCCATTCTCATCATCGCGCGGGAGGTGGCCGTGACCGGCCTCCGGGCCGTGGCCGCGAGTGACGGCCTTGTTCTGTCATCCGATCCCATCGGCAAATACAAGATGACCGCTCAGGTCATCGCGATCGTCATGCTGATACTTGAAAACGTCCTGGTGCCGAGAAACTGGCCGTGGCATGAAGCCGGGACGGTGTTACTCTATCTGGCCTTGGCCTTGAGCCTGGTCTCTGGAACGCGGTACCTGGGGACATTCTGGCATCAGGTGAACAACAAAAATGATTCGTGAAATCATTACAATAGCCATTTAGGCCTCATGTATAACTTGAGATCACTCATTTACGGCAAGTCAGCAGCCGGGCTCACGCGACAGGGGCATGATCGTGGTTGACTGGCTCCCGGCGTTGCTGGTGACCGCCGGATATCTCCTCGGGTCGGTCCCGTGCGGCGTGCTCGTGGCCAAGGCCCTCGGGACGGTGGATCCGCGCGAGGCCGGCAGCCGGAACATCGGGTTCACCAACGTCTTGCGGGTGGCCGGGAAGCAGGCTGGGTTCCTGACCCTGGCTGGGGATGTGGGGAAAGGATGGGTGGTGGCCTGGCTGGGGACGCGGCTCCTGGAGAATGAGGTGTGGGTCCTTCTCGTCGCGCTGAGCCCGGTGATCGGCCATCTCTACCCGGTGTTTCTCAGGTTTCGCGGCGGGAAGGGCGTGGCCACGGCGATGGGCGCGGTGACGGGCGTGGCGCCGCTGCTTGGACTCGCGCTGGCGGTGGTGTGGCTGGTGACGGCGGCGGTGTGGCGCTACTCCTCGGGTGCCGCGGTGGCCGCCTTTACGGGGTTGCCGATTCTGGGTGTGGTCAGCGGGGAGAGTTGGCGTGTGCTGGCGTTTCTCGTGGTGGTAAGTGGGCTGGTGTTGTGGCGGCATGAGGAGAACGTGGGACGGCTGTTGAGTGGGACCGAACCGAAGATGGGAGGGGGAGCGGTTAAGATTTAACATAATCGTCCTTATCAGACGTCATGACTCGCGACTTTCTACACCGCCTCCGCCACGAAACCACCGTCACGCTGAACGCCTTCCACGAAACCGTCCTCGCAGTATCCGAACGCGTCACCCGCAAAGTCCAAATCCTCAAGCTCCACTGGCAAGCCTCTCGCCTCCACGCTCGCATCGACACGGCTCATGAGCAAGTCGGTGCCGTCCTGGACGAGCTCCTGACCCGCGGGCCATTGCCCGAAGACCTGCCCTCGGAGCAGGCGTACGGCCCCCTCATGCACGCCGCCCGCCGGGTCCGTTCGAGTAAAACAGAACTGCAGCACCTCGAGGCCCGCCGCCGGGAACTGGAGGCCGAAACCCTCTATGACCAGCTCCTGAAGCTCCAACACGATTTCTCCTCCCGCTCCCTGTCGATTGAGCGGGTCTTGCTCGCACCTGGGTCGCCAGTGGTTGGCCGTACCCTCGGCCAGCTGGGACTCTCCAGCGCCACGAGAGTCATCGCGATCTTTCGGGGACCGACCCTGCTCGCGGCGTTGGAGGGGGACACCCTACGGGCGGGAGATCTCGTGGTCCTCCTAGGCCCTCGGGCTGAGTTGGAGCACCTCGTGCTGCAATTCGAGGAGCGGCACGTCGTCTCGGCCTGAGGTATGCTATACATATGAAAGTGAGTGGACAGCCGGGGCAGGCCCGGATGGCGGAGGAGGACCTATGAACGTCAGAGGACGAAGCGCGGTCATCGCGGCAGGGATCTTGGTCGGCTCCCTGAGTCTGCTGCCCTGGTCTCCCGCGGCGGGAGGCCAGAGCCCGGCTGTGCAGGTCGACACCGGGGGGCTCCGCCTCCTGGAGCAAATGGAGAGCGCGATTACGGATCTCGCCGAGCGAGTCAAGCCGACCGTCGTGAACATCCTCCCCGCACAGGGTCCCGGTCGGTCCAAGGAGAATCCTCGAGAGCGGCAGCCGAATGCGCCCGGTTCAGGGTCCGGGGTCATCATCGACCAAGAGGGGCACATCGTCACGAATAACCACGTCGTCGGCGAAGCCACCGAAGTGGAGGTCCGACTCTCGGATAAGACCCGGGTGACCGCCCAGGTGCTCGGCAAGGATCCGGATACGGACCTGGCCCTGTTGAAGATCACCAGTGACCGCAAGTTTCCCAGCGTGACGTTCGGCGATTCCGCGGGAGTCAGGGTCGGTCAATGGGTGCTGGCGGTCGGAAATCCGTTCGGCCTGGATCGCACGGTGACGCTCGGCGTCGTGAGCGGCATCGGACGCGAAAACATGAATCTCTCCCGGTATGAGAACTATATTCAGACAGATGCGTCCATTAATCCCGGGAACTCCGGCGGACCCCTCTTTAACCTGCGCGGCGAAGTCATCGGGATCAATACCGCGATCATCAACTTTGCACAAGGGATCGGGTTTGCGATCCCCTCGAACATGGCCAAACAGGTCATCCAGCAGTTGCTCGCTCGCGGCAAGGTGGTCCGAGGCTGGCTAGGGGTCGGCATTCAGCCGATGACGGGGGACCTGGCCAAACAGTTCGGCGTGGCCGAGAGCGAGGGGGTCCTGGTCAACGAGGTCTTCGAGAACGATCCTGCCGCCCGGGCCGGTATCAAACCGGGCGATATCATCACGAAGGTGGACGGCAAGACGGTAGACACCCCGAATATGCTGTCCCGCCTTATTGCGGCAGTCGAGCCCGGAGCGACGGTGGGCATCGAGGTGGTCCGGGACGGCAAACGCCAAGTTCTGCCGGTGCCTCTGAGTGAGCGGCGCGAGAACGTGGTCGTGGCCTCAGTCCCCGCCTCCCGCAGCGAGATGAAACTCGGGATCGATGTTCAGGATCTGACCGCGCCCCTGGCAGAGAAGTTCAAATTGAAGGATGCGCGGGGCGTGTTGATCTCGAAGGTTGAGGCGGGCAGCGTCGCGCAAGCCGAAGGCCTACGCGAAGGGGACCTGATCAAGGAAGTGAACCGCAGCGAGGTGAATTCGGTCCAGGAGTTTACGGCGGCGATCGCCCGGATGAAACGTGAGGAAACGATCCTGCTGCGGGTGGTCCGGGAAAGCCGCGCCTTCTATGTCGTGCTGAAGACCATGGAGAAGTAACGTCGGTCTTACTGGGCGACCGCCTGTTTGGCCGCCTTGTGCTCTTCGATGACGCGCGTTGCCTGCTCCCGGGGAACCTCCTCGTAGGTGGAGAATTCCATCGCGTAGTTGCCCCGCCCGCCGGTGATCGAGTTCAATGACGGCGCGTACTTCAGCATTTCCGCCAATGGCACCAGCGCCCTGATGACTTGGGCACTCCCCTTGGCGATGACCCCCAGGATACGGCCGCGACGGGAATTGAGGTCGCCGATCACGGCTCCCACCACGTCATCCGGCGCCGTCACCTCCACGCTCATGATCGGCTCCAGCAGGACCGGATGGGCCTGCTCCATCGCCTTCTTGAACCCCATCGACGCCGCGATTTTGAACGACATTTCGGAGGAGTCGACCGTGTGGTAGCTGCCGTCGTACACGGTCACCCGCATGTCCACCACGGGGTATCCAGCCAGGATGCCTTCGTGCATGGCCTCCACGACCCCCTTTTCGACCGCCGGGATAAAGTTCCTGGGGATGGCGCCGCCCACGATCTTATTGTCGAACTCAAAGCCTTTGCCGCGAGGCAGTGGATCTACCTGAAGCCAGCAATCTCCGTACTGACCGTGTCCGCCGGTCTGCTTCTTGTATTTGCCTTGCGCCTGGGCTGCCTTTCGGATGGTTTCCTTGTACGGCACTTTCGGGGTATGGATGTTGACCTCGACGCCGTACTTCCGGCGGAGCTTTTCGAACGTCACGTCCACATGGAGTTGACCCATCCCGCTCAGGATCATCTCCTTGGTTTCCTGATTCCTGACGAATTCCAGCGTAGGATCTTCCTCGACCAGTTTATGGAGGCCAAGACTGACCTTTTCCACGTCTGCCTTGGATTTGGGCTCCAGCGCGAACGACATGACAGGGCGCGCCAGCGCCAGCCCCGGATAGACGATCGACGCTCGTTCATCACACAGGGTGTCCCCAGTCTGCGTGTCTTTGAGCTTGCCGATGGCCGCGATATCCCCCGCGCTGACCGTACCCACCTGAGTGTATTTCTTGCCGAGGATATGGAAGAGGTGCCCACCCTTTTCCTTGACCTTCCGGTTGGGATTGAACAGCGGGCCGTCGGCTTCCAGCGTCCCCGAGAAGATCCGGGCGTACGTCAGCCTCCCCATGAAGGGATCAATGATGGTCTTGAAGACGAAGGCCGAGAAGGGGTCAGAGGGATTGGGCTGGCGCGTCACCGGTTCATTGCTGGAGGGGTTCAGCCCGGTCATTGGGCGGCGGATCGCCCCCTCCCCTGGCGAAGGCAGATAGGCAGCCAGCGCATCTAGGAGCACTGCGCTACCCACATTCTTGGTGGCCGACCCACACAAGACGGGAACGAAGGCACGGCTGAGGGTCCCCGCTTTCAAACCCTGGACGATCTCTCCGGCTGCCAGGTCGCCATCAGCGAGGTACTTCTCGAGCAACTGGTCCTCAGTCTCGGCTGCACACTCCACCAGCTTCTTTCGGGCCTCCGCCGCGGTCGTGGCCAGCTCGGCTGGGATGGCCCCCTGCTGGACCTTCGCGCTGTCCTTGGAGGAGCGATAGCTATGCCCCCCCACCAGGTCGAGAATCCCCTCCAGTTGCGACTCGGCGCCGATCGGAAGGCTCACCCGGACTCCCTTCATCTTCAGCGCCTGCTCGCACTCCTGGAGAACCGGCTCCAGGGCCGTCCGCTCTTTATCCAACTCGTTGACGAACAGGACGCAGGGCAGATTCAACTCTCCAATCGTGTCCCAGATTTTCTCCAACTCGGTCCTCACCCCTGACGACGCCCCCAGGACGATGAGGACCCCATCGACAGCGCGAAGGGCCGCCCTGGCCTCACCGAGGAAGCTCAGGGCCCCCGGCGCGTCGACGAGATTGAAGGTCGTGTCCTTCCAATCGAAGTGGGCAATCCCGGCGCTGACCGAGATCTTGCGATGGATTTCCTCCGGCTCAAAATCCGAGACCGTGGTCCCACTGGTCACAGAGCCCATTGTTGGGATGACCCCCGCGGTGAACAGCAGGGCCTCGACCAAGGATGTTTTGCCGGCACCGGTATACGATACAAGGGCAATATTGCGAATTTTCTCCGCTCGTGGCTCTTTCATGGCACCCGCCTCACAGTGGCCCTATCCTAGGCTGGGCTCCCTACGGTGTCAACGACCCATTTGAGCAGGTTCGAGACGGATCACCTGCGGCCCGCGCAACGATTGGATCAGTTCGGACCAGAGCTCGCTGGGATCCTGGGCGAAAATTTTAGTCGGGTCTGCCCGCACCGTTGCCCACGAGCCTTGAGCCATTTCGAACTCCAGCTGACCAGGCCCCCATCCGGCATAGCCGGCGTAGGCGCGGAAGGTCTCGGCTGGCGCCGGCTTCGTGATCAGCCGTTCCAGCGTCTCCAGATTGCCTCCCAAGTAGACCCCCGTCATCACCTTGCGGGTCCCTGGCGGCTCCTCGGCCACCCGGAAGAGCATGATAACTCCAGTGGGCTGGACCGGCCCCCCTGCAAACAAGAGGTGCGGGGTCCCCTTGAGCACGGTCACGTGCGGCAACACCTCGGAGAGGAGCACCGTGGTCGGTCGATTGACGATCACCCCCATGGCTCCCTCGACCCCGTAGTCACAGAGGAACACGACGGTCTCTCGGAAGTTGGGGTCGAAGAGCAGGGGGCTTGCAATGAGGAAGACGCCCCTCCCTAGGGCCGGCATCGAGGGCCGGTCTTCGGGCTCCGCGGCGACGACGAGCGGTGCCCCCGGTGGGACGAGAAGCGCCAGGCTCAAGACGACAGACAGGAGCACGCCCGCCGCGCATTGACGGATCATGAGCCTTTTCTCCGGTCTGGACGCCGAAATCCCGATCGAGTCTCTGACCGTCCGTGGGCCGCCCGGGAACCGGGGGTTGGTCCTGCTTCGCTGCCCGGCGATGACAGGCTCCCCTTCTCGCGGCGGCTTCCCGTCCTCGTATCCCCTGAGGCTGCACAGCCGGTCCGGTCCGGCGTGAGCCATCCCATATCCGCGAAACTGACGTATCGCCCATCGCCCAGGATCACATGGTCCAGAACACGAATCCCGAGCAGCTCCCCCACCGCGACCAGTCGCGCGGTCAGTACCCGGTCTTCTTCGCTCGGCTCGGGATCCCCGCTTGGATGGTTGTGCAAGAAGATGACGGCAGCCGCCGACTCTCTTACGGCGAGCGAAAACACTTCACGGGGATGCACGATGCTCAGCGTGAGGCTGCCTTCGGACACGACGGCGTCCCGGATGATGGTGTGCTTGGCATCCAGCAGGATGACCTTGAAGACTTCGTGACGGAGGTCCCGATAACGGGGAGCGTAATGCTGGAAGAGGTCGGCGCTGGAGCCGATCCGCATGCCGGTGGACAACGGACTGGAGAGGACGCGACGCCCCAGTTCAATGCCCGCTTTGAGTTGCGCCGCCTTGGCCGGCCCCACACCGGGAATCCGGCAGAGATCCTCGACACCTCGGTTCGATAGCCCCTGCAGGCCGTCCGTCTGCCGGAGCAAGTCCATTCCCACCTGGACCGCGGAAGCATCGGGGCGACCAACCCGCAACAGAATGGCTAACAATTGGGCATCCGAGAGGGCCTGGGCACCTTCCCTGAGTAGGCGTTCGCGCGGGCGTTCACTTTCCGGCCACTTACGGATGCCGCCGCCGTTTTTTGCTGTCGGCACGCTGACGTCCCCGGTCAAAATTGCCTAAAAAAGTGACGTTTTTTTGACGCTCTGCACCGGTTTTGTGCTGGATTTCGTGTGGGTTGAACCTATAAGTTCTTGATTTTGCGTGAATGACGTTCGTGGTCTGCATATTGCTTATTTATGCGAACAATTGTCATAAGCTGATGCCCAGGAGGGTCCCATGGAATGTCCACGGTGTAAAGGCCTGATGATGCTGGAGCGGTTCTCAGACTTCTTCCTCATCTTCTACGCCTGGAAGTGCATCAATTGCGGCTCGATCACGGACCGCACCATTTCCTTGAATAGGCGGAAGAGTCTCGCCGCAGCCGAGCCACAGCCGCTCGCCACACGATAATCAGGCGCGCGACTCGTCCCCTTCTAGTCTTCCCCCCGCGGCGCCCAGGGTCCTCTGACTCGCCAGCGGGGGGGCGATTATATCCAACTCCCCTTCACCCGTCAAACCACTGACGTCTCCTTGACCCTCTAAAAATCGCTGTGATAGAGTCTCGGCATCGTTGCGCACGTGAGTGCTGCCATGCGAGTGATCGCTGGGTCACATAAAGGACGTCGGTTACTGGGTCCCGTGGGATCTCGTCTGCGCCCCACCTCCGACCGGGTCAAAGAAGCCTTGTTCTCGATCTTAGGCGGCCGCGTACGAGGCGCCCGCTTTCTTGACCTGTATGCCGGCACCGGGGCGATCGGCATCGAAGCGCTCTCCCGCGGTGCGCAGCGGGTAGTGTTCGTCGAACCCAATTCGGCATCGCTCCAGGTCCTCCAGGCCAACTTGAATCGCTGCGGCCTGTCTCAACTGGCTGACGTACATGCCTGTCATGACACAGACTTCCTGCGTCGAAAAGACCTCTGGGGTCCGCCCTACGACCTGGTGTATGCCGACCCACCCTATGGGCAGGACTGCGCGGAGCGCCTGTTGCCATCCTTAGGGTGCGATGCTATCATGGCCCCCGACGCCATTGTGGTGCTCGAGCATGCGACCAAGCGGAGCGTCCCGCCTCAGGTTGGCCGGCTGACCCGAGTGCGTGAGTATCGCTACGGCGATACGACGCTTTCGGTGTACGGGTTGGAGGCAGGGGGGCCCCCCACCGTATGAAAATTGGGGTGTACCCCGGCACATTCGACCCCATCACCAACGGCCACACCGACATCATCGTTCGAAGCCTCAGTGTGTTCGACCGGGTCATCGTCGCCGTGGCGCTGAACCCCCGGAAGCGTCCGCTCTTCGAGCTGGCCGACCGCGTGGAGATGGCGAAGCTCGCCACCACGGACCTGCCGCAGGTGGAGGTCGAGGGGTTTGACGGACTCCTCGCACACTACGTCAGGCAACGTGGCGCGCGTATCGTCATTCGTGGACTCCGGGCCACAGCCGATTTCGAATATGAGTTTCAGATGGCGCTGATCAATCGCAAACTGGACCCGACGATCGAAACCGTGTTTCTCATGCCGAGCGAAGACTATTCGTACGTGACCTCGAGTATCGTCAAGGAAGTAGCCAGTCTCGGTGGCGAGTTGAAGGATTTCGTGCACCCCGAAGTGGCCAGGCGGCTCGCCGAGCGACTGCGGAGGCCGCAACGATGAAGCTCGCCGCCCGTGCCGGCCGCATCGTGCCCTCCCCGACCCTCGCTATCACCGCCACCGCCAAAGCGATGGTGGCGCAGGGCCTGGACGTGGTCGACTTCGCTTCGGGTGAGCCGGACTTCGACACACCGGAGCCAGTGAAGGCGGCCGCCGAGGCTGCGATGCGCGCGGGCTTCACCAAGTACACGGCCTCTTCCGGCATCGATGAGCTGCGGCTCGCGATCGCAGAAAAGCTGCAGGCCGAACAGGGCCTGCGCTATGACAAATCACAGATCCTGGTTTCGTGCGGAGCCAAACACAGCCTCTACAACCTGGCGGAGGCCCTGTTCCAAGCGGGCGATGAGGTCGTGATCCCTGCCCCGTTCTGGGTGTCCTACCAGGATCAGATCGTGCTCAACGACGCGACGCCGGTCCTGCTGCCGACCCAGGAAGGCGACGGCTATGCGGTGCACCGGCAAGCCTTGGAAGAACGCGTCACCCCGCGCACCAAAGCCATCATCGTCAACAGTCCCTGCAACCCCACCGGGGCGACCTACGGCCGCGCGATTCTGGAGGGGATCGCGGAGGTCGCGCTACGACACGATCTGGTGATTATCTCCGACGAGATCTACGAAAAGATCGTGTACGACGGGGCGCGCCATATCAGCATCGCCTCCTTGGGACCCGACGTGGCGGCTCGAACCGTGGTCATCAACGGGGTCTCGAAAGCCTACGCCATGACTGGCTGGCGCATCGGGTATGCCGCGGGGCCGAAGGAGTTGATCACCGCCATGGCCAACATTCAAAGCCAGAGCACTTCGAACCCCTGTTCGATTTCGCAGAAGGCCGCCGTGGCGGCGCTGCGAGGGGGCGACGCATTCCCCAGACAGATGGTCGTGGAGTTTGATCGCCGGCGTCGGCTCATGGTGGAGCGTCTGAACAAGATCCCGGGAGTGAGCTGCCGCATGCCCGCTGGTGCCTTTTACGCCTTTCCCAACGTGGCCGGAGTGCTCGGCAAACGTACCAGACAGGGCCCGATCACGGCCGCCGCGGACCTGGCGGACTATCTTTTGAAGGAAGCAGTGGTGGCGGTGGTACCGGGAGAGCCATTTGGAAGTGCGAATCACATCCGGCTGACCTACGCCACGAGCACCGACGCGATCGTGCGGGGCGTCGACCGGATGCAAGCCGCACTGGAGAAGCTGACCTGAGACGCCCGACGAGGGGCCGCAGGCCCCAGTCTGCGAGCGCTTGACTTCGCCCGCGTCGGCCTTACCTGCGGACAGATTACACGGGGGAGAGCACGTGCCGATTTACGAATATGTGTGCGAGCAGTGCCAACATCGGTTCGAGGTGAAGCAGCGTGTGAATGACCCGCCGGTGTCTGGCTGCGCGCGCTGCGGACACTCGGTGAAGAAGGTCATTTCAGCCCCGGCCATCATGTTCAAAGGCACCGGGTGGTATGTGACCGATTATTCTGAGAAGCTGAAGCCCCCGACCGGCGCCGAACCGGCCGCTGCACCGGCCAACGGCAAAGCAGACCAGAAGCCCGCGGCAGACCAGAAACCATCCAAGGAGGCGGCGGCTGCCTCGTCGGGTGCTGGAGCCCCCTCGTCCTCCAGCGACTCGAGCACAACCGGGACCAGTGCCGCTTCTGCATCAGGATCGACCACCCCACCGACCACCCCGACGTCTTCCTCGAAGTCATAATTCGGCCAGACGCGGGACCTTCGGACGCGGGCCGGTCAACCTTGCCGGCCCTCCTTCAAACTCTAGCAGCAGGGCGCCTCCGCTCACTTCTTCTTGGTCGTGGTTTTCGCCGCTTTGCCCTTCGTAGCAGCTCCCTTGGCCCACGATTTTGAGAGCTTGGCGCTCTTCTGCTGTTCGGCGGCCAGGCTCTGCTCGAGAGACGTGGCCCGGGCTGACAAATCCCGATTCATCCGCGCCAGTTCATCAACCTTGGCCTGCAGCTCATCCCGCTGCTTGACGGCCTCCCTCAGCTGTCCTTCCAGCTTGACTCGTTCCGCCATCGCGAGTTGAGCCTCCGACCGCAACTGTTCAATCTGCGCTTGCAGCGCCGGCGGCCAGTAGTCACAGCCGCTGAGGCTGCTCGCGGCCACGCATAACAGGAACCCCGTCCCCCAACCCCAGCACCCTCGCCTCACATCCATACGCGCTCCTCCTATCTGCTCAGCAGTCATGACGCCAAGGCGAGCCCCGCCCCGGCAAGTGCGGTCGCGATCTGCGTCCGCGAAATTGGCCCGTCGCGGATCACGCGCACCGGGCCCACGGCATCCACCACCGTCGATGGCTGGCCGCCGCGCAGCGAACCGCCGTCCACAATGAGGTCCACGTCACTACCGAAGGTGGTCTGTACCTCTTCGGCCGATCGTGCCGGTGGTGCGCCTGACCGGTTGGCACTCGTCCCGGTCAGGGGTCCCACTGCCTGCAGCAGTCGGGCCAGCACTCGATCGGCCGTGAGCCGGACGCCCACAGTGCCAGTACCGGCGGTCAAGGCCTCGGGCACCCGGGACGCCGCCGGGAGGATCACGGTAAGCGGGCCGGGCCAGAACCTTTCAGTCAAGGCCTTCGCGGAGGGAGTCATTTCCGCGACGAGGGTCGCCAGCTGGTCCCGATCTGGGATCACGACGAGGATCGGTTTCCCAGCCGGCCGTCCTTTGATCGCCACGATGCGCTCGACCGCCTTCGGGTCCAGCGGGTTGGCTCCCAGTGCGTAGGAGCTCTCGGTTGGCATCGCAATGACGCCGCTCCCCCGAATGATCCGCTGAATCGGGGTCCAGTCGCCGGACGAGCCCTCTGCCGGAAGGGGGATCACTACTGCCATGACATCGACAAGCTCCAGAGCCTGACGGAGACCGGGACAGGGGACTGTGCCCCTTCCGGGTACCCGTTGCCCTTCCGAGCGCAACGGGTGATGGGACTGTTCCCCTTCGAACCGGGACAGGCACCCGCCTTCCGGGGACTGTCCCCCTTCCGCCCTGGGGACTGTCCCCGGTTCGGACAGGGACAGGCACACCGCAGCGGCGAGCCAGTCCCCCCCGGGAGCCAGTCCCCTACACGGATCGAAGGGCGCGGCTCGCGATATCGGTGCGAAAATGACGCCCTTCGAATGAGATCGTGTTGGCCAGCGCATAGGCCCGCTCCCGAGCCACCGAGAGCCCTCGACCGATCCCGGTGACCCCGAGCACTCGCCCGCCGGCGCTCACGATCTGGCCCTGCTCCCGCTTGGTCCCCGCGTGGAATACAATGGCGTCCTGCGAGCCGGGCGATTCCGGTAACCCCTTGATCGGCAGCCCAGTCGGATAGGAACCTGGGTAGCCGGCCGACGTCATCACGACGCACACCGCCGCGCGCTCATGCCATTCCACCGCGAGTTGCTCCAGCCGGTGCTCCACCACGGCTTCCAGCACATCCAGCAAATCGGTCTTCAGCAGCGGCAGCACGACCTGCGTTTCGGGGTCTCCGAAGCGAGCGTTGAACTCGAGCACATAGGGCGTGCCGCGAACCAACATGATTCCGGCATAGAGCACGCCGTAGAAGGGGCACCCCAGACGCGACAGCGCGTCCACGATGGGGCGCAGGACCTCCCGCGTGATCTGCACCCGGACTCCGGAGGTCGCTGCCGGGGCCGGCGCGTACGCACCCATCCCCCCGGTGTTCGGTCCCGTGTCCCCCTCCCCGACCCGCTTGTGATCCTGCGCCGCGACCATCGGCACCACGGTCTTCCCGTCTGTGAAGGCCATGAGGGTGAGTTCCTCTCCCTCCAGGAACTGTTCGATAACCACCCGACGGCCGGCCTCCGCGAAGACCTGGCGCTCGAGCATGTCGGTGGCAGCCTCCATCGCTTCGTCCCTGGTACGGGCCACCACGACTCCCTTGCCTTGGGCGAGCCCATCGGCCTTGACCACAATGGGAAACGACTGTTGCCGGAGGTGGTCGAGTGCAGGCGCCAACGCGTCGAAGCTTCGAGCCGACGCGGTCCGGACCTGATGGCGCACCATGAGATCCTTGGCGAACTGCTTGCTCGACTCAATGCGGGCGGCCCCGCGCGTCGGGCCGAAGATCCTGAGCTTGCTCCGCCGGAACTCATCGACGATCCCCAGCGCGAGGGCCTTCTCCGGTCCGACGACCGTCAGGTCGATCCCTTCCGACACCGCAAAGGTCTTGAGTCCAGCCACATCCTCGGTCGCAATGGGAACGCAGCGGGCGAGGGCTTCGATCCCGGCGTTGCCCGGGGCGCAGAAGAGCTGCGACACCCGCGGGCTCTGTGCCAGTTTCCAGATGAGAGCGTGTTCGCGCCCGCCACTGCCCACAACCAGGACTTTCACCGGTACCCTATGCACACACGCAGGAAAGGGGGACGCTGCATGCCGCACGTTCCGGCGGTCGTCCGAGGACTGGCCGATCGAGGGCCAACTGAAGCCAACACGACCGTGGGCGTCAGCGCGTCATGACTAGTGGCGGAAGTGTCGCATGCCGGTCAGGACCATGGCCATCTGATGCTCGTCCGCCGCGGTGATGACCTCCTGGTCCCTAATGGAGCCGCCGGGCTGGATGACGGCGGTGATGCCCGCCTGCGCGGCCGCGTCGATCCCGTCACGGAACGGAAAGAAGGCATCCGAGGCCATCACGCAGCCCTTGACCGGAAGAACGGCTTTCGTCGTCGCCAGGCGGACCGAATCGACGCGGCTCATCTGACCGGCCCCGATCCCGACCGTCTGGCCCGGCCGCGCGTACACGATGGCGTTGGACTTCACATGCTTGCAGACCTTCCAGGCGAACGCACAGGCGGCGTACTCGTCTGCCGTCGGCTGCCGTTTAGTCGGAACCCGGAGGGCCTTCACATCGGGCAGGACACCCACATCCCGGTCCTGCAGGATGAGCCCACCGACCAGCCGTTTCAGGTCCTGTCCAGCGGAGAGGCCCTGGCCGAGCGGGCCCACGTCCAACAGCCTGAGATCTTTCTTGCGCTTCAACTCCGCCAGCGCTTCCGGAGCATAGCCTGGCGCCACGACGACCTCCACGAACGTGGACGTGATCTCCTTCGCCGCAGCCAAGTCCACGGGCCGATTGAACGCAATCACCCCACCGAAGGCCGAGACCGGATCGGTCTCGCGCGCCCGCACGTAGGCCTCGACCGGGGTGTTGCCCAAGGCGGCACCGCAGGGGTTATTGTGCTTGATGATGACCGCCGCGGTGTCGTCGAACTCCTTGATGAGCTCCAGCGCCGAGTTGGCATCCAGATAGTTGTTATAGGACATCGCCTTCCCGTGCAGGACGGTGGCACGAGAGACCGAGGATTCTCGCGCGCCCAGCTCTCGGTAGAAGGCGCCTTCCTGATGCGGGTTCTCGCCGTAGCGCAGCATCTCGACGCGCTCATATTGCAGGTTCAGAATCGCCGGAAACCGCTGAGCCGCCGCGCCTTCACGCTGACGCGCCAGGTAGCCGGCGATCAGGCTGTCGTAGCGCGCCGTGTGTTGAAAGACCTTCCCGGCCAGCTCCCGCCGGAGCTCGGCCGTCACCGTGCCGGCCCGCAGCGCCTCCAGCACGCGAGCGTAATCCGACGGATCCACGAGGACCAGCACATCCTCGTGATTTTTGGCGGCAGAGCGCAACATGGAAGGGCCACCGATGTCGATATTCTCGATGGCATGCTCGAACGTGCAGTCGGGTGCAGCGATAGCTTGCTCGAAGGGGTAGAGGTTGACCGCCACCAGGTCAATGGGGCCGATCCCGTACTGGGTCATCTCCGCGACGTGTTTCGGAACGCTGCGGCGCCCAAGCAGCCCGCCATGGATTTTCGGGTGCAGCGTCTTGACGCGGCCGTCCAGGATCTCCGGGGAGCCGGTATAGGCGGCCACATCGGTCACCGCGATCCCGGCCTCCCGCAGGGCCTTGGCCGTGCCGCCGGTGGACAGGATTTCGGCGCCCATTGAGGCCAGCCCCTTCGCCAACTCCACGACGCCGGTCTTGTCGGACACGCTGAGCAGGGCCCGCTTCACACCCGCCATCGAGGCTCCTCCAGTACGGCAATCACCCTAAAAGGCGCGGCAAGAATAACAGATGCCTCCCTGAAGTTCAAGGCGCCGCTTGGCTGGGAAGAGCGATAGCTTCTTACTGAGAAGGGCTGGGAGATGAGTGAGACGTGCCGAGAGGCGTGAAAAGGTGTCAGGAACCTTTTCCGTGGGTGGGCCCCTCCTGCTTCGGCCGCCCCCGGGGCCGCAGTGTCCCCTCTAAGCCCAACCGCTGCACCGTCCGTCGGATCCAGGCCTCCGCGCCAAACGGCTGCCCGCGGGTCACACACCGGCGCAGGGCCTCGAGTTCCGCCTCCGTCTGCGGCTCATTCACCCAGTCCACCCAGTGCCGCGGCCGCGGGACCGGCCAGTCGGCTAACCACGCCGTCGCCTGGGCCGTGCCCACTGTCCGCCGCCACAGACTCGACCAGCGCCACTCTTCCGCCCGCACCACCAGCTGCGCCCGTAAGGCATTCCGCTCCACATACCGGCAGACGGTCAGGAAATGCTCATCCCCCTGCACCGGAAAGGACTTGAAGCGCCCTTGATACAGATGCCCCGCCCCCGCCGACCGCCGGTGCGCGTGCCACCGTTGCGTGTGCGTGAGGGTCACCCAGGCCAGAAACCGGGACAGGTCGCCATCCCGGCGCGGCCACAGCACCAAATGCCAATGGTTCGGCATGACACAATACGCGAGCGTGCGCATCGCGATCCGCTCGTGGGCCTCCCCGAGGACCCGTTCGAAGGCCGCATAGTCCGCGGCTTGCTCGAACAGCGGCAGGCGCCCATTCGCCCGGTTGAGCACATGATAGAGTAGGCCGCCCACGACGGCCCGCAACGGACGTCCCATGGCGCCGGATCGTACTGCCCGGGCCCGGTTCTGTCAACAAAAAGGTTCCTGACACCTTTTCTCCACCCGCTCTGCACGACGCCGACCTTCAAGCCGAGATGTTTGGCGGCGCGCAGCAGGTCGGCCTCGCCCAGCGGCTTGCCCGTCTCGCCGAACTGATGGCGGAGCTGCTCGGCGTCCGCCGGCAGGCCAAAATACCGCGCGAGAATCAAGAGGCAGACGAGCCCCGTATCCAGAGAAGGGTTCGAGGTGTTGCCAGAAGGGCTGTGGTCCGGGAGCACGATCAATCCTGTTGTACCGGAAGGGAACTTCGTTTATAGTAGCGGCAGTGAACTTGGACCGACACCGCGACAGCCTGGCGAAGTACTGTTATGATCTCAGTAAGGTGACGTTGGCCGTTACAGTCATCAACCCGCTGGTCACAAAAACTTCAGGCCTCGTCGACTTCCTCGTCGGGTTTCTCGTTGGGGGCTTGCTTCTGCTCATGGCAATCCGAATCGAACAGGGAGGTCGAGGATGACACCGTTCACCATGGGGATGCTCATGCTAGGCGCGTTGGCTCTCATCGGGCTCGTCCTCGTTTTGATCTATGATCGCCCGAAAGGCTCACGACGTCAGGAGGACCACGCACATCCCAGGACGCCCAGCAGCCGGTAGATGTCCTTCACACCTCCCAATGGACCGTGAAAAGGTGTCAGGAACCTTTTCCGTGGGTGGGCCCGTCCTGCTTCGGCCGCCCCCGCGTGTCAATAAAAAGGTTCCTGACACCTTTTCTCACGTGTGACACCTTTTCTCACGTGCACCTTTTCTCACGGCGCCCGTCCTGCTTCGGGCGCCCGCGAGTGTCAAGAAAAAGGTTCCTGTGTGCATTCAAGGTCCTAGCGCAACAGTTCGCGAAAGGCATGCGCAGGGCTGTGCCAGTTCAGGACTTTCCGGGGGCGATCGTTGAACATCGCCTGCACGTGTTTGATCGCTCTTCGCGAGA